>Ga0299914_10001961_pt1 | contig 13929 bp, 8 predicted proteins | sample RVTome_10_FD_201361 | JGI IMG/M metagenome (GOLD analysis project Ga0299914, IMG submission 201361) | Soil microbial communities from uranium-contaminated site in the Upper Colorado River Basin, Wyoming, United States - RVT153D57 (version 2) ...
CCTCTCAGACGACATCTACCGCTACATCTGGGACGGCTACGTCGGCAACAACGGCGTCAGCCCTTATGCCTACGCCATTGATGACCCGGCGCTGGACTACCTGGACATTCCCGAACGGGCGCAGGCCAACAACAGTTGGATGGCAAGTCCTTATTTACCGGCGGCGCAAGTAGTTTTCAGCGCCATTACCCGCTTTTTTCCGTTGAAAGCAATCTATTTTCAGGTTGCGGCCGTTATCTTTGATTTGTTGAGCGCCTGGGTGATCGGCCGACTCCTGGCCCTTGCCCATCTCCCCCCGCGCCGCCTTCTGCTCTACCTCTGGAACCCCCTCATCATCGTCGAAACCGCCCATAGCGCCCACATAGACGCCTGGATGGTTCTGCTAACCCTCCTCGCCCTTTATCTATCCCTCAAGGAAAATAAAGGAGCGCAGGCAGCCCTGCCTGCTCCCCCCGCCAATTCTCCGCGCCTCCGCGCCTCTGCGCGAGTTATCATCCCACTCCTTTCTCCTTTCTTTCTGGCCCTGGCAACCTTGACCAAAATCCTCCCCGTCTTACTTGCGCCCATCATGATCTGGCGCTGGCGTTGGTGGCAGACGCTCCTTTTTGTTGTGACCACCATCGGCCTGCTCATTCCCTCAGGTTTGAGCGCGGGATGGGGGTTGCGCGGGCCGTTAGACGGCCGAGGTCTCTTCGGCGCGCTCCGTATCTACGGCGACAGTTGGAACTTCAACAGCGGCCTGTTTCACTGGCTGGAAGAGTTTCTGGTGAAAGCCGGTTTAGTGGAGGTGGATGCTAATCTTTGGGCCAAACGGGTTGTGGGGGTGTTGATGCTGTTGGTGCTTGTTGGTGTTTTCCTGGCTGCTCGTCGTTATCGAATCCTCCCGGAGGTTATTTGCAACTGCATTTGCAGCCGCAACAACCTCCGGGAGGATGGCATTCGGGCGATATTGCGTTTATCGGCCGTTCCCTTCATGGCCTACACCCTCCTGACTACCACCGTCCACCCCTGGTACATCCACATCCTCCTGGCCTTCGTCCCCTTCCTGCCGGAAACCTTGGGGGACACAGAGAGCACAGAGGGGCAGAGAGCGCGGAGTTTGCGGCGCAGAGGGAATTTTGGTTGGTTACTAACTGCTCCCTGGCTGTATTTGAGTGGGGCGTTGGCGCTTTCTTATCTGACCTATGTGGACCCGCTTGACTACCGCGAATTTGAATGGATTCGCCAGGCCGAATGGCTGCCGGTATGGATGATTATCTGCTTAACCATCATTGTCTGGTTCGCTGCTCGATTCGTGAAGAAAACAGGATTGATTAACCTCCCAAAACCCAATCAACAAATCAACGAATAAACCAATCAACCCAAAATCCCTCTGCGTCTCTGCACCGCAATTCTGCGGCACTCTCCGTTAAAAAACCATATCCCATTTCGCACTCAACCCGCCATTGAGTATAATCAACCCCATGAATAATCTCATTCAACGCTTTGGGGCGATCCCCTTCATTTTGCTTGGTGGTGCGCTTATGGTCATTGGGGTATTGGCGATGAATTACATCGTTAACAGCTTCTGGCCGGTGGATGTCGGCCGTCTTGACCTCATTCGAGACACTGCCCTGGATAGAGCTGAGGCTACCTCTCTATTGCAAGCGGCCGAACGAGAGATTATTATTGCCTTCCTGGCCGGGTTAGCGGTAGCCGTAACCGGGTTGGCCCTGCCCCTGGCCTACTATTTGAACAAGCGTTTCGGCAGCAGCGACCCTTCCCATTACCTGGTCATCTTCCGGCAGTCCATGTGGGTCGGGGCCTGGTTTGCCTCCTGTACCTGGCTCCAGATGAACCGCTCCTTAGGCTGGGGCGTAGCGCTGCTGGTTGCGGCCGTCCTGGCCATCTTTGAACTGCTGCTCCAGGTTCGGGAACGGGCGGCGACGGTAAGTGAATAACAGGGGTGCATTGCACTGCCCATCAGGTTGCTGGCCTTGCCAGTTTGGACGGGCAGTGCAATGCACCACATGACACGCTATGACTGACGAAATCGAAACCCAACTCCGCCAACTGCCCAGCGTAGACCGCCTGTTGAACACCGCTGCCGGGGTTGACCTGGTTGCCGCTTTCGGCCGTCCCCTGACGGTAGAAGGCGTTCGCAGCGTTCTTGACAACCGTCGGGCCGCCATCATCAAAGGCAAGAGCGCCGTTCCCATGAACGCCATCTTACTGAGCGAAACCCGCGAATGGTTGGAGGAGCTGATTGCACCGACCTTGCATCCCGTCATTAATGCCACCGGCGTTATTGTCCATACCAATCTCGGCCGGGCGCCCTTAAGCGCGGATGCGGTCGCGGCCGTTCAAGAAGCGGCCGTCGGTTATTCCAATCTCGAATATGACCTGGCGGCAGGCGAGCGGGGTTCGCGCACCGTCCATGCTGCCGGGCAATTACAGCGACTAACCGGGGCCGAAGCCGCCCTGGTGGTTAATAACAACGCGGCCGCCGTTTTGCTTATGCTGACCGCCCTATGCCAGGGTCGGGAAGTCATCATCAGTCGCGGCCAACTGGTCGAAATCGGCGGCGGCTTCCGCGTTCCCGACGTTATGGCCCAATCCGGCGCTCAGTTGGTCGAAGTCGGCACCACCAACCGCACCCACCTGCGCGACTACGCCAATGCCATCACCGAAAATACGGCCGCCATCCTCATCGCCCACCACTCCAACTACAAAATCATCGGCTTCACCACCGAACCGGAAACGGCCGAACTGGCCGCTCTCGCTAAAGAAAGAAACATTCTGCTTCTCTACGATCAGGGCAGCGGCTCCCTGCTTGATACCGAACCATATGGACTTGATCCGGAACCGACGATAACGGCCGCCCTGGAAGCGGGTGTTGATGTCGTGGCCTTCAGCGGCGACAAACTCCTGGGCGGGCCGCAGGCCGGTATTTTGTGTGGCAAGGCAGCCTTGATAGAGCGGCTAAAGAAACACCCCCTGGCCCGGGCCGTGCGGGCTGACAAGATGGCTCTGGCCGCCCTTGCTGCCACCCTTACCCATTACCTGACCGGCAAAGCGGTCAAGGAAATCCCGGTCTGGCAGATGATTGCCCGGCCGCTTGAACAACTCAAATTAGAAGCGGAAACATTGGCGGCCCGCTTGCAGGAGATGGGTGTAAGGGCGGCCGTTATCGAAGGTCAATCCACCGTCGGCGGCGGCAGTCTGCCCGGCACATCCCTGCCCACTTACCTTGTTGCCGTTGAGGGCGATAACCTGGACCGTCTCTCGGCCGCTCTCCGCGCCAACAACCCGCCCATTATCGGCCGTATCCAGGACGGCCGTCTCCTCTTCGACCTCCGCACCGTCCTGTACGACCAGCGTCACACCCTGGCGAAGGGGGTTGTTGACAGTTGGAACAACTTGAAGGAGAGTAATTGAGTTGATTAGGTAATTAGGTTGATTGAGCAATTGAATCAACCCAATCAACCCAATCAACAAGCGGTGTCTTTTACCACCATCAACCAATCAACCATGATAAACACCCGAATCCTAGCCATAGAAACATCCTGCGACGAAACGGCGGCGGCCGTTGTTGAGAATGGAACTACCATCCTGAGCAACATCATCGCCAGCCAGACCGACCTTCACGCCCAATATGGCGGCGTCTTCCCGGAAGTGGCTTCCCGCAAGCATATCGAAGTCATTCACGCCGTTGTGGACCAGGCCATGAACACCGCCCACCTCGGCTTCGACGACCTGGACTGTATCGCCGTCACCCGCGGCCCCGGCCTGGTTGGGTCGCTGCTGGTGGGGGTCAATATGGCCAAGGGGTTGGCCGTCGGCAGCGGCAAGCCGCTGTTGGGCATTAACCACATTGAAGGCCATATCTACTCTCTCTGGTTATCGGAAGAAACCGACAAGATTGAGTTCCCCCTTCTAACCCTGGTCGTCAGCGGCGGCCACACCGAACTGTACCTGATGCACAATCACCTGGTCTATGAACACCTGGGCAGAACGCTGGACGACGCCGCCGGAGAAGCCTTTGATAAGGTCGGCCGTCTTCTCGGCCTGCCCTATCCCGGCGGCCCGGCCATTGACAAAGCCTCCCAAGACGGCAGCCCAACCGCCTTCAAATTCCCCCGCGCCGTCCTGGACGATGGTTATAATTTTAGTTTTAGCGGTCTGAAAACGGCCGTCCTGCGCGAGACCAACAAATACCAACCGGACAAGCTGCCGGTCAACGACATGGCCGCCGGTTTTCAGGCGGCCGTTGTGGATGTGCTGGTTGCTAAAACGGCTGCGGCTGCTGAGGATTATAACGTGGCGGCCGTTCACCTTGCCGGCGGCGTCTCTGCCAACCGCGCCCTCCGCCGCCAAATGCAAGAGAGCCTCGATATCCCCGTCCGCTATCCACCCCCCATCCTCTGCACCGACAACGCCGCCATGATCGCGGCCGCCGCACATTACCGTTTTATGAGCGACCGCCGCGATACCCTTGATATGGACGTCCTTCCCGGCCTACAGTTAGTTTAGTTAATCATTCAACAATTCAACAGCGCTGAAAGCGCCATTCACAAATTAATTGTTTTTTCTTCTATCTCAAACCCGCTATGATTCTACCGACCATCCAACACGGCCGCTCTCACATCGCCGCCACCTTTCAAACTTTAAACCAATCCAACCGGGCGGCCTTCATGCCCTATTTCACCCTCGGTTATCCCGAACGGGAAACCTCGCTGGCAGTTGTCGAAGCCATTGCCCCCTACAGCAACCTGCTGGAACTGGGCGTGCCGTTCAGTGACCCTATCGCTGATGGGCCTACCGTCCAGCGCAGCACCCAAAAGGCGCTCGAAAACGGCACAACCAGCCGGGATTGTCTCGACATGCTCCGCGAATTGCGCCGCCGGGGGGTTCAGACGCCGGTGCTGCTCATGGGCTACTACAACCCCATCCTCGCTTACGGCGAACGGGAATATGTTCGGGACGCGGCCGAAGCCGGGGCCGATGGCTTTATTGTTCCCGACTTACCACCGGAAGAGGCGGATGATTTTGAATCGCTGGCGGCCGAAGCGGGGCTGGCCTTTATCCACTTCCTGGCCCCCACCAGTAGCCCGCAGCGCATTGCCAATGTCACCCAGCGGGCCGAAGGCTTCATTTATCTCGTCAGTCTGACCGGCATCACCGGCGCCCGCTCTCAGTTGACGGCCGGATTGGCGGATTTTGTCGGCCGTGTCCGCGCTCAAACAAACACCCCCCTCGCCGTCGGCTTCGGCATCAGCACCCCCCAACACGCCGCCGATGTCGGCCGCATCGCCGACGGCGTCATCGTCGGCAGCGCCCTGATCAACGCCGTAGACGCCGCCCAAGACAAACCCGCCGCCGCCGTCCGCTATGTGCGAGAAATGGCGGCTGCATTAAAGTAATTGGTGATTGGTAATTGGTAAATGGCCGGAACCGGCTCACAATTACCAATTACCAATCACCAATTACAAACCGAAGGTTTTCTTATGCCCAACCAACTCCAAAACGAAACCAGCCCCTATCTCCTCCAACACGCCGACAACCCTGTTGATTGGTATCCCTGGGGGGAGGAGGCTTTGCAGAAGGCCAGGGAGGAGGACAAGCCGATACTGTTGAGCATTGGCTATGCCGCCTGTCACTGGTGTCATGTTATGGCCCATGAGTCTTTTGAAGACCCGGAAACGGCCGCCTTCATGAATGAACATTTCGTCAATGTCAAGGTGGACCGCGAAGAACGGCCCGACCTGGACAGCATCTATATGAGCGCCGTTGTCGCCATGACCGGGCAGGGGGGCTGGCCCATGACCGTTGCCCTGACCCCTGACGGCGACCCGTTCTTTGGCGGAACCTACTTCCCGCCCGTCAACCGCTATGGAATGCCCAGCTTCCGGCAGGTGTTGGTCGGCCTGGTACGAGCCTGGCAGGAACGGCGGGACGACATTGCCGGTAACGCGGCCGAAGTGTCCAACCATATCGGCCGAACCGTCGTTATGCAGCAGCAAGCCGACGTCCTGGACGATGGTCTGTTTAAGGGAGCCGTCTCCACCCTCAACACCAGCTTTGACGGCCGTAAGGGTGGTTTCGGCGGCGCACCCAAGTTCCCGCCTTCCATGACCCTCGAATTTCTACTACGTTACCACCTTCGCACCAACGACCGCCACGCCCTTTACATGGCCGAACACACCCTGGAACAGATGGCCTACGGCGGCATGTACGACCAACTGGGCGGCGGCTTCGCCCGCTACTCTACCGACGCCGAGTGGCTGGTTCCTCACTTCGAGAAGATGCTCTACGACAACGGCCTGCTGGCCCGCGCCTACCTCCATGCCTGGAAAGTGACGGAACGGCCGCTCTACCGCCGCGTCGTTGAAGAAACGCTGGATTGGGCCTTGGAAGAGATGCGCCACGAATCCGGCGGCTTTTACAGCAGCCTCGACGCTGACAGCGAAGGCGAAGAAGGTAAATTCTATGTCTGGCAGGCGGCCGAAATTGATGCCGTACTTGGCCATGATTCTGCTCTGTTCAAAGTCTTTTATGGCGTCCGCGAAGGGGGTAACTGGGAAGGCAGCAACATCCTCCACGTTGCCACCACGCTCGAAAAAGTGGCCGAACGCTTTAACCTGGAGCCGGAAGTTATCGAACAAAAACTGGCTGTTGCCCGTAAAAACCTCTACCAGATCCGCGCCGGTCGGCTCTGGCCTGGCCTGGACGACAAAGTATTGACCGCCTGGAATGGCTTACTACTGGCAGCCCTGGCCGAAGCGGGGCGCGATTTGAAACGGCCCGATTATCTGGAAGCGGCCGTCCAAAATGCCGAATTCCTTTACCAGACGATGCGAACGGAAGACGGCCGATTACTGCGTACCTGGAAAGCCGGTTCGGAAGCCAAACTCAACGCCTACCTGGAAGATTATGCCTACCTGGCCGACGCTCTCTTAGCCCTCTACCAGGCCACCTTTGACGAACGCTGGTTTACCTGGGCCAAGGCGCTGGCCGACCAGATGGTGGCCCATTTCCGGGACGAGGCGAACGGCGGCTTCTTCGACACCTCCGACGACCATGAGGCGCTCATTCACCGCCCCAAAGAGCTGCAAGACAACGCCACCCCCAGCGGCAATGCTATGGCGGCCCAGGTACTGCTCAAACTGAACCTCTACACCGGAGAAGGAAGGTATTGGGAATTAGCTGAAAGAGCCGTCTCCGCTCTCTATGGGGCTATGCTCAAATACCCCAACGGCTTTGCTCATTGGCTGTGTGCGGCCGACCTGATAACCGGACGGCCGAGAGAGGTCGCCATTGCCGGGGAAGCAGGAACGGCCGACACCCAGGCCCTGCTGGATGTTATTTACGGCCAATACCGGCCGAATCTGGTAACGGCCGTTGGTCTGGACGGCGGCGCTGTGCCGCTGTTGGCCGACCGCCCTCAAAAAGACGGCCGCCCAACGGCCTATCTCTGCCGCCAATTTGTCTGCCGCCTGCCGGTAACAACGCCCGAAACCCTCGCTGCCCAACTTGAGGAGGGAGAGGAGCCGTCCCCGTGAGCCGGCGGCGGAAGGGCTGCCTGGGTTTCTTGTTCCTGCTGGCTGCCATTGCTGTCTTTCCTTTTGCCTGGCGCTCGGCCGTTACCTGGTATTATGGCCGGGACATCTATTCCCCTTCTGATGTACCGGCGGAGCGGATTGCGATTGTGTATGGAGCGGCCGTTTATGGCAACGGCCGTCTCAGCGCCGTTGTCCGGGATCGGATGGAAACAGCCATTGTTTTGTATGAGAACGGGCAGGTTCAAAAACTCCTGCTCAGCGGCGACAATCGGGAAGCGGATTACAACGAGCCGGGGGCTATGATGGCCTATGCCCTCCAGCGCGGCATCCCTCAGGAAGATATTCAGCCCGATTATGCCGGGCTGCGAACCTACGACACCTGTTACCGGGCCAGGCATATTTTCCAGGTAGAATCGGCCGTCCTGATAACCCAGGACTTTCACCTGCCCCGCGCCTTGTTCACCTGTAGTGCGCTGGGGATTGAGGTGGTGGGCGTGTCGGCCGACCGCCAACCCTATCGCGCCGCCCGCTGGTATGAAACCAGGGAAACAGCCGCCACCCTCGTAGCTCTCTGGGACGTTATCCGGCGCGAAAGACCGGCCGTTCTGGGCGAACCGATACCAATTCAGTGATTATCTTGTAGTTTTGCAGTTACTCAATTATCATAAGACTATTTGGTAATTGAGTAATTGGGTAATTGGGTGCTAAAATACCCCTATAACAAATAACCAATCAATCAACCAGTCCTTGATTTCCTTTGCGACTTTGCCCCGCATTCTTTGCGGCCTTTGCGTCTTTGCGTTAAAAATCTTAAGAAGGAGGATTCTTTGACAGGCAGGCACGAAATCTTCATCATTGATGATGATTTTGATTTCCGTAATTATCTCAAGACAGTCCTGACTATTGAAGGGTATAAAACCACTTTATTTGATAGTGGACGAATGGCCCTGGAAGCGGCCGAGACGCGCTGTCCCGCTGTTGCATTGATAGACCTCAGGTTGGGCAGCATGAATGGTCTGGATGTTTTGGAGGCGATAAAAAAACGCTGTCCAAGTACCGAGTGTATCTTGTTGACCGGTCATGCCAGCACGACCTCGGCTATTGAGGCTATTAACGTAGGAGCCTATGGTTATTTGCAAAAACCGTATGATTTGCAGCAGCTTTTGATCATGCTCCGCAGGGCTGTTGAAAAGCAGGCCGCCGGGATGGCCCTGACCGCCTATACCGAGCGGCTCAAAACATTGTTGGAGATTGACCAAGCCATTCTCCAGGCTCGATCCCCCCAGGCGGTTGCCGAAGCTGCCTTGAGCCGGATGCGCCGGTTGGTCCTCTGCCAGCGTATTGGGGTAACAACCTTTGATTTTGAAGCCTCCGAAGGGTTGTTTTTGGCTGTTAAAACGGCCGTTCCTTCCAACCTGGGAACCGATACCCACCTGCCGCTGGACAGTTTCCGGTTGTCAGATTCGCTCAGAGCCGGGCATATTCAGGTGGTAGAAGCGATGGACACGCGGAATGACCTGACGGCCATAGAATCTATTCTCCAATCGGAGGGATTGACGGCCCTAAGAAATCTGCCCCTTATCGCCCAGGGTAAACTTATCGGAACCCTGGACCTGGGAACAAGCCGGGACGAGCAGTTGACCGAGGAAGATATTGAGATTGCCAGGGAGGTGGCCGACCAGGTGGCCGTTGCCGTCCAACAGGCGCTGCTCCACCAACAGATTAGGGAACATGCCGCCAAACTGGAAGAGCGGGTCAGGGAGCGAACGGCCGAATTGAACCAGGCCAATAAGAAACTGATCCGGGCCTCCCGCTTAAAAGATGATTTCCTGGCGAATATGAGCCACGAACTGCGAACGCCCCTCAACGCCATTCTGGGTTTGTCGGAAGCGTTAGAAGAAGGAACCTATGGCCCCCTCTCTGCCAGACAGACCCGGTCGGTGCGGACTATCTATGAGAGCGGCCAACATTTGCTCTTGCTCATCAATGACATTCTGGATATTTCTAAGAGTGTGGCCGATAAATTGGAGCTGGATTTTGAGCCGGTTTCGGTCGTTTCCTTGTGCGAGGCCGCTTTAAGGATGGTGAGACAGGAAGCGCAGAAGAAGGGGATTAAGGTCAACAGCAGTTTTGATACCTCTCTCAGGATGATTGAGGCTGACGAGCGCCGCTTGAAACAAATCCTGGTCAATTTACTGTCCAATGCCGTCAAATTTACCCCGGAGGGGAGAGAAATCGGCCTTGAGGTTGTGGGGGATACGGCGAATAAACTGGTTCAATTTACGGTTTGGGACAAAGGCGTCGGCATTTCAAAAGAGCAGATGGCGGATTTATTTGAGCCGTTTGTTCAGCTTGACAACAGCCTTACTCGCCAACAAACAGGGACCGGCCTGGGGCTGGTGATGGCGCTGCGTCTGACGGAGCTTCACAACGGGACGCTGGCGGTTGAGAGCGAGGTGGGCGTCGGCAGCCGCTTCGTTGTCTCTTTACCCTGGATTGTGCCGGAGGAAACGGCCGTTGTGGACATCCCCCCGGTTGAATTTGTGGCGGCCCCGACCGAAGAAGCGCCGGTTCCGCCCCCGGCTCCGGATGTCCCGGTTTCCATGGAACGGCCGCTCATCTTGCTGGCCGAGGACAATGAAAATCTGATTGAAATTTATGCGGACTATATCCAATCCAATGATTACCGGGTTGTCATAGCGCGGGATGGGTTAGAGGCATTGGCTCTGGCCCATGAAGCAGAGCCGAACCTGATGTTAATTGATGTGCAGATGCCGCGCATGGACGGGCTGGAAGTGATGCGGCAGCTGCGGGCCGAGGCCCGCTTTGCGGCCGTGCCAATCATCGCCCTGACGGCCCATGTTATGCCGGAAGATAAGGAGCGCTGCTTGCAAGCCGGGGCCACCGACTATCTAAGCAAACCGAGCAGCATCAGGCAGATTCTGGCGATGATCGAGAAGTATGTGGTGTCAGTGAACAGTGGACAGTGAACAGTAGGCAGTAGGGTTATGCCGGTGGCAGGCTGCCCTTAATCTGTGGAATCTGTGGATATTCCCAAATGGTAAACAATGACGACGGAAATTAACTGGCAGGAACTTCTTGATGACTGTGTGGACTTCACCCAACGACTGGTGCGGACGCCGAGTATGCCCTTTGAAGAGGAGCCGGTTGCCCGCCTGATCGCCGAGGAGATGAACCGCCTTCAATTTGATGAGGTTTGGCTGGACAAAATTGGTAATGTTTACGGCCGCATTCACGGTCAGGATCGGACAAAGGGCGCGTTGGTGCTGAACAGCCACACCGACCACGTTGACCCCGGCGACCCTGGGCTGTGGCCTGTGCCGCCTTTTTCGGCCGAAATTGTGGACGGCCGTATTCTCGGCCGGGCGACGTGCGATATCAAAGGGCCGCTGGCGGTGCAGGTTTACAGTATGGCGGCCCTGAAACGGGCGGGGGAGAAGCCGCTGCGGGATGTGGTCTTTACCGGCGTGGTTCAGGAGGAAATCGGTGGGGCGGGGGCTGAGTTTTGGGTTAAGAACCTTGATTATCCAGTTGCTCTCGTTGTGTTGGGCGAGCCGAGCAGTAATCATATTAGTTTGGGACACCGGGGTATTTTACAGATGTGGCTGACTTTTCGCGGCCGTTCGGTTCATGCCAGCGTGCCGGAGAAGGGGGAGAATCCCAACTACGCCCTGGCCGCCTTCTTGCAGCGACTGGCGGAGCGGAAGGGTGAATTGAGGGCGCACGAACTTTTGGGGCCGACCAGTGTGGCTCCAACTATCATTGAAGTGGACACCAAGAGCGGCAATGTGACTCCGGCCTGGACACGGGTGCTGCTTGATTTTCGGACGGCGGCCGAAAGTCCGAACAGCCTTCAGGAATTTGTGCATGAACTGGCGGCCGACTTCCCCCATGACCTGAGCGACGCTTGGGCTTCCGACCCCAATGTCCCCCTCCAGGATTCGGATGAGCTTATCTATGGCTACTACACCCCGCCGGACAGTGATGTCGTGCAACGTTCTCTGGCGGCGATTACGGCCGGGATGGGCCGGCAGCCGGATTTGACGAGTTATAACTTTGCGACAGACGGCCGACATTTCGTCCCCTATAACATTCCTATCATTGGCTACTCTTCGGCCGAAGAGCATTTGGCGCATACGGTGAAGGAGTCTATTTCTATTGCGATGATGGGGGACAGTTTGCGGGGGTATGTGGAGTTGCTGAGGCGGTTTTAATATCAGCCACGAATTAACACGAATTTTCACGAATTAATTAGGGTGCAAAAGGATTGGACGCGGAGATACGCTGAGGAGCGGAGGGCGCGGAGAGCAAGGGGCAAGAGGCAAATGTCAAGAGCAAGTGAGCCAAGTGGGCTAAGTGAGCCAAAGAAAATGTGAGTTTTTGTTTGGCTCACTTGATGTTTATTCGTACCGGACTTTTGTTTTCTAGCCTTTCCAACCAATCACAAAATCTTTCAAATGAGAAAACAAAAGTCTCTCTCCGCGCACCATTCTGAATGCCAGACTTTTGTTTTCTTACGCTATAGAGTTTGCGGCTATTTGGAGGGGCAAGAAAACAAAAGTATATGCTTATCCGCAAAAATCCGCTTCATCCGTTTAATCCGCGTTGCTATTCTGCCCTACTAAACCGATTTTTGGTGGTGGAGTTGGAGGCTGCGGACGGTTAGTTCTTTTTCGCGCAGGGCGCGGATGCCGTTTACGGCCGCTTGCGCCGCCGACAAGGTGGAAATGAGAGGCACATTGTACTGGATGGCGGCGGCCCGCATGGCGGTCTGGTCGGCGTAGGCACGTTCGCCGAGGGGGGTGTTGATGACCAGGCCGATTTCGCCGTTTTTGATGAGTTCGACGGTGTTCGGAACGGAGTCACCCTCACCGGTTTCGCTGGCTTTGGGGACAGCCGTCACCGGCAGATTGACCCGCTTCAGGGCTACGGCCGTTCCGGCGGTGGCGTATAGTTTGAAGCCCATGCGGTGGAGATCGCGGCCGAGTTTGAGAGCGGCCGATTTATCATAATCATTGACGGTAATCAGCACCGCCCCTTCGGTCGGCAGGGGAGAACCGGCCGCCAACTGCGACTTGGCGAAGGCATAGCCGAAATGGGAGGCATGGCCCATCACTTCGCCCGTACTTCGCATCTCCGGCCCCAAACGGGTGTCGGCTCCCGGCAGTTTGTCGAAGGGCAGCACCGCTTCCTTGACGAAAAAGCCGTCTACCGGCGGCATTTCGGTGAAGCCCAATTCGGCCAGCGTTTTCCCGGCCTGAACCTGGGCCGCGATTTTGGCGACGGGAACGCCGGTGGCTTTGCTGACAAACGGCACCGTCCGGCTGGCGCGGGGATTAACTTCCAGGACATAGACCACGTCGTCCTTGATGGCAAACTGGACGTTCATCAACCCTTTGACCTGCAACGCCTGGCCCAGTTTCTTCGTATAGTCACGAATGATGCTCAGATGATAGAGGCTGACTTTGTAAGGGGGCAGGACGCACGCGCTGTCGCCGGAGTGGATACCGGCCTCTTCAATGTGCTGCATGACCCCGGCCATAACGACCCTTTCGCCGTCCGAAACGGCGTCCACGTCTACCTCGAAGGCGTCTTCGATGAACTGGTCAATGAGAACGGGGTTGCCGGGGGAGACCAGGGCCGCTTCGGTGAGGAAACGTTCCAGAGCTTCGTCATTATAGGCCACCGCCATTGCCCGCCCGCCGAGAACGAAAGACGGCCGCACCAGCACCGGGTAGCCAATGCGGTGAACAATGTCCAGCGCCTCCTGCTGGGAGCGGGCCATGCCCCAGGCTGGATGGTCAATTTCCAGGGAGCGGAGCAAGGCTCCAAAACGGCCGCGATCTTCGGCCAGGTCAATCGAATCGGGCGGCGTTCCCCAGATGGGAACCCCGGCCTGGTGCAGTCCGGGGGTCAGGTTGATGGGCGTCTGGCCCCCAAACTGGACGATAACCCCTTCCGGCTTTTCCAGTTCGATGATGTTGAGGACATCTTCCAGCGTCAGGGGTTCAAAGTAGAGGCGGTCGGCGGTGTCATAGTCGGTGCTGACCGTTTCTGGATTGCAGTTGACCATGATTGTCTCAAAGCCCATTTCCCGCAATGCCCAACAGGCATGGACGCAGCAGTAATCAAACTCAATCCCCTGCCCAATCCGGTTCGGCCCGCCGCCCAGGATAACGACCTTGCGCCGGTCGGTCGGGTCGGCCTCGTCATCCCGTTCGTAGGTCGAGTAGAGGTAGGGGGTGTGGGCTTCAAATTCGGCCGCACAGGTATCCACCCGGTAATAAGCCGGGACAACCCCAACCGCTTTGCGTCGCTCCCGAACGGCCGCTTCCGATACGCCCAACGCCTCAGCAATAACGGCGTC
>Ga0299914_10001962_pt1 | contig 13929 bp, 15 predicted proteins | sample RVTome_10_FD_201361 | JGI IMG/M metagenome (GOLD analysis project Ga0299914, IMG submission 201361) | Soil microbial communities from uranium-contaminated site in the Upper Colorado River Basin, Wyoming, United States - RVT153D57 (version 2) ...
CGCGAGCGCGGAGCGCAGCAACGGGTGAGCTGCGAGGGGACCTCGTGCAAGGACATGTACGCCACCAGGCGGCTAGGACGCCTGGTCGGCGTCCGCGGTGTCGCTGTCCTCGTGCTCGGCCGGCGGCTCGGCGACCGACACGATCACGGTGCCGAGGCGGTTACGCCGGCCGGTCGGCGCCTCCGCGACCAGCCGCAGCGAGTCGACCTCGATCTCCGCGCCCGGGATCGGAACACGGCCAAGGTGCTTGGCCATCAGCCCGCCGACGGAGTCGACGTCGTCGTCCTCGAGCTCGATGTCGAAGACCTCGCCGAGGTCGTCGAGCGACAGCCGCGAGGGCACCCGTACCGCGCCGTTGGGGAGATGCTCGACGTCGGTGGCGTTCTGGTCGTACTCGTCGCTGATCTCCCCGACGATCTCCTCGAGGATGTCCTCGATCGTGACCAGGCCGGCCGTGCCGCCGTACTCGTCGACGACGATGGCGACGTGCATCCGCTCGGTCTGCATCTCGCTCAGCAGCGCGTCGACCGGCTTGGTGTCGGGAACGAACATCGCCGGCCGCATGACCGACTCGACGCGCTCGGTGGTCTCCGCGTCGCGCTTGTCGAAGACGCGTTTGGTGACGTCCTTGAGGTAGACCACGCCGGCGATGTCGTCGAGGTTGTCACCGACGACGGGGATGCGGGAGAAGCCGCTGCGCAGCGCCAGCGACATCATCTGCCGCAGCGTCTTGTGCCGCTCGATGAAGATCATGTCGGTGCGCGGCACCATCACCTCGCGCACCAGGGTGTCGCCGAGCTCGAAGATCTGGTGGATCATGCGGCTCTCGCCGGACTCGATCAGCGAGCTCTTCTCCGCGAGGTCGACCAGCTCGCGCAACTCCGCCTCGCTGGCGAACGGTCCCTCGGCGAAGCCCTTGCCGGGCGTCAGCGCGTTGCCGATCCCGATCAGGATCCGGGGCAGGGGCCCGAGGACCGTGCTGAGCAGCTTCAGCGGCGCGGCCGAGATCAGCGCGACCCGCTCGCTGTGCTGACGGCCCAGGGTGCGGGGCGCGACGCCGATCACGACGTACGACACCAGCACCATGCTCACGATCGACACCACCAGCTCGAGCCAGCGCGGCTCGACCTGGTCGAACACCACGACGGTCACCAGCACGATGGCCGAGATCTCGGTCGCGAGCCGCAGGAGCAGCGCGGTGTTGAGGTAGCGGGGCGGGTCCTCGACGACGTCACGCAGCCGGGCCGCGCCGGACCTGCCCTCCTCGACCAGCTCGTTGGCCCGCACCTTCGAGATCGAGGAGACCGCCGACTCCGCGCTGGCCAGGAGCCCGGCCAGGAAGACCAGCACCGTTGCGATCGCGAGCAGGATCACCGAGTCAACGGTCATGCCCGTCCGTCCTCGCCGCCGTGGCCGCGTCTGGGGTCCTGCCACTCGGCCAGGAGCCGCGCCTGCAGCGCGAACATCTCCGCCCGCTCGTCCCGCTCGGCGTGGTCGTAGCCGAGGAGGTGCAGGATCCCGTGGATGGTGAGCAGGTCGACCTCCTGCGCGGGCGTCTGCCCGTTGCCGGGTGCCTGTTCGGCCGCGACCTGCGGGCAGAGCACGACGTCACCGACCACGCCCTCCTCGAGCTCGTCCTGGTCCCCGCCCGGACGCAGCTCGTCCATCGGGAACGCGAGTACGTCGGTGGGGCCCTGCTTGTCCATCCACTGCGCGTTCAGGGTGGCGATCGTGTCGGCGTCGACCAGCTTGAGGCACAGCTCGGCCTGCGGGTGGATCCGCATGCGGTCGAGCACATAGCGGGCGAGCCGGCTGAGCCCGTTGACGTCGGCGTCGGAACCGGACTCGTTCAGCACCTCGATGCTCATCGGCTCCTCGTCAGCGTCGCGGTCCGCGGCCGTCGCGGGAGTCGTCCCGGTCGGCCTCGTAGGCGTCGTACGCGGCGACGATACGGCCCACGAGCTTGTGCCGCACCACGTCATGGCTGGTCAGCCAGGAGAAGTGCACGTCGTGCAGGCCGGTCAGGATCTCCTGGACGATCCGGAGCCCGCTGTGGGTGCCCGTCGGCAGGTCGACCTGCGTGATGTCGCCGGTGACGACCATCTTGGACCCGAAGCCGAGCCGGGTGAGGAACATCTTCATCTGCTCCGGCGAGGTGTTCTGCGCCTCGTCGAGGATGATGAACGCGTCGTTGAGGCTGCGCCCGCGCATGTACGCCAGCGGGGCCACCTCGATGGTGCCGGCGGTGAGCAGCTTGGGGATCGACTCCGGGTCGATCATGTCGTGCAGCGCGTCGTACAACGGCCGCAGGTAGGGGTCGATCTTCTCCGACAGCGAGCCCGGCAGGAACCCCAGCCGCTCGCCGGCCTCGACGGCGGGGCGGGTGAGGATGATCCGGTTGATGTCCTTGGCCTGCAGCGCCTGCACGGCCTTGGCCATCGCCAGGTAGGTCTTGCCGGTGCCGGCCGGGCCGATCCCGAACACCACCGTGTGCTTGTCGATCGCGTCGACATAGCGCTTCTGGTTCAACGTCTTCGGACGGATCGTGCGCCCTCGGTTGGACAGGATGTTGGTGGTGAGCACGTCGGCCGGACGCTCCGCGCTCTCCAGCCGCAGGATCCGGATCGAGTGCTCGACCGTCTCCGCGGTCAGGCCCTGGCCGGTGCGCACCATCGCGACCAGCTCATCGAGCAGCTTCTCCACCGCTCGTACCTCGTCGCCCTTGCCCGAGAGCGTGACCTGGTTGCCACGCACGTGCACGCCGGCGTCGAACTCGCGCTCGATGATCCGGAGGAACTCGTCATTGGGTCCGAGTAGGGCCACCATCGGCACGCTTGCCGGAATGACGACCTGGATCTGTGGAATCGCTGTCTCTGCCATTGACACCAATGTTACGGGGCGCCCGAGGGCCTGGCTGCACGATTATCGGGCTCCGCAGCCTGCTCCTCGCCGACCTCCTTGCGCAGGCGCAGGCCGAGCAGGCCCGCGACCAGCAGCGTGACCCCGGACACGAGGAGCACGCCGACCGGGCCGAGGGAGCCGTCGGTCCAGTCCAGCAGCGCCTCGGGCACCGCGAGCGTGAGGGCCGCCACTGCGGCGCCGAGGTACGGGACCGCGCGGGTGCGGACGTACATGGCAACCGTGACCACGGCCACGAGGCCGGTGAGCACGTAGCCGAGGGTTCCGTTGTCGGTGAGGACCGGGATCTGTCCGCCGAGCAGCAGGAACAGGCAACCGATCACCAGCCCGTACGTGCGCTCCCCCCAGACGTCGCGCTCCGCGAGTGCCAGCCACGCCACGCCCAGGGCGACCAGTGCGAGGGACACGGACAGCTCGTCGCCGGAGGGGACGAGGAGGTCGAGCCCGGAGCCGAGGGCCTGGCCGGCACCGACCGCGACGGTGACCTGGCCCAGCGCACTGGGCGCGAGCAGGTACCCGCCGAGCGCGACGGCCGCGAGCACCAGACCGCCGGCGAACCAGGGCGTGGACGACACCTGCTGCTCGATGTCGTCGACGAGGACCCAGACGGCGAACTCGGCGGCGACCGCCCCGCCGCACGCCAGGGCGCTGGCGAGCCTTCGGCGTACGCCGTCGTCGTCCGCGCGCTCGCGCAGGGGGCGGCGGGCGGTGAGCACGACCGGGACGGCGGAGCCCAGCAGTACCAGCGCGATCGCCGCCAGAGTCGCGACCCGCCCGGCGACGGTGAAGCCGGCCCACTGCTCGGCGACGAACACGGCGGCGGCGGCCACGACCAGCGAGCCTCCGACGTAGCCCGCGACCTCGGCGAGGCGACCACGCAGCGGGGTCGGTGCGGACGGCCGCCCGACCCGGTGCTCGTCCAGGGCGGCCTCGACGAGCCGCTGTGCCTGCGCGGCGTGCCGTGGTTGGAGCAGGTCGTGGTCGACCAGGGACGCGACCACGACAGAGGCGCGGGATGAGCGTGAGAGGTCGTCCGGTGGTGTGTCGGGAGCCACGCGGTCAGCCTGGCGGCCAGGTCATCGCACGGCCGCCGAGCACGTGCGCGTGGCAGTGGAAGACGCTTTGCCCGGCCCCGGAGCCCGTGTTGAACACCAGCCGGTGCGCGCTCAGCTGCTCCTCCTCGGCCACCTGCGCGGCCAGGCGTACGACATCGGCCAGCGCCTCGGGGTCGCCGGCGGCGAGCTCGCCCACGTTGGGATGGTGGTCGCGCGGCACCACCAGGACGTGCGTGGGCGCCTGCGGGTTGAGGTCGCGGAAGGCGACGGCGCGCCGGCTGTCGGCGGTGATGTCGGCGGGGGTGTCCCCGGCCACGATGTTGCAGAAGAGGCAGTCGGGGTCACGGGTCATGGGGCCGTCCTCCGTTCGGCTGCACGGGTCGCGCGGCGGCACCCGCTGCCGGGTCCGGTCGCGTCGGACACATGGTGTCATGTAAACCGGATGCGCCGGTCGCGCGTCGTACTGGTGTGACAGCTCTCGTGAAGGGTGCCCCGGCGCACGCGGGCACGGCCGACCTGAAGGGACCGCCGTCGATGTCGTCGCCGACCACGTGGGACGCCGACGAGGCGGTGACCTCGTTGTACGCCGCGCACTACCGGTCGCTGGTGCGGATGGCTGCCCTGCTGCTGCGCGACGGCGGCGAGGCCGAGGAGGTCGTGCAGGACGCGTTCGTCGCGATGCACGACGCCTGGCGGCGGCTTCGCGACGCCGACCGGGCGCTCGCGTACCTGCGGCAGAGCGTGGTCAACCGCGCGCGCTCGGCGCTGCGTCGCCGCGCCGTCCGCGAGCGGCACGCCACCGAGCAGGGCCGCGAGCCGCCCCACCGCGACCTGCCCAGCGCGGAAAGCGAGGCGATGCGCGCCGAGGACCGTCGCGCGGTCCTCGACGCCCTGCGCACCCTGCCCGAACGGCAGCGCGAGGCCATCGTGCTGCGTTACTACGCCGACCTGTCCGAGGCCGACACGGCGTTCGCCATGGGCGTGAGCCGCGGGGCCGTCAAGAGCCACACGTCACGCGGCATGGCCGCCTTGCGCACGAACCTGGAGAGGCAGTCATGGTGAAGCGGTACGAAGACTCCGACCACGCGGCCTTCGAGAACCTGGTGCGCGAGTCGCTGCACCGCGAGGCCGACACCGTCGAGCCCGCCGAGGGACTGCGTGCGATCCAGGCGCGCACGGCACGGGCGGCGACGGGGCGTGCCCGCAGGCGCTGGATCGCCACCGGCGCGGTGCTGGCGACGGCCGCGGCGGTCACCGCGATCGCCCTGGCCGGGACGATCGGGCTCGGAGACGGCGACGACACGGCCGCTCCGGCAGGGCCGGCGGGATCCGGCGCGACCCGGGCGGTCCAGGTCTTCTACCTCGACAGCACGCCGGAGAGGCTCGGCGAGCCTGGCTCGGTCTCGGTCGACGACCCAGGTCTGTACCGCGAGACCCACCTGGTCGAAGCCGACGGCGACCGCGTGGAGGCCGCCGTGCGCGAGCTGCTGTCGTCGTCACCCGACGACGGCGACTACCGCAACCCGTGGGCGGGCATCACGCTGAACTCGGTCGAGGTCGGTCCCGGCGCCCGCCGGGTCGTGGTCGACGTGAGCGCGGTGCCGGACCCGTCGGCGGTCGGCGGCCCGGCCGACCAGGCGCTGGCGCACACCGTCAGCGCGGCCACCGGCGGCACTCCGCTCGTAGTGGTCGAGCTCGACGGCCGACCGGACGGGCGCGATCTCCGTGCCGGCGACCCGGTCAGCACGTTCGCCCGCATCTGGGTCAGCACACCCGAACAGGGTGCCAGTGTGACGAACCCGGTGCGCTTCACGGGGTTGGCGGCGACGTTCGAGGGAAACGTGGCCTACGAGATCCGGCGTGGTTCGCAGGTGGTGGCACGGGGCGCCACCACCAGCGAGAGCGGGCTGGGCTGGTCGGAGTGGTCGTTCACGCAGCGGCTGCGACCCGGCGACTACACCCTGGTCGCGTTCGACGAGGACCCGGCGCTCGGCGGGCGACGCGATATCGACACCAAGGACTTCACGGTCCGCTGAGCCCGCGCGGTCTCGGCGCGAAGGCAGATGCCCGGCCTTCGCGCCGAGACCGCGCGTTGTTTCCTCCCTCGCGCCGCGCGGCTCACGTGGCGGTGCGGTCAGGACCAGCGGGCCGTCCGCGAGAGGAGTATGCCGCCGGCGACCGCACCGGCAGTCGACGTCCGCAGCACCGACGGGCCCAGGCGTACGGCCTGTCCCCCGGCCTCGGCGAACGTCGCGACCTCGTCGTCGCTGATCCCGCCCTCCGGCCCGACCACCACGACGATGTCGCCCCGGTCGGGCACCGTCAGCTCGGCCAGCGGCCACTGCGCAGCCTCGTGAAGCACGACCGGCAGCGTCGCCGGGCCGAGCAGCTTGGCGACGTCGGCGGTCGTCGCCAGGTCCGAGACCTCGGGCAGCCACCAGCGCCGTGCCTGCTTGCCCGCCTCCCGCGCGTGGCTGCGCCAGCGGGCGAGCGACTTGGCGGCGCGGTCGCCGCGCCAGTGCACGACACAGCGTGCTGCGGCCCACGGCACGATCACGTCGGCACCGACCTCGGTGAGCGCCTGCACCGCGAGGTCGGCGCGGTCTCCCTTGGGCAGCGCCTGCACGACGACCAGCCGCGGCGACGGCGCGGGCACCGAAAGCCGCTCGTGCACCTCGCACACGACCCCCGACTTCGACACCCCGTCGACCACGCACTCCACCGACGTGCCCAGACCGTCGGTCAGGACGACCGGCTCACCGGGACGCAGCCGGCGTACGACCGCGGCGTGCCGTCCCTCCGAGCCGTCGAGCACCACCGAGTCGCCCGGACCCGCCCCCACGAGGACGTCGGAGGCGGCCAGGAAGACCGGCGCGCTCATGCCGTCAGCGCTGGCCGAACGTGTCGCGCAGCCAGTTGAACACCCCGCGCTCACGGTGCGGGGTGCCGAACGAACCCTCGGCCTGCTCCTCCTGGCGCAGGGTCGAGAGCTCGCGCAGCAGCTCCTCCTGCCGGGTGTCGAGGCGGGTGGGCGTCTCCACCACGACGTGGACGACGAGGTCGCCGCGGCCGTTGCCACGCAGCCTCGGCACCCCGCGCGCGCCGAGCACGATCGCCTCGCCGGACTGCGTGCCGGGCTTGATGTCGACGGGCACGCTGGCCTCGACCTCGCTGCCCTCGTCGGCGGCCAGGTCGGACTCGAGCGTCGGCAGGTCGATCTTGGTGCCGAGCGCGGCCGCGGTCATCGGCAACGTGACCGTGCAGTGCAGGTCGTCGCCCTCGCGCTTGAACAACTCGTGCGGGGCGATCTCGATCTCGACGTAGAGGTCGCCCGCCGGGCCGCCCCCGGGGCCGACCTCGCCCTGACCACCGAGCTGTACGCGGGTGCCGGTGTCGACACCGGGCGGCGTCTTGACCGTGATCGTGCGCCGTGCGCGCACCCGCCCGTCGCCGGAGCACTCGTTGCAGGGGTCGGCGATCACGGTGCCGAACCCGCGGCAGGCCGGGCACGGCCGCATGGTGCGGATCTCGCCGAGGAAAGAGCGCTGCACCTGGTGGATCTCGCCGCGCCCGCGGCAGGTCTCACAGGGGACCGGGCCCGAACCGGGCGCGGCGCCGTCGCCGCCGCACACCGTGCACGCGACCGCCGTGTCGACCTTGAGCTCGCGGGTGGCGCCGAACGCCGCCTCCGCGAGGCTGACCTGCATCCGGATCAGCGCGTCCTGGCCCCGGCGCACGCGCGAGCGCGGGCCGCGGCCTCCGGCGGCTCCGCCCTGCTGGCCGAAGAAGGCGTCCATGATGTCGGTGAACGAGAAACCCTGGCCGAAGCCGCCGCCGGCGCCGGAGGACTCCGGGTCGCCGCCGAGGTCGTACATCTCCCGCTTGCCCGGGTCGGAGAGCACCTCGTAGGCGCGGGTGACCTCCTTGAACCTCTCGTGGGTCGCGGCATCGGGATTGACGTCCGGGTGCAGCTTGCGGGCAAGCCGCCGGTACGCCTTCTTGATGTCCTCGGGACTGGCGTCCCGCGCGACCCCGAGGGTCTCGTAGTAGTCCTTGCTCATGCTCCTGGCCATCAGTAGCGGTGCTTTCGTGGGGTTCGGTTACACGGACGTCGACTGGCGGCCCACCTCAGGACTCGGCCAGGATGCGGCTGACATACCGAGCGACGGCCCGGACCGCGGCCATGCTGCCGGGGTAGTCCATCCGGGTCGGGCCGACGATACCCAGCGTGGCGAGCACGTCGTCGCCCGGCCCGTAGCCGGTCGCGACCACGCTCGTGCTGGCGAGCTCCTGGTAGGGCTGCTCGTGTCCGATGCGGACAGTGAGGGTGCTGGGGCTGGTCGCCTCGCCGAGGAGCTTGAGGAGCACGACATGCTCCTCGAGTGCCTCGAGCATCGGCTTGACCGACCGTTCGAAGTCGTCGCCGAAGCGGGTCAGGTTCGCCGTGCCGCCGATGAGCACCCGCTCGTCGGAGCGCTCGTCGGACATGGTCTCGACCAGCGTGGCCACCACCCCGCGCACCATCCGGTGGTGCTCAGGCGGGAACGACTCGACCAGGTCACCGAGGTTGGAGGCGGCGTCGCCGAGCCGCTGACCGAGCACCACGGCGAGCAGCCGGGCACGCAGGTCGCCCAGGACCGTGTCGTCGAAGGGCTCGTCGGCGGCCAGCACCCGCTGCTCGACCCGGCCGCTGCTGGTGATGAGCACGAGCAGCAGGCGGGTGGGGTTGAGCGTGACCAGCTCGACGTGGCGGACGGTGGAGCGCGACAGCGTGGGGTACTGCACGATCGCCACCTGATGGGTGAGCTGCGCGAGCATCCGCACGGTGCGGTGCACGACGTCGTCGAGGTCGACCGCGCCCTCGAGGAACGTGGAGATCGCGCGCTTCTCCGCCGACGTGAGCGGCTTCACCGCGGTGAGCCGGTCGACGAACAGCCGGTAGCCCTTGTCGGTGGGAATGCGCCCGGCGCTGGTGTGCGGCTGGGCGATGAAGCCCTCCTCCTCCAGCGCGGCCATGTCGTTGCGCACGGTGGCCGGTGAGACCCCCAGCCGGTGCCTCTCGACCAGTGCCTTCGAGCCCACCGGCTCCTGGGTGGAGACGTAGTCCTCGACGATGGCGCGCAGCACCGCGAGCCTGCGGTCGTCGAGCGCACGATCGGTCACGACTGCGCATCTCCTTCCCTGGCACTCCGTCGATTCGAGTGCCAGTCTACTGGCTGGCGGGTCGCGGCCGGGGAGCCGCGACCGCGCGGCCGCGGGGCGTACGCCCCATTCGTGCCGAGTTGCACGTGACCGGCGAGGCGAGCCGAGCGGCACCGTGGGCGGACTCACGTCGGCCACGTGTGATCATCGTGGCGTGGGTCATGACTGGGCCGAGGTCGGCGAGCGGTGCTGGGTGCGGCGGTACCCCGAGTGGGACGTCAACGTCGGTGTGGTCGCGGGCTCCCACCACGTGCTGGTCATCGACACCCGGGGAACCCGGCAGCAGGGCGAGTCGCTGCGTGACGACGTCCGCCGGCTGCTGCCGCATCCCCAGGTCGCCTGGGTGGTCAACACCCACCAGCACTTCGACCACACCTTCGGCAACATCGCGTTCGACGACGTGACCGTCGTCGCGCACGAGAACGCCGCGGCCGGCCTGGACGCCTCCGCCGACCGGATCAGGCGGCTGTGCCGCGAGGACGGCCCGGACGACCCGCTCAACGCGGAGGTGATCGCGACGGCGCTGCGCTATCCCGACGCGACGTTCTCCTCGGTCCGTACGGTCGACCTCGGCGACCGCTACGTCGAGCTGTTCCACCCAGGGCGTGGCCACACCGACGGCGACGCTCTGGTCCGCGTGCCCGACATCGACGTGCTCTTCGCCGGCGACCTGGTCGAGGAGTCCGGGCCGCCGATGTACGGCGAGGACTGCTTCCCGCTGGAGTGGCCGACCACTCTGGACGTCGCCCTCGGCGTGCTGACGCCGGGCTCGCGCGTCGTACCCGGGCACGGCGCCGTGGTCGACCTCGCGTTCGTGCAGCACCAGAGCACCGACATCGCCCAGGTGGCGAACACGATCGGCGGGCTCGTGCATGCCGGTGTGCCCCTGGAGTCGGCGCTGAGCCAGGGCGACTGGCCGTGGGACCCCGAGCACCTGCGGGAGGGGGTCCGGCGCGGATACGCCCACGCGGCGCCCCCGCCGGGACGGCTGCCGCTGCTCAGCGACTGACGGTCCGTGGATCGGGGCCGGCGTCGAGGCCGGCCCGGGCGCGCCGCGCCAGCCGTCGCGCCTGTCGCAGGGGCTCGGGCGTACGCCGTCCCGCCAGCGCCTGCTCGACGACCGTCAGCGAGGTCTCGACGTCGGTACGCCAGCCCGGGTGCACCACCAGCGGCCGCGTCCCGGCCCGGGTCCGCAGCCAGCAGGCCACCACCTCGCCGTCGAGGCGCAGCGGGCTGTTGGCCCCGGCCCGGTCCTGCGGCCAGTCGCCCGTGGCCCCCAGCGGGCGGTGGGTGACCCCGACCGTCGGCAGGTCCAGGGCCGCGCCGAGGTGCACCGCCAGTCCGCAGCGCCGCGGGTGGTCCCGGCCGGTCGCGTCGAGCAGCAGCACGTCGGGCGCCTGCGGAAGGCCGCGCACGACCGACTCCAGCAGCGCACCCGCGCGAAGTGCCATCAGGCCCGGCAGGTACGGCGCCGCGGCGACCCCCTCGCGGACGTGCCGGCCGACCAGGCGACCCGCGCGGGTGGCCGCGGCCGCCGACCAGGCCGGGTCGCCGGCGCCGCCGCGACCGGAGACGCCGCGCGGGAAGCACACCCAGCAGCCGGCCACGTCCATCAGTGCGTCCGGCGGACGCCACGGCTGCGGCTGCGCCTGCGCGAGGCGGCGCTGCTCGGCCTCGAGCGCATCGACCTCCGTGGGCCACATGCGACCATCCTCCGACGTGGCACCAGCATCCTTCGCAAAGAAGTATTTGCAAATGTGTCTTTGCGGTTCTACTCTGACCCGGTGACCGCGGAATACACAACCCCCTCGCCGAGAGGCCTGCGCGCGCTCGCGCACCCCGTGCGGCTGCGGATGCTGGGCATGCTCCGGCTGGAGGGCCCGGCGACGGCCAGCGGACTGGCCGAACGGCTCGGTCTCAACTCCGGCGCGACCAGCTACCACCTGCGCCAGCTCGCCGAGCACGGGTTCGTGGTCGACGACCCCGACCGCGGCAACGCCCGCGAGCGCTGGTGGCGGGCTGCGCACCGCTCCACCCGCGTGCCCATCGACGAAAGCAGCGACGAGCCCACCCGCGACGCGCAGAACGCGTTCCTACAGGCCGCCGCCGTCACGTACAACCGGCAGATCCAGCAGGCGGTCGAGGACCAGTCGACGCTCGAGGGCCCCTGGCGGCGCGCCTCCGACTTCAGCGACTGGTCGCTGCGGCTGACACCGGACGAGGCGCACTCCCTCGTGCGCGAGCTGCATGAGGTGATGGACCGCTACCGCTGGTGGCGACCCGACGACGAGGACGCACCCGCCGACGCCGGGCACTTCCGCGTGCTCCTCCAGGCGTTCCCCCGCCCCGGCGCGCTCGATCCCCCGGACGACCTGTGAGCACCACCGGGGCCGCGCCAACGGCGACGAGACGGCGCGTGCCGCTGTACGGCTGGCTCGCCGCCGAGCTGGTGTCGCTGTGCGGCACCCGGCTGTCGATGATCGCGATCCCGTGGCTGGTGCTGACCACGACCGAGAGCGCGTCGCTGACCGGGCTCGTCGGCTTCGCCGAGATGGCGCCGTACGTGCTCGCCCGGGCCGGCAGTGGACCGCTGATCGACCGCATCGGCGGACGCCGCGTCTGCATGGTCAGCGACACCGCCAGCATGCTCACCGTCGCGCTCGTACCCGCCCTGCATGCGGTCGACGCGCTGTCGCTGCCTCTGCTGCTGGCCCTTGTCGTGCTGCTCGGGGTGTTCCGCGGCCCGGGCGACGCGGCCAAGCACGCGCTGGTCCCCGACATCGTGGACGCGGCCCAGGTCCCGATGGAGCGGGCCACCGGGCTGGCCAGTGCCTCGGAACGGCTCGCCTCGACCGCGGGCGCCGCGCTCGCCGGGTTGCTCGTCGCGGCCATCGGGCCGGCGAACGCGCTGGTGGTCGATGCCGCGAGCTTCGGCGTGGCCGCGCTGCTGATCGGCCTCACCGCCCCCGGAGCCGTGCACCGTGGCGAGGATGACGACGACGCCCTGGGCTACCTCGGCCGGCTGCGCAGCGGCTGGGAGTTCCTGCGCCACGACAAGGTGCTGATCGGGATCACCATGATGCTGGCCGTCACCAACCTGCTCGACCTGGCGTACACAGTGGTGCTGGTGCCGGTGTGGGCCAAGGACGGCGGCTTCGGCGCGGAGACCGTGGGGCTGCTGTTCGGGGTGTTCTCGGCGGCGTCGGTGGGCGGTGCCGTGATCGCGGCCGCGATCGGGCACCGGCTGCCGCGGTTCCTCACCTATCTCGTGGCGTTCCTCATCACCGGCGCGCCACGGTTCGTCGTCCTGGCCTTCGACGTGCCGCTGTGGAGCGTGCTCGCGGTCGCGGTGTCGGCCGGGTTCGCGTCCGGGTTCCTCAACCCGATCCTCGGTGCCGTGGTGTTCGAACGCGTGCCCCGGCCGATGATGGGCCGGGTCACCGCGCTCTCGACGTCCTTGTGCTGGGCCGGCATCCCGCTGGGCGGGGTCGTGGGCGGGCTGCTCGTCACCGCGGCGGGGCTGGCCCCGGCGTTGCTGGCGTGCGGCGCGGCGTACTTCCTGGCCACCATGCTGCCAGCGGTGCGCCCGGCGTTCCGCGAGATGAACCGCACGCCGGAGGCCCCGGCGAGCCGACGCGAACCGGTGGGCGTGGAGAGCTAGCCTCGGCGCTCGTGTCTGCATCCGACCGCTACGGCAACGATGTCCTGGCCGCCGACTGGCGCACCCCCAGGCGCGGGCGCGCGACCGAGGTCGCGGCCGAGCCCGGCATGGTGCTCGAGGAGGTCACGACCGGCTTCTGCGGTGCGGTCGTGCGCCTGGACCGCGACCTCGGCACGGTCGACCTGGAGGACCGGAAAGGGAAGCGCAGGACGTTCCCGCTGGGTCCGGGCTTCCTGCTGGAGGGACGCCCGGTGATCCTCCGGCCGCCGGCCCGCTCCGTGCCGAAGAAGACGACGCGCACCGCTTCGGGGTCGGTCGCCGTGCACGACGCTCCCGCACGGGTGGCCCGGCAGAGCCGGATCTTCGTGGAGGGGCGGCACGACGCGGAGCTGGTCGAGAAGGTGTGGGGCGACGACCTGCGCGTCGAGGGCGTGGTGGTGGAGTACCTCGAGGGCGTGGACGACCTGCCGAGCGTGCTGCGCGACTTCGGACCCGGTCCGGGCCGCCGGGTCGGTGTGCTCGTCGACCACCTGGTGCCGGGGTCGAAGGAGAGCCGGATCGCGCAGGGCGTCGCGCGCGGCCGCGACGGTGCGCACGTTCTCGTGGTGGGCCACCCGTACGTCGACGTGTGGCAGGCGGTGAAGCCGCAACGGCTCGGCCTGTCGGCCTGGCCGAGCATTCCGCGCTCGGTGCCGTGGAAGCAGGGCATCTGCCAGTCGCTCGGCTGGCCGCACCGCAACCAGGCCGACATCGCGCACGCGTGGAAGCGGATCCTCGGCCGGGTCCGGACCTACGCCGATCTCGAGCCCGCACTGCTCGGCCGGGTCGAGGAGCTCATCGACTTCGTGACCGCCGACTGAGCGACCGGCACCGGATCAGGGCAGCAGGTCCCGGACGACGGCGTCGGCCAGCAGCCGCCCACGGACCGTGAGCACCACCCGGCCCGCGCCGAACGCTTCGGGATCGGCGAGGCCGCGGTCGACGACCCCGGCCGCGGCCTTGGCGCCGTACTCGTCGAGGACGTCGACGGGCAGCCCGTCGACCAGGCGGAGCTCGAGCAGCACGCGTTCGACCCGCCGGGTCTCGTCGTCG
>Ga0299914_10001963_pt1 | contig 13926 bp, 11 predicted proteins | sample RVTome_10_FD_201361 | JGI IMG/M metagenome (GOLD analysis project Ga0299914, IMG submission 201361) | Soil microbial communities from uranium-contaminated site in the Upper Colorado River Basin, Wyoming, United States - RVT153D57 (version 2) ...
CGTCCCCCACCCCGACGGCCGCGTCGACCCGCTCGCCGACATCGAGACGATCGAGACCGAGCTGCTGCTCTCCGACTACGAGGGGGCGACGCGGCGCCTGGAGCGGGTGGCGAAGCAGGCGAAGTCCGGCGACGCCGAGGCGATCGCCGAGCGCGACTGGCTGGAGAAGGTGGTCGAGGCGCTCGGCGCCGGGCGCCCGGCGCGCACCGTTCCCGTTCCCGAGGCCGCCCCCGACGCGGCGCGCAACCTGCACGCGCTGACCTCGAAGCCGATCCTCTACGTCGCCAACGTCGACGAGGACGACGCCGAGGCGCCGCCGGCCGTCGCCGCCCACGCGAAGGAGGTCGGCGCCGGCGCCGTCGCGGTCAGCGCCCGGATCGAGGGCGAGCTGGCGGAGCTGGACGCGGCCGAGGCGGAGGAGATGCGCGAGTCCTACGGGGTCGAGGGCTCGGGCCTCGACCGCCTCGTCCGCGCCGCCTACGACCTGCTCGAGCTGATCGTCTTCTTCACCGCCGGCGAGGGCAAGGAGGCGGTCGCCCGCCCGCTGCGCCGCGGCTCCACCGCCTGGGAGGCGGCCGGCACGATCCACACCGAGATCCAGGACGACTTCGTCAAGGCCGAGGCGATCGGCTGGAAGGACCTGGTTGAGTGCGGCGGCTACGCCGCGGGCCGCGACCGGGGCCTGCTCCGTGTCGAGGGCCGCGACTACGTCGTCGCCGACGGCGACGTGATCACGATTAAGGTCTAGGCATGGACCAGGGTGCGCGGTTCCCGGCGGTGATGGCGAAGGCCGGCCACTACGAGAGTTTCTACATCAAGGCCTGCCGGCCGGGCGGCGGCCAGGGGATCTGGATCCGCCACACGGTGCACAAGCGGCCGGGCGCGGAGCCGACCGCCTCGATCTGGTTCACGTTCTTCGATCGCGAGGCTGACGGGCCGCGGGCGACCAAGGTCACCGTGCCGGCGGCGGAGCTGTCGGCGCCGGCGGGGTCGTGGGTCCGCGTCGACGGATGCGAGATCGGCCCCGGCAAGGCGCGGGGCGGGGTCCAGACCGAGGCGCTGAAGGCCACCTGGGGCCTCTCCTTCTCCGGCGACTCCGAGCCCTGCAAGTACCTCCCCACCGACTGGCTCTACAAGGCGCCGGTTCCCCGCACCAAGTTCGTCGCCCCGTACCCGCGCGCAAGCTTCGACGGCAAGCTGGAGATAGACGGCGAGACGATCGACCTCGCGGGCTGGCCGGGGATGATCGGCCACAACTGGGGAACCGAGCACGCCGAGCGCTGGGTCTGGCTGGAGGGAACGGGCTTCGCCGAGGATGCGGACGCCTACTTCGACGCCGGCGCCGCGCGGATCAAGCTCGGCTCGCGGACGACGCCCTGGCTTCCCTCGGGCTTCCTCAAGCTCGACGGGATGGCCCACCGCTTGGGCGGCTTCGGCAAGATCCGGTCGGCCTCCATCCGCGAGTCATACGACGCGTGCGAGTTCGTCTTCCCCGGCAAGGACATAGTCGTCCGCGGCAAGGTCTCCGCACCCAAGAAGGACTTCGTCGGCTGGGTCTACGCCGACCCCAAGGGCCCCGAGCACAACACGGTCAACTGCTCAGTCGCCGACCTCGAGTTGACCGTCGAGCGGGAGGGACAGGCACCCCGCAAGCTCTCCCTCCCGGCGGGCGCCGCCTATGAGTTGGGCATGAGGGAGACGACCCACGGCGTCCCGATCCAGCCCTATCCGGACGGCTGACTCATGACCTTGCGGAAGCTCATCCAGCGGTCGTAGGCGCCGAGCGCCGAGGCGATCTGGTCGCCGCGGACTCTGGTGACGCCGCCGGTTCCGAAGAGCTTGGCCCAGACGATCCGGGGCGAGGCGCCGCGCTGGGTGACCGCCACCCTCTTGAGCTGCCCCTTGAGGTAGCTCCCGAGCATGGCGCTGATCTCCCGCCCGGAGAATTTGAACGTCCAGGTGTGCAGCGGGCAGAAGTGGTCGTAGGGGTCGGGGACGCCGACGAGGTACGGGATCGACGGTCCGAAGAAGACGTTCTGGACGCTTTCGGTGTGGCCGCCGGAACAGGCCGAGAAGAAGGTCTGCGCGACCTCTCCCATGTGCATGACGACCTCGCGGCGGGTGTCGTTCGCGGCCCGGTTGGTGCGTGCGGCTTCGCTGGCGATCCCCTCGTAGACCTGGCTGGAGGTGGTGTCGTAGAGGTCGAAGCCGTTGCCGCTCACCTGGGAGCTGAGCGCGAAGGAGCGGGCGGCGACGGCTTGGGCCCGCAGGGCCGCCATCGGCCAGGAGGGCGGCGACTCGTTGGGGATGACCCCCTTCACGTACTGGTCGACCGCGACGGCGTTGATCGTGTTGAGGGAGGCTCGGTCGCTCTCAGTCGGCACCACCTCCAGCGCGCCCCGGTAGGCGCCGGCGCCGGCGATCGCGATTCGCCCACGCCCCGCGGCCCGCAGCCTGCGCCCGCAGTCGGCGAGCGGCCGCCCGCCGGAGGTGCGCAGCTTCACCCGGCCGCGGTTGCGGTGCGCCCTGTAGTCGCGCCGCGGGTCGAGCGCCCTCCCGCAGGCGCTCCTCGCCCCGCTGAAACCGACGTCGCCGCGGCCGAAGTCGAGCAGGACGCGGACCACGCGCGGGCCGGAGATTCTGCCGATCGAGGTTCCCCGGTAGTAGTGACCGAGGATGAAGCGGTAGCCCTTGCCGTTGCGGGCGAAGCCGTAGGCGCCGTACTGGCTCATCCCGACGCCGTGGCCGAAGCCGTGCCCCTTGACCACCCAGGTGACGCGCGCCTCGGCGGCCGGGGCAAAGGCGAGCGCGACCAGCACCACGATCACGCCGAGCGTGCCTGTGTCGGGTTTGGTTCGCATAGCGAAACAAACCCGACACAGGCGGGGGAGATTTGGTCTCAAGGGCGCGCGCATCTTTCTTCGACAGATTCGGGTGGGACGAGTCTCGCCCTGCACTAATCTTGTTTCGATGGGGACGCAGGCTGTGCAAGCGGTCGATCACAAGCTGTTGGCGGCGGGTGAGTGGGTGGAGACCGACGATTGGGACGAGGTTCGCAGCCCCTATGACGGCGCCGTCGTCGGACGCGTGGCACAGGGGGACGCGGCGCTGGTCGACAGGGCGGCGATCGCCGCCCGCGGCGCCTTCGACTCGGGCGGCTTTCCTCAGCACGAGCGCGCCTCGGTACTGGATCGCGCCGCCGAGCTGGTAGCAGGGCGCGGCGACGAGCTGGCGCTGACGATCGCCGCCGAGGCGGGCAAGCCGCTGAAGACGGCGCGCGTCGAGGCGAAGCGCTGCGCCGACACGCTCCGCTTCTCCGCGGTCGAGGCGCGCAAGCTGACCGGCGGCACCGTCCCGATGGAGGCCTCCCCGGCCGGCTCCGGCAAGCTCGGCGTGATGCTGCGCGTCCCCTACGGCGTGGTCGGCGCGATCAGCCCCTTCAACTTCCCCCTCAACCTCGTCGCCCACAAGCTCGGCCCGGCGATCGCCGCCGGCAACGCGGTGGTGCTGAAGCCCGCGGGGCAGACTCCGATCTCGGCGCTGAAGCTGGCCGCGATCCTGATCGAGGCGGGGCTGCCGCAGGGTTGGCTGAGCGTCGTCCCCGGCCCCGGCTCGGAGGTCGGCAACGCGATCGTCGAGCACGAGCTGACGGGCGCGCTCACCTTCACCGGTTCGGCCGGAGTCGGCTGGGGGATCCGCGGCCGCGTGCCCCACAAGAAGGTCAACCTGGAGCTGGGCTCCAATGCCCCACTGATCGTCCACGCCGACGGCGACTGGGAGACGGCGGCCGACAAAGCGCAGATCCACGCTTTCTCCCATGCCGGGCAGAGCTGCATCTCGATTCAGCGAATCCTCGTCCACGAGGACGTCGCCGACGACTTCACGGCCCGCCTCGTCGCCCATACGCGCGCCCTGCGCGTGGGAGACCCGCTCGACCCGGAGACCGACGTCGGCCCCCTGATCTCCAGCGGCGACCGCGACCGGGTCAAGGACTGGATCGGCGAGGCGGTCGAGGCCGGCGCGGAGTTGCTGGCCGGAGGCGACCTCGTCGACGAGGGCCGTTGTCTGGCGCCGACCCTGCTCGGCTCCCCGCCCCGCGACGCCAAGGTCTGGCGCGAGGAGATCTTCGGCCCGGTGGCGACGATCGACCGCTACGCTGACTTCAGCCAGGCGCTGGAGATGGCGAACGACTCCAAGTTCGGCCTGCAGGCGGGCGTCTTCACCCGCGACGTAGGCCGCGCCCTGGAGGCGGCGAACGCGCTGGAGTTCGGCGGCGTCCTGATCAACGAGGTCCCCACCTTCCGCGCCGACCAGATGCCCTACGGCGGCGTAAAGGACTCGGGCAACACCCGCGAGGGCCCGGCCTACGCCATCCAGGAATTGACAGAGCAGCGCTTAGTGACCCTCCAGGCTTGAAGGCCTCAGCGCCCGATCGCGCTGAACACGAAGTCGCAGGCCCTGACGCCCCCCGAGAGGGAGTCGCCACGAGCGCCGACCTGGCCGCTGAGCCAACTGCCGCTGGGCGCAAAGGCGTTGAAGGCCACCGCTTGGCTGACCCCGGACGGGCCATTCCCTTCGTCGAGCTCGTTTTGCCTGGCAATCTCCTTTCTCTCGCCTACGTTCCAGTCGGCGTCGCCAAAGCCCGGATCGTCATCCGAATGGGAGAGGAATGAGTAGTTCTCGGCAGTTCTCATGTTCAAAACAGCCGTGTTCTCCTCGCCGCCGCTTGCCTCGCAAAGGGCTGTGATCGTGAATACGCCGATCCGCCGATCGTGCAAAGGGTCTGTTCGGTGATTTCGGATATGCCGACTGTTATCCGAATCGCTCCACCGCAGTGTTTGGCCCCACCCAGGGTCTGGGCGTTGACGCCTTGCAGAGAGGACTCGTCGATGTCCCCTCCGTTCAGCGAATTGTCCTGCACATGCTGGGACCCCACCGAGCCGGGCGCCAGTGCCGATCCGCCCACCGAGCCGGGCGCCAGTGCCAAGGAGCCGACCGCGCCGGGGCCGATGTCGGGCGCTTGAACCTGGCCGTTGCGGATTTTCACGCTGGTGACCCCGTTGTTGGCGAGGTCGGGCGTCTTCACCTGGCCGTTGACGATGTTCTTGCTGCGGATCTTGAGGCCCCCTTTCTTCACCGCCAGAGCGCTCCCGCCCAGCGCCACGAAGAGAGCGAGCATCGCGACCACCATCGACGGCGACGGCCGCCACTTCGCCCAGTTGCGCATCCGATTCCTCCCGACGTTTGGCGGAGGATCTCCCGCTGCACGCCGCAGCGTCCCCCCGAGCCAGCTTATGCCCGCCCCGAGGGTGCGGTCAAGTTTCCGCCTACTCGTGCGGGCGGGCCATGCGGCGGTGGTCCAGCGCTTCTTCGAGCACTGCCGGTTCTACGCCCTGCTCCAGGGCCACCTCACGGAGGGAGCGGCCCGATTCGGCCGCGGCCTTGACGATGTCCGCGGCCCGGTCGTAGCCGATGTGGGGATTGAGGGCCGTCGCCGTCGCCAGGGTCGCCTCGGCATGGCGCTCGGTCATCTCCTCGTTTGCCTCCAGCCCCGCCACGCATTTCTCGTTCAGCAGCCGGGAGGCGGAGGCGAGCAGCTTGATCGAGTCGAGCAGATTGCGGGCGATCAGCGGCACCCGCACGTTCAGCTCGAACTGGCCCTGGCTGCCGGCCATCGCGATCGCGGCGTCGTTGCCGACCACCTGGGCGCCGACCTGAATCACGACCTCGGGAATCACCGGGTTGACCTTGCCGGGCATGATCGAGGATCCCTTCTGAAGCTCCGGCAAGCGCAGCTCGGCGAGGCCGGCGCGCGGCCCGGAGCCCATCAGCGCCAGGTCGTTGGCGATCTTGGTCAGGGAGACGGCGTAGACCTTGAGCATCCCGCTCAGCTCGACCAGCGCGTCGCGGTTGCCCTGCGCCTCGAAGGGGTCGAGCGGCTCGGAGATCGCCAGTCCCGTTTCACCGGCGAGCTTCTGGCGCACCTTCGCCGCGAACTCCGGGTGGGTGTTGAGCCCGGTGCCGGTCGCGGTGCCGCCGAGCGGGATCTGGCCGACCCGGCGCAGCGTCGACTCGATCCGCTGCGTGCCCAGCCGCACCTGCGCGGCGTAGCCGCCGAACTCCTGTCCCAGCGTCACCGGCACCGCGTCCATCAGGTGAGTGCGGCCGGCCTTGACCGTGTCGGCGAACTTCTCCGCCTTCGCCTCCAGCGCCGCGCCAAGCCCGTCCATCGCGGGCAGCAGGTCGTGCGTCACCTCGCCCAGCGCCGCCAGGTGCACGGCGGAGGGGAAGACGTCGTTGGAGGACTGCCCCATGTTGACGTGGTCGTTGGGATGCGCGCCGTCACCCGCCAGGTTGGCGATCACCTCGTTGGCGTTCATGTTCGAGGAGGTGCCGGAGCCGGTCTGGAAGACGTCGACCGGGAACTGGTCGTCGTGCTCGCCGGCGGCAACCGCTGCGCCGGCCTCGGAGATGCGCTCCGCCAGATCGGCGTCGAGCGCGCCCAGCTCGCCATTGACCTCGGCCGCCGCTCCCTTGATGCGCCCAAGCCAGCGGATTACCGAAACCGGCACGCGATCCCCGGACACCGGAAAGTTCTCAACCGCTTTGATCGTCTCGCCGCCCCACAACTGCTCGCTCAAGTCGTTCCTCCGTCGAAGTTTGTCTTCCCCAGCGTATTCAGCCGCGGGCCAGGCCGGCGTCGTAGCCGCGCCGGTATGTGCGCATGAAACGGCGGGAGAGCGGCAGGTTGTCCGGGCTGTAGCGGGCGGCGACGGCGAGGCGGCGGACCAGCTCGGCGTGGATGCCGCCGGTCCCCGCCTCGCCGCGCTGGGCCGCGCCGAGCAGGTAGCCGAGCTGGAGGTTCGCGCCGCCACCCGGCTTCTCTCGCGCCGCCGCGTTCAATTCCGTCGCTGCCTCGATCATTGCCGCGCCGATCGAGGCCAGGTCCCCGCTCGCCTGGTTTTCGGCGAGGCAGTCGCTCACCGGAGTGTCGCCGCTCAGAAGCACCTCGCCGGGCGCGTCTTCGAGGGCGGCGAGGTAGCTGTTCGAGCCCTCCAGGCAGGCAACCGGGGTCTCATCGTCGTTCGAGCCGCACCCCGCGAAGACCGCAGTCAGTGCGAGGAGGGCAGGCAGGATGCCGCGCATTGACGCATCCTAGGTCTCAGTCGCCGCGGGGGGAGACGCCGCCGCCGCGGACGGTCGAGACGCCGCCGGGCGGGCTTGCCGGCGCCGGCTGGGGCTGGGGCTGCGTCTGACTTGGCGGCGGGGCGGGGGAACTGCCGTTGACCGGGAAGATCGAGACCCAGCGGGCAAGGCGGAACTCGCGCACGGGAGCGTGGTCCCAGGAGAGGTGGAGGTGGTGGCCGCAGCCGTGGCCGGCGTCGCCGTTGTAGCCGACCCAGCGGAAGGGGGCGCGGGGCCTGTTCCGCACCGGCTCCGCCCACTTGGCGAGGCGCGTGATCCCGCGCCAGTTGCGATCGCAGCGGGGGCTCCAGTTCAGCGGCGAGATGTCCACCGCCAGGCCGTTGTGGTGGTCGGAGTTCTTGACGTGGCAGCCGCGGCAGCCGACGTGCTTGCCGCTGGGGAGCTTGCCGGAGTAGCCGTCGGTGACGTAGATCGGGAAGCGCTGGGCAAGCCAGCGCAGGTTGGCCACGATGCGCCGGTCGACCATGTCTCCCTCCTCGTGAGGGATCGAGGCGGGGATCGGGACCAGCTTCCCGGTTGCGTAGGCGGTCCGCACGGGCCCGGGCACGGCGCCTGCCTGGGTCACTGGGATCAGACAGCTGGCTGCCACCAGGACAATCGCGATGCGAGCAGTCGACCTCCGCATGCGTGCCTTATCGACCGCGCGGGGGTGCCTTCTTTAAAACCGCAAGCCCGGTCATCTAGGGTTGCGCCGATGCCGACCATCCGGGAAGCCGCTTTCGACCTCTTCCGCGCGCAGGGAATGACGACGATGTTCGGCAACCCCGGCTCGACCGAGCTGCCGATGCTCGCCGAGTACCCGTCCGACTTCCGTTACGTGCTCGGCTTGCAGGAGGCTGTGGTGGTCGGGATGGCGGATGGCTACGCGCAGGCGTCCGGCCGCACCGCGCTGGCCAACCTGCACACCGCGCCCGGGGTCGGCAACGCGATGGGCGCGATCTTCAACGCGCAGGCAAATCACTCGCCGCTGCTGATCACCGCCGGCCAGCAGGCCCGCGCGCAGATGACCCTGCAGGCGAACCTGACCAACCGCGACGCGACGCGGATGCCGCACCCGCTGGTCAAGTGGTCCTACGAGCCGCCCCGCGCCGAGGACGTGCCGCTGGCTCTGGCCCATGGCGCCCACCTCGCCTCGCTGCCGCCGAAGGGCCCCGTCTTCGTCTCGATCCCGATGGACGACTGGTACGCCGAGGTCGACGAGGCCGACGCGCGCGAGGCGATCAGACGCGCCGTCAACGGCCGCGCCGTCGCCGCCCCGGACTCCGTTCGCCGGCTCGCCGGGCACCTCGACTCGGCGAGAAACCCCGTCCTCGTCGCCGGCCCGGACATCGACGCCAGCGGGGGCTGGGACGCCGCTGTGGGGCTCGCCGAGCGCCAGCGCCTGCCGGTCTGGGCGACGCCGGCGCCCGGTGGCGGGCGGATCGGCTTCCCCGAGGGACATCCCAACTTCCGCGGCGTGCTGCCGCCGGCGATAGGCCCGGTCGCGCAGACCCTCGAGGGGCACGACCTCATCCTCGTGGTTGGCAGCTCCGTCTTCCCCTACTACCCACACATCCCCGGCCCGCTGCTGCCCGAGGGGGCGACGCTGGTCGCGATCACCAGCGACCCCGACGAGGCGGCGCGGGCGCCTATGGGCTACGCGATCGTCGCCGACGTGGGGTTGACGCTGGGGGCGCTGCTGGAGGCGGTGCCGGAGTCGAGCCGCCCGGCGCCGGAGTCGAACGAGCCGCCGAGTGAGATTCCCGCGACCGACCCGCTCAACCCTTCCACGGTCCACTCCGCCCTCGCCGAGGTCATCCCAGAGGACGCGATCGTCGTGCTCGAGTCCCCTTCCAGCACCCTGGCCCTGCGCAACCAGCTGCGCCTCTCCCGCCCCGGCAGCTACTACTTCGGCGCCGGCGGCGGCCTCGGCTTCGGCCTCGCCGCCTCGGTTGGGATCCAGCTGGCCGAGCCCGACCGCCCCGTCGTCTGCGTGCTCGGCGAGGGCTCGGTCCAGTACGCGGTCACCGCCTTCTGGAGCGCCGTCGCCTACAGAACCCCGGTCACCTTCCTCGTCCTGCGCAACGAGGAGTACGCGATCCTCAAGTGGTTCGCTGACGTCGAGGGGGTGAGCGGCGCGCCCGGCCTCGACCTGCCGGCGCTCGACTGCGCCGCAGTGGCCGAGGGCTACGGCGTCGAGGCGCGGCGGGCGAAGGAGCGCGACGAAGTCGCCGGCGCCCTGGCCGAGGCGCTTGCCTCCTCCAAGCCGGAGCTGGTCGAGGTCCCGGTCGCGCCGGGAATGGCCCTCTTCTAGGCTCGGACAATGACCCTGCTCGAGCGGAAGGTCGAGACGCTCGCCCCGAAGGCGAGCGAGCCGGCACCCGACCGCGCCCCCGATTCCCTGGCGCGGGGAACCGCGCAGCCGCTGCGTGGAGAGCTGGAGGCCCTGCTCGGCGCCGACCGCGTCCTCGCCCGGGCGAGCGACATCGTCCGCTACGCCTCCGACGCCAGCCCCTACCGCCTGCTGCCGCAGGTCGTCGTCATGGCCCGCGACGCGGAGGATGTCGCCAGGACCCTCGCCTACGGTCGGGAGAAGGGAATCCCCGTCACCTTCCGCGCCGGCGGCACCAGCCTCAACGGGCAGGGGCAGACCGAAGGGATCCTGGTCGACGTGCGCCGCCACTTCGGCGGCGTCGCCGTGGAGGAAGGCGGGGCGCTGGCGCGGGTCAAGCCCGGCACGATCCTCGGCCACGCCAACCGGGTGCTTGCCCCGCACGGGCGCAAGCTCGGGCCCGACCCGGCCAGCACCGACATCGCCACCGTCGGCGGCGTCCTCGCCAACAACTCGGGAGGGATGCGCTGCGGCACCACCCGCGACTCCTACTCGACCGTGTGCTCGCTCTCCTTCGTCCTGCCCTCCGGGACGGCGATCGACACCGCCGCCCTGGGCGCCGCCGAGCGCTTCGCCGCCGAGGAGCCGGAGCTGGCCGCCGGGCTCGCCGCGATCCGCGACGAGATCCGCGCCGACACTGAGCTGAGCGAGCGCATCAGCCGCAAGTTCGCGATCAAGAACACGACCGGCTACCGCCTCTGCGCCTTCCTCGACGCCGACGAGCCGCTGGAGATCTTCCGCCGCCTGATCGTCGGCTCCGAGGGAACGCTCGCCTTCGTCGCCGAGGCGGTCTTCGAGACGGTGCCGTTGCCGTCGCATACCACCACCGCCTGGGTCCACTTCCCGGGGATCGACGAGGCGATCGCCCCGGTCCGCGACCTTGTCGACTGCGGCGCCACAGCGGTCGAGCTGATGGTCGCCCCGGCGCTGATCACCGCCGCCTGGAACATGGTCGGAGCACCCGACGAGTGGAGAGAGCTGCCACCCGAGTCGGCCGTGCTCCTGGTCGAGTTCGGCGGCGAGAGCGACGCGGAGCTGGACTCCTACCTGGAGAGAGCCGGCGAGATCCTCGCCTCCCATGAGACGATCCGGCCGATCGAGTTCACCCGCGAGGCCGAGGAGATCGAGCTGGCCTGGCGGGTGCGCGAGGGTCTGCACGGGCTGGTCGGGCGCCTGCGGCTGCCCGGCACCTCGCTGATCGTCGAGGACGTCTGCGTGCCGCCGGAGCGGATCGCCGAGGGCGCCCGCGACCTGCAGGCTCTGCTCGGCGAGCACGGCTTCCTGCCCGGCGTCGCCGGCCACGCCTCCGCCGGGAACCTCCACTTCATGCTCACCCCCGACTTCGCCAGACAGGACGACCTCGACCGCTACGAAGGATTCATGTCGAGACTGGTCGAGCTGGTCTGCGACAGATACGACGGCTCGCTCAAGGCCGAGCACGGGACCGGGATCAACATGGCGCCCTATGTAGAGCGCGAGTGGGGGAAGCGCGCGACGGAGTTGATGTGGCGGGTCAAGCGACTGGCCGACCCCGACGGCGTGCTCTCCCCGGGCGTGGTGCTCAACCGCGACCCCGGCGCCCACCTGCGCAACCTCAAAACGACCCCGCCGATCGAGGAGTCGGCCACGACCTGCGTCGAGTGCGGCTTCTGCGAGCCGGTCTGCCCCAGCCGCAACCTGACCACGACGCCGCGCCAGCGGATCGTGCTGCGGCGGGAGATGGCGCGCCAGCCCGCGGGCTCGCCCCTGCAGCGGGCGCTGCTGGAGGAGTACGAGTACGACTCGCTCGACACATGCGCCGCCGACGGCTCCTGCGCGCTCGCCTGCCCGCTCGGGATCGACACCGGCAGGCTGGTCAAGGAGCTGCGCCACGAGCGCCACACCGACCGCGCCGAGCGCGCCGCCCTCGCGGCCGCAAGGCGCTGGGACGTGGTCGAGGGCGCGTCGCGCGCAGGCCTGCGCCTCGGCGGCCCGCTGGCGCGGCGCACGAAGCGAGGCCAAGCGCTGCCCGGGCCGGCCCCCGGCAAGCTGCCGTCGACCATCCACGAGGGCGCCGCCGCCGTCTACGTCCCCTCCTGCACCAACCGCATCTTCGGCCCCCCCGCCGACGGGCCGAAAACGTCCATATACCGGACGGGTTCGTCCCGCCGACGGTCTTTGGTGGAGGCGCTGGTGGAAGTGTCCGCCCGGGCCGGCCTGCCGGTGTGGATCCCACCCGACGTCGCCGGCAGCTGCTGCGGGCTGCCCTGGAGCTCGAAGGGCTTCGCCGCCGCTCACCGCCACAAGGCGAACGAGATGGTCGAGCGGCTCTGGGAGTGGAGCGGTGAGGGAGCGCTGCCGATCGTGATCGACGCCGCCTCGTGCACCCAGGGGGTCTCCGACCCCGGCGACGGCGTGCTGAGCGAGGAGAACGCCGCGCGGCTCGCGGAGCTGGAGATTGTCGACTCGGTCGCCTGGGCGCACGACAGGTTGCTGCCCTGGCTCGAGGTCGACGAGAGAGTCGGCTCGGCCACCGTCCACCCGACCTGCGCGACCCGCCACATGGGCCTCACCCCCCGGCTCAGGGCCCTAGCCGGCGAGCTCGCCGAGGAGGTCTACGTCGCCCCCTCGTCCACCTGCTGCGGCTTCGCCGGCGACCGCGGCATCTCCCACCCGGAGCTGACCGCTTCCGCGATCGCCGCCCAGGCCGCGGAGCTGGCCGGCCGCCACTTCGACGCCCACCTCTCCAGCAACCGCACCTGCGAGATAGCCCTCAGCCGCGCCACCGGAGCGCCGTACGAGTCGGTGATCCTCCTCCTGGAGCGCCTGACCCGGCTGCCTTGAACAGCGACTGGTGAGTTGACCACCCTATGGGGTAGTCAACGCACCAGTCGGCGCTCAAACTCGATCGGTTGCGAGCCGCGACCGCGGCCGCGCCTTGCTCGTCGGCTTCGGCCTCGACGGCGCGGATCGTCTCGAACATCTTGGGATTGCGGTCGAAGCGGCGATCGAGGACCGGGTTGAGCAGGCCGCGGAAGGCGGAGATGTAGCGCCACCACTTCGGCGCGAAGGTGCGCGGCGACCGCTCCTCGATCCCCCGAACCGTCGCGGCACCGGCCTCGGCGGGGGAGATCCGCTTGAGCAACCAGGCCGGCACGTTCTCCTGCATCCGGTCGGAGTGCGGGCGGGCGAAGCCGTCGCGGACCAGGTCGGTGTCCACCCAGCCGTAGTAGACGACGCCGGCGCTGGCGCCGAGCGGCATCAGCTCGGCCCGCAGGCCGCGGCCGAGCGCCTCGACCCCGGCCTTGGCGACCGCGTAGGGGCTGTTGAGGACGCCGTTGGCGAAGGAGTAGATGGAGCCGGTGACGACGATGTGCCCCTTGCGCTCGACTACCTGCGGCAGCGCCGCCCGCACCGTGCGCCAGACGCCGAGCAGGTCAACCTCGAAGACACGCTCCCACTCCTCGGTGCCGATCCCGCGCACGGTTGCCACGGTCGACTGCGCGATGCCGGCGTTGGCGACGGCGACGTCGAGCCCGCCGAAGCGCTCGACGGCTTCGGAGACGGCGGCATTCATCGCGCCCTGGTCGGTGACGTCGGCGCCGATCCCGAGCGCCCGCTCGCCGATCCGCTCCGCCGCCTCCCGCGCCTCTTCCGCGTCAAGATCGACGACGGCGACCGAGGCTCCGCGCAGCTGGATCTGCCGCGCGGTCTCGAAGCCGATCCCGCGCGCGGCGCCGGTCACCAGCGCCACTTTCCCGTTCAAGTCGTATGCGCTCATGCGGCGGGCAGCGTACTCGCTCCTAGAATCCCCGCGCATGCCCGGCTTTCGCCCCGTCGACCCCAAGCAGCCCTTCCCCGAGTTGGAGGAGAGAGTGCTGGAGCGCTGGCGCGAGCGCGATGTCTTCCACCGCTCGCTCGCGGCCCGCGAGGGCGCCGAGGTCTGGAGCTTCTACGAGGGGCCGCCGACGGCGAACGGAAAGCCCGGCTCCCACCACGTCCTCTCTCGCGTCTTCAAGGACGTCTACCCCCGCTACAAGACGATGGCCGGCTACCGGGTGCCGCGCAAGGCGGGCTGGGACTGCCACGGCCTGCCGGTCGAGCTGGAGGTGGAGAAGCAGCTCGGCATCTCCTCCAAGCGGGAGATCGAGGAGTACGGGATCGCCGAGTTCAACGCCCGCTGCCGCGAGTCGGTCTTCGAGTACGTCGGCGAGTGGAACCGGCTGACCGAGCGGATCGGCTTCTGGATCGACCTCGACGACCCCTACGTCACCCTGGACGACTCCTACATCGAGTCGGTCTGGTGGTCGCTGCGCCGGCTCTGGGACGACGGCCGCCTCTACGAGGGCCACAAGGTCGTGCCGTACTGC
>Ga0299914_10001964_pt1 | contig 13925 bp, 13 predicted proteins | sample RVTome_10_FD_201361 | JGI IMG/M metagenome (GOLD analysis project Ga0299914, IMG submission 201361) | Soil microbial communities from uranium-contaminated site in the Upper Colorado River Basin, Wyoming, United States - RVT153D57 (version 2) ...
CCGAGGCCCGTGCCGCCGGTAAGGGGGTGTGCCAGGACTTCGTGCATGTCACTCTGGCCTTGTTGCGAGCGGCCGGCCTGCCCGCACGTTATGTTTCCGGCTACCTGCACCCGGCGGTGGAGGCCGAGGTCGGGGCGACGATTGCAGGCGAGAGCCACGCGTGGGTGGAGTTCTGGGCAGGTCAGTGGGTCGCTGTGGACCCGACCAGTCTTGCCGAAGTTGGCAGCCGGCACGTGCTGTTGGCTCGCGGCCGTGACTATGCCGACGTACGGCCGCTGGCCGGTGTCTATTCCGGACCAGCAGCGGAGGACTTCGGAGTCGCCGTCGAGGTCACCAGACTCGCCTGAAGAAATTGGCTTCCCCGATTCGCGTCCGTACTTGCGGAGCGACCACGTCGCCGGGGGACCGGGCCGGTCGCGAGGCTGTCGGTGGCACGGGCGCCGAAATGGTATTCTTATGCCATGCGCGCAACCATTGACAAGGCAGGCAGATTGGTGCTGCCCAAGGCGCTGAGAGATCGCGTCGGCATTACCGCCGGCGAGGTCGAAGTTACGGTCAGTGGTGCGGGTCTCCACGTTGAGCCGGTCGCGAGTGATCGGTTAGCCCGGCGTGCAGGACGGTTGGTTGTGCCGCGCGGCGGCGTGTTGATAGACGACGAGACCGTCCGGGAACTACGGGATGCCGATCAGCGCTGATCTTCTTGTTGACACGAGCGTGGCCGTGCCCTTGGTCGTCGAAGATCACCAGTTTCACGACGAGGTTTTCGCGGCCATAGCGGACCGCACCCTGGGCCTATCGGGGCACGCCGCGTTCGAGACATACTCCGTCTTGACGCGGTTGCCACCGCCATTGCGTCTGGCTCCCCGGACCGCGGCCCAGGTAATCGAAGCGAACTTTCCTGCCTCTGCGTTCCTCGATGCAGCGGCTGCACGTGAGTTGCTCGCGTCCCTCGCGTCGCTGGACATTGCTGGAGGCTCGGTGTATGACGCACTGGTCGCAACAGCAGCCAAGCAGCACAGTGCTCGGCTAGCCACGCGCGATCGACGCGCAATTCCGATCTATCGCGCCATCGAGGTTGATCTGGAGATCATCGGAATTCCTGCGTGAACCGACCCGGTGAGCCTGCCGAGCGGGTCGATCCGTGACTGGACCAAGGCCTTCTCCACGAGCAGCGTGAACCGTCGGCGCCCAACGTGCGTAGAACCGTACGTCGGACGGCGGCTGGTGATCGCGGCGCTCGAAGAGGAGGTCGGGTGTGGAGCCACAGACCGTGGACTACCTGGTAATCGGAGCCGGTCCCGCGGGTCTGCAGCTCGGATACTTCCTTCAGCGGGCAGGCCGCGACTACCTGATCCTCGAGGCCGGCGAGGCCCCGGGCAGCTTCTTCCGCACATTTCCGCGGCATCGCCGGATGATCTCGATCAACAAGCCTCACACCGGGTTCGACGACGCGGAGCTGAACTTGCGGTGGGACTGGAACTCGCTGTTGAGCGACGATCCCGCGCTGCGCTTCACCCGATACACCGGCAGGTACTTCCCGGACGCTGACGACTATGTCCGGTATCTGAACGACTTCGCGAAGGTCCACGAACTCGAGATCCGCTACGACGCCCGAGTGGTCGAGGTGACTCGACCGCGGGTCGACGGCGACGGCACCGGCGACTTCGTGGTCACCGAGGCCTCCGGTCGTCGCTACCATGCGAGGCGGGTGATCGTCGCGACGGGCTTCACCGAGCAGTACATCCCGGCCATCCCCGGCATCGAGACCGCCGAGCGATACGCCGACATGCCCATCGATCCTGACGGTTTCGCCGACCAGCGTGTCCTGCTCATCGGCAAGGGCAATTCCGCTTTCGAGACGGCAGATCACCTGACCGAGAAGGCCGCTGTCATCCACATCGCCGGGCCGAGCTCGATCAAGTTCGCCTGGCGCACGCATTTCATCGGCCACCTGCGCGCGGTGAACGCCCGGTTCCTCGATACCTACCAGCTGAAGACGCAGAACTCGGTACTGGACTGCACGATCAAGCGGATCGAGCGCCGCGACGACGGGCGATATCGCGTCACGGTCGACTACCTGCGCCGGGACGCCGGCGCCGAGTTCGTTTACGACCGGGTCATCGCCTGCACCGGGTTCCGGATGGACGCCTCGATCTTCGCGGCGGAGTGCCGCCCGAGGCTTACCATCCGCGACCGGTTCCCCGAGCTGACCCACGAATGGGAGTCGGTGAACGTCCCCGACCTCTACTTCGCCGGGACTCTCACCCAGTCGCGCGACTTCAAGAAGTACACCAGCGCGTTCGTCCACGGATTCCGGTACGGGATCCGTGCCCTCACTCACATCTTCGACCAGAAGTACGAGGCCATCCCGTGGCCGTACCGAGCCCTGCCAGCCGACCCGGCGGCACTGGCGGACGTGGCGCTGGCGCGGCTCAACAGAACGTCGGCGCTCTGGCAGCAGTTCCACTTCATGAGCGACGTGGTGATCAGCGACGGCCCGGCGGATTCATCCGCGCGGTATTACGAGGAGGTGCCGGTCGACTACGTGCTGTCGAGCGACCTCGGCAAGGCTCTCGACTGCTTCACGTTCACGCTCGAGTACGGAGAAGGGCATGACGAGATCGACCCCTTCGACATCACGGAGGGACGGGACTGGGAGGACATGCACAAGCACGACGACCGATATCTCCACCCCGTCGTGCGCCATTACCGCCACGGCGTGTTGTTCGACGCGCTACGGCTGAAAGAGAACCTCGACAACGACTGGACCGACGAGACCGAGCACCGCGGACCTTTGCGGGAGTTCATCGCCCGGCAGGTCAGCTCCACGGCACCGGCGCGAGCGGCGCCGCACGCTCATGAGCCGGTGGAACCGTCTGGGCGGCGCGTTGTTAACGTTCACGACCTCGAAGCGGCGGCGCGGGAGCGGCTGGATTCCGTTCATTACGACTACTTCGTCAGCGGGGCGCAGGACGAGGTTACGGTGCGCGCCAACGAGACCGGCTTTCGCCGGCTAGCGCTCGTGCCCCGGGTGCTCCGCGGTGCAGGCGAGCCGACGCTCGAGACGTCGTTGCTGGGCTGCCACACCGAAGCGCCGATCCTGCTCGCGCCCACGGCGTTCCACCGCCTGGCGCACGCGGACGCGGAGATCGCTACGGCACGAGCGGCCGCCGCGACCGGAACCATCATGATCGCGGCGATGCTGTCCACCGTCGCTGTCGAAGACATCGCAGCGGCCGCTCGCACGGTCTCGGCCGAGCCCGTGCTGTGGTTCCAGCTCTATGTTCAGCCCGACCTGGGCTTCACCGAAGCGATCGTCCGGCGTGCCGAGGCCGCGGGATGCCTCGCACTGGTGGTCACGGCCGATTCGCCCGCCCTCGGACGTAACGAGCGCAACGACCGCAATGATTTTCACGATCTGCCGCCGGGCATGCGGTGCGAGAACCTTCGCGACCTCCGCGGCCGCGAACCGGGCAGCGTCCGGCAGGTGTCGCTGTCACCCGCAATCTCTTGGGCCCACTTCGACTGGCTCCGCGAGACCAGCACCTTGCCGATCGTGGTCAAGGGGATCCTGCATCCCTCGGACGCCGACCTGGCCGTGCGTCGCGGTGTCGACGCCATCATCGTGTCCAACCACGGCGGCCGGCAGCTTGACACCGCGCCCGCCACGATCGACCAACTGCGTCTGATCGCCGAGGCTGTCGACGGCCGCGTGCCGGTCTTGCTCGACGGCGGCGTCAGGCGTGGGACCGACATCGCCAAGGCGCTGGCTCTCGGCGCGGACGCCGTCGCGATCGGACGCCCGGCGTTGTGGGGCCTCGCCGCCGAGGGTGAGCGAGGCGTCGTCCGCGTTCTGGAGATCCTGCGTGCCGAGCTGGCACACACGCTCACGCTCTGTGGCGCCGCCTCGCCGCGGGACCTCATGCCGGACCAGGTACAGGTACGGCCGTGCTGACCTCGGTTCCGCAGGCAGTCGTGGCGTTACGCATGCGGATCTTCACCTGGGTCAATGGGGCCGAGGGCATCCCCGTGCCGGGCCCGCTCGTCCACGCCGACCGGTTCGTCGAGGTCTACTCCCATCCAGCGGCGAACGGCCGGAGTCGAGGCGCCGCTCTCTCCGACCTGTTCTGGTACTGGCTCGCCCCTGGCCCGCACGTGCACCAGGAGCACCTGGAGGCCGGCGAGCGATACGACGAGGTTGCGCGCACCACCAGGCGCTTCCTCGCCAGACCGCGAGCCGAGATCGCCGCGCTGACCGAACGTTGCGCGCGCCGCGTTCTCGACGAGGTTGACACGCGCGACCTGCGTGTGGTCCGGCTGCGCAACCTGATGATGCCGATCTGGGCGGAGATCTACTACGAGCTCGTCTTCGGTGAGCGCTGTCCATCGCACGTGCGGGCGCTGATCGTGGCGAACGCGACCGACGTCATCACCGCGCTGAAATGCTGCGGCCTGCGGCACATGCGCAGGCGGGATCGGCTGACGCGGTTTCTCCGCGAACGGTTGGCCGCCGCTCCGCCGGTCCAGCCGTTGCCAACATTGCTCTCCCCGCAGGAGCACGCGTGGTACCTGCAGGGGACCTTCTTCAACACCTCGGTCGTCCAGATGTCCGAGGCGATGGCACACCTGCTGCTGGCTCTCGCCCAGCACCCGGAGGTGCAGCGCCGCCTGGCGGCACTACCGGACAATGACGCCTACGCGGACCACGTGATCGAGGAGTCGCTTCGCCGCTATCCCTTGTTCGGCATCGCGCACCGAATCACGACCGGCGAGATCGAGGTCGACGGAGCGACGCTGCCCACCGGATCGGTCCTCTGCTTCAACTATCCGGAGTTTCACGCCACCGGCTTCGAGCGTCCCGACGCCTTCGATCCGGATCGGTGGGCGCACCTGGACCGGCGGACGGCGAACCACATCCCCTTCGGAGTTTCGGCGAACCGGCCCTGTCCGGCGCGCGGGATCGCGCCGCTCACTATGCGAGTGGTCGCACGCGAGGTGCTCCGGCGTTTCGAGCTTCACTCGACGGCGGCGCACACCCGCTCGCTGCCGAACCGAGGGCCATGTGTGCTCGTGCGCAGGACCAGCCCGGCCCGGCCACGGCGGCTGGCCGCCGAGCTCGCGGTCATGCGATTCCGCGACCGGTGGGACGACCTGTGGCGCAGCCTGACCCAGCTCGTCCTCGGCACTTACATGGTGGTGGACGCCCGCACGCAGCGCCTGGCCCAGCGGTACTTCAAGCGAGAAGAGCCGCCCCTGACCGGGGAGCAGGGCAGCACCGCCGCCCATACCCAGTGTCCTGGAGGGATGTCCGCATGAAGGTGATTGGCGTCGGCGTCGGCCGAACCGGCACGCTCTCGTTGAAGGCCGCTCTTGAGCGTCTCGGGTTCGGTCCGTGCTTCCACATGCGCAACGTGCTCGACCACCGGGACCGCTTGCCGTTGTGGGACGCCGCCGCAGACGGTGCGGCGGTCGATTGGGATGCGGTCTTCGCCGGGTACGAGTCGAGTGTCGACTGGCCGGGCGCTGCGTTCTGGCGGGAGCTGAGCGCCTACTACCCGCAAGCCAAGCTGATCTTGACCGTACGCGACCCCGAGAGCTGGTACGACAGCGTGCAAAGCACGATCTACCAGTTGTTCGGCGGCGGTACCGACAGCGACCTCGCCGCCGAGGCCCTGCGCAGGATTCCCGGGATCGCGATAATGCACGCGTTCAACCGGAAGCTGGTGTGGGACGGGCCGTTCCTGCAAGGTCGTTTCGATGATCGTGACTTCGCAATGAACGCGTTCGTCCAGCACAACGCGACTGTGCGCGACGAAATATCTCCTGAGCGGCTGCTCGTGCTCGATATCAGCGAGGGCTGGGAACCGCTGTGCGACTTTCTTGGGGTGGCGATCCCACAAGAGGAGTTCCCCCGCCTCAACGATCCCGCGGCCTTCTGGGGGCGAGTGCGGGATCGACTCGCTGAGGGCGCGGTCTCACCCCACCCCGAGCCTGTTCCCGAGGCCGGTCCCGAAGGGTGATCGGATGCGGGCACTGAGCGGCACCAGCGACCGAAATGTGAGGAGAGCCAATGACCACCTATCTCGACCGCGGTTTGACGTTCCTCAACACCAAAGGCCATCGAGCCGCGCTCACCGTGTACCTGGTCATCGTGCTGGCCCACCTGGCCGAGCACGTAGTCCAGGCGATTCAGATCTGGATCCTCGACCGACCAGTCCCTGAGTCCAGGGGAGTCCTCGGCGCCTGGCTGCCTTGGTTGGTTACGTCGGAGGCCTTGCACTATTTCTATGCGATCGTCATGCTTGCCGCGTTTCTCCTGCTGCGCCGCGGATTCACCGGACCGGCCCGCACCTGGTGGGACATCGCGCTCGGCATCCAGATTTGGCACCACTTCGAGCATCTGATCCTGCTCATCCAGGCGCAGTCCGGCGTCTACCTGCTGGGCAGAGAAGTGCCTACCAGCATCATCCAGCTCTTCGTCCCGCGCGTCGAGTTGCACTTGTTCTACAACACGGTCGTCTTCATCCCGATGGTCGTGGCAATGGTGCTGCACCGGCGACCGCTCGCTCCGTCGTACGCGCCTGCGATGTGCACATGCGCGCACGCTCCGGCATGACAGCTCGCGTGGTGGCCGAAGGTCGGTCCGACTCATGAGGACGTTCCCGCAGGCACTCCTCATCGCCCTTATTCAGTCACCCAGACGAACGTCTTTCGAGCACCAGCGGCGGCACGTGTCCTACGGGGATACGCTGACGACGACTCGCCGCATGGCGGCCGGTATGCGCCAGGCAGGTATCAGTCGGGGCGATCACGTCGCCATGGTCGTGTCGCTGACACCGGAGGCGTTCGCCGCTCACCTCGCGGCCTACTCCCTCGGCTGCGTCGTCGTGGGCGTGCGGCCGGGATGGACCGAAACGCACCAGGCCGCCGTCCTCAGCAAGATGGACGCCGTCGTGGTCGACAGCGCGACGGCGACCGCGAGCCTGCTCGAGATCGCCCATCCCGCCACCGTGCTCTCCGTCGACGAATGTCACGGAGCCGAATACGACCTCCTGGCCACTCCTGACGACGGCCAGCCGATAACGGTCGAGGCCCGGGCCGAGGACCTCGCCCGCGTCAACTTCACCAGCGGGACCAGCGGACGACCCAAGGGCTGCGCGTGGACGTACGAGGCGCTGAACCCTGCCTTCGACCAGGACCGTTGGCCACCGGACCTGGTAAGACTGATTTCCCACTTCGGCCGGTTCCTCGCCTTCGGCACCTGGTCCATGCCGGCGATGATGATCTTCGCGGCGCGCAGCCTCCTGGTCGGCGGCACCGTCGTGGTAGACGAAGGTGCGCGCCAAGACCTGCCGTACGCGATCGAGCGGCACCGAATCACTGGCGCGGTGATGCCGATGCACGTAGTACGTCCCATGCTGGACGGGCTGCGGGAGCAGGCGGTCGACGTCTCCAGCCTTCAGGCCCTTGTGGTCACCGGCTCACCGGCCACCCCGCAGCTTCTCGCGGACGCGATCGCCACGCTCGGCCCGATCGTGTGGCAAGGGTACGGACAAAGCGAATCCGGCATGGTTTCGCTGCTGACGCCCGACGATATCGCCCGCTCGCCGGACTCCGCGCTTGAATCGGTCGGAAGGGTGCTGCCCGACGTCGAGGTCAGCGTTCGTGATCGGGCGGGCAAGCCCGTCCGTACCGGTGAGAGTGGCCGGATCCTCGTCCGCTCACCGCAAGTCATGGCTGGGTACTGGAGCGACGATGCCGCCGAGACTGGTGAAGTGTTGCGGGACGGCTGGCTGGACACCCGTGACCTCGGTCGTCTGACGCCCGACGGCTTTCTCCAGCTGACCGGCAGAACGCGCGACGTGATCATGGTGGCCGCGCACGTGCTCTACGCCGCCCCCATCGAGCGGGTGCTCGCCGCGCATCCGGACGTCGACCAGGCATACGTCGTTGGAGCGCCCCACGAGCGGACCGGGGAGGCGATCCATGCCTTCGTGGTGCCTCGCCACGGTCGGGTGCCCGAAGCACGCGGCCTCGCGTCCCTGGTAGGCGCCGAACTGGGCGCCGACAGCGTCCCGGCGACCATCACCGTGATCGACGACGTGCCCCTGACTTCTGGCGGAAAGCCCGACAAGGACGCACTGTTGCAGTACGTGCTGGCGCGCTGACCCGGCTGTCCTTTCCGCAGTGGCGGAGCGCCGACCGTGAAATTCAACCCTGCGTCGAGTAGATCCACGTGTCTTAGGAATGCTCGTCCGGTTGTTCTGCATCGGCACCCCAGAGTGGTTGCAGTGCGGCCGCCAGTTCCTCGCACTGCGCGATCTCCGCGCCGCCGAGGGCGCCAATGCTGTCGCTTTCGATGTCGAGCGTTCCGACGGACTTTCCAGCAGGTATCACTGGCGTTCGGGACCGACCTTGAGTCGGCACAGCACCTGAACCGGATCCTGCGGGTCCAGCTGCCCGAGCCCACGATCCTGCGCGTCGACCATTTCCTGTCCAACGAGCTGGTCCACCGGGTCATCGCTCTCCGGTTCCTCAACCGGGTCTTCGAGTCGACCTGGAACGCCCGTCCACCTCGAGCGGGTGGACATCAGCTGGCTGGAGACCCTGACCCTGGAGGGACGGGCCTCCTACTACGACGGCGCCGGCGCGCTGAAGGACATGATCCAGAACCACCTGATGGAGGTCATGGCGCTCGTGCTCATGGAACAGCCGGCCCGCGTGGACCGCGACTCCTTCCGCGGAGCCAGGGTGGAGGCACTGCGCGCGGTGGCCACCCCGTCGACCGAACAGATCCACACCCGGACCGTCCGCGCCCGGTACACCGCCGGCAGCATCGGGTCCCGGCATGTGCCCTCCTACGTCGACGAACCGGGGGTGCAGCCGACCCGCGACACCGAGACCTACGCGTCCTTGACACTCGAGGTGGACAGTCCGCGCTGGAAGGGAGTCCCGGTCACACTGCGCTCGGGCAAGGCACTTGCGACGGACTCCGCAGATGTCGCGCTTCACTTCCGGTCCGTGCCCCGCTACCTGCGCGACCAGTGGGCCGGCGTCGAGCCGAACGTGCTCCGACTCGGCCTGAGACAGCCGTACGTCCGGCTGGCAACGAACCTGAACGGTCCCGACCAGCGAGCCGAGACCCACCAGCTGGATCTGCACTCGGCAGCCTCCCGACGCAGCGCTTACGCCAACCTGATTCTGGACATGCTGAGGCGAGACCCGACGCTGCTGATCCGCGACGACGAGGCAGAAGAGGCCTGGCGCATCGTGGACCCGGTCATGAAGGCCTGGTCTGCCGCCGAGGTCCCGATGCTGCAGTACGTCGCCGGCACGGCCCCGGGCCAGGAGCTCGCCTGACCGACCTCATACCTTAGCGGCCACGACACCGCCGGGCCCGCGTTCGCAAACCACAGCCGACACCGGTGCCCGGATAAGGCGGAGCTGTGCGGCCTCGACGGTGCGCTGCACCCGTCGTCCGAGCACCCGGTCACGTCGAGCGCGACCACTGCCGCGCGAACCCGAGGGTCGTCTCACCTGTCGTCGGTAGAGTGCTGGTCAGCCCTGAGGAGGTTGTCGAGTAGCCGTTCGAACTCGGCATGATCGATCTCTCCGCGTACGTAGCGCTCCTGGGCCTGCTCGAGCGCGGAAGGCCGCTCAGCGTCTTGCCGCGCATCTGGTCGATCTCGGAGAGCAGGTGGCCCACCCGAACGGCCCGTGAGCTCTTTGACCACCCAGCCGCCTCCGACGACGGCCAAGGTCAGAGCGGCCGCGGCGATCAGCGCCCACAGCAGCATCCACAGGCCCATGCCTCCGTCCATCATCGGCCAGTCACCTCCAAAGGGGTGCCCCTAAGCGCAAGCCATGCAGGCGCAGGATTACCTCTGTCCCTCCAGTGAGGACCTGTCGGCCGAGACGGGCTAGAGGCGTTGGTCCTGACATGACACGACGAATCCGCTGGCTACGTTGGCGGCCGGCCCGACGCGCGGAGTGCGGCATGACCGGACGTTTCACCAACTGGCTTGGCGATCGCCTTTCGCTCCGGTCCGCCGCGACTCCCTCGCCGTGATCTTGCCCCTGGTGGAGGGGACTAGGCCGTGGTTCGGACGACGTTGGATTGGCCGACCTGCAGAGAGCCCTATCCGACCTGCGGCAGCGCTGTCACCCCACGCTGGTACGGCTCGTGGAGACCACAAATGAGACCAGAGGCGATCAGGAGCCGCCGCGAACATATGACTGGAACGTCATAAGCCCTGGTGAAAGGAGCGGAGGATGCGGGATTCGAACCCGCGAGGGGTTGCCCCCAACACGCTTTCCAAGCGTGCGCCCTAGGCCACTAGGCGAATCCTCCGCGACGAGGGTAGCCGAGATCGCCCGCACCGCCGAAATCGCGACAACGCCATGCATTAACGCGGTTTGTCCGTCAGCCTGCAGTCCTACCATGGCAGGGATGGAGCCCAGTGCTGAGCGGTTCGTGCGCCCGCCATCTCCGCGGCTGGCGCCGTTCGTCGACCGCTACATCGGCTACCGGCTCACAGAGCGCGAGCCGGGGCTTCACCGCGGGCTGCCGTCAGCGCACATGACGCTTATCGCCAGCATCGGCCCAAGCATCGATGTTGTGGCGCAAGCCGATCCCAGGCAGTCTCCGGACAGCTACGGATGCGTCGTGGGCGGCCTGTGCTCACGTCCGGCACTTATCTGGAACGGAACGCACCAGGAAGGCATGGCGGTGGAATTGACGCCGCTCGGCTCGCGCGCATTGCTCGGGATGCCGGCGGGGGAGTTGCAGAACACCTCACTGGAGATGGCCGAAGTAGCGGGCTCTGCGGGCGCAGAGCTGTGGCTTCGGCTGCAGGCTGCGGACAGCTGGGCCGACCGCTTCGCCGTGTGTGACGAGGTGCTGGGCCGCATGGTCGATCCAGGCGACGTGGTGTCGCCAGAGTTGTCCCATGCCTGGCGAGCACTGCTACGTTCCGGTGGCGCTTCGCCGGTCCGTGCTATCGCGGAATCGATCGGCTGGAGCCGCCAGCATCTGGCCCGCCGATTCGGCGCCGAGTTCGGGCTCAGCCCGAAGCTCGCCGCACGCGTGATCCGTTTCTCCAAGGCGCAGCGGATGCTGGAGTCCACTCCCTCTTTCATCACTCTGGCCCAGGTAGCGGCCGCCTGCGGGTACTACGACCAGGCCCACCTTGATCGCGATTTCGCCGAGTTGGCCGGCTGTAGTCCGAGCGAGTGGATGGCAGCAGAGCAGGTTCCATTCGTCCAAGACGCCGAGCCGGTGCAGGCCTGACCATGGCCGTATGAGTAACCAACATGCGGCCATCTGGCCCGTAATCGCGTACCGCGACGCGCCTGCTGCGATCGAGTTCTTGACCAAGGCCTTCGGGTTCGAGCAGCGAGCTGTCTATGCCCGTGACGGCGACTCTGCCGTGATCGAACACGCCGAACTGCGCTGGCCTCTCGGCGGTGGGATCATGCTGGGTACGGCGGGTAAGGACGATTCGCCGTTCGGGCGGCGTAAGCCGGGCAACGACGCCGTGTACGTCGTATGTACCGATCCCGATGCCCTCTACGACCAGGCGGTCGGTGCTGGTGCGGAGGTTGTCCGCGAACTCCGTGATGAGGACTACGGGTCGCGCGGTTTCTCCGTTCGCGATCCCGAAGGAAACCTCTGGAGCTTCGGCACCTACGCGGGTGAGTAGGGCCTCACCGGCACACTGGCGCCTGGATCCCGAGACTGGGCGCCGACCCCGTACACTGGTCCAAGCCCCCCGTGCGGCGGCATCCCACTGAACTCCCCCAGGGCCGGAAGGCAGCAAGGGCAGGTGGGCTCTACCGGGTGCGCGGGGGGTCTCTCATTGTCGGCTGGAGAGGCTATGGTTCGGGGGGTGTCCTCCCTCGCGCTGTACCGCACATATCGGCCAGGTCGGTTCGCCGACGTGGTGGGGCAGGACCATGTCACCGGTCCGCTGGTGCGGGCGCTGGCGAACGACCGGGTTCACCACGCGTATCTGTTCTCCGGCCCTCGCGGCTGCGGCAAGACATCCTCGGCACGTATCCTCGCCCGCTCGCTGAACTGCGAGAAAGGCCCGACGCCGGAGCCGTGCGGCGAGTGCAAGTCGTGCACCGACCTCGCCCCGAACGGTCCCGGAAGCATCGACGTCGTGGAGTTGGACGCCGCCACGCACGGACTGGTCGACGATGCGCGCGAGTTACGCGAGAAGGCGCACTTCGTGCCGGTGTCGTCCCGCTACAAGATCTACATCATCGACGAGGCGCACCAATTGGGCCCCGGTGCCGCCAATGCGTTGCTCAAGCTCATCGAAGAACCGCCGCCGCATCTGAAGTTCATCTTTGCTACGACCGCGCCAGACAAGATCATCGGGACGATCCGGTCACGGACGTACCACTATCCGTTCCGGTTGATTCCGGCCCGGACGCTCCAAGACAACCTGGCCGGCATCTGCGAGAAGGAAGGTGTGGCGATCGAGCCGGCCGCGCTCGCGCTGGTCGCCCGTGCGAGTGCCGGGTCCGCTCGCGACGCTCAGTCGATTCTCGGCCAGCTGATCGCCGGGTCAGGCCCTGATGGGGTCACGTACGAACTCGCCGTCGCGTTGCTGGGCTTCACTGACGCGGCCCTACTCGACGACGTCGTCGATGCGATCGCGGCCGGTGACGCAGCGGCGATGTTCAGCGCTCTGGACCGGGTCATGGATTCCGGGCACGATCCCCGCCGGTTCCTCACCGATCTGCTGGAGCGGTTCCGCGACCTGATCGTGGTGCGTTCGGTGCCCGACGCCGTCAGCAGCGGGCTTATCGAGGCTCCTGAGGACGAAGCGACTCGGATGGCGGCCCAGGCCCATCAGTTCGGGCAGGCCGACCTCGTGCGTCTTGCCGATGTCGTCGATGAGGGCATCACCGCGATGAAAGGTGCCACCCCCACGCGGTTGCAACTCGAACTCGTGTGCGCCCGATTGCTGCTGCCGGGCGCCGACGACACCGAGCGGGGTATCCAGGCTCGGCTCGACCGACTCGAGCGCAGGCTCACCATCGGGCAGCAGCCCGCACCTGAGCAGGGCGCCTCGCCCGCTCCAGCAGCCGAAGCGGGGGCGGGGCAGCAGAGTGCGGCAACGGTTCCGCCGCCCCGTCCGTCGCCGTCCCGCCCGGCGACGACCCCCGCCTCCGAGCAGGGGCACACTGAAGAGCAACCACCCGCCGCCGGCGACGCCGCCGAGACCGGCCAGGCCCGCACCGAGGCGACTGCGGCGGTGCCACCACCGAGTCCGTCGCCACTCACCGCGGCAACGCCACGGGCCAGCGCGGCCGAGTCACGGTCCGGCGCGGCAGAACATCAGGCTCCGGCATCGCAGCCACAGCCGTCGGTGGAGTTTTCCGCCACGCAGCCGGGGTCCCAGCCAGGTTCGCCCGGCGGTGTCAATGTCACGGACGTCCGCCGGCTCTGGCCCGAGGTCCTCGTCCGTCTCAAGGAGATCAAGCGCACGCCCTGGAGCCTCATATCCCAGGAGTCGACGGTGGTCGACGTCGCGGATGGCGTGCTCACCCTGTCGTTCCGGCAGGCGACGCTGCGCGACACGTTCACTCGCCGTGACGATTTCCAGCAGAACCTGCGGCAGGCCATCTCCGACGTGCTGGGCGCCGACCTGCGGGTGGAGGCGATCGTCGATCCGTCGGGGGGTGGCGCACCGCCGAGCAGCGCGTCTGCCAACGCGGGGACGGCACTCCCGGCGGCCGGCGTGGCCCACCCGAACGCAAGCAGCGAGCCGGTCCCGGCACCCGGTGGCACTCCCGGCAAACGTGCCGCGACCCGGTCGTCGTCACGAACCCGATCCGCGTCGACGACTCCGGCCTCGAACCAAGCCCAAGACCAGGTCGATGAACCGGATGACGGTGCCCATCCCGACGAC
>Ga0299914_10001966_pt1 | contig 13918 bp, 10 predicted proteins | sample RVTome_10_FD_201361 | JGI IMG/M metagenome (GOLD analysis project Ga0299914, IMG submission 201361) | Soil microbial communities from uranium-contaminated site in the Upper Colorado River Basin, Wyoming, United States - RVT153D57 (version 2) ...
TGGCCTCCATCCTCCCCCGGTCAACGCAATTGGCAGACTGGGAGCTGGAAGCTATCTCCCGAACCGATACGTCAGGATCTTGTAGACCAGCTTCGCGCAGAGGAAGTTCGGCGCCAGCAGGCCCGGGATGGGGCTCAATTCGACCACGTCGCACCCGACGACCTGCCTGCGCTCGACGGTCGCCCGCAGCAGCGCGAGCAGCTCGTACCAGGACAGGCCGCCGGGCTCGGGGGTGCCGGTCGCCGGCATGATCGCCGGGTCGATGCCATCCACGTCGATCGTGATGTAGACCGGGCCCTTCAGCGTCTCGACGACGCGGTCGATCCAGTCGGGATCGCCGCGCATGCTGACGTCGTAGAAGATGGTCGTGTTCAGCGATCCGGCGACGCGGGCCTCGTCGGCGGACATGCTGCGGACGCCCACCTGGGTGATGGCGGCGTGCTCGAGCGAGCGGCGCATCGCGCAGGCGTGGTTGTGCGGCGTGCCCATGTAGCTGTCGCGGAGGTCGGCGTGCGCGTCGATCTGCAGCACGCAGAGGCCGGGGGAGCGCGCCGCGGCCGCGGCCACGAGCGGCGGCGTAATCGAGTGCTCGCCGCCGAGCGCGACGAGGAACTTGTCGCGCGCGAGGATCTCCGCCGCGACGCGCTGGATCTCCGCCACCAGCGGGGCCATCTCGCCGAACGGCAGGTCCATCTCGGGCAGCGTGTAGATGCCCACGTCGTGCGCGTCCGTCCCGATCTCCTCGTCCCACAGCTCCATGTGCGAGGAGGCGAGCAGGATCTCGCGCGGGCCGTTGCGCGTGCCTGGGACGTACGACGTGGTGCGGTCCACGGGGACGGGCAGCACGACGGCGGCCGACTCGTCGAAGGAGCGGGGACGGGGGAGGGCGCCGCCGAAGGCGAGCGGCGCGCCGTGATCGTAGGTGAACGGGAAACTCATGCGCGCGCCTCGAAGCGGGAGGCTGGAAACGGGCGGCCGTCGATGGCCATCACGGGACCGGAGACGTCGAACTGCAGGAGCCTGCGCGCGGCCAGCGCGTCGCGCGCGCTGCTCGCGAGCGCCGTCACGAGCAGCGGCAGCGCGATCGTGACGTCGGTGTGCACGGTGATCTGCTCGGCGTCGGTCGCGAGCTTGCCCCAGCTCCGGGCTTCCTCCAGGCTGGAGCCGGACGCGCCGCCGAAATGCGGGACGTCGGTGACGATCTGCACGGCGTAGCGGTGCCCGCCGACCCGATCGTCGTAGAACTCCGCCTGCACGCTGGCCTGGTTGATGAAGTTCTTGGGCGTGCCGCCGCCGAGCACGATCGACGCCGTGCGCGGCCGGCGGATCACGATGTTGGCCGACTCGATGATGTCCCCGATGACGTCGGCGTGCCCGGCGTGCTCGTCGCGGTGCCGCGCCTGCGACAGCCCCATGCCGATCGACGAGTCCGCGATCGCCGGGCAGAAGATCGGCACGTTCGCCCGGTACGCCGCGGTCAGGATGCCGTCGGCGCCGGTCTCGCGCCACAGATGCTCGCCGAGCTTGTAGAGGAACTCGCGCGAGGTGTACGGGCGGCGGTCGAGCGTCAGGACGAACGCCGCGATCCACTCGTCGTTGTCCACGAACTCGTCCTCGCTCGCGTACGTGTCGTACACGCGATCGATGTGGTCCGCCTGGAGCGCGGCATCGTTCTCGCGCGGCGACCCGACGTAGTGGCGGCGGCCCCGCGTCTCGTGCAGATCGTGATAGAGGTTCGCGCCGGTCGAGACCAGGCAGTCCACGTAGCGGGAGGCGATCAGGTGCGCGGCGATCTGGCGCATGCCCCCGGCGCTCAGCGCGCCCGCCATGCCCAGGAAGATGGTGCAGTCGTCGGCGAGCATCTTCTCCCAGATCCGACGCGCCGTCGCGAGGCTGCGTCCCTGGAACGAGACGCGCTCCATCCGCGTCAGCACGTCGTCGGCGCTCAGCCCCGGCGTCACTTCGAACGGCTCGACCGGCACCTTCAGGAAACGTGAACGATTGGGCATCGCGAGAGTATTCTACCCCCCGGGAGTTCAGCGGTGCAGCGTCGCCGCGCCGGCCGGCGGGCGTCCGCCTTCACACGGCCCGCCCGACACGATTGTTGCGGACAGGTTTTCCCGCAGGGACACTCAGGGGCGATTACGACGGCGTCGCGCAGCAGGACCGCGACTTTCTGGAGCTGAAAGGATCCGACGGACAGTTCGACCTGCTCCCTCCCGAGCCTTCGGCCCTGCGCCGCATCATCGTCGAACCGGCCAGGCTCGCTGGCCTGCTGTTCGGACGTGACGATCGCTCGGAGGGCCGAGCTCGAGCCGCGTGTGCCGTACGCCCTCGAGGCGCGGGGATCCCGACAACGCTGTCAGAAGCGGCCGAGGCAAAGCGCTGATTTGTTCAGACCCGCCGCGCGGTGGCCGCTCAGAACGCGCGCCCGATCCGCCCGAAGAGGACGGCGCCGCGGCCCTCGCCGGGCGCGTCGCGGAACGCGACCCCGGCGGTGAACGTCAGCGGCAGGACGTGGCCGACAACGGTGTCGAGCGAGAGCTCGGCGCCGGCGGCGCGCGCGAGATCGGCGGCGCGGAACGGTCCTGTCCAGGCGTGGCCGGTGTCGATGAAGACGGCGCCGTGCAGGGTACGGGCGAAGAAGGGAAGCGTGCCGATGCCCCGTTCGAGGCGCAGCAGCGGGACGCGGTAGTCGACGTTCACGACGACGGCGTGCGCGCCGGCGAGATCGCCGTCGTCCACGCCGCGGATCATCCCGACCGCGCCGGATCCGAACTCGAAGGCGCGGGGCTGCGGGCCGTGACCGGACGCGCTGAACGTGCGCCGCACCACCTCGTCGCCCCAGGCCGTCGCGCCCGCGGCGCGGGCCGCGAGCACGGCGTGCCGGGAGCCGAGCCGCACGTACCCGCGCACGTCGCCGGTTGCGGCGCCGGCGTCACCGTCGGCGCCGAGCGCCTCGCGCGTCAGCTCCACCGTCGCCGACGCGCTCCAGCCTTCTTCCTCGCTGATCGAGTAGCCGAAGCCGCGCGCCGCGTCCACGATCCAGCCGGCCCGCAGCGCCCGGCGCGCGGCGCGCGCGCCGTCGTCGTCGCAGCCCTCGCAGGCCAACGAATCGGTCGCGGCATGGAACGCGCCGAGGACGGACTGCGTCCATCGCACGCGGCGGACCGGGAAGAGCAGGCCGACGCCGGCCTCGCGCGTGCGCAGCTCGCCGCCGCGCCACGGGTCCGTGTCGTCCGCGACCCGCGCGAAGATCGTCGGACGCCAGCGGTCGTACGCATAGGCCGCCTGCCAGTCGGGCCGGGCGCGCGCCGTGCTCCAGCCGCTCTCGACGGCGTAGACGTGACGCCCGAGCGCGTCGGCGCCCGCCGTCGCCGCGCCCATGACGGTCTCGCCGCCGTCCGACTCGAGCGTGGGAATCCAGAAGCGCGGGGCCAGCGTGCGCCAGGGACTGTACGGGCCGGCCTGGCCGCCGGCACCGACGGGATTGCCGCCGCTCCGGGCCTCCGCGCGTTCCGGATCCACGCGCGTCCACGACGCGGAGCCGAGCGGCACCGAGAAGAGATCGTCGCCGTCGGCCGTGTAGCCGACGTACACGAGCCTCGCGCCGTCCGGCGAGACATCGGGGGACCGCGCGTTCGATCCCGTGCCGTTCAGGCGCGACAGCGCGCCCGACTCTACGTCGACGGCGTGGACTGCAAAGCCTTCGCGATCGCCGCGCGCGAACAGCACGCTCCCGCCATCCGGCGTCCACACGGGCGTGACGAGTCGCGCCGCCGCTGAGGACACGAGGCTGCGCACCGCACCCGAGCGTGAATCGACGAGCACGATCTCGGAGGGACCGCCGCGACGCCGCCGCTCGGCGGCAATCAGACGCCCGTCAGGGGACCACCGCGGCGACGCCCACTCCTCGCCGTCCGCGCCGGCGAGCACGGCCGGCCCGCCCGAGGCTCCGCGGGGCGGCACCGCCATCGTCGCGAGCCATCGGCCATCGTCGCGCTGGACGGTGCAGACGATCGTCAGGCCGTCGGGCGAGACGTCCGGATCGCCGGCCCGCGCCTCGCGCGTGAGACGCCGGACCTCGCCGGTGCCCGCGTGCGCGGCGTAGAGGTCCGACTGCAGTCCGACGCTGCGGACGAACTCGACCTGATCGAATACCAGCTCGTCGCCGGCGAACCCGAGCCGCGACCCGAGGTATCGGGGAGCCACCGGACGCGCGGCGCCGCCGTCGCCGCGCGGGAGCGCCATCAGCGCGGGGAACTCGTGCGGCGTCGCGACACTGTAGTAGAGCCGCCCGTCGCGCGCGTGGCGGGGGCCCGCGACGGTGAAGCCGTGCCGGGTAAGCCGCGTCGCGCGCGCGCCCTCATCCGGCGCTGCCGCGCGCGCGCTCGTGTGGGCCTCGAACTCCCTCCAGAGGTCGCCGAGGGATCGGCCGAAGACGCGGCGGAATGCCGTCGCGCCGAAGTACGGCGGGCGGCCGGCGGTGGCGTCCGTCAAGTCGCGCAGCGAGTCCTCGCCGAACCTCCCGGCCAGGAACTCGTGGAACGCGCCGCCGTACGCGTACGGCGCGTGACCGCCGGGCCAGTCGAGCAGCCCGCCGCCGGCCTGGTCCACCGAAAGAAACGCTTCCGAGGCCGCCGCCTGCTGCGTGATCAGCCGGAAGTCGCCGGCGTGCAGCCGTCCCTGGCCGGTGACGTCGCTCTCCATGAACGTCGCGATCCCCTCGACCTGCCAGAGCGGGGCGAACGCATTGGGAAACAGCAGCGGCATCCGTCCGAACACGCGCCGGAGCCCTCCGATCCACCCCCGGCCGCGGCCCAGGTGCACGACGTGGGTGTACTCGTGCGTGAACACCACCCGCAGCCAGTCGTCCGTGTTCCCGATGAGGCTCTCGCCGCGAGGCGCCGCGGCGGTCATCTCGATGACGTTGAATGGGAGCGGCGTCGCCCACCCGTTGGCCAGGTCCGTCTGGTTGACGAGAATCACGTGGACCCGGCCCGCGGGCGCGCCGAGCGTCCGATCGAGCGTGCCGGCGATCTCCTCGGCCATCACCGCGAGCCGGCGGGCCTCGGCCTCGCCGCCCTGGTGGAAGTGGATGTCGAAGCGCGGCGTCGAAATCGTCCGGAAGCGCAGGCGCGGATCGTAGCGGTTCGCGGCGGCGGCGGTGACGGGCAGCAGGACACCGATGACGGCGAGGCACGCGAGCGCCCGCGCGCGGATCATCGGCCGTTCGCCTCGCGGGAGACGTCCTTCAGGAACGTGAAGTCCGCAATCGGGGAGAGCCGGACGCCACGGATGTCGGGCTGGAACACGGCGACGTTCGTCTTGTACCAGAGGCCGATGTACGGGACGTCCTCCGCGATGAGCCGCTGCGCCCGCGCGTACAGCAGCCGCCGCTGCTCGTCGTCCACGCTTCTCGTCGCCTCCTCGATCAGCCGATCCACTTCGGGGTCGCTGTAGAAGACGCGGTTCAGGCCGGCGGGCGGCGCCTGCCGCGAGTGGAACACGCGCCGCAGCATGTCGGGATCCGTGACGCCGACGAACTGCAGGGTGTAGAGCTGGAAGTTGCCGCGGACCACGTCGGCGAACAGCGTCTGGAACTCGCTCGAGCGGATCTCGACGCCGATGCCGACTCGCGACAGATCGTGCTGGATCGCGGCCGCCTGCACCCGGTAGACCTCCGAGGTCGACGTCTTGAGCGTCAGGTGGAAGCGGGTCAGCGGGCCGCCGCCGTCGGGGTCGGGGAACCCGGCGGCATCGAGCAGCCGCCTGGCCTCCGCGGGATTGTGCCGGACCGCAGCCACGTCCGGCTCGAACGCCCAGGACATCGGCGGCACGATGCCGGCCGCCACCGAGGCAAACCCGCGGCGCAGGTAGCGCACGATCGCTTCGCGATCGATCGCGGTGCCGATCGCCCGGCGCACGCCCGCGTGCATCAGGATCGGATCGCGCAGATTGAGCCCGATGTAGGCATAGTCGCTCCCGGGCGCCGTCTCGACCTGCAGCCGGCCCTCCTGCTGGAGCTGCCAGATGACGTCGGGCGCCAGATCGTTGACGACCAGATCCACCGTGCCCTTGCGCAGCTCGAGGCCGCGCATGGTGTCGTCCGGGACGACCTTCAGCACCACGCCGCTGTTGGCCGGCGCGCCGGCGAAATGCCGATCGAACGGCTCGAGCACCAGCCGGTCGTCCTGCGCGAACGACGCCAGCCGGTACGGCCCCGTGCCGATCGGCGCGCGCTCGTTCGCGCGTCCGGACCCCGCCGGCACGATCCCCATCACGAGGTTCACGGGGAAGGATCCGAACGGCTCCTTCAGCGTGAACGCCACCGTATAGCGATCCCGCGCGTCGACCGACGCGAGCGTGCGATACGCGCCGGACCGTCCGACGAAGGCCGGGTCCAGGAAGCTCCGGAACGTGTACACGACGTCCTCGGCCGTCAGCTCGCGGCCGTCGTGGAAGAGCACCCCCCGGCGCAGCCGGGCGACGTAGGTGACCGGATCGGGCTGCTCGATCGATTCGGCGAGGTCCGGCACGATCCGCAGGTCGTCGTCGATGCTCACCAGCGCGTTGTAGAGGAGCTGGTGCGCTTTCTGGGACGCCTCGTCGGCACCCACGCGCGGATCGAGATTGAGCGGCGAGTTGGTGATCGCCACCACGATCGCGTCCCCCTCGGGACGCGGCCCGCTGCAGCCCGCGGCGCCCGCGAGGACCAGCAGCAGCGCCGCGGAGGCGCTCCTCCGTCGCCTCATCCGCCGGCCTCGCGCTTGAGCGACTCCAGCACCGCCAGCGCCTGGAGCGGCGTCAGGTTGTTCACGTCCATCTCGCGCAGCCGCCTGTGCAGCGGGTTCTCGTCGGCCGGGGGCGCCTGGAAGAGCCCGGGCTGGCGGTTGCCGGCGGCCTCGGACGCGCTCAGCGAGGGCCGCCCGCCGCGCGACAGCTCGTCGCGCTCGAGGCCGTCGAGGATCTCCCGGGCCCGCGCCACGACCGTCGCGGGCAGGCCCGCCAGGCGCGCGACCTGGATGCCGTAGCTCCGATCCGATCGGCCCGGCACGACCTTCCGCAGGAAGACGATGTCGTCCTGCCACTCGCGCACGACGACGTGGAAGTTGGCCACCGAGGGGAGGGCGTCGGCGAGATCGGTCAGCTCGTGATAGTGCGTCGCGAAGATCGTCTTCGGCCGGGCGCGGCTGTTCGACGCCAGGTACTCGGCGACGGCCCAGGCCAGGCTCAGCCCGTCGAACGTCGCCGTGCCGCGGCCGATCTCGTCGAGGATGACGAGGCTCCGGGACGTGGCGCTGTGCAGGATGTTCGCCGTCTCCTGCATCTCGACCATGAACGTGGACTGGCCGCGCGCGATGTTGTCGGACGCGCCGACGCGTGCGAAGATCCGATCCACCACCGGCAGCTTGGCGCTCCGCGCGGGCACGAACGAGCCGGTCTGGGCGAGCAGGCAGAGGAGCGCCGTCTGCCGCAGGTACGTGGACTTGCCGCCCATGTTCGGGCCGGTCAGGACGACGAGCTGATGGCCCGCCGCATCGAGCGTGACGTCGTTGGGGACGAACGCATCCGCGACGTGACGCTCGACCACCGGGTGCCGCGCATCGGAGGCGATCAGCTCGTCGCCGTCGTGCACGAGCGGCTTGACGTAGTTGTTCACGGCGGCGGCATCGGCGAGCGCCGCCAGCGCGTCGAGCGTGGCGAGACCGCGCGCCGTGTCCTGCACCCGCGGCGCCTCGGCCGCCGTCGCGGCGCGCAGCGCCTCGAAGATCTCCAGCTCGCGCGCGAGGATCCGCTCGTCGGCGCCGAGCACCTTCTCCTCGTAGTCCTTCAACGCCGGCGTGATGAAGCGCTCGCCGCCGGCAATCGTCTGCTTCCGGTGGTAGTCGGCCGGCACGCTCGCCAGGTTCGACTTCGACACCTCGAGGTAGTAGCCGAACACGCGGTTGTAGCGGATCTTGAGCGAGGAAATCCCCGTCCGCGCCCGCTCGGCCTCCTCCATCTCGGCGATCCGCTGCCGGCCGGACCGGCTGATGCCGCGCAGCTCGTCGAGCCCGGCATCCACGCCGTCGCGGACGACGCCGCCGTCGCGGGCGACGGCGGGCGGCTCGTCCACGAGCGTCGCGTCGAGCCGCGTCCGGAGATCCGCGAGATCGTCGAGCTCCGCGACGAGGCTCCGCACGAGCGGCGCCTGGAAGTCCGCCAGCAGCATGCGCACGCGCGGCACCGCCGCGAGCGATCCCCGCAGCGAGACGAGATCCCGCGGGCCGGCGGTGCCGAGCGCCGCGCGCGCGACCAGGCGCTCGACGTCGTGCACCCCCTTCAGCGTCTCGCGGAGCTTGGCGCGCTCGGTCGATCGGAACGCGAACTCCTCGACGGCATCCAGGCGATCCTGGATGCGCTCGAGCGTGGCGAGCGGCCGGATCAGCCAGGCCCGCAGCAGCCTGCCGCCCATCGGCGTGATCGTGCGATCCAGCTCGTGCAGCACCGACCCGGTCCGGCCGCCGTCCGCCGCCTCGATCACCTCCAGGTTCCTGAGCGTCGTCGGGTCGATCAGCAGGCACTCGGCGCCGGTCCGGTAGCTGACCTCCCGGACGTGCGCGAGATCCACTTTCTGGGTGTCCCGCAGGTACTGGACGAGGGCGCCCGCGGCCGACGTCGCCGCCGCCCTGTCCTCGAGTCCGAAGCCCTGGAGGCTCTGTGCCCGCAGTTGATCGAGGAGCGACCGCCGCGCCGACGCGGGGTCGAACATCCAGCCGTCCACGACCGTGATCCGCGCGTCGAGCCGCAACTGCTCGACGAGCGCGGGCACGTCGTCGAGGCCCTGCGGCACGACGATCTCGCGCGGCCGCAGGACCGCCAGCTCGTCGGCGAGCGCCTGCCGCCGCTCGGCGCCGCGATATTCCGCCGTCGTGAACTCGCCCGTGGACAGATCCAGCAGCGCCACGCCGTAGGCCTCCTCCCGGACGGCCGGCGCGATCCCCATCAGGAACGCCGGTTCGCGCGCCTCGAGATAGCCCGCGTCCGTCAGCGTGCCGGGCGACACGACGCGCACGACTGCGCGGCGGACGAGGCCCTTCGCTTTCTTCGGGTCCTCCATCTGCTCGCAGACCGCGACCCGGAAGCCCTTTCTGACGAGCCGCGCGATGTAGCCGTCGGCGGCATGGTAGGGCACGCCGCACATCGGGATGGCGCCGCCGCTCGAGTCCTTCGAGCGGGAGGTGAGGGTCAGCTCGAGCGCGCGCGCGGTGGTCACCGCGTCCTCGTAGAACATCTCGTAGAAGTCCCCCATGCGGAAGAAGACGATCGCGTCGCGGTACTGCCGCTTCGCGTCGAAATACTGCCGCATGGCCGGCGTCGCGCCGGCGGGCTCGGAGAACACAGGGAATGACATGCTGGACGTGTCTGGCAGGAGAGCCGGTCGGGCGAGTATAACATTGAGCCGATTGACGTTCCGGACGAACCTCCCGTGATTGTCCTTTCCCTCGATACCACGTCCCGCTCGGGCAGCGCCGCCGTCGTCGATGGGCGGCGGGTCCGCTGCCAGATCGCGGGTGACGCGCGCCTGACGCATGGAGAGCGGCTGCCGGGCGAGCTGAACCGCGTCCTGGAGCGCGCCGGCGTGTCTCCCGCCGACGTCGATCTGCTCGCCGTCGCGGCCGGACCGGGATCGTTCACCGGGCTCCGCGTGGGCATCGCGGCGATGCAGGGGCTTGCGATGGCCACGGCGCGGCCGATCGTGCCGGTCTCGACGCTCGAGGCGCTGGCGCGCGCGGCGCCGCCCGACGAGGGCCGCGTGGCGGCCTGGATGGACGCGGGGCGCGGGCAGGTGTTCGCGGCGCTGTACGGGCCCGACGGCGGAGTCGTCGAGGCGCCGATGGTCGGCACGGCGGCGGAAACGCTCGAGGCGTGGGGCGCGGTGCTCGCGCGGGGACCGTCGATTCGTTTCATCGGTGACGGGGCGGTCCGCTATGCCGACGTGATTCGCGGACGGGTGGGGGAGTCAGCCGGGGTGCTCGAGCCGCCACCGCTGGCCGGGATCATCGGCCTCATCGCGGCGGAGCGCCCGGATCGCGCGGTCAACCCGCACGCCGTGGTGCCGGTGTACGTCCGCCGGCCCGACGCGGAGCTGGCGCGGCTGCGGCGGACGGGCCGCTGAACATGCGGGCCTGATGGCAAATGGAACATGGAAGCTGGAACAGCGCCCGGTTCCTTCCATCCCATTGACCAGTGTCATTGCCTAGCGCCGGTCTCCCTCTTATGGATCTGGTGGTCGAACGCCTGGCCGGGGAGCAGGATCTCGACGCGGTGGCCGCGCTCGAAGCGGCCTGCTTCACCAACCCGTGGACCCGCGCGATGCTCGCCGGCGAGCTGGCGCGCAATCCGTTCGCCCGCGTCTACGTGGCCCGCGTCCCCGGGACCCCCGTCGCCGCGTTCTGCGCCTGCTGGATCGTCGCCGGCGACCTCCACATCAACACGATCGCCGTGGCGCCCGAACACCGGCGCCAGGGGCTTGCGCTGGCGCTGCTGCGCCACCTCCTCGATGACGTCGCGGGCGAGGGCGTCCACCGCGCGACCCTGGAGGTCCGGCGCTCGAACGAGGCGGCACGCGAGCTGTACGCCCGCCTCGGCTTCCGCGTGGCGGCCGTCCGGCCGCGCTACTACACGCAGCCCGACGAGGATGCGCTCATCATGTGGCGCGAAGGCGCCGGCCAGGGCACGTAGCCGCCGGAGCGGGGTGTGTGACCGAGGCCATCACGCATCCCGCGGCGCTCGCGGGCCCGCCGCTGCAGCCAGGCAGGCCAGCGCCGCCTCGCTGGCCGGCGAGGCCCGCGGTCCTTGAGGGTTCGGGGCCAAATGTGGTACCGTGCGTCTATGAGCGCAGGTATCCAGCGCGGGTGAAGTCTCTTTCCAAGGAGGCGGAAATGCCGACAGACTTCGAAGAGCTGAAGCGTAAACTGCTGCAGACCGACGAGGAGTACCGCAAGCTCGCCACCCAGCACCACGACCTCGACGAAAAGATACACAGCCTCGCCTCCCGCCACTACCTGACAGAACCCGAACAAATCGAAGAGAGCACGTTGAAGAAGCGCAAGCTCCACCTGAAGGATCAGATGGAGATGATTCTGCGCCGCCACAGCGGAGCGGCCCAGACGGCGCAGGCCGCCCGCGGCTGATCGCCCTCATCCATCGCACACGCTTGCAGGGCCAGGCCCCGCCCGAGCCGCGAGACGTCCGGCCGGCGGCGGATCTGGCCTTTTCTCCCGCGTCGTTCGCGCGCCTGCCATCGGCGCCCGGCGCGCCCCGGAGTACACTGGAATCCGGCCCGTTCCCACGGTCCGCCATGAAAATCGATCGCGCTGGTGTTCCGTTCGTGGCCGCGGCTCTCGTGCCGGCCGCCGGTCTGGCGCTGGCCCGCCGGGCCGGCCTGGCCGTGCCGTTCGCGGTCCTCGGCGGCTTCCTCGCCTACTTCTTCCGCGATCCCGAACGCGTGGTCCCGCAGGGCGACGGGGTGGTCGTCTCGCCGGCCGACGGCCGCGTGATGATTGCCGGCCCTTCGGACGGCCGGTGGGCGCCCCCCGGGGAGTGGGCGCAGATCACGATCTTTCTGTCGCCGCTCGACGTCCACATCAACCGGACGCCCGTGGCGGGCCGAATCACGCGGATCGAATACCGGCCGGGCTCGTTCCTGCCCGCCTATGACGAGCGCTCGAATGCGAACGAGCTGAACGAGATCTGGCTCGACCACGGCGGCCGGACGATCGTCATCCGCCAGGTCGTCGGGATCCTGGCGCGCCGGATCGTCTGCCGCGTCAGCGAAGGCGACGAGCTGACGCGCGGCGAGCGGATCGGGCTGATGAAGTTCGGGTCGCGCATGGACGTCTTCCTGCCCCCGTCGGCCGAACTCCGCGTGCAGGTGGGGCAGACCGTCATCGGCGGCGAAACGGTGCTCGCCGTCCTCCAGGCGGACCGTGCTGGATAATCTCCCGCTCCGGCGCCGGCGGAGCGATCGCCCGCAGCGCGTGAAGCGGGGCGTGTTCCTGCTGCCCTCGCTCTTCACGGTCGCGAACCTGTTCTGCGGATACGCGTCGGTCATTCACGCGACGCGGGGCGACTTCGAGACGGCCTCGCTGCTCATCGGCGTGGCGATGGTGCTCGACACGCTGGACGGCTTCTTCGCGCGGCTGACCAACTCGTCCACCGACTTCGGCATCCAGCTCGACTCGCTGGCCGACGTGGTGTCGTTCGGCATGGCGCCGGCGGTGCTCGCGTTCACCTGGGGGCTGTGGCCGCTGCGCCGCCTGGGCTGGGCCGCCGGCTTCATCTATGTCGCCGCGGCTGCGATGCGCCTCGCCCGCTTCAACACCCAGGCCGCGACCGGGACCGACAAGCGCTACTTCATCGGGATGCCGAGCCCGTCGGCCGCCGCGGTCATCGCGGCAACGGTGTACCTCTACCCGGTGAGCATCGAGGACTACCGCGCCGCGCTGCCGGTCCTCGCGCTCGTCCTCGTGCCCGCGTTCCTGATGGTGAGCACGATCCGCTTCCGCAGCATCAAGGCCATCAACATGGGCTGGCGGCGGTCCTATCTCGGGCTGTTCCTGGCGGCGGTCGGCATCGCCCTGATCGCCACGCAGCCGCGCATCGCGCTGGTCATCCTGGCGTACACGTACCTCTTCTCCGCATTCCTCGGGATGGCGTTTACGCGGTTCCGGCGGCGGCCGCACGAGAAGACGGAAGAAGATCAGGAGCTGGGAGCTAGGAGCTAGGAGCTAGAAGCTAGAAGGAGTCGCGAGTCGGGTGTCTCGACTCGGCTGTGGACTGCCGACTCTCCTAGCTCCTAGCTCCTAGCTCCTGACAACAGGCAGCCGCATGATCACCGTCGTCCCCTGCCCCCGCGCGCTCTCGACCTCGATCGATCCGCCGCTGATCTCCACGTTGCGCCGGGCGATCGGCAGCCCCAGCCCGGTGCCGCTGGACTTGGTCGAGAAGTACGGCTCGAACACCCGCGCCAGCGCCGCATCGTCCATCCCCACGCCCGTATCCCGCGCGCGGATCGTGACCACTCCGTCGCCGGCCTCCGCGTCGATCGTGAACGTCCCGGTCCCGGGCATGGCGTGCAGCGCGTTCTCCACGATGTTCGACAGCGCACGGGCGATGAGGGTGCGATCGACGAAGACTTTCGGCAGCGGCGCACGCGCGCGGTTGGCGATCGCGATGCGATCCGCGAGGCCGGTGCGGTACGGCTCCACGACCTCCTCGATCAGCGCCACCAGGTCCACGGGCGCGCGCCTCGCGGTGGGGGACGAGGCGAACGTCGAGAACTCGCCGGCGATCTGGCGCAGCAGCCGCACCTGCCCGAGGATCGACGCGACGCAGCCCTCGAGCACCGGCCCGAGCGGCTGGCCGCGGTCGGCGTGCACGCGGCGCAGGTGCTCGGCCGAGAGCTGGATGGGCGTCAGCGGATTCTTGATCTCGTGCGCCACCTGCCGCGCCATCTCGGCCCAGGCTTCCAGCCGGTGCGTGCGCTCGAGCTGCGCCTGCTGCGCCTTCAGCTCGGCGGCCATGCTGTTGAAGGCGTCCACGAGGCGCTTCAGCTCGTCGGCCGAGCGCACCGCGATCCGCGCGTCGAAGTCGCCGCCCGCGATGCGCCGGGTCGCCAGCGTCAGCCGGCGCACGGGATCGGCGATCCGTTCCGCGAGCCAGAGGCCGATGCCCGCGCCGAGCAGGATGAAGAAGAGCGCCGCGAGATGGATGCCGCGATCCAGCTCGTCGATCTCGCGCTCGATTTCGCGCTGACGCGTCGTGAGCGGCACGGTCAGGATCGCGTCGCGGCCGCCCGCGCGCACGGGCGTCGCGGCGATCATGTACGTGAACGCGCCGATCGTGTCCTCGTCCACGAAGCTCGGCTGCC
>Ga0299914_10001967_pt1 | contig 13916 bp, 9 predicted proteins | sample RVTome_10_FD_201361 | JGI IMG/M metagenome (GOLD analysis project Ga0299914, IMG submission 201361) | Soil microbial communities from uranium-contaminated site in the Upper Colorado River Basin, Wyoming, United States - RVT153D57 (version 2) ...
CCAGGTCGACGCTACCGTCGGCGGCGCCCGGGACGTGGCGACCGCGTCCCGGTTCGCTTGATGACGTTTGGCGTGACGGTCCGATCCCATGTCGGCTTCTCCAGCCATCGTGCCTGCCAACCGGCGGGATCCTCGTGTTCGTCGCGGATGCCCGGGAGCCAGTCCGAGGCAGTGCCCTCGGAGCCACCGGGATCGCCGTCGACGCCGTCGGCCGGATCATCGTCGGCCGGGAGGACCGTGACGCTCGTGACCTGCATCGCTGCCGAGGCATCGTCGCGCCTGCGCCCCCGTGCCCGCTCTGCCGCTCCCGCGAGCCCACCCCCGGAGGCGGCCCGCTCCGCTGCCCGACCGATGATGATCGAGGCATCCTGCTCGAGAACGCGCAACCGGATCTGCTGGATCTCGTCACGCAGCGCGGCGGCGCGTTCGAACTCGAGCTCCTTGGCGGCGGCCTTCATCTCCGCCTCCATCCGGGCAATGTGCGCCTCGACGCGGGCCTTGTCCGCGTCGGACAGCTCGCCCCCGCGCTCCGCGGCGTACACGACGGTCGATTCGGCCACGGCATGGAGCCGCATGTTGAGGTCGTGGATCTCCTTCACGATCGTCGTCGGTTCGATCCCGCGCTCGCGGTTGTACGCTTCCTGGATCCCGCGGCGACGGTTGGTCTCGTCGATCGCGACCTGCATCGATTCCGTGATCCGGTCCGCGTACATCACGACCTCGCCTCCGATGTTCCGCGCTGCCCGGCCGATCATCTGGATGAGCGACCACGCGGACCGCAGGAAGCCTTCCTTGTCCGCGTCGAGGATCGCGACGAGGGTGACCTCCGGAAGGTCGATCCCCTCGCGCAGCAGGTTGATCCCGACGAGCACGTCGTACACGCCGAGGCGCAGGTCCCGCAGGATCGCGACGCGCTCGAGCGTATCGACCTCGCTGTGGAGGTACTGGACCTTGACCCCGAGCTCCTTGAGATAGTCGGCGAGATCCTCGGCCATCTTCTTCGTGAGCGTCGTGACGAGGGCCCGCTCTCCGCGCTCGACGCGCTGGCGGATCTCCTCGAGAAGGTCGTCGATCTGGCCCTCGGTCGGCCGCACCCGGATGTGGGGGTCGACGACGCCTGTCGGCCGGATCAGCTGCTGCACGACCCGCTCGCTCCGCTCGAGCTCGTACGGACCGGGCGTCGCGCTCATGTAGATCGCCTGGTTGACGCTCGCCTCGAACTCCTCGAACGTCAGCGGCCGGTTGTCGAGCGCCGACGGCAGCCGGAACCCGAAGTCGACCAGGATCTCCTTGCGCGTCCGGTCGTTCTTGTACATGCCGACCACCTGGGGAATCGTCATGTGCGACTCGTCGACGACGAGCAGCCAGTCCGGCGGGAAGTAGTCGAGCAGCGTCCATGGGCGCGACCCCGCCTCGCGCCGCGAGAGGTGCCGGCTGTAGTTCTCGATGCCGGTGCAGTAGCCGAGCTCGCGCATCATCTCGAGATCGAACGTCGTTCGTTGGCGGAGCCGCGCCGCCTCCAGCACGCGGCCCTCCGCATCGAGCTCGCCGACGCGCTCCTCCATCTCCAGGTCGATGTCGCGGATCGCCTCGCGCAGCTTGTCCTGCGGCGTGACGTAGTGGCTCGCCGGATAGACGTTCGCTTCCTTGCGCTCGGCGAGCAGCTCGCCGGTGAGCGGATCGAGCTCCGTGATGCGCTCGACCTCGTCGCCAAAGAACTCGACCCGGACGAGGCGATCCTCCGACGCGGGCTGCAGCTCGAGCGTGTCGCCGCGGACCCGGAAGCGTGCCCGCGACAGGGCCGCGTCGTTGCGCTGGTACTGGAGATCGACGAGGTGGCGCAGGACCGCGTCGCGCCGGTACTTGCCGCCGACGCGGAGCTTGAGGACCGTCGCCCCGTAGTCGACCGGGGCGCCGAGGCCGTAGATGCACGACACGCTCGCAACAATGATCACGTCGCGCCGCTCGAAGAGTGCGTGGGTCGCGGCGTGACGAAGGCGGTCGATCTCGTCGTTCCGGCTCGAGTCCTTCTCGATGTACGTGTCGCTCCGCGGCAGGTACGCCTCGGGCTGGTAGTAATCGAAGTAGCTGACGAAGTACTCGACGGCGTTGTTCGGGAAGAACTCGCGGAACTCGGCGTAGAGCTGGGCGGCAAGCGTCTTGTTGTGGGCCAGCACCAGCGTCGGGCGGTTCATCCGCGCGATGGTCCAGGCCATCGTCGCGGTCTTGCCGGTGCCGGTCGCCCCGAGGAGGGTCTGGTGACGGAGCCCGCCGGCGATGCCATCGACCAGCCGTTCGATGGCCGCCGGCTGGTCCCCGGTCGGCTCGAACGGGGCAACGAGCTCGAAGTCCGGCATGGCCGGCAGGATACCACGGAATCGCCTGCGAACCGAACGGGTGTTCGGTCGAGCCGTCAGCCCGACGCACGGCGGGACCGTACCGGGGAGCGGCCGCGGGTGGGACGAACGAGTCATACCGGGCGGCTCGGGTGCGCCCGACACTTGGGATCGCCGGGGAGACAGGAGAACGAATCATCACCATGCGTCCGGGATCGCTGACGCGGCGTGCAGCCGTGGCTTCCAGACGACGGTCGTCCCGTCGCGGCCAGAGCCTGGTCGAGTTCTCGCTGATCCTCGCGCCCCTGATGCTGATCCTGCTCGGGATCGTCCAGTTCGGCTTCATCTTCAACTCGTACGTGACGATGACGAACGCCGCGCGCGAGGGAGGCCGGATCGGCACGATCCACGTCTACAGCCGGGCGCAGTCGAAGGCCCAGAACGACCTGGCCCGACACGAAGCGATCAGGGCCTCGGTCATCGCCTCGATGAACCTCCTGGGCAAGACGTCACCGAACTTCTCGACGAGCACGACCTGGACGTCCAGCGGCCTGACGTTCACCAACGGCGACCTGGTCATTACCTACGAGGTCCCGTCGGGCGTCGCCGACAGCGACCCGCGCACCGGACAACGCGTGACCGTTCGGGCGACGTACCACCAGGACCTGATCATTCCGCTGATCGCCAACCTGCTGCCGCGCGACGCCGGCGGTCGGCTCGGGCTGACCAGCGAAGTGACGATGGTGATCAACTGATGACGCCCCCGTGGAGCCTGACCCGTCGACGCCGGCGCGGCGAGCCCGGACAGGTTCTCGTCATCTTCGCGATCTCGCTGATCGCGCTCATGGGCGCGGCCGGCCTGGCCTTCGATGTCGGCCGGTTCTACAGCGAGAAGCGGTTTCTCCAGAACGCGGCCGACGCCGGTGCCCTGGCCATCGCGAACGCCCTGATCCGCGGCGCGACCGATGTCGATGCCGAGGCCGAGGGACGTGACGTCATCGCCCGCAACCTCCTCGGCAGCCCGACCGGCTCGACCGGCGTCGTCGCGCCCAGCCCGGTCTACGAACCCGGCCACGCCGGCGATCCGGCCCACCTGGTCAGCGGCATCCTGATCAGCGCAATGGACGTCCGCGTCGCGATCCAGAGCCAGGTGACGTACACCTTCGGCCGCGCACTCGGGTTCGACACGAACCTCGTCGGTGGCCGCGCCCGCGTGCGCGGGACCGGCGACCTCCTGCCGATTGCCATCCGGCACTACGTCAACGCGGCCGGCCCGTACGACCCGGCATCCCCCTGTCCCGATGGCGAGACCACGTTCCGCGATCTCATCGCGACGGCCAACACGGCGTGTCTCGGAACGGTTGGCGACCCGTCGCTGCGCACCGCCCCGTCGCCCGGGCTCGCGTACGATCCGACCAACCCGAACAACGATCCCGTCAACCACGGGCCGATCATCTCGCTCGTCGGGAAGGGCGCCTCGCCGTCGAACAACGCCAGCTTCCGCGGTGCGGTGGTCCTGGACATCAGGAACTTCTCGACCACGACGTCCAATGTCTTCTACAACGGGGTCACGGCGGGCGCCACGGCGAACACGCTGAAGGACATGCAGGCCGCCTGGGTCGCGAGCGGCTACCCGGGACCGGCCTTCCCACCGGTGACGTCCCCGGCGGACCCGAACGACCAGATCGCGATCCTCGACGGCAACAACACGGGCGTGATCGTGGATGCCATCCGCGATCGCTACGCCCCGGGCGACGAGGTCATCGCCGCGGTCTACTCGGGCACGGTCATGAAGATCCCGGACTTCCAGCTCGTCCCTCCGGCGACGGTGACGATCGGCACGACGCAGAACCGGGACAACGCGATTGCGATCGGCATCACCAAGAACTCCGATTTCCTCGGCCAGGTCTACACGACGGTCTTCCCAGGGTGGCTGACCCCCTCGACCCGAAGCGATCCGGCCGATCCCGTGGATCCGGCCCACCCGATGAACACCGGCACGCTCCTCCCGATCACCGTCGCGCCGTCACCGGCCACGCCGCCGACAACCGTCCACTGGTCCACGTTCGAGACAATCGACGCACCCCCGGGGATCTACACGGTCTGGATCCGCGGCCACTCCCCGAGCCCGTACCTGACGGACCACTACTACCCCGTCGGGGTGGCAATCGGCGGCGTCGTGCGCGACTTCTCGGCGCCCTCGGGCGGCCTCGTCGTGTCCACGCCGACGACCGGCACGACGGCCAGCGGGACGATCACGATCAGCACGCCCAACAGGAACGACACGTACTTCGGCGGTTCGGTCACCGCGACGATGGAGGGCGGACCGCAGGACGACGGCAGCCTCCCGGCCGCCCTGGGACCGGTCAGCATCTCGCCGAGCACCTTCACGCTCAACAAGGGCGACGACGTCGACCTCGCCGTCTCGATCAACCCCGGCACCCTCGGCCCGGGTGAGTACCAGCTCTCGATGCGCCTCGAGGGCACCAATGCGGAAGGACAGCCGGTCAGCCGGATGGTCCCGGTCAAGGTGGCCGTCGCGACGGACGGCACGAGCAACGAATACCTCGACATCCTCGGCTTCGCCGTCTTCCGGATCAGTAGTGTCCCGGCGAGCAGCAACAACAACCCGAACAACGCCATCCTCGGCTACGCCGTCTCCGGCGTGTATGCCGACGTCAACGATCCGGCACTACGTCGCGGCCAGGTGGCGCGGCTCGCCCCCTGGAACTAGGAGCTCAACTGTCCATGGAACTCGAGTACAAGGATCCCCGCAGGCGCGGCAAGTTCATCGTCGTCGTCGGGGTGATCCTCGCCGTGGCGGCCGGGGCGGCCGCGTTCCTCATCGTCAACCAGGCGCAGCAGCAGGCAGGCCAGGCCGGTCTCCAGAAGGTCGCGGTGGTCGTCGCCGTCCAGACCATTCCGGCACGCAAGGTCATCGAGGAGGGTGACGTCGCCGTCCGCGAGGTCCCGATCGACCCGACCAACGCCCAGGGAATCGTCAGCTCGATCGACATGGTCCTCGGGCGGGTGCCGGCGGTCACCATCCTCCAGGACCAGCTCGTGCTGACCAACCTGTTCGCGTCGAGCGTGGCCGGTGGCCAGTTCAGCATCCTGAATCCCGACGAGACCGTCGAGGAGGACTCGCCGGAGTGGCGCGCGGTGTCGTTGACCGTGCCGGATGATCGCGCGGTCGGCGGTCTCCTCGAGCCCAACCAGGTCGTCGACGTCTTCGCGACCGTGACGATCAACGTGCTCCTCAACGAGGACGATGCCAACGAGGAGGGCTACTACACGGACAAGGCGACCAAGCTGACCTACCAGGGGATGCTGGTCCTCGCCCGATCCGGAACCTTCTACGTCCTGCGCGCGCCGCTCGACCTGGCCGAGGAGATCTCGCACCTCCAGGCGAGTGGGACGGCGTCGTTCAGCCTCGTCCTCCGCCCGGACCTCGACACGCGATCGGTGGATGCCGCGCCGCTCGGCACCACGACCAACGAGCTGATCATCCGCTACGGATTGCCGATCCCCGTGGCGTACCCGCCGTCCGATGGGCCACTGCCCGTTCCGCCTCCGACCCCCGAGCCGACCACGGCGCCTGACGAGTCCGAGGAGACCGAGGAGACCGAGGCAGAAGGCGCGCCGTAGGGGCCTGCGGGGTCAGCCGGCCACGAACCGCGACCCGGCCGCCAGCGCCGCTTCGTAGGCAGCGCCGACGAGGGCCAGGGTCACCGCCTGCTCCCCGCTCGTGTCGATCTCGCGGTGCGCCCGCGGCCGTACGCGATCGACGAGCCCGCGCTGGGCGGTGATCCGCCTCGCCGCTTCGTCGCGGTTCAGACCACGCACCGCCAGGCGGTCGTGCTGCGCCCGCGTCGTGCACGTCACGAGCCAGACCTCGTCGCACAGCTCGGCCAGGCCGCCCTCGACGAGCTTGATCGCCTCGACCACGACGGCTGGCGCACCGGCTGCCCGGGCAGCCGCGAACGTGTCGAGGATCACCGGCCGCACTTTCGGGTGCACGATCGCCTCGAGGTCGCGCAGCGCGGCAGGATCGGCAAACACGATCCGAGCGAGCGCCGCGCGGTCGATCGCACCGTCACGACCGACCACCTGGTTACCGAACCGCTCGAGCACCTCCTCGACGGCCGGTCGTCCCGGCCCGAGCACGTCGTGCGCGACACGGTCGGCATCGACGACCGCGGCACCCCGTTCCGCGAGCCACGCCGCGACGGTCGACTTCCCGCACCCGATTGGCCCGGTCAGCCCGATCCGGATCATGTCGGGGCCCGCTCCTCGATCTCGAGCCAGGCATCCTCCGCGGCGGCGAGGGCACCCTCGACGTCCGCCAGCTCGCTCGTGATCCGGCGCATCTCGACGAAGTTCGCGGCGACGGCTGGATCGCCGAGTGCGAGCTCGAGATGACTCTTGCGCAGGCCCAGCCGGGTCAGCTCCGCCTCGGCTGCCGCCTTCTGGCGCCGGTACGCATCCTTCGAAAGCTTGTCGCGCCGCCCGTGTCGCCGGGTACGTGCCGGGGTCGTGGCGGTGGATACGGCGGAGGACATCGACGGATCCCGCGAGGCGCCCGGGTGGCCGGACGGCTCGCCCCGCCGGTCGCCGCCGGTCGGGACGCGACCGCGCCCGGCGTGGAGCCGCCGCGCCTCAGACTCCGCGGCGGCGGCGACCGTCCACCCGTCGGCCAGCGCGGCGCGCCACGCACGGTACCCACCGTCGAACGGGACGGCGAGACCCGCGTCGACGACCCACAACCGGTCGCACACGGTCTCGAGAAGGCGCCGGTCGTGGGACACGATGAGGAGCGTGGCCGATGACTCGGCCATGAACCGCTCGATCGCCTCGCGTGCCGGAATGTCGAGGTGGTTCGTCGGCTCGTCGAGGAGGAGGACGTTCGACGGCTGGATCCCGAGCAGCGCGAGCTCCAGCCGCGACCGCTCGCCGCCGGACAGCTTGCGGACCTCCTTGAAGACATCGTCTCCGCGGAACAGGAACCGCGCGAGGTAGCCACGAGCCTCGCCGGCCGTGACCGGGATCGCCCCGAGAAGGGCATCGAGGACGGTCTCCCCGGGAATGGCGCTGCCACGGAGCTGGGCAAGGTAGCCGAGCTGGGCCGCATGCCCGAAGCCGATCGACCCGTCGAGCGGCGGCAGCTCCCCGGCGATCGTGCGCAGGAGCGTCGTCTTGCCGGCGCCGTTCGGACCGACGATCCCGATCCGGTCTCCGCGCTGCGCCGCGAGGAACGGGACGCGGGCGACCCGCGCCGGCTCGGTGGCCGGGCGACCGGCACCGTCCATGGCACCTCGTCCGGGCAGGTAGCCGACCACCGCGTCCTCGAGCCGGACGACGATCTCACCCGATCGGCTGGGCCCGCTCCCCGCGAGGGCGGCCGTCGGCAGGGCGAGCCTGCGGTCCTCCCGGGGCACGTCGCGCCGTTCCGCGAGAAGCTTCTCCAGCCGTGCCTCGTGTTCGTGCATCTTCGGGAACTTGCGGTGGCTGCGATAGCGCTGGATCAGCTCCCGCTCGCGAGCGACCTGCTCGGCGTGCGTCCCGGCCTCCTTGATCGCCCGTTCGTCGCGTTCCTCGCGCTGCCGGTGGTAGGCGGAGTAGTTCCCGCGGAACGCGATCAGGCGGCGGTCCCGCAGCTCCCAGACCCGCTCCACCGTCGCATCGAGGAAGGCCCGGTCGTGCGACGCGACGAGGAGGGAGCCGGTTCGGCGGCGGAGGTGTGCCTCGAGCCACTCGAGCGCGTCGATGTCGAGATGGTTCGTCGGCTCGTCGAGAAGGAGCAGGTCCGGGTCGGCGATGACCAGCCGGGCGAGCGATGCACGTGTCTGCTCACCGCCCGACAGGGCGCCCGGCGGCCGGGTCCACTGGTCACGGTCGAACCCGAGGCCTGACAGTGCCGCGTCGACGCGCTGGTCGAGGGTATAGCCGCCGAGCAGCTCGAAGCGGTGCTGGAGCTCGGCGTAGGCGACGTCCCCGGCACGGCCACCGTGTTCGAGCTCGGCGAGATCCACGGCAATCCGGTCGAGATGCGCCGCGCCCGAGCGCACGGCCGACCGCAGGTCCGGGGCGGCCATGAAGGCCTCGTCGAAGTGCGCCTCCTGCGCGAGCAGGCCGAGACTCAATCCGCGCTTGCGCTGGACCGTGCCGTGGTCCGGCTCGTCCCGCCCGGCAGCGATCCGCAGCAGCGTTGTCTTGCCACCGCCGTTCGGACCGACCAGGCCGATCCGATCGCCCAGTGCGATCGATGCATCGATCGCGTCGAGAATGACGAACGTCCCGATCTCGCGGGTGACGCCGCCGAGGCGCAGGATCGACATCAGGTGGGACCGATCGCGCCGCGGGCCGCGGCCCGCCGGGTGGCGGCAGCTCGGCGGGTTCGTTCGACACGCTCCGCGACCGCGCTGCGCCGTTCCTCGTCGGAAGTCGGGCCCACGCTCCCCTCGCCCCCCGGGAGTTCGGTCCAGCGCCGGCCGCGACGGACCGGCCCACCACCGCTCATCGTGCGCAGGACGATGGCCGCGTTTCTCCGATCGCTCGCGGACAGCCGCTGGCACCACGAGCAGAAGTGCGTCGAGCGTGCCCCGACGACGATCCGCCGGATCGGGCGGGCACAACGCGGACACGGCTCGTCGGTCCGCTGGTAGACCCGGAGGTGCTCCTGCATCGAGCCGTCGCCATCGGGCGCCGTGTAGTCGTCGACCGACGATCCGCGCCGCTCGACCGCCTCCCCGAGGATCGTCCGGATCGCCTCGAAGAGCCGCCGCTCGTCGGCCGGCCGCAGTGTCCGCGCCGTGCGGAGCGGGTGGAGAGCGGCCAGCCACAGCGCCTCGTCGGCGTAGATGTTGCCGATGCCGGCGATGAACGCCTGGTCGAGGAGGAGGGGCTTGAGGCGACCCTTGCGGGCGCGCAGGCGCCGGCGGAAGTCGCGGACGGTGAAACCGGGGTCGAGCGGCTCGGGGCCGAACCCGGCAAAGATCGCGGCGCCACCGGCCTCGGCGACGAGCTCGTCGGTCAGGGGGTCGCGCTCGTAGAGGCCGACCCTGCCGAACTTGCGGATGTCGCGGAAGCGCAGCTCGCGGCCGTCGTCGAACTCGATGACGAGCCTGACGTAGGGGTCCGCCGGGGAGCCCGACGGCACAACGAACAGCTGCCCGGTCATCTTCAGGTGGATCGTCAGCGCCAGCCCGCCGGACACCGTCAACACGAGTTCCTTCGCGCGCCGCCCGACCCGCTCCACCCGGCGCCCGGACACGAGAGCGCCGAACGCCTCCGGCGTGTGACTCCGGAGCGTCCGCGCCCAGCTGCAGCGGGCGCCGACGATCAGCGCCCCGGTGATCCGCGGGCGCAGGTCGCGCGCGACCGTCTCGACCTCGGGGAGCTCAGGCACGCGCGTTCCGTCGACTCACGCGAGCGGAGCGAGCGGTGCCTCGAGCGGGAGCTCGTCGGCCTCGGCCGCGATCGCATCCGCGCGCGTCAGCGGTTGCATCGACTCCCAGTCGTCGCCGACCTTGACATCGACGATGAGTGGGACATCGAGTGGCAGGGCGCCCTCCATCGTCTCGCGGACGAGCTGCGCAAGACGCTCCACCTCCTCGCGCGGGGTCTCGAACAGCAGCTCATCGTGGACGGTGAGCAGGAGCCGTGCGTTGAGCCCCTCGCTGCCAAGACGCTCGGCCACGCGGATCATCGCGATCTTCTGGATGTCCGCAGCGGTTCCCTGGATCGGCATGTTGATGGCCATGCGCTCGCCCGCACCGCGCAGCGCCGGGTTGGCCGCCCTCAGCTCCGGGATCTGGCGCCGCCGGCCGAGGAGCGTCTCGACGAACCCCTGGTTCTTGGCCTGCTCCTTGATCGCCATCATGTAGTAGCTGATCCCTGAGTAGGCGGCGAAGTAGCTGTTGATGAACTCCTGGGCTTCCTTGCGCGGGATGTTCGCTCGTGACGCGAGCCCGAAGTCGCTCATGCCGTAGGCCAGCCCGAAGTTGACCATCTTGGCCATCGACCGCTCGTCGGCTGTGATCTCGCCGGGAGCCTTGTGGAGGACCCGCGCGGCGGTCTCGCGGTGAATGTCCGCCTGGCGGGCGAACGCGTCGCGGAGGTGCTCGTCGCCGGAAACGTGGGCGAGGATCCGAAGCTCGATCTGCGAGTAGTCGGCGGCGAGCAGCGTGACTCCCTCCTCGCCCGCAACGAACGCCCGCCGAATGCGCCGGCCGAGTGGCGTGCGGATCGGGATGTTCTGCAGGTTCGGGTCCGACGACGACAGCCGGCCCGTTGACGCGACGGCCTGGTGGAACGTCGTGTGCAGCCGGCCGTCGGCTGCGATCAGCGTCGGGAGCGCCTCGACATAGGTCGAGCGGAGCTTGGTGTAGATCCGCCATTCGAGCAGCTTGTCGATCATGGGGTGGGCCGGGCGCAGGTCCTCGAGGACCGACGCATCGGTCGAGTAGCCGGTCTTCGTCCTCCGGCCCTTGGGCAGGTTCAGCTCGAAGAACAGGACCTGCTCGAGCTGCTTGGGACTGCCGAGGTTGAATTCGTGCCCGACATCCGCGTAGATCTCGCCCTCGAGCCGGTCCGTCTCGGCGCGGAACTCGCGGTCGAGGAGGGCCAGGGCGTCGAGGTCCAGGGCCACGCCCACGGCTTCCATCCGCGCGAGGACCGGGATGAGCGGCAGCTCCACCTCGCGGAACAGCCTGGCGAGCTGCTCGGCCTCCAGCCGCGTCTCGAGGGGCTCGCGGACCGCCAGCGCCGAGAGCGCCTCGAGGCCCGCCCGGGCCGTGGCCGGGAGCTCCGCAGCGGGCGGCAGGATCTGGTCGAGCTGTTCCGCGACGACGTCGGCGATTGTCTGGCTGCGCAACGCGGCGTTGAGGATGTAGGCCGCGATCTGCGTATCGAACGCGATCGGCGTGATGGGCGCGGCTTCGTCGTCGATGAAGCGAGCAACGAGCACCGGCTTCACCTCATGACCGACGAGCGGCGTCCCGATCCGTTCGAGGAGCCGACGCAGCGCATCGGCCGACTCTGCCCCATCGGCGGCGACAACCCGGCCATCGGCCCCGGCAACGGCCAGCGACAGCGGCAGGCCGCGGCGTGGGCGCGGGTCGTCGAGCAGCAGCGACACGCCCACGGCCGGCTGGGCGCCAAGCCATGACTCGAGCCCGTCGACACGACCGGCTCCGATCACCTCGATCCGGCCCGGGTCGACGATGGCTGCGGCAAGTGCCGAGGGAAGGTCTCCGGTCGCGTCGTCCGCGCCGTCAGGCGACTCGGGCAGAACGGCATCCTCGGCAGCAGTCCCGTCGGACGGAGCACCGGCAACGGCATCGAAATCGAGCCGCAGCTGGAGCTCTCCGCCTTCGTGCCGCCCGCCGGCCCGGCCGGGTCCCCACCCCGTCGGGCGCGGTTGTCCGGCAACCCGTGCCGCCGGAACGGTCCCGCTCTGGGCGACCGCACGGAGGCTGTCGGCCCGCTCGACGGCCGACTCACCCTCGATCGGCGGGAGCCGCTCGATCAGCGTCCGGAACTCGTACTCGCGGAAGAGGCGGACGACCGTATCGCGGTCGTAGTCGCCGAGACGCGCCGCCTCGAGGTCGAGCTCGACCGGGAGGTCGCGCACGATCGTCGACAGCTCGTGGCCCTGGACGACCTGGTCGCGATGTTCGAGGAGCTTCGCGCGGAGCTTCTCGGGCGTGACCTCGTCGATCCGTTCGTAGAGCGAATCGAGGTCGCCGAACTCCCGGATCAGCTTTGCGGCAGTCTTCTCGCCGACGCCCGGAACGCCCGGGATGTTGTCGGTCGGATCGCCCTTGAGCGCCTTGTAGTCGATCATCTGGTCCGGCCGGAGACCGAATCGCTCGTCGATCCGCGCGACGTCGTACATCACCGTGTTCTCGACGCCCGAACGGGTCGTCATGAGTCTCGTGCGCGGGGTGACGAGCTGGAGCATGTCGAGGTCGACGGTGACGATCGTCGTCTCGATGTCCTCCCTGGCCTCCATCTGGCGGGTGATCGTCCCGATCACGTCGTCCGCCTCGTAGCCGGGCATCTCGTACACCGGGATCCGCAGGGCCTTGACGACCTCGCGGACCTTCGGAAACTGGTCGCGCAGGTCGTCGGGCATCTTCACCCGGGTCGCCTTGTAGTCGGCGTACTGCTCGTGGCGGAACGTGGGCCCCGGCAGGTCGAACGACACCGCGACGTAGTCGGGCTGGAGGTCCTGGAAGCCGCGCAGGACGATGCTGCAGAAACCGAACACGCCGTTGACGAGCTCGCCACGGGATGTCGTCAGCGGCGGAAGGGCAAAGTAGCCGCGGTAAACGAGCCCGTAGCCGTCGAGCAGCATCAGGCGTTCCATCGGCAGGTCTCCGGCGGGTCAGTGGGACGTCGGGACCAGTGTACCGGCGACGACCGGGCAGGGACGGTTGACTGGCCTCAGCCGCCGAAGCGGCGCGCCGTCCAGCGCAAGGCGAACAGCCCGAGTCCGATGATGAACAGCGATCCGGACACGACGACGAGCGTCGAGATCCCGGTCGGATCCGGCGCAAGTGCGACCTCCGGCCGGTCCCCGCCGGGTTCGGCCGCCGTGTCGCGTCCGAACTCCTGGGCCGCGGGCTCCCCGTCGTCTTCGCCGGCACCCGCGGCCGGGGCCTCGTCCGGTCCGGCATTGACCCGCGCCGGGGCGACGCTGGCAGGGGCGCCATCGCCGGGCGCTGCGCTCAGGGAATAGGGCTCGCCGCCGTCGATGTCGATCGATTCGCCGACCGGCGATAGGACCGCGGACGTCGCGCCGCCCATCTGCAGGGCGCTCGGTACGGTGGCCACGAGCAGCCCGGCCAGGCCGAGCGTCGTGAGACCCATGGCAAGGGGCCGGCTGACGGCATCGCGTGAGGTGCCGATCGCACCGAGCAGGCGGCGGATCAGGGTCGGGCGGAGACGCTCGGCGTCGGCCGGGCTGAGCATGAAGTCGCGCGGGCGGGCCGGGACCGGCAGGTCGCGCGCGGCGACGGCCAGGGTCCGCAGGTCGTCATGCAGCGTCGCGCAGGCGGTGCACGCGTCGACCAGCGCCCGGGCACGTTCCCGTTCGGACCCGGTCAGCTCGCGATCGACCAGCGCGGCAACGAGCTCATGGTCGTGCGTGGCGTGGCGTGCGGTGTCCATCGTGGCGTCGGCAGGGTGCGGCATACGTGGTTCAGACGGCTCGCCCCGTGCCATGGTTCCCTCGCCCGCGCATCAACCACATCCGGACGCCGCCGATGGCCAGACCGGACGCGAGCAGAGCCAGCGACGCCGCCAGGATCGGAGCAGGCTGGTCCGCGACGGTGGCACCACGGTCCGTGGAGCCGTCACCGGACTGCAACGAGTCCATCGTGGACGGGTCCTCGGCGGCCGTGTCGCTCGATGTGGTCGGTTGCGCCTCGCCCGCGCGGTTGTTCTCCGCGGGTGCCATCTGGATGCCGCCCATCGGCAGGGCGCTCGGTACGGTGGCCACGAGCAGCCCGGCCAGGCCGAGCGTCGTGAGACCCATGGCAAGGGGCCGGCTGACGGCATCGCGTGAGGTGCCGA
>Ga0299914_10001968_pt1 | contig 13905 bp, 16 predicted proteins | sample RVTome_10_FD_201361 | JGI IMG/M metagenome (GOLD analysis project Ga0299914, IMG submission 201361) | Soil microbial communities from uranium-contaminated site in the Upper Colorado River Basin, Wyoming, United States - RVT153D57 (version 2) ...
TTCTGCGCATCGGCGAGCCGGCAGGCGGCGCGGTGGACGAAGTCGACCGGCGTCTTCACCCAGTCGGCGCAGATCGTGCCCTTATATTCGGAGATGCGCTGGATCCTGCAGACCGCGGCGTGGGCGACCTCGGCGTCGCGCGCGGGTCGCGCGCGCAGCAAGGGGATCAGCGCGCCAAGGGCGCGACGCAGGTCGCGGCCGGTTGCCGGCAGCAGGCTGGCGAAAAGGGTGCCGCCGGCGACGAGGGCCAGGGCTGGAGGATCGATAAACCGATCAAGAACGCCGATCACACTAACCCTCCAGCCCCCGGCAATTTTTTGCCGCTCCCGGCAGGACATTGCCGGTTCACCCCCCGTCCGGACGCAGCGCAGGAGCGCCCGGCTAATGATCGCCGCAATTGGCACGATCGTTGCTAGGACGTGTGGGGAGACGCCCATGCCGTCAAAATAACGACGGACGCGGGCAAAAATTTAGGAGCTCAAGATGGCACAGGGCGAAAGCCTGTTCGGCATCCACGGCACGGCGCTGACCTTAAGGTCGCAGCGCCTGTCCTTGCTTGCGTCGAACATCGCCAATGCGGCGACCCCGGGCTATCGCGCCCGCGACATCGATTTCGATCGCGCGCTCGCGCTCGCCTCGCGCGGCCAGAGCGCCGAACAGGCCGCCGGGGAAGCGGTCGCCTACCGGATCCCGATCACCGCGTCGGCCGACGGCAACACCGTCGAGCTTTCGACCGAGCAGACCCTCTTTGCCGAAAATGCGGTCCAGTACCGCACCACCCTGTCCTTCCTGGAAGGCCGGATCTCGACGATCCGCCGCGCTCTGAAGGGAGAATGACGATGACCCGGCCGATGAACATCTTCGACATTTCGGGCCGCGCCATGTCGGCGCAGCTCGCCCGGCTGAACGCGACCGCGTCCAACCTCGCCAATGCCGGCACCATCTCCGGAAGCCGCGAAACCGCCTTCCGCGCGATGCGGCCGGTGTTCAGCGCAGTCGAGGACCGCCCCGGCGTCGCCACCGTCTCGGTCGACCGGATCGTCCAGTCGCAGACCGAGCCGACCCGCCGCCACGATCCCAACCATCCGCTCGCCGACGCCAATGGCGACGTCTGGGAAGCCGGCGTCGATAGCGCCGCCGAGCTGATCGATATGGTCGAGGCGGCACGCCAGTATCAGAACAATGTGCAGGTCCTCCAGACCGCCAAGACCCTCACCCTCGACACGATAAGGCTCGGCCAATGACAAGTATCGGCAATCTCGCGAACACCGCGAACCCCGGCAGCGCCACCACCCGGATCGGCGGCGGCGGGATGATGGACCAGAACGATTTCCTGCGCCTGATGACGGCGCAGCTGACCGTGCAGGATCCGTTCAACCCGGTCGACAACACCCAGATGGTCGCCCAGATGGCGCAATTCTCGCAGGTCGCCGGCATCGCCGAGATGAACCAGAGCCTGCAGGCGATCGCCGCCTCGCTCGGCGGAACTCGCCTGTCCGATGCGGCGAGCTGGATCGGCCATTCGATGCTGGTCGAGTCCGATGTGGCGACGCCGCTGCGCGACGGCTCCTATGCCGGCGAGTTCACGCTCGAGGAGGATGCCGACGAGGTCGTCATCTCCCTCGTCGACCGGAACGGCTCGGTCGTCCACCGCGAGGCGCTCGGCGCCCAGGCGGCCGGCGACGTCGCCTTCAGCTGGGATGGCAAGAACGACGCCGGCGAAGCCGTCGCGGGCGGTCCGCTCCAGCTGGTGGTCACCGCGACAAGCGGCGGCCAGGCCAGCAACCCGATCACCGCCACCTGGACTTCGATCGGCGGCATCCAGTCGCCCGCCAATGGCGGCGAGAGCCTTCTCGTCACCGGCCTGGGGCTGCTCGCCCCGGATGCCGCCATCCGCCTCGCTTAAGCTCTTTCCAAACAGGAGAAGATAAATGTCCTTCTACACCTCGCTCTCCGGCCTTCGCGGCGCCCAGACCGATCTCGCGACGGTCTCGAACAACATCGCCAATGTCGGCACGATCGGCTTCAAGCGCAGCCGTGCCCAGTTCGGCGACATCATGCCGGCGTCGAAGGCGACTGCCGGCCAGGGCGTTCGCCTCAAGAGCATCGAGCAGCAGTTCACGCAGGGCGGCTTCGAAAGCTCGGCCCGCGACCTCGATCTCGCGATCAACGGCAGCGGCTTCTTCGTCACCCGCGACGCGCTGACCGGCGGCACCACCTATTTCTCGCGCAACGGCTCGCTCGCGATCGACGGCCAGCGCTATCTGGTCGACGCCAATGGCGGCTACGTCCAGGCGCTCCCGGTCGACATCGAAGGCAATGTCACCGCCACCGGCCTTGCCGCGGCGCGCAATATGCAGCTGCCGCTGACCGCGGGCACGCCGCGCGCGACCACCACGGTCGATCTCACCGTCAACCTGCCGCCGACCGCCGACAAGCCGGAGACCCGCAACGTCTACGGCGCGTCGAATCCCTATGCGTTCGACCGGCTCGATCCGAACAGCTACAATTACGTCCAGCAGCAGACCGTCTATGACAGCGAGGGCAACGCCCACAGCGCGACGCTCTACTTCGTCCGCACCGGCTCGGTCGCGGCCGGCGACGCGTCCGACACCTGGGACGTGCACATGTTCGTCGGCAATGAGGAGGCTTCGTCCGATCCGGCCTCGGCGACGCCCGAGCCGCTCGAGCTCACCTTCGACAATGCCGGCGTGCTGACCTCGCCGGCGGCCGGCGTCACCTTCAGCAGCGTGTTCCCGTCGGGCGCCTCGTCGCCGATCGGTCTCACCCTCGATTTCGGCGCCGACACCCGCCAGGCGCTCGGCAATTTCAGCGTCTCCGCGATCGAGCAGGACGGCATCGCCTCGGCCAAGCTGTCCGACGTCTCGATCGGCGAGGACGGGCTGATCACCGCCAGCTTCACCGACGGCACCACCCAGGCGCTCGGCAAGCTGCTGCTCGCCAATTTCTCGAATCCGAGCGGGCTTCGCCAGCATGGCGACGGCCGCTGGACCGTGACCGGCGACAGCGGCCCCGCGATCGTCGGCGAGGCCGGTTCGGACGCGTTCGGCCGGATTCAGTCGGGCGCGCTCGAGCGCGCCAATGTCGACATCACCGAGGAGCTGGTCGCCCTGATCGCCGCGCAGCGCAACTTCCAGGCGAATGCGAAGGCGATCGAGACCGCCAATTCGATGGACCAGTCGATCATCAACCTGCGCAGCTGAGGCTGACGGGTCCCCAGGAGGCTGAACAATGGACCGTTTGATCCACACCGCTTTGTCCGGAATGCGCGGCGCGATGGCGCGGCAGACCGTGATATCGAACAACATCGCCAATGCGAACACGGCCGGCTTCCGGTCCGAAATGTCCGCGGCGCGGTCGTTGTGGATCCGCGGTCCCGGGCTCCAGACCCGCGCCTCCGCCTCGGAGGAAGTGGTCTCGGCCAATATGCGGCCCGGCACGGTCAGCGCCACCGGCCGCGATCTCGACATCGCCATGGCCGGCGACGCCCTGCTCGCGGTCCAGGCCGAGGATGGCAGCGAAGCCTATACCCGCCGCGGCGACCTTCAGCAGAGCGCGAGCGGCCTGGTCACCACCGCCGACGGACGCCCCGTCCTCGGCGAAGGGGGCCCGCTCACCTTGCCGCCCGCGGATTCGATCCAGATCGCCGAGGACGGCGTCGTCTGGATCGTCCCTGTCGGCGGCGATCCCAACGCTCCCCAGCAGATCGATCGGCTCAAGCTCGCCAGCCCGGTCGGCTCGCAGATCCGCAAGCATGTCGACGGCCTGTTCCGGGTCGAAGGCGGCGGCATCCTGCCGTCCGATCCGCAGGCGCGGGTAACGCCGCGCAGCCTCGAAGGCTCGAACGTCGAGGTCAGCCAGGCGCTGATCGAGATGATCGAGGCCAGCCGCTCCTGGGACACCCAGGTCCAGATGATCACCCAGGTGCGCGACATGGATACGGCCGCGGCCGACCTGATGCGCCTGCCCAGCTAAGCTCAAGAGAGAAGGAGGACCTTATGTCCATCTCCGCACTTCATGTCGCCCGCACCGGCCTCGACGCCCAGTCCGAGCGGATGCGCGTCATCGCCAACAATCTGGCGAACGTGAACACGACCGGATTCAAGCGTGATCGCGCCGAGTTCGCGACCCTCGCTTATCAGATGGTCACCGCGGCGGGCGCACGCTCGTCGGGCGACAATCAATATGCGACCGGTCTCAATCTCGGCACCGGCGTGCGCATCACCGGCACCGGCCGGATCACCACCCAGGGCGCGCTCAACACGAGCACCAATCCGTTCGATCTCGCGATCGAGGGCGACGGCTACTTCCAGATCGCACGGCCGGACGGCGTCACTGCCTATACCCGCGCCGGCAACCTGCACGTCTCGTCGGAGGGCAAGCTCGTCACCAATGACGGCCTGCCGCTCCAGCCCGAGATCCAGATCCCGGAAAACGCCCAGGCGGTCACGATCGGCACCGACGGCACCGTCTCGGTGACGGTCCAGGGCCAGGCCGAGAATACCGAGGTCGGCAAGATCGAGCTCGCGCGCTTCGTCAATGCGGCTGGCCTGCAGGCGGTCGGCGGCAACATGTATATCGAGACCGCGGCGAGCGGCAGCCCCCAGACCGGCGCCCCCGGCATCGAGGGGCGCGGCCAGATCCGCCAGGGCGCGCTCGAGGCATCGAACGTCAATGTCGTCCAGGAGCTGGTCGACATGATCGAGACCCAACGCGCCTACGAGATCAACTCGAAGATGGTCCAGGCCACCGACGAGATGCTCCGCAATGCGAACCAGTCGCTCTAAGATGAGGAAGCTCGCCCTTCTCGCCGCCTGCGCGGTGCTGCTCGTCGCCGCCCGACGCGAGCGCGTGCCGGAATTCGCGCCGTCGCCGCCGCCGGCCCCGCCGGCGCCCGCGGCCAATGGCGCGATTTTCCAGCCGGTCAACGGCTATGCGCCGCTGACCAGCGGCCAGCGCGCCGGCCAAATCGGCGACGTCATCACGATCGTTCTGACCGAGCGCACCCAGGGCACCTCGTCCTCCTCGTCCAACACCAACCGCGAAGGCTCCATTGGCCTGTCGCCGCCGCCAACCGGGCCGCTCTCCTTGTTCACGTCGACCGACGTGTCGATGGGCGGCAATAACGAGTTCCAGGGCGCCGGCCAGACCGGCCAGTCCAACTCGCTGTTCGGCGAGATCACCGTCACCGTCGCCCAGGTGCTGCCCAACGGCGCCATGGTCGTGCGCGGCGAGAAGCAGCTGCGGATCAACCGCGGCCACGAGTTCATCCGGGTCTCGGGCATCGTCCGCCCCGGCGACATCACTGCCGACAACCGCGTCGCCTCGACCCGCATCGCCGATGCGCGGATCGAATATCTCGGCCGCGGCGAGATTGCGCGTGCCAGCCGCCAGGGATGGCTGCAGCGCTTCTTCACGATCCTCAGTCCCTTTTGAGGTGTGACATGATCCGTTCTTTCCTGATCGCAATGACCGCCTTGTTCGCCTTGGCCGCTCCGGCCGAGGCGGCGCGGATCAAGGATCTCGGCACCTTCCAGGGTGTCCGCCCGAACCAGCTGACCGGCTACGGCATCGTCGTCGGTCTCGCCGGCACCGGCGACGACAATCTCGAATATGCCACCCAGGGAATGAACGGCGTCGCCTCGCGCTTCGGCCTGACCCTGCCGCCGGGCGTCAATCCGGCGCTGAAGAATGCCGCTGCGGTGATGATCACCGCCGAACTCCCGGCTTTCGCCCGGCCCGGCCAGCGGCTCGACATCACCGTCTCGGCGATGGGCCGCGCCCGCTCGCTGCGCGGCGGCACTTTGATCATGTCCCCGCTGCGCGGCGCCGACAACCAGATCTACGCGATGGCCCAGGGCAACCTCGCCGTCGGCGGTCTCGGCGTCTCCGCCCAGGACGGCTCCCAGGTCTCGGTCAACGTGCCCTCGTCGGGCCGGATCCCGGGCGGCGCGACCGTCGAGCGCATGGTCGAGACCGGCTTCGCCACCGCGCCCAGCCTGATCTTCAATCTGGCCGAGGCCGATTTCACCACCGCCCAGCGGATCGCCGAGGCGGTCAATCTCGAGCTCGGCCCGATCGCCCGCGCGGTCGACGCCGTTTCGATCGCGATCGAGGCGCCGCAGGGCGCCGACGTGCGCTCGACGATCATGAGCCGGGTCGAGAACATCCTGGTCAATCCGGCCGACGCGCCGGCCCGGGTGATCGTCAATGCCCGCACCGGCACGGTCGTGATCAACGGCGCGGTCCGGATCAGTCCGGCCGCGGTCAGCCACGGCCGGCTCACCGTCGCCGTCAACGAGAATCCGCGGGTCAGCCAGCCCGGCCCGCTGTCGCGCGGCCAGACCGTGATCGAGCAGGACAGCTCGATCGAGGTCGAGGAGCAGCGCTCGCCGATGTTCGAGCTCTCGCCCGGCGCCTCGCTCGCCGACATCGTCCGGGCGGTCAATGCGATCGGTGCGGCACCGTCCGACCTGGTCGCGATCCTCGAGGCTCTGAAGCAGGCCGGCGCGCTCCGCGCCGAGCTGGTGATCCTGTGATCTCGCCGCTCAACGGCAGCGCCACGCCGGCCGCTCCGGCCGGCGACCGGCGCGCGGAGCTGCGCCAGGCGGCGCAGGCGTTCGAAGCCGTGTTCCTGCGCCAGATGATCGGATCGATGCGCCAGGCGCGCCTGGCCGAGGATCCGTTTACCAGCCAGGCAACCGAGCAGTTCACCGAGATGTCGGACGCCCAGCTTGCCGACTCGATGTCGCGCCAGGGCAGCTTCGGCATCGCCGAAATGCTGCTGGCACAGTTCGACCGCAGCGGCGGCCAGAATCCGGCGACCCAGAATCCGGCGCGCCCGGCCGCGACCCCGGAGCCGAACGATGAGTGACCTTCTCGGCATCGGCTCGAGCGCGCTCGCCGCCTATCGCACTGCGTTGAACACGGTCGGCGAGAATGTCGCCAACGCCCAGACGCCCGGCTATGCACGGCGCTCGGTCGCGCTGCAGGAAGCCAGGGCGTCCGGCGCCGCCGGCATCATCTATCGCGACCAGATCCATTTCAACGGCGTCAACGTCGCCGGAGTCCAGCGCGCCTGGAACGGCTTCCTGGCCACCGAGGCCCGCCATGCCGGCTCTTCCGAGGCCCGCAGCGGCGTGCGCCAGCAATGGCTCTCCAATATCGAGACCGCGCTCGACGACGGCCCGGCCGGGATCGGCTCGGCGATGACCGGCTTCTTCACGGCCGCGGCGTCGCTCGCTTCCGACCCCAGCGACCCGCTCGGCCGCCGCGCCGTCCTGCTCGCCCTTGACGGCGCCGCCGGCGCGTTCCGCGCCAGCGCGGATTCTCTCGCGCGCATTTCCGACGGCATCGGCCAGGCGGCCGATCTCGAGGCGACCGCGCTCAATGACGCGCTCAATGCGCTCGCCGACCTCAACGGCGCACTCACCTCCGCGAGCGAAAACGGCGCCGCGCGCGCTTCGCTGGAGGACGACCGCGATCGGCTGGTCGACCTGATCGCGGGCAAGATCGACATCTCGGTCTCGATCGACGGCCATGGCCGCACCAGCTTGCGTCCGGCCAGCGATTCGAGCCTCGTCCTGCTCGGCGACAATGGGCCGGGCCTGGTCACGGTCGCCAAGGCGGCGGACGGTCGCATTTCCTTTCAGCTGTCGGCCAATGGCAATCGAACCGCCTTGCCTGCCAGCGGCGGGACACTGGCCGGCCTCGCTGAGATGTCGACCGCCACCGCCGATCGGCGCGCCGCGCTCGACGATCTCGCCAGCGACTTCGGGACCATGGTCAATGACTGGTCAGCGGCCGGCTTCGACGCAGCCGGCGTGGCCGGCGTCGACCTGATCGATGCGAGCGGCGGCGCGGCCGCGATCCAGCCCTTGGTCACCGATCCGGATCTGGTCGCGGCGGCGAGCGCCGACGGCACGCCCAACGGCAATCTGCTCGCGCTCGGCGGGATTCGCCAGACCGCCGGCATCGAGCAGCGCTGGACCGGGCTGGTTTCGACCAATGCCCAGCAGCTTGCCTCGGCACGCGCCGAAGCGTCCGCCGCGAGCCGGTGGCGCGACAACAGCCTCGCCGCGCTCGACGAGGTCAGCGGCGTCGATCTCGATTTCGAGGCGGCCGAGCTGCTTCGCTACCAACAGGCCTATAATGCGGCCGCGCGTATCATCCAGGTCGCGCGCGAGTCCATTCAGGTCCTCTTCGACGCATTGTGAGGAATTGAACGATGATCAGCGGCACCCGCCACCGGCTCACGATGGAGATCAACCGCCAGCTCACGCTGAGTCGGGAAATCGCCCGCGGCCAGACCGAGATCAGCACCGGCAAGCGGATCCAGTCGCCGTCCGACGATCCCGTCGCGGCCGCCCGCGTTTCGGAGATTTCCCGTTCGCAGGCCAATGAAACGGTCTGGAAAAGCAATCTCAATCTCGCCGCTTCGCTTGCCGCGCGCGCCGACACCGCCTTGGCTTCGGCCAACGGCGCGCTCGACCGCGCGAGCGAGCTTATGGTCGCCGGTGCCAACGGCACCTTGTCCGCCCAGGATCGCGCCGTGATCGCGGGCGAGCTGCGCGCCATCGCCGAGGAACTGGCCGTGCTCAAGGACGCGCGCGATTCGCGCGGCAATCGGGTCTTCATGGCCGGCGTGTCGTTGCAGATTCCGGTCGCCAGCGGCCTCGCGGTCAGTGCGGTCGACACGCGCGAGGCGACGTTCGAGAGCGTCGATACCGCGGCGGGGCCGCAGGACGTGGTCGCGATCGTCAACGCTGCGGCCGCCGCGCTCGAGCTGGCCGATCCGGTCGCCCGCGCCGCTGCGGTCGCCGTGTCGATCGACGAGGTCGCGGACGCGGCCGGTCATATCGCCAACATGCGCGGCCAGCACGGCGCGCTCGCCGCCCGCATCGATTCGCTGCTCGATCGCAACGCCAATTCGACCCTTCAGCTCGACGAAGAGCGCAAGGGCCTGGAAAGTGCCGACATCACTGCGGTGATCGCCAAGCTCCAGTCGCAGCAGCTGACCCTGCAGGCGGCCCAGGCGGTGTTCGCGCGCGTCAATTCGCAGACATTGTTCGACATCCTGCGCTGACGCGGCGCTCCCGGATTGGAATGGGCGCGACGCTGTAAAGTTCGGCCCGTTTCGGCCGTTAATTGCAGTGCAGCGGAGTGAATCGGCTCCTGCTCGATACCGGTCAAAAGAGGGTGGGGAATGTTTGCAGTCGTCGGCATAATCGTTGTCATCGCGATGGTGTTCGGCGGCTTCATCATCAGCGGCGGCAGCATCGGCGTGATCCTGCACGCACTGCCGCTGGAGATGCTGATCATCGGCGGCGCCGGCCTCGGCGCGACCATCACCGGCAACTCGATGGCCGACATCAAGGCGCTCGGCGGGGCGACGATGAAGGTGTTCAAGGGGCCAAAATATAAGAAGCAGGACTTCCTCGACACGATCTTCCTGGTCTCGCGGCTGATGAAGATGCTGCGCACCGACGGCCCGGTCGCGGTCGAGCCGCATATCGAGGATCCGAAGTCGAGCGCGATCTTCACCGAATATCCGCGGCTGCTGCAGGACAGCACCCTGATTCACCTGATCTGCGACACGTTGCGGCTGGTCGTCGTCTCCTCCGGCACGCTCGATCCGCGCGCGGTCGAGGACGTGATGGACAGTTCGATCAAGAACCACCAGCACCACACCCTCTCGCCCGCCAATGGCCTGCAGTCGCTCGCCGACGCGCTGCCGGCGCTCGGCATCGTCGCCGCGGTGCTCGGCGTCGTGAAGACGATGGCGTCGATAGACCAGCCGCCGGCGATCCTTGGTGAGATGATCGGATCGGCCCTGGTCGGCACCTTCCTCGGCGTGCTGCTCGCATATGGCTTCGTCGGCCCGTTCGCGAACCGCGCCAAGCAGGTCATCGAGGCGGATTCCGCCATCTATCATGTCGCCAAGCAGATCATCATCGCCTCGCTGCACGGCCATCCGCTGCCGCTGGTGATCGAGGCGGCCCGCTCGAGCATCGCCCATTCGAACCAGCCGGCCTTCGCCGACGTGTTCGACGGCATGCGGGGTCGGTGAGCCATGGCCTCCGCCGCATCCAAGCGCGGCCGCAACGAGCCGCAGGCACCGGCGCCGATCATCATCAAGAAGGTGATCGCGGACGACCATGGCGCCCATCATGGCGGCGCCTGGAAGATCGCTTATGCCGACTTCGTCACGGCGATGATGGCCTTCTTCCTCCTGCTCTGGCTGCTCGGTGCGACCGATGAGGACCAGCGGCGCGGCCTGGCCGATTATTTCACGCCGACCCTGATCGAGTACAAGCAGAACAGCGCCGGCTCCGACGGCATCCTCGGCGGCGATTCCATCGTCGCGGCGGACAATTATCCGCATCGCGCGACCCAGACCGGATCGCGCGCGATCACCATCCCGCGCGACGTCACCGGCGGCACCAGCGAGGGCGCCGCGCCGCGCGCGATCGATCGCGAACAGTTCGGCCGGCTGCGCGAGGAGCTGGTGCGGCGGATCGAAGCGACGCCCGACCTGCGCGGCCTAAGGTCCCAGATCAGCTTCGCCGAGACCGACGAAGGCCTGCGCATCGACCTGATGGACGAAGCCGATTTCTCGATGTTCCGGGTCGGCACCGACCAGCTGCTGCCCGAGGCGCGCCGGCTGGTCGGCGAGGTCGCGCAGGTCATATCCGGGGTGCCGAACGGAGTTGTCATTCGCGGCCACACCGATTCGCTGCCTTATGCCGCGGGCCGCACCACCAACAATTGGACGCTTTCCTCGTCCCGCGCGGAATCGACTCGCGCGACCTTGCAGACGAGCGGCCTGCCGCTGGCGCGCATCGCCCGCATCGAGGGCGTGGCCGACCGTAATCCTTTCGTACCCCAGGATCGCTACGATCCGCGTAACCGGCGTATTTCGATCACCCTGCTCTGGCGGCGTGGCGATCGCCCCGGCCCCGGCGGCGTTCCGCCGGCGGGCCGGGCGTCCGGCCCGCCCCCGGCGCCCGGCCGCTAAGGTGCGCGCATGGAAAGCTTCGCAATCTACCAGTCGATCGGCAAATTCCTCGCCGACCACGGACTCTATCCGACCCCGGACAATTATGGGCTCGCCTACGCTTTGTTCGCCGACGAAAAATCGGCGGCGGCCAAGGCGGTGCGCGAGGCGATCAGCGACGGCCTTCGCCTGACCCAGCGCGAGGCCGACCGGATCAAGACCGAGGTTGGCCTCGAGGTGTCGGCGCCGCCGAAGCCGGGCACAATCGACCCGGCCCTGCTCGCCGCGGCGCACCAGCGGGTCGACGAATTCGCGGCCCTGGTCGAGGCGCAGCGCGCCGATGCGCAAAGCTACCGGACGGACCTGCAGGCGGGCGCCGACCGGCTGGAGGCCGGCGAGGGCGAATCGATCAACGCGCTGGTCGTGATCACCCGGGCGATGGCGGACCGCACCAAGAAGGTCGAGGAACAGCTCAGCGCCGCCCATGACGAGACGCGCAAGCTGCGCGAAAAGCTCGCCGAGTCGACCGAGGAGGCGCGCCGCGATCCGCTGACCCAATTGCCGAACCGGCGCGCCTTCGAGGAACGGCTCGCCGAGATCGAGCAGGCCGGCGCCGCACTCAGCCTCGCCATCTGTGACATCGACCGGTTCAAGCGGATCAACGACCAATATGGCCATAGCGTCGGCGACCGGGTGATCCGGATGGTCGCGGACACGCTCAAGGCGGGCTGCGCCGGCAATATGGTCGCCCGGATCGGCGGCGAGGAATTCGTCGTCCTGTTCGAGGGGCTCGACACGCCCGAGGCGGCGCGGATCCTCGATGACACCCGCGAGCTGCTCGCCGCCCGCAACTTCAAGCTGCGTGAAAGCGACGCCCCGGTCGGCCAGATCACCTTCTCGGCCGGCATCGCCGACGGCGTGAAGAAGCATTCCGGCAATGCCCTCAAGCGCGCCGACCTACTGCTCTACGAAGCCAAGAATGGCGGCCGCAACCAGGTCCGGTTCGAAGCGGCCTGAGACTTTGCCGGGCTCAGCTTGCCCTCGCCGCAGACCCTCACTAGATGAGCCGCTTCCAAGGCATGCGGAGCGGTGGCCGAGTGGTCGAAGGCGCTCGCCTGGAAAGTGAGTATACGGCAAAACCGTATCGAGGGTTCGAATCCCTCCCGCTCCGCCAGCCCCGAAAAATATGTCAGTATTTTCAGTAATTTATCATAATTCCGCTCGGGCATTCGAATGGCCCGATCATCGGCATAGACCAGAGGCCGCAGCCATCGTGCAGATCGCCCGGCCGACCTCTCAGCGATCGATCGCTCCGGAATCAATCAGCGGTGCGGCGTCGATCTCGGTGGCATCCAGCAGCTCGCCCAGCCGTTCGAGCGCGGCCAGGATCATGGCGCGCTCCCAGGATGGAAGCGTCTCGAAGTCGCTGGCAAATCGTTGCTGCAGAAGGTCTGGCGCAGTCGTGAGCGTTTCGCGGCCTTGATCGGTCGCCTGCAGCAATATCTGTCGCCTGTCGCGTTCATCGCGCCGCCGGCGCACCAGGTTCGCGCGCTCGAGCTTGTCGACGATATTGGTCACGGTCGGCTGGCTGAATTGTAGCGCCGTCGCGATCCCGCCCGGCGTGGTTTGCGGGGCCCGCTCGATCTCCTGCAGGACGAGCAGCTGCGAGGGCGTCAGGCCAGTCGCAACCGCGAGCCGGCGGGTGCCCTGTTCCGCTGCCCGCAAAATCCGCCGGATCGCCTTCAAGGCCGCGTTGGTGATCTCGTCGCCCACACCCAAGGGCTATCGCGGACCCGCTGAGCGTGCCAATAAAATTATCCTTCCGATATTTAAGGAGTTTAGCCGCGATTTTGAGCCAAGTTGGGTGACCGATCACCGGCTGCGGGTTGAAAAGGCTCTCTAATTGCTCCTATATTGCAGTGCAGCAGCGGCGGGCAGCAGCCTGCCCTAGGGGTAAATAATACTTCAGGAGTAGAAATAATCGGTATCGCCGAATATGACGCCGTGGTCACCTTGCAGGGCGACCAGGGCACGAACAGCGACAGCAAGGTGCTCATTTTGCGAAAGCCGACGCCGGAAGACGGTCCAGGCGTCACCGCTTTGATCCGGGGATCGCCCCCACTCGATCCGAACTCGGCTTACTGCCACCTCATCCAGTGCACGCATTTTTCCGACACCTGCGTCGTGGCGGAGCGTTCCGGCGTCGTGCTGGGCTGGATCGCCGCCTATCGGCCGCCCTCGGAACCCGACCAGATCTTCGTGTGGCAGGTTGCGGTGGATCCAGCGGCACGCGGCACCGGGCTGGCCGGCCGGATGCTGGACGCTCTCGCCGAAAGGCCGGAGGTGCGCGACGCCGCCGCGCTAACCGCAACGATCACTCCCGAAAACACGCCGTCCTGGGCGTTGTTCAACGCCTTCGCGCGCGACCGGGGGACAAAGCTCACCCGTGAGCCGCTGTTCGACCAGGAGAGACATTTCGGCGGCGCGCACGGCACCGAATGGCTCGTCGCCATCCGCCCGCTCCATCCCTCTCAATAATCCGCGAAAAGAGACATATCTTGGAACCCAGTCCGACCTCCGAACCCTCCGACCTTGCGATCTATTCCCGACGGGAATCGCGCGTACGCAGCTATTCGCGCTCGATGCCGCGTCAGTTCGAGCGCGCGGTGGGGCCCTGGCTCCATGACGATCGTGGCGGCCGCTATCTCGACTTCCTGACCGGATGCTCGAGCCTCAACTACGGCCACAATCATCCGGTCCTGAAGCAAGCACTGCTCGACCATATCGACGGCGACGGCATAGCCCATGGCCTCGATCTCCACACCACCGCCAAGCATGCGTTCCTGACTGCGTTCGAGTCCCTAATTCTCGAGCCGCGGGGACTCGAC
>Ga0299914_10001969_pt1 | contig 13904 bp, 6 predicted proteins | sample RVTome_10_FD_201361 | JGI IMG/M metagenome (GOLD analysis project Ga0299914, IMG submission 201361) | Soil microbial communities from uranium-contaminated site in the Upper Colorado River Basin, Wyoming, United States - RVT153D57 (version 2) ...
GCGTCAGGGCGTTGGGGTCGAGGAGCAGCGTGAGGAACGACCCGCCGAGCAGCGACATGAAGTAGAGCACGGCGAAGGCCCAGCGCTTGATCGCCGGTTCCAGCAGCATCCCGAGCTGCCACAGCAGAAACATGTTGAACCCGACGTGCAGCAGGTTGGCGTGCAGGAACCCGGCCGTGATCGGTCGCCACCAGTCGCCGGCCGCCACTGCCGGGCCGTTGAGCGCGCCCTCGGCCGTCCAGGTGTGGTCGCCGAACTGGTTCGACCCCGAGACCATGTCGCCGATGAAGATGGCCAGGTTGGCGGCGACCAGCGCCATCGTGACGACGGGGCGGGTGGCCAGCGACCGCAGAGGCATGGTGCGCTGCCGCCCCGAACGTGCACACTCGGGGCAGTGGAAGCCCACCGATGCCTGGTTCATGCACGACGGGCAGATTGGCCGGTCGCAGCGCTGGCAGCGCACGCCGGCCCGGCGATCGCCGTGTCGGTAGCAGGTCTGCACGCTCGTGGCCACTGAACGAGGCTACCGGCGCAGCGCTTGATCGGGCCGGTCAGGCCGCCGACGGGTCGACGGAACCGGCGCCCCTGACCGCAACATCCGGAACGGACGCGAGGTGGCGGACGCCGATCCGGTCGCGCAGCAGCCACTGCGCGCAGAGCCCGGCGCCGGCCATGGCGGCGGCGACCGCGAACCCGCCGCGGTAGCTGGTCAAGGACACCGCGACGCCGATGAGGGTCGCGCCGAACCCGGTCGACAGGTCGAAGAACACCGAGAACGTGCCCACCGCGTGGCTGCGCTCGCTCTCGGGCGCCGCGCCCATGACGGCGGTGAACAGCGACGGGTACAGCAGCGACATGCCGATCCCGAGCGGCACGGCCGCCAGCCAGATCGCGGGCACCGACGCCCACACCGCCACCAGCCCGACGCCGAGCCCCACGCCGCAGAGCGCGATGGTCGAGCCGCGCCGCCAGCCCAGACGATCGGGCAGTCGGGCCCCGACGATTCGGACGACGAGGACCAGCCCGGCGTACAGGCCGAAGACGGCGCCCACGCTCTCCTGGCCCAGGTCCTCGGCGAACAGCGGCACGAACGACGAGAACGCGATGAACGGGATGAGCCCGAGGAACAGGATCACCCCCGGCAACAAGGCGTCCCGCTGTAGGAAGCTCCGGTGGGGCGCCACCGCCACCGTGCGCCCCCTCGGGATCCACAGGCTGGTGATCGCGGCACAGAAACAGCAGGCCGCCAGCGCGATCCACAGCGTGGCGAAGCCGTACGTGACCAGCGACTCGCCGATCGGCGGTCCGACGGCCAAGCCGCCGTAGAGCGCGACCGAGAAGTAGGACGCCGCCTCGCCCCGGCGGTGGTCCGGCGCCAGGTCCTGCGCGGCAGTGGCGACCCCGACGAACATTGCCGCCTCGCCGGCGCCGGTGAGCAGCCGGGCCAGCACGAGCATCCACAGCTCGGTGGCGGCGGCATACAGCAGGATCGAGACGCCGACGATGGTGGCTCCGGACACCGCCAGGACGCGCCGACCACGCGTGTCCCCGATGCGCCCCGTCCAGGGGCGCAACAGAGCAGCCGTCACCGCCAACGAGCCGACGCCGACGCCCACCTGGACGCCCCCGCCTCCCAGTTCGTCCTCGACGAACCGGGGCACGGTGGGGATGAGCGCACCGAGGGCGATGAAGTACGCGAACGCCGCCAGCATCACCACCGCGAACTGCGGCGTGAGCAGGCTCTTCTCGTCGTCGTCTAGTGGAGCCGGGGGGATGTCGGCAGGCACAGGAACACCCAGCTTCCCACCCGGACCCCGGCGGTCTCCACCCGGATACGTTTGCGCCGACAGGTCACGTCTGCTCGTCCTCGGCGGCTGCGCCGCCGAGAGAGAACCGAGGTTGTTCCCCGCTCCTCGCGCCTTCGGCGCCGGGCCGCTCGGGCTTCGACGCGTGCCTCTCCGCTCCACGGCCGCTCGGGCCGGGCCTCGCCTATCGGCTCGGCCTCTGCCCGTCCGGGACCAGCCAGCGGACGGCCAGCGGCGGCAGCGTCAGCACCGCCGAGTCCGGCTGTCCCTGCCATGGCGTGCCGTCCGTGTGCACCTCCGGCTGGACCACGCCGCTGCCGCCCCAGCGCTCCTCGTCGGTGTTGAGCGCGTCGACCCAGCGGCCCGGCAACGGCAGGCCGATCCGGTAGCCGTGGCGAGGCACGGGCGTGAGGTTGGCGACGCAGGCCACCACTCCGGCGTCGTCACCAGATCCCAGGCGCAGGTATGCGTACGCCGACGAGTCGCGGTCGTTGGCGTCGAGCCAGGCGAACCCCGCGGGCGTGGTGTCGCCCGACCACAACGCCGGGTAAGCGGCCTCCACCGCGTTGAGCTCGCGGAGCAGGTCGCGCACGCCCCGGTGCAGCGGATCCACCAGCAGGTACCAGTCGATCTCGCGGTCCTGGCTCCACTCCCGTTCCTGCCCCAACTCGGCGCCCATGAACAGCAGCTGCTTGCCGGGATGGGACCACATCCACGCGTACAGGGCCCGCAGGTTGGCGAAGCGCTGCCACGGGTCACCCGGCATCTTGTTCAGCAAGGAGCCCTTGAGGTGCACGACCTCGTCGTGGCTCAGCGGCAGCACGTAGTTCTCGGTCCAGGCGTAGGTGAGGCCGAACGTGAGCAGGTCGTGGTGCCAGCGGCGGTGGACGGCCTCGTGGCCGAAGTACTCGAGGGTGTCGTGCATCCAGCCCATGTTCCACTTCTGGCTGAATCCCAGGCCTCCTGCGTCCACCGGTCGGGTCACCCCGCCCCACGCCGTCGACTCTTCGGCCACGGTGACCACGCCGGGGAAGTCGCGGTGGACCAGCACGTTCATCTCCTGCAGGAAGGAGATGGCTTCGAGGTTCTCTCGCCCGCCGTGGCGGTTGGGCACCCACTCGCCGTCCCCGCGGGAGTAGTCGAGGTAGAGCATCGAGGCGACGGCATCGACCCGCAGGCCGTCGACGTGCATCTCCTCCAGCCAGTAGCGCGCGCTGGCGATGAGGAAGTTGCGCACTTCGTTGCGGCCGAAGTTGAACACCAGGGTGCCCCAGTCCGGGTGCTCGCCCTGCCGGGGGTCGGCGTGCTCGTAGAGCGCGGTGCCGTCGAAGCGCGCCAACGCCCAGTCGTCTCGGGGGAAGTGGGCCGGCACCCAGTCGATGACCACACCGATCCCGCGGCGATGCAGGTGGTCGACCAGGAACCGGAAGCCGTCGGGGTCGCCGAAGCGGGCGCTGGGCGCGAAGTAGCTCGAGACCTGGTAGCCCCACGACGGGTCGTAGGGATGCTCGGTGGGGGGCAGGAGCTCGACGTGCGTGAAGCCGAGGTCGGCCACGTGGTCGGCGAGCGCCTCGGCGAGCTCGCGGTAGCCGTGGTAGCGGCCGTCCGGGTGCCGGCGCCACGAGCCCAGGTGCATCTCGTAGACGGCCATCCGCTCGTCCCACGGACGCACCGCGGTGCGGCGGGCCATCCACTCGCCGTCGCCCCACTCGAAGCTCGACCGGAAGATCACGCTGGCGGTGTCGGGCGGGGTCTCGCTGGCGGTGGCGAGGGGGTCGGCCTTCAGTCGCAGCGATCCGTCCGCGCCCAGCACCTCGTACTTGTACCTGTGCCCGGCGCGCGCCTCGGGCACGAAGATCTCCCACACACCCGAGACCCCGAGGCTGCGCATGGGGTGGACCCGGCCGTCCCAGGCGTTCCAGTCGCCCACCACCCGTACGGCGCGGGCCGAGGGCGCCCACACGGCGAACCCGGTGCCCTCGACACCCTGATGCACCCCGGGGCGGGCGCCGAGCACCGCCCACAGGCGCTCGTGGTGGCCCTCGCCCACCAGGTGGATGTCGAGCTCGCCGAGGGTCGGCCACAGGCTCCAGGGCTCGACGACCGTGAGCTCGTCGCCGTCGTCCCCACTCCAGCGGTAGGTGACCCGGTAGCCGGGGGCGGGCGCGGCGTCCACCACCACCTCGAACACCCCGGCGTCGTGGATCCGGCGCATCGGCCGGCCGTCGAGCGTGGCCGACGACGCGTCCGGTTGCCACGCCCGGACGACCACCCGCCCGCCATCGTCGTGGACGCCCAGGAACCGGTGGGGGTCGCGGCACGTTCCCGCCACCAGCGACTCGATCTCGGCGGTGCGGGGGACCGAGGCCACGGCCGGTCCTCGCTAGGCGACCAGCGCGAGCGTGCGCCGCACGGCCGACGCCGGGATGTCCACCCAATCGGGCCGGTGCGACAGCTCGTAGATGATCTCGTACAGGGCCTTGTCGAGCTCGAAGGCCCGCAGCAGCGACACGCGGTCGGCGGGCGAGGTCGGCAGCAGCTGGTCGATGCCCGGGACGGCCTCGTAGCCCCGCCAGAACTCGCCCGTGGCCCGGGACTCCCATCGGTCCGCGAGGTCCACCAACTCGGGGTCGACATCGCGCCCCCGCTCGGCGAGACCAGTGCGGGCGGCGTAGTGGAAGGACCGGACCATGCCTGCCACGTCCCGCAGGGGCGACGAGGGTCGCACCCGTTCGGCCGGCGGCCTGACCGGTTCGCCCTCGAAGTCGAGCACGAACCAGCCGGCGTCCGACAGGAGCATCTGCGCCAGGTGGAGGTCGCCGTGGATGCGGGTTGCCCTCCCGGCGTCGGCGACGTCGGTGAGCGTCGCCAGCGCGGCATCGACGGCGGCGGCGTCGACCACCTCGGCAACCGGTGTCGCCGCCGCCGCAACGTCCGGCAGCCGTTCGAGCTGGGCCCGGAAGCCATCGAGCCAGTCCTTGGGCGACCCCGGCTCCGTCCCGAACACCTCGGCCAACGCCAGGTGCAGGCGCGCGGTCACGTCGCCGAGCGTCAGGGCCTCGGGGCCGAAGTCGCCGCCCGCCTCGTCGGGTGGCACCGGGGTGTTGAGCAGGTCGCGCAGCGAGGTGCGGGCCAGTTCCCAGGCGTCCGTGGACCCCAGCAGGTACTGGCGCACGACGGCCAGGTCCGATCGCTCGTACCGCAGCTCTGCGAGTTGGGGGACGACGTGGGGAAAACCCCGCTCGCCCAGCAGCTTGGTGATCTCGACGTCGGGATTGGGCTCCGGGTACACCCGGCGGAACAGCTTGAGGATGAGCCGCTCGTCGTAGACCACCGAGGTGTTCGACTGCTCGACGACGAGAGGCCGCGCCACCTCCGCCGACTCGTCCGGGGCCACCCGCTCGAGCACCAGCAGCGCCAGGTCGGGGTCGACGAGCGCGTCGTAGTAGATCCGGCCGTCGACCTCGCCGAGCGTCACCCGCGCCTTGCCCTGGAGGAACTCGGACTCGCAGGGCACCGGCCGCCCGCCCAGCACGACCTGATAGGTGGCGCGGTCACCGTCGGCGCCGATGGCCTCGACCAGGAGCCAGACCAGCATCGGGTCGCCCTCCCGGGCGTCGAGGGTGGTGACCGCCACGTCGGCGGGCGGTTCGCTGCCGGCGTACCACCGTTGCCGGGGCAGGAAGCCTCCCAGCAGCGGTGCCAGCGCCTCGCCTAACGCGTCGAGACTGGGCACGCCACCTGCCTAGCACGCCCACCTCACCCTGCGAACCTGCGGGGGGTTGGAGCGGCCATGGCCACCCCAACTTCCGCAAGTTGCCGTCGAGATCTACGTGCGGCTGATCCTGATCGAGACCGTCAGCGCCGTGGGTGCGGACGGCGGCCCGAGCAACAACTCACCGAAGTAGTCCTGGCCGGCGGTCATCTGGCGGGCGAAGTCCACCGTGAGCGTGACCGGCGTACCGGCCGGGACCGGGCCGTCCGGCAGGCTGCCGACGGCGAGGTCGTTGCCCTGGATCGGGTCGATCGTGAGCGGGAAGGTCGGTGACCCGGCCACGCCGAAGCCGTGGACCCAGACCTGGTAGTTCCCGTCGGGCGGCGCGACGAGCTCGACGGACTCGTCCCCGGTGGGCGTCGTCGACGAGCCCACGATCTCGTCGGCGGTGAAGGCGCCATCAGCGTTGGCGTCGAACACGACGAAGAGGTCGATGTCGTTGCCGGGGAGCGCCGTGGTCACGGTGAGCCGCGAGGCGTGCTCGAGGGTCACCTCCCGCTTGATGGAGGCCGTGCTCGCGTCGTTCGGATCGTCCTGCTGCGCGGTCTCGGTCGTCACGGTCGGCTGGCTGAGGCCGTACGCCTCCGCCGTCAGCCCGTCGAGGTCGACGCCGGACTCGAACGTGACGTCGAAGCTCCCGGTGTCGGCGGCGGTCGAGACCTCCACCGACGATGGCGTCACCGACGCGCTGCCGACCGTGGCCGTGAAGGGGGTGTGGAAGTCGTCGCCCTGCCAACCGACCTGGTGCAGCGCCAGGCCGTGCAGGCCCTCCTGCGCGGGCGCGGCCACGACGTCGCTGGCCCCGCCGGTGGCGGTGTCGAACCGCCACACGCCGGCGCCCACGTTGGTGTTCGGGCTCTTCCCGACGGTGTCGATGATGTACGGCGCCCCGAACACCGAGTCCTGGAAGAGCTGGAAGCTGTTCTGCGACCGCCCCATCAGCAGCGTGTCGATGTCGGTGAACGGCGCCGTCCCCTCCCAGGACGTCTGGGTGAGGAAGAGCGAACCCGGCGGTGGCTCCTGGGGCACGTCCATGTAGAAGAACCGCCAGTCGCCGGACTCCGCGCGCCAGGTCCAGTCGTTGGCGCCGAACACCGAGCCGTTGTTGTACAGCAGGTCGGCCTGGGCCTCGGCGACGTCGCTGCCGCCGAAGGCGAGCGCCCCGGTGATCGAGCCGTCGGGATCCTGCGTCACGGTCGCCGCCACCGCCACCTCGACCGGCACCACCATCGAGTCGTCGCCGTTGGTCAGCACGATCGCCCCCGAGTACATGCCGAAGGGCGTGTCGGCCGGCACGTCGATCGACGCGTCGAACGACCCCGACGCCGACGCCGGCGTCGACAGCCAGTCCCAATCGGCGTTCGAGTACCAGTCGATCTGCACGTCGAAGTCGGTGACCGGGATCGCGTCGTTGTGCGTGGTGTGCTGCAGGCCGAGGAACAGGCCGGCGGCCATCCGCTCGTTGGGATCGCGCACGAACGACATCAGCGCGTTCGAGCCCGCCCGGTGGTACATGAACCGCACGTACTCGCCCTGCTCCATCTCCGAGCGCTTGAAGTCGATGTCGAAGTTGCCGTCGACGTTGGAGATGGTCTTCAGGTCACGGTGGTCGACGACGCCGTCGCCGTCGCGGTCGGTCCACAGCTTTCCGTTGCCGTTGATGTCGGTCCAGTTGTAGGTGAGCAGGCGCCAGTCCTGGTCCTCGTCGTAGTCGACGTTCCCGTCGAACTGCTCGCGCGGGTAGTTCATCCGCACGACCATCAGGTCGGCATCGGGATGCGCCTCGACGCGGTCGGTCAGGTCCATGAGGTAATCGGGCGCGTTGAAGTTGAAGTTGGACTCGTCGGCGACCGGCGAGCTCGAGAACGAGAAGCTCTCGCTGTCGGTGCGCACCATCTGACGATCGGACATCTGCCACGTGCCCGGTCCGTCGAGCGTGAACGTCTGGCTGTCGGAGCCGCCCGGGGCGATGGTGCGCGCGAACACCGGGAACTCCTGGCCGCGGTAGTCGCCGACGCGCCACTCGTTGGGCGAGACGGTGGCCCGCCCGCCGGCGGCCGTGGCGGTGGCCTTCCCGGCGTCGACCGACCCGGCCCCCTGGATCATCGAGTCGTAGCCGAAGTCCTTGGCGGACGACTTCAGGATGTCCTTGGCGGTGCTGTAGAAGCCAGGGTCGATCGAACCCCCCGCCTTGCGCCGCGCCTCGTACACCAGTGCGGTGGCGCTGGCCGCGACCGGGGCCGAGCGGCTCGTGCCGCCCCACGTGACCCAGGCGGTCCGGCCGTCGAGCACGGTGTTGAGCGTGGCGTCGCCGGACGAGAAGGCGCCGTCGGCGACGACGTCCACGCCTGGCGTGCCGTTGGCCCCGGGCCCGCGGTTGGACCACACCATCACGTCGTCCTCCGTGACCTGGCTGATTCGGTCGATCGAGTCCCAGCCGGTGCCGCCGAACTGCGTGGAGGCGCCGACGGCGACGGCGGACGACGGGCTGGGCGGGGCAGCCGTGCCGAAGCCCGGGGCGCCGTTGCCCGTGGAGAACAGTGCGGTGGTGCGCTGGTTGTCGTGGATGACGTCGGCCTCCTGGCTCGCGGCGTCCCAACCGTCGTTGTCGACGTCGGACGAGCCGTACGAGTTGGACGTGACGTCGACCCCGTTGCGGGTCGTCAGGAAGTAGCCGAGCTGGGTGGAGAAGGCGAACGAGAAGTAGATGTCGCCGAAGGGGGCCAGCTTGGCGTTGGGCGAGCCACCGATGACGGCCCCGGGATAGGTGCGGCCGAACCGGCGCGGCAGGTCGCTGAACTTCGGCGCCAGGCCGTTGACGACGCCCTGGCCCACCACGTTGGACGCGGTGAGGGTGCCGTGGCCCCCGATGGCCGGGTCGAAGTCGCCGGTCCAGGCCAGCAGCTCGCCGGGCCCGAACGACGTGTCGAACACGCCGAACGCGTCGAGGCCGCCGGGGATCGGCGTGGCACCGTCGGCGACGTAGTAGAGGAGGCCGCCGGACAGGTCGGTGAAGCCGTCACCGTTGACGTCGCGGTACGACGCCGGCGACGCCTTGGTGACCGGCTTCTCGTCGTCGAAGCGGAAGTCGTTGTCGAGGTCGACGTACACGGTGTCGTACACGCCGGCCGTGTTGGGGTCGGTGACGAGGAACGCGGCACGTTCCCCGTACAGCTGCAGCAGGTGGTCGTCGGGGTGGCTCCCCAGGTGCACGTTGCCCGACTTCGACCACCGGGCCGGGAACCGGTAGGAATGCGTGTTGGTGCCCGCCGGGGCGTCGAAGTTCCGTGACGGCCCGGTCCTGGTGGCGAACTCGACCGAGCAGTTGCCGGTACGGCGGGGACAGCTCGCGGGCTCCGTGGTGACGTACCACGACAGCCCCTGGTCGATCTGGCCGGGCGCCGCCAGCCACTGGAGCGTGCCGAAGGGGTCGAACGCCTTGGGCCAGCCGTTCCAGCCGGCCCTCGCACCGGTGAGGCCCGACCAGACCTGCCACGTGCCGATCAGGTCGGGGTGGCCGAAGTCGGTGCCGCCGTCGAGCACACCCACCGTCGAGCCCTCGCCGGTGTACCCGGCCTCCCAGGCACCGACGAAGTTGTGCGTCTTGGCGTCGAGGACGCCGAGCTCCTTCAGCTCGTCGAAGTGGGAGCCGGCGAGGCGGGGCGCCTTCGAGAACGGCACCTCGCGGCGCCGCAGCGCCCGGAGGGCCGCCTGCTGCGCGGCGGCGTCGGGCTTCTTGCCCACCTCGGGATCGGGGATGCCGAGCGGCCGGCCGTCCTGCTCGAAGCTGATGGGGCCGACGGCCACGATGCCGGCGGCGCCGGCGAGCTTGGGCAGGGCCGGGACCGCGATGGTGCCGACGACCAGGCCGGCGCCGCCCGACTGGGCCACGTGTGCGTCGTCGAGGTGCGCGGCGGCGGCCGACGCGTCGCCGGCCGTGGTCGCGAACACGGGGATCCGCTCGGTGCTACCGCTCTCGACCTGCTCCTGCAGCTCGGGGGCGAGCTTGGCCATGGCTTCGTCGGAGTTGCTCCTGACCTCCTCGGGCGCCTCGTCGTCGGGCGCTTGGCCGACGCTGCCCGGCGACGCGCCCGAGGGCACCGCCTGCGCCGCGGCCGACGCCGCGAACACCGCGCCGGCCACCGCCAGCGAGACGGACCGCCTCCACGTGACCGTTCGCACAACAGCCCCTCCCCCATGCACGGCCCAGCGCCGACGAGCGCGGGCAGCGCACACTATTCCCCTCCGACGCCCTCTGTACCACACGCAAGTCGCGGGCGGATTTTCCGTTCTGCTGCCGTTTACGCCAGGTTCGCCGCCCGGCAGCCGGCAGAACGCACGACGATCAGGCCGGACACTGAGGGTCGATTCCGCCGGTGCGACGAGGCGTCCAGCCCGTCCCGGTGGCTCCACGTGCGTGATCCGCGGAATCGACCCTCACTCGTCGTGCTGCTGGTCCACCAGCTCGAACCAGTAGAAGCCGTGGCCGGCGAGCGTCACGAAGTAGGGCAGCTCACCGATCGGCGGGAACGGCACGCGGCCGGTCAACTCGATCGGGACCTTGCCCGCGAGCTGCTCGAGCATGAGCTCGCAGGGCTGCGGGAACCGCGACAGGTTGTTGACGCACAGCACGATGTCTTCCTCGCCGTCGTCGCCGACGCCCCGGCGCAGGTAGGCGAGCACCGACGGGTTCTGCGCGTGCAGCATCTCGAACTGGCCGATGGCGAGCACCGGGTGCTGGCGGCGCACCGAGATCATGCGCCGTAGCCAGTGCAGGAAGCTCGACGAGTCCCGTTGCTGCTGCTCGACGTTGACGGCGTGGTAGCCGTACACGGGGTCCATGAGCGGGGGCAGGAAGAGCTGGGCGAAGTCGGCGGTCGAGAAGCCCGCGTTGCGGTCGGGCGTCCATTGCATCGGTGTGCGCACCCCGTCGCGGTCGCCGAGGTAGATGTTGTCGCCCATCCCGATCTCGTCGCCGTAGTACATGACCGGGCTGCCCGGCATCGAGAACAACATGGCGTGGAACAGCTCGGCCAGGCTCTCGTCGTTGTCGAGCAGCGGGAACAGGCGACGCCGGATCCCGAGGTTGAGCTTCATGCGCGGATCGGTGGCGTACTCGGAGTACATGTAGTCCCGGTCCTCGTCGGTGACCATCTCCAGGGTCAACTCGTCGTGGTTGCGCAGGAAGATCCCCCATTGGCAGGCGTCGGGGATCTCGGGGGTCTGCGCCAGGATCTCGGTGATGGGGTGCCGCTGCTCCTTGCGGACCGCCATGAACATGCGCGGCATGAGCGGGAAGTGGAAGCACATGTGGCACTCGTCGCCGTTGCCGAAGTAGTCCACGACGTCGGACGGCCACTGGTTGGCCTCGGCCAGCAGCACCCGGCCCGGGTACTCGGCGTCGACCGTCTTGCGGATCCGCCGGAGGTACTCGTGGGTCTCCGCCAGGTTCTCCCCGTTGGTGCCGTCCCGCTCGAACAGGTAGGGGACGGCGTCGAGCCGGAACCCGTCCAGGCCCAGGCTCAGCCAGAACCGCACCACGTCGAGCATGGCATCGGCCACCTCGGGGTTGTCGTAGTTGAGGTCGGGCTGGTGGTGGAAGAACCGGTGCCAGTAGAACTGCTCTCGCTGCGGGTCCCAGGTCCAGTTCGAGGGCTCGGAGTCGACGAAGATGACTCGGGCATCGGCCCAGCGCTCGCTTTCGTCGCTCCAGACGTACCAGTCGGCCTTCGGGTTGGTCCGATCGTCACGCGACTCCTGGAACCAGGGGTGGAGGTCGGACGTGTGGTTCATCACCATGTCGGCGATGACCCGTATGCCCCGGCGGTGCGCCTCGTCGAGGAACATGTCGACGTCGTCGACCATGCCCGATTCCGGGAGCACGGTGTAGAAGTCGCTGATGTCGTAGCCCCCGTCGCGCAGGGGTGACTGATAGAAGGGCAATAGCCACAGGCAGTCGATGCCCAGCCACGCGAGGTAGTCGAGCTTCTGCTGCATCCCCCGGAAGTCGCCGAATCCGTCGCCGTCGGAGTCGAAGAACCCCCGCACGGCCACCTCGTAGAACACGGCGCGCTGGTACCAACGGACGTCCGCGGTGTCGATCGGCGGCGGCATCCCGCCAGGGTGGCACATGGCCGGGCGACCGGTGGGGCGCCGACGGTCGATGCGATTCCGACTAGATCAGGAGGAGGATCAGCACCACCACGACGATCATCAGCACGACCGCGGCGCCGGCGAGGATCCCTACCGGGACCCCGGGGGAGGTGCTGGTGTCGGCGCCGTCGCCGTGCTCGACGTAGGCACGGAACATCTCGGTGTCCGCGCCGGGATCGTCCTCCGGCCGCTCGTTCATGGCCCGGATGCTACGCCGGGTGGTGGAGGCGGTTGGCCGTCCACGCGTTCTGGTTGCAACCGTGCGGCACATGACCGTGCCGCGATAACCGGTTCGCTGGCAGCCTGCTAGTGGGCGCTCGCGGACGTTCCGTGGATGTATCGCCGTGTCAGATTCGTCGCTGGCGAGGACGCAGGAGGAAGGCGCAGCCAGCGGCTGCGGCGACGACAAGGACGATGTCCAGCCGCGGATCTGGCCGGCCAGACGCCACGATGACTTCCGCGGGGGTTCACTAGTCGTGGCGCAGCGCCTGGGCGACGTCGGCGGCCGAGCGGGCGGCGTCGTCGGGGCGTGGGGCGAAGTGTGGTATCTCGATCTCGACCCTGTCGACGACGCCGACGAACGGGAACGGCGGGTCGTAGTCATCGCACACGGGGAAGCCCCGGTCCACGCCGACGTGCAGGCCGGCGCCGCCGATCTGCCAGCGGAAGGGCAGGTCGTGCGGTAGCTCGAGCTCGGCGACGCCCCCATCGTCGACGCCGAGGTGGACGGTGCCACCCCCCTGGCGGCGATCCCGGGCTCGTTGGTAGTCGAGCCGGACGAGCCGGCGCCCCGGGGCCAGGACCACGGGCGAGGCGGCGCGGTGGAGCGTCCCGAAGAGGCTGAACGCGACCACCGGATGGCCGTCGACGACGTACAGCGCCCAGCCGTTGTTCCAGTCACCGAGCGCGCAGACGACGCCGGCGCCCGCGCCGGATCCGTCCGCAGCGGGGAGGTCGAGGTGCGCCGTGAGCTCGAAGCCGCCGGCCAGCGGCGGCATCAGGTCCTCGGCGACGCCGCCCCCGCCCGGCCGGAAGACGCTCCGATGCCGGGGCAGGTTGGGTGACGGCTCCATCGCCACGGCTCGACCGATGAGGCTGTCGTCGAGCGGCAGGACCTGGTTGCGGCCCGCCTCGTGCCACCACAGGGCCTCCAGCTCGCTCACCAGCTCGGGGTGCTGGTCGGCCACGTCGACGGCCTCGGCGAAGTCGGCGGACAGGTCGAACAGCGACCATCGGTCGGAGGCGAAGTCGTGGCTGCCGGGGACCAGGTCGCGCTCCACCGAGAGCTGCCGGCCGACGTGGTCGGTCGTGGCCTTCCAGTCGCCGTGGACGATCGACCGGGAGCCCGCCATCTCGAAGTACTGGGTCTGGCGCGAGCTCGGGGCGCCGGGATCGTCGAACGTCGGCCGGAGGCTGGCGCCGTCGATCGGCTGCTGGTCGACGCCGTCGACCACGGCCGGAAGCTCGACGCCCACCGCGTCGAGAACCGTCGGCAGGAGGTCCACGGCGTGACAGAACTGGTCTCGCACCGTGCCGGCCGCGGACGTGGGGATGCCCCCGGGCCAGCGGGCGATGAGGGGTGTCCGCACACCGCCGAGCCAGGCGTAGCGCTTCCAGAGCCGCAGCGGCGTGTTGCCCGCCCACGACCAGCCCCAGGGGTAGTGGTTGTACGCCCGGAAGCCGCCAAGGTCGTCGATGTGCGTCAGCGTGTCGGCCACGTCGTCGACGCGATCGTGCGTGAAGCGGTGCTCGTTCAGCGAGCCGGTGGGCCCGCCCTCGGCGCTGGCGCCGTTGTCGCTGATCAGCAGGACCAGCGTGTCGTCGAGCAGGCCGGCCACCCGGAGGAAGTCGAGCAACCGCCCCACCTGGGCGTCGGTGTGCGTCAGGAAGCCGGCGAACACCTCCATCATCCGGGCGTACAGCCGGCGCTCGTCCGCGGGCAGTTCGCCCCAGTCCGGCACCCAGGAGGGGCGCTCGCCGAGCCGGGTCCCCGCGGGCACCACCCCGGCGTCCAGCTGGCGGGCGAACGTCGCCGCCCGCCACGCCTCCCAGCCGGCGTCGAACCTGCCGCGGTAGGCGTCGATGAACGGCCGGGGGGCCTGGTGGGGAGCATGCACGGCACCCGGCGCGAAGTAGCAGAAGAAGCGGCGGCCGGGCGTGGCCTGCTGCTG
>Ga0299914_10001970_pt1 | contig 13904 bp, 13 predicted proteins | sample RVTome_10_FD_201361 | JGI IMG/M metagenome (GOLD analysis project Ga0299914, IMG submission 201361) | Soil microbial communities from uranium-contaminated site in the Upper Colorado River Basin, Wyoming, United States - RVT153D57 (version 2) ...
CTTGCACATCAATCAGGGCAGTCACGAAGAAAGCGATGAAGAGAGGCGCAACGCGAAGCCTATCTGATGCTCGATCCACTTTGGTGGTCGGGGGCGATGAGGTTCACCAGAGGTCGTCGGGCCCGTGGGTGTAGGTCCAGCAGTCGTAGACCCGTAGCACCGTGTTGACCTGGCCCGGCTCCATCACGAACTCCTCTTTGAAGTAGTCCCACACCCAGTCGAGGTGGAGGTTGCTGGTGGTGACGACGAGGCCTTCGTAGAGCACGGTGTCGGGATCGACCCGGGTGTGCCGATACTTCCCGTCGCTCGACGTCACTTCGAGCGTCAGATTGCGATGCCACACACGCTGCACGTCGACGGACACGCCGTTACGCTCGAACGTCACCGCCGAACGTGCCGGAAGATACCGGGTATCCGAATAGGACTCGCACTCCTGCTCGTCCGGCTCGGTCGTCGTGGTCGTCGTGGGTTTCTTGGTCGTCGTCGTCGTGGTCGCCTTCTTCTTTGTCGTCGTGGTCGTCGACGGCCGATCCTTCTTGCGGCGCGAGGTCGTCGAGGTGGTGGACGGTCGGTCGTCGTCGATGTCGCGGAGCTCGACCGAATCGGTCGGCGGAACGTTCTCCTCGCTCACCCTGTCGTGCGTCGTGCAGCCGAACAGTCCGACGACACCGGCCAGCCCGACCACGCCGACCAGCAACAGCCGGCGGCGGGCGCGTGCCGGCGCAGTCTGCGCGGCCTGCCCAGTCTGCGCGGCCTGGGCTGTCGGGGTCGTGTCGTGTGGGGTTGCGTTCTCAGACATGGCTCCTCCTTCGTCCATCCATGTGAACGAGAGAGCCCCCACCCCGACATCGTTCCCGATTGATTGGCGGGAACGTTCACGCTCGCCGCGCACTCTCATCCCCGAACACAGACCGAACGAGATCGAGAGGTGGTCGGGATGAGAGCACGTATGCACGTCGCGCTGGGGGCGCTGATCGTCGCGGTGACCCTGCTGATTGGCGTCGACGCCGCGGCGACGCGGCCGCTATCCGGTCGTACCGGGACGTGGAACGAGACCTCACCGGGTTTCGTGCTGCCCGACGACCCCTTCCTGCGTGAGCAGTGGTGGCTCTTCAACTTCGGCCAGCAGGTCGGCCAGCGGGTCGACGGGAAGGCCGACGCCGACGTTCGCGCCCCCGAAGCCTGGTCGATCACCACCGGCAGTCCCGATGTCGTGGTTGCCGTTCTCGACTTCGGCATCGACTACGACCACCCCGACTTCGACGGGCAGCTCTGGACCAACGTCGGCGAGACCGGCAGCGGCCGCGAAGCCAACGGTGTCGACGACGACGGCAACGGCTATGTCGACGACTGGCGTGGATGGGACTTCATCGGCGCAGACAACGATCCACTCGACGAGAGTGGCCACGGCAGCCCGGTGAGCAGCGTGCTGGCGGCCAAGGGCGGCGACGGCGTCGGCATCACCGGCATCGCTCCCGGCGTGCGCATCATGCCATTGCGCGTCGCCGACACCGGTGTCGACCAGACGATCACCCCCGCGGCCATCGAGTACGCGGCGCGTATGGGTGCGCGCATCGTCGTGCAGTCCTACACGACCGAACCGTCCGGTCTCTTCGACAAGAGCGACGCCGAGACCGCGGCGATGCTGGCTCATCCGGAGCTGCTCTTCGTCACCGGTGCCGGCAACGACGGCAACGACTACCGCAATTTCGACGGCCGCACCGGCAACAAACCGTGCAACAACCCCACGGTCCCCAACCTCATCTGCGTCGCCGGCACCGATCGGTTCGACGAACCGTGGAGCGAGTCGACCTTCGGAATCGGTCGCGTGCACATCGCCGCTCCTGCCGAGAGCATGCTGGTTGCCGTCCGACCTCGTGAGGTCGTGGCGAGCGATGGCTTCGACGATCCAGGCAAGTGGTCGCCGGCCACCGACTTCCAGGGCTATTGGGCGGCTGAAGGCCCCGCACCCACCTTCTCGTTCGAAACCGACGACACGGCGTCCGATGGTCGCGTCTTGCGCATCTCGCAATCGACGTCCGGCACGGCGTCCGCCGGGGTGTTGCGCTACAACCAGCGCGTCGACCTCACCGGTCGCACAGGCTGCGATGTGAACGCACGAGTGGGTGGCGAGATGTCCGGAGCCGGCGGTTTGTCACTCGGCCTGTTCCGCGAGCGCGACGAGCGGCGGAATGCATTCGGCGGCGAGCTCGCGTTGATCGGCAACGACTTGGACGATGCCGGCGAGCTCGCGCCGTTCTCGTCAGTGGCCGACGCGTCCGAGCCGCTCGAGCTGGCGGTCAAGGCCGAAACGCGACGCGGGTCCGACGCCACGATCGATGTCCGCATCGACGGCGTAGATGTCGACTGCTGGAATCCGCAACACGGCGACCGCGATTACGAATACTGGGCGGGAACCTCCTTCGCGACCCCGCTCGTCGCTGGCGTGGCCGCACTGGTCGCCTCCGCCGAACCACAGCTCGACACGATGCAGATCCGCCACGCGGTACTCGAGTCCGCCGAGAAGATCCCCGCGCTCGAGGCCCTCGTACAGACAGGCGGCCGGGTCGATGCCTTCGCCGCGCTGCAACGTGCTGCCGAGATCGCCGAGGACGAGGCCGGAGAAGCGGCGGGACCGGTCAGCTTCGCGCCCCACGACGACTACGAGATGCCCAATTCGCCCGGCGAGCTCGGTATGCCGTCGGGTCGTGGAGTGGAGGACCCGGGCGCGACCTCGACCGATGAACGCGCGGTCAATGAGAACACGTCGGACGAGTCTGGGAGTGGCGGGTTCCCCCCTTGGGTGTGGGCCGGCATTCTCGCGGCCGCGGGAGTGATGGGCGCCGGGGCGCTCGCCTGGGCGCGGGCCAACGCCTCTCCAGAGCAGCGCGCCGAGCTCGATGCCAAGCTGGCCGAGATCGAAGCCGAGGCCGATGCGGTGCGCAGCGCGGAAGAGAGCAAGCGTCGGACCGAGGAGCTCGCGCAGCAAGCGAGCGACGCGCGGCTCGAAGCGCTACTTCGAGACCACCCCAGCGTCCGAGCCGGTTTGTACGAGGGCAACCCTCAGTGGGCCGAGCGCTGGGCCTCTCAGTACCCACCCGAGGAGACGCCACGGACCGAAGTCGCAGACGCGCGAAACCACAGCGCACAGGACGTCGTTCAGTACATGCGTGACGGCTACGGGACCACGACCCGAGAGCAAGCTGTTCAGAAAGGGTTGGACGGAGAACTGACCTACGAGGACGACCAACGACTCCAGGAGACCGCCGTCTTCCAATCGGGCACCAATAAGGCGACTTCTGAGTTCGTGGGCTCCATCGACACCGGAACCACCGACGCCGGGGCCGACGTCGTCGACATCGTGCACCGCTTGTTCAAGTGGATGTCGGGTGGCGGAAAATGACCCGCGGTCTCCACATGACCCCGTGTCACATGAAGGGTCATATGAGGACCTGGTAGTCACCACGGCTCAGTCCTTGTCGACCTCGACCAGGTCGATGGTGGTGGTCGTGCGATCCACGAGCTCCGTGATGCCGTCCGCGATGGCGCGGGCCAGCACGTCGACGTCCGGAGCGGTGTCGAAGTCACCCGTGACACCAAAGGCGAGCTGGCCGTTGTACGACAAGATCGCCGTACCGACGCGCACGCCGATGCTCACGGGCACGTACGGGTAGTAGGAGAGCATCTCTCGGCCGAGGCAGTACAACGGGAACTGCGGACCGGGCACGTTGGTGGTCACCGTGTTGACACTGCGTTGCGGAAGCCTTTGCAGCACGCGCATCGCCGCTCTGGTGACCATACCGACGACCATCGGTGGGGCTAGGTCACCGGCCGTCGTGGCCAGCTCGCCCGCCTCGGCCATGTGTGACTGCTTCAGGTCGGCCATCTCGAGGTGCACGAGCCGTAGTCGGTCGACGGGATCGGCCACCTGCACCGGCAGCTCGTAGAGCATGGCCGACACACGGTTGTCGAACTCCCCGTGCGCATCGGGCGTGCGCAACGACACCGGCACGAGCGATCGCACCACCGCGTCGTCGGGATCCTCGCCACGATGCTGAAGCAGTACGCGGTAGCCGCCGGCGCACGCGGCCAGCACGACGTCGTTGACCGTTCCGCCGAACGCACCGCGGATGGTGCGGACGTCGTCGAGCGATGCCTGCGAATGCGCCCAGACTCTGTGCGGACCGATCGTGCCTTCGATCGAAAGCGGGGGAGTGGTTGCGAGTTTCCGGCCGAACGTCAACACGCCCTCGACGTTGTGCCAAGCCGAGCGCAGCGCGCCGAGAGGTGCACGCGCTGCGCCCGGCAACCGGCCGGCGACGTTTGCCAGATCGCCCGCCAGCCCGCTCCATGCGTCCAGCACCAGAGCCGGCCATGACGGCTCGGGGCTCGGCGTCCACGGCTCGGGCTCGAGCGGTTCCGTTTGGCGATCGATGTCGAGCGCCACGGTGAGCAGATCGACACCTGAGATTCCGTCCACCATGCAGTGATGCACCTTGAAGATCAGCGCCCACTGTCCGTCGGGCATGCCTTCGACCATCCACGTCTCCCACAACGGGCGGTTGAGGTCGAGTGGCTGCGACATGAGACGACCCATGAGCCGGCACAGAGCCGCGTCGTCACCGGGCGGAGGGAGCGCGGTGTGACGCACGTGGTAGCCGATGTTGAAGTGAGGGTCGTCGACCCATACCGGCCGGCCGAGCTCCAAGGGGACCTTGCGCACACGCTGGCGATATCGCGGAATCAGATGCAGCTTGCCCGCGATGAGCGCGATGAAATCCTCGATCGACGGCGCAGGTCCTTCGAACACGCACACACCGGCGATGTGCATGGGCGCCACACCGTTCTCCAAGTGCAGGAATTCGGCGTCGAGGGCTCGGAGACGATCCATCAGCCTGTCGCCTTCGCGCTGGCCTTCGGTTTCGTTCTCGGTCTTGTCGCCGTGGAACGGCGGGCGCCAGGCAGATCAGCGGCCCACACCCCGGCCACGAAGTCGGCGATCTCGGCGGTCAGTCGCTTGGGTCGCAAGCGCAGCTCGACGGGGGAGCGAGCGCGCACGAGCGTGGCATTGGGCAGTTGGCGGGCCAGGTTGTCGGCGTCGTTGAACGGGTGAATCACGTCGTGCGCATGAGCCAGCACCAACGTAGGTACAGAGATCTGGGCGCGCTGCTCCTGGGTCGGCGCAACCGGACCGACGAGGATGCCGTGCAGCACGGCAGCCATGCTGTCGGGTGGTAGCGCGCCGACGCCCAACACGCTGTCGACGAGCGGGAACGGGGTTGTCGGGAGGCGCTGGAAGAACGCCGAGGTGTGACGCAACAGCGGCCAGCCGTAGTGCACGAGCGCGGACAATGGTGCGAACACCATCGCCGCGGTGGGCACGGCTCGTTCGAGCACCGGCATCTCGAGCACCAACCCCCGGACGCGCTCGGGCTCATGGGCCGCAGCGAACAGACTCACGTTGGCGCCGAGCGACATGCCTCCGAGAACCGCGGATTCGAAGCCGAGCTCGTCGAGGAGCGCGAAGAGCTGATTGCTATACGTGTCGATCCGGTATTCGGAGGCGTGGGTCGGTTTGTCGCTGCGACCATGGCCCAGCAGGTCGAGCAACACCACACGGTCGCCACGCTCGGCGAGCGCTCGGGCGATGCCTCGGTTGACCCCCGAATCGACGAGCAGACCGTGCGTGTACACGATCAGGCGGTCGCCGTCGCCATAGATGTCGTAGACGAGCTGGTGACCCTCGTGACTGAAGGTCTGCGTGTGGTAGTCGGACCTCATGGACTCCCCTCCGATCGGAAGCCTACGGTGCCATCCTCCACCCAAGCCGAGCCGCGGTCCACGGCCAAAGGTCCCTTCGCCAATGCGCCGCTCGGAATTCTCGCCTGCAGATCGACCGAAGGAGCCGCCGAACGTTGTTGCCGTTGCGGGGAGGTCGGTTCCCAGTCTTGCGCCCACACACCCAGTTGGCTGATGTGTCGGCTTACCTTTAAAAAGTGGCCGACGAAATATCGTCGTTCATCTCTTCACAGACGCTGATCGTCGTGGTACAACTCCGTCGCACATCGGCGGATAGTCAGCGGGGTTCGGTGAGACACGGAGCGCACTAGCTCCGACGGCGGCCTCATCGCGCGTCCCTGACGAGATTGGAGAAGACCCATGTCCGTACTCAGGGACACGACCGCGCTCGTTTCCACAATCGGCGTGGCGGTGGCCGTCTGCGCCTCACCAAGTCTGGCGGCCGAGCCGGAGGGTGAGACCGAACGAGCGCCCACAGCAAACGGTGATGGGTACCTCAGCGAGGACGAGCTCGCGGCCCTTGCGAACCTCCCGATCGGTGACGTCACCGGCGCGGATCTGGCCGACGTGACCGAGGCAGATCTCGCTCGCCTCCCAGAGGCACTGCAGGACCGGATCATGCAGCCGGTACAGCAGCACTTTGCCGCAGCCGGCGCCCCAGCCGCGGGGCTCGGAAGGTCACCCTCGGCCACCTTCACCAAGCAGGTGCAGGGCCAGTGGTGGACCGTGAACAGCTTCGGCTGGCATCTGACCGACTACTTCATCGCGATCAGCTTCTCGTACAACGGGTCGAAGGTCATCGACGCGTCGGACTGGAGCTGGGGCAACGGCAATTGGGGCTATCAGTTCTGCGGCGAAGACGCTCGGGGGAGTCGCTGGGTCAACTCGAGCCATACGCACTACCAAGCGTTCGGACGTGGCAAGTTCGGCCCGCCCGGCTGCGACATCATCACGGTGACGAATGGGGGCACCCTCAACGTCAACGGGTCGGGCCACGGATGGCTGAGTTGATCGCGGCGGCCACGACGCCGACGACCCGGCGCGAGGCCGATCGAGCGGAGCTGCTCGCCAGGCTCGGATGGGCCCGCCTGCCCGACCGCCTGACCGACCTGGGCCCCCTGGAGCGTGGGCTCTTGTTGCTGGCGCTGCAGGAATCCACCGAGGAGGAGTACCCGACCGAACTGCTCGAGTCCCTCACCACCATCGACGACTGCCTCTACTACATGACGGTTAAGCGAGGGCGAGCATGACCATCGACATACCCACCGACAAGCTCGCACCGTCCGCGCCCGAGGTGGTCCTCGGTCGACGCACACGGCTTCGCGCGCTTCAGATGGCCGACTATGGGTGGCTCTACGAGACGCTGACCGACATGGATGCGGTGGGGCGATGGCGATTCCGCGGGGCGCCACCCGAGCCCGAGCACTTCCCCGATGTGCTCTGGCTCGGGGTGCAGACCCAGCTCGTCGTCGAGTCTCTACAGGGCGAGCCCATCGGACTGGTCACGTCGTACGGCGCAGATCTTCGCAGCGGGTACACCAAGGTGGCCTGCGTCTTTCGACCGGAGTTCCAGCAGCGCGGTTGGCCGTTCGAGGGCGTACTTCGTTTCGTGCACCATCTGCTGACGCACTGGCCGCTCCGGAAGATCTACTTCGAGGCGCCCGCACCCGTCGCGAAGGATGCCGGGTTGGCAACGGTTGCGGGGGATCTCCTGGTGCCCGAAGCATGTCTCACGGACCACGACCTCTTCGACGGCCGACACGTCGACCTGGCCATTTACGCGCTGACTCGTGATCGCTTCTACGCGCGATTCGGAGCGTTGCTCGACAGGCCCGTGGAGGTGAACGCGTGATCACCGTACTGAGCGGCGGAGAGAGCCCCGCCTTGCCCGATGCCAACGATGTGAGCCTGGGCAACGTCGTCCTCGTCGTGGTCGCCGTGGTGATGGCGATCGCGGTCGTTGCCTTTCTCGTCACGATCGTCGTCCGAACGCTCCGCAAGGATCGGCAGGACCCGAAATGAGCGCACACGCCGCCGACCTCTCGCGGTTCGCCGAGGTGCTCTGTGAAGCGCTGAGCGTTGCACTCCCTGGCGAGGTTCGGGGTGAGCTGGGTCTGTTCGACGAGTTGGGGTTGGACTCGCTCGGAGCGTTCCAGCTTCTCGTGACGCTCGAGGCCATGGCCGGGATCGAGCTTCCACCGGATGATCCTCCGCCGATGTTCACCCTTGCCGACGCCCACGGCTACTACCGCGAGCTATGTGCTCTCGGCGAGCCATGACCTTGTTCGACCTGCTCGACGAGAGTGCTACAGCTTCCACGCGCGTCGTGTTTCCGAGCATGGGTCAGACAGTCGCCTTCGGCGCGATGTGGACGACGTCGGCCCGCGTGGCCGCGTGGGTGCGGGCTCACGTCGACGAGGGCAATGCCGTCGCCACGCTCCTCGATACCTCGCCCGAATGCCTTGCGTTCTTCCTCGGCACGATGCGATCGGGCCGACGCACCGCGTCTCTCCCGCTGCCGCCCCGATCGTCGAGCCTCGACCACTACGAGCGGATTGTGCGTTCCATTCTGCTGCAGGGCGACGCCTCGTTGCTCGTCGTCGACCAACGAATCGTGGCGTGGCTCCCGCCGCTTCCGATTCCTGTCATCTCGTTCCAAGACGCCGTCTCGGCCGCCTCGGCGATGCCCGCGGCTGACGACGTGTCGCCGGGTGGCGAGCTGGTGCAGTTCACGTCGGGGAGCACGGCGCGGCCGAAAGGGGTTCGGCTGTCGATCGACCAGATCAGCGCGAACGTGTCGAGCATCCTCGATCGGCTCGCGCCCGAGCCGGGCGATGGCGCCTGCTCGTGGCTTCCGCTCTCGCACGACATGGGTCTGATCGGCATGACTCTCAGCTCGCTGGCCGCAGGAGGACAGCGGTACTCCGACGGTGGTGACCTCGTGCTCATCCCACCCGAGCACTTCTTGCGCAATCCGCGCCTCTGGCTCGAGGTCTGCAGCCACCATCGTTCCACCATCACGGCCACGCCGGACTTCGGCCTCGGCATGGCCATGCGACGACGCGGGAGCGCGCCGGAGCTCGAGCTGGGTCGATTGCGTGCATGCATCGTCGGCGGTGAACCGATTCGGGCGGAGACCCTGAAGCAGTTCTCGACATCCCTCGCGTCGTTCGGGTTTCGAGGTGAGGCGTTCTGTCCATCGTACGGTCTCGCCGAGGCCACACTCGGTGTGACGATGGTGGCGCCCGACGAACGATGGAGGACGGTGCGACTGGATCGGGACGCCCTGGCCTCGGGCCTCGTCACGCCGACGCGTGACGGGGGCGTAGTGGTGGTTTCGTCGGGAACACCACTCGATGGCGTGACCGTTTCGGTCGACGGCGCTGGTCGCACTCCTGGGGCAATCGGCATCGAGGGCCCGAACGTCTTCGCGGGCTATCTCGGGGCCTGTCCGGCTCAGGGTCGGCTCGAAACGAGCGACGAAGGGTTCGTTCTCGACGGGCATCTCTACGTCCTCGGTCGGGCCGATGACGTGCTGGTCGTACGCGGCCGGAATCTTCACGCGACCGACCTCGAGGAAGCGGTCGAGCAGCTCGGCCCCGTGCGCTCCGGTTCGTGTGTGGTCGTGGACGAGTCGCCTGGCTATGCCGTCGTGCTGGAAGCCATGGTCTCCAGAGGTGCTGCGCTTCGGCCGTTGGGTGACGATGCGAGAAGAGCGCTGGTCGACCACTGCGGCGTGGCGCCCCAGCGCGTGCTCATCGTTGATCGAGGCGTCGTTCCCAAGACGTCGAGCGGTAAGAAGCAGCGTCGCGAGCTCGCGCGTCGTCTGGCGGCCGGAGAGGTCGACACCCTTCACGAATCCCGGTTCGTGCCCTCCTGATCGATGGTCACGCTGAAGGCGTCATCCCTGTTGGCCGCCGAGGATGCCGGGGCCCGGGTCCTGCCCGACGAGTTCGTCTCGGCGTTCTCGCGACTGGCCGAGAGTCTCGACGGTGAGGCAGATCTCACGCTCGTCGGACGACGTCTGATCCAGAACCAGTTGTTGCGGATCGTTCGCCAGCGACGATCACTCGAGCAGCAAGAAATCAGGCCGTGGGAGGTCGAGCCGCGGATCGTCGTGATCGTCGGGCTTCCGAGAACCGGCACCACCCTGCTTCACCACTTGATCGCCCATTGTTGCGAGACCGATTTCGTGCCCTTGTGGGAGGCGCTCGAACCGTTCGTGGTTGCGGGCGCTCCGCACAGCCCGAGTCGCCCATTGCGAGCCGACCACTACCTACGGTTCATCGATCGACTGTCGCCGCAGCTGCGCAAGCTGCACCCGATGGGGGTGGACACGCCCGACGAGTGTGATGTCGCTCTGCAGCTGAGCGCTCTGTCCGATTGGTTCGCGATCGCGCATCGATGCCACAGCTATTCGCGGTGGGCGGAGAGAGAACCTCGGGCGCAGAGCCTCGCTGTGTATCGGCGACTGTTGACCGCCATTCGGCCCCACGCGGGCAGCCTCGTCCTCAAGTCGCCATCGCACCTGGCTCACCTCGGCGACCTCTTCGCGACGTTCTCGCGTTGTCGGGTCATTTGGCTTCATCGGCCCCGTCGCGAAGTTGTGCCGTCCTTCGTCAGGCTGGTTCATGCCGCCCGTGCCGTGACGTGCGACCCCGGTTCGTTCTCCGCTATCCGGCGAGAATGGCTGCCGCGATTGGAAGCCCGCATCGAAGCCGGCTCGCCGTGGCTGGACGACCAACGGGTACTGAACGTCCACTATGACGACCTGTTGCACGACACAGCCGGGACGCTGACCTCGATCAGCGCCTTTTCCGGATTGCTCCCACGGTCGAACGGACCCACGCCGACGGCGATCGCCGAGCAACTGCGCTCCGCCATGGCCGGAAGGAATGGGCATTCACCGTCTCGTGACCTCGACGTCGGGCCAGAGACGGATCTTTGGCTCTCTCGAGCGGTTACCCGTCGGGCCCGCCCGATCGGCGCAGGCGACTCACGACGAGCAGCCCGACCATGGCCAGCACGACCACACCCACAGCGATCGGCCAGATAGGGACGCCGTCGTTGGCGGTCGGTCCCAGCGGCGCAGCCACGCCGTCGTTGTCAACAGGGTCGTCGTCAGCACGGTCGTCGTCGGAGGTCGCGACCTGTTCGGTCGTGGGGCTGAGGCCCGCACCCATGCCGTCGGGGCACTCCGACACCGCCGATTGCGTGCCGGGCGCGATGTCGGCGACGTCGAGCGGCCGGCGTCCCGAGCCGCGGCCCGCTTGGTCGACAACGGCACGGGCGATTGCAGGGTCGTTGGTGAAGAAGCCGTCGACCCCGGCGTTGACGAGCGTGGTCATCTGACTCGGATCGTCGACAGTCCAAGTGTGCACCTCGAGCCCCGCGGCATGGGCCGCGGCGGCGAGGTCCGGTCGGGTGGCCAGCGCGGCGGCGTTCGGGGCGATCACGTCGACGTCCGGGAACTGCCCGGAGTCGATCTCGGGTGTCGGCGTGTTGAACAGGAACGCGACGGGCAGGCTTGGCTCCATCCTGCGAATCGTGTTCAAGCTCTCGGCATCGAAGCTCTGGATGATGACGGGCGAGGTTCGGACATCAGGCGCGCCGTCGGGCACGACGTCGAGGCGGCGCAACGACTCGACGAGCAACGTCTCCATGCGATCACCCTGGTCGGGCTGCGTCTTGGTCTCGACGTAGAACTGCATGGTGGGATCGGCTGCGCGGTAGCACGTGATCTGCTCCTCGAGCGTGACGACGTCGGCACCGGCGAAGTCGGGACCGAACCACGACCCGAAGTCCATGCCGCGCAGCTCGGCCAGCGTGAATGAGTCGACCGGGCCGGTCGAGGAACCCCCGGTTGTGCGGTCGACCGACGCGTCGTGGATGCATACGAGCTGATCGTCGGCGGTGAGCTGGAGGTCGCACTCCAACACGTCGGCGCCGGCCCACACCGCTCGGTCGTAGGCGGGCCCGGTGTGCTCTGGAGCATCCGCGCTCGCCCCGCGGTGGCCCACCACCAGCACGGGTGGGCTCGCCGACCCGGCCGCCGCGATCGCAACCGAGCTGGTGCACGCCACGACGACGGTCGCGACCGCGGTTCCGACTCGACGCGCCAGCCGCCCAGAGTTCATCGGTCGGACACTACGCCTTGGCGGCTGGCGAAGGCTGCTCGCAGATCGGTGACCCATCGGTTCGGTCCTACGGGCGAGAGCGTCGGGATGGTGCTACGCAATTGACCAACGTGAGATAGGAGGCACCACATGATCGGTGCGCTGATCCTTGGCGTTGTGGCCGGAGCGTTGGCTCGGCTCGTGATCCCGAACGATGCGTTCGAGCACATCGAAGGTTGGAGATCGTGGTTGGTTTCACTCGTGCTAGGCCTCGTCGGCGCCTTCGTCGGTTGGGGCATCTTTCGCGCCATCGGCATCGGTGACGACAACGTGTTCGATCTCGGCGGCATCATCGGCGCCGTCATCGGATCGATCCTCGTGCTGTTGATCGCCGGCTTCGTGATGCGCCGCATGGGCGGCACGGGTCACCGAACCGCGTAGGCGCCCAGCCCCAGGTACGACGCAACCAGTCGCTCTTCGTCGACCTCGCTCGCCGGCGCGGTCCACGCGAGCCGTCCAACCTGCAAGAAGGCAACGGTGTCGGCCATAGCGAGCACGTCGTTGGCTTTCTCCTCGACGAGCAGAATGCTCGTTCCACGATCCTTCAACTCGCGAAAGGTTGCGTACACCTGCTCGACGATCCTCGGCGCGAGTCCCAAGGAGGGCTCGTCGGCGATGAGCAGCGCGGGCGAACGCACGAGCGCCGGCGCGAGCGCGAGCATTTGCTGCTCTCCGCCCGACAAGGCGCCCGCGGTCTGCCGGCGTCGGTCAGCCAGCGCCGGAAAGCGCTCGTAGGCTTCAGCGCGCTCGTCGGCGGCGGACAACCAGAGCTGCATGTTCTCTTCGACGGTCAACGACGGGAAGATCCCGCGGCCCTCCGGGATCAAGAACGCGCCCTCGGCGACACGACGAAAGGCGGCCAGAGCGGTGACGTCGGCACCCTGCAACCGGACCGCTCCCTGCGTCGGCGGAAGGATGCCGGCCGCGACCGAGCACAACGTCGTCTTGCCCGCGCCGTTCGCGCCGATCAAGGCGACCACGCCACCGTTGGGCACGATCAGATCGACGCCGTGTAGGACCTCCAGGGCGCCATACGCGGCATGAACATCTGTCAGGTCGAGCACGGACTCCGACACCGTCGTCGCGGCGACCCGCTCTGGTGCATCACCCCCGCCGGCAGTGAAGCGCGCCGCGGGAATCGGTTCGTCAGCCTTGCCGGTCGCGCGCGCGTCGCGCCTCGCCGCTCGCCTCTGTTGGCTTCTCGCTTTCTCGGTCGCGAAGATCCCGAGGATGCCGTCGGAGTTCTGCGCCAGGTTCACGGCGGCGAAACCGAACAGTACGGCGGGCAGTAGCGCACCGCTGCTGAACCAGCTCACGAACTCAGGTGTCAGCGCGCCGGCCAGCCCCGCCAGCACCGCCCCGGCCGGTCGACGGATGCCGAACACCACGGCCGAGCTGAGCCAGAAGAAACCGAGCTCGACCGGAAAGTCGAAGTTCGAGATACGGCCGGTGGTCGAGGCGAGCAGCACACCGCCGAAGCCCGCCACGGCAGCCGACAGGACGAACACCGCCATCTTCGTGCGCACGGCCTTGACGCCGACGGTCACCGCACCCGCTTCGCTCGAGCGCAGGGCGATCATGGCCCGGCCCGAGCTCGACTTCGTGAGGTTGTGCACCATCAACGATGTCAACGCGAGCAGGACGACGAGACCGACCACCATCACGCGGTGGTCACCGAAGTCGAGAGGTCCGATTTCGGGCGGACGCAATTCCCAACCGCTCTGGTTCTGGTTCGATACGGCGTCGAGCTGGAAGAAGAGGTACTGCGCGACGAACGCGAAAGCCATCGTCGACAACGCGAGGGGCAGGCCCCCGAGGCGTCGCGCCGGCAGCGACACGATCGCTCCCAGCACGGCGGCGACGACGGTTCCGGCCACGAGGGCCAACAGAAACGGCCAGCGGTGACTCAACGCCCATCCGGCGGTGAAT
>Ga0299914_10001971_pt1 | contig 13904 bp, 10 predicted proteins | sample RVTome_10_FD_201361 | JGI IMG/M metagenome (GOLD analysis project Ga0299914, IMG submission 201361) | Soil microbial communities from uranium-contaminated site in the Upper Colorado River Basin, Wyoming, United States - RVT153D57 (version 2) ...
CCCGGTTCGGCGACTTGCCGGAGCAGCGTCTCCAGCATGTCCGCGCTGCGCTTCCATGAGAACTGTGCGATTCGTTCAGCGCCGCGTTGGGCGAGGGCGACTCGCATGGCGTCGTCGCGCAACAGCTCAACCAGTCTGTCGGCGCCGGCGTTGGTATTGCCGGGCGGATAGAGCAGCGCCGTCTCACCCTCGACTGCGTAGTCGCTCACGCCACCGATGTCCGACGATACGAGCGCGCAGCCGCACGCCATGGCTTCGGCAGGCGGAAGGTGCCAGCCCTCGCTCAGACTCGGGCACAGGTACACGGCGGCCCGGTTGTAGACATCGGCAGCGAGCTGTTCCGACCGGGCTCCGCGAATATATGTGATCCAGTCCGGAAGCCGCTTCGGCGGCTGCTCTACCCCGAAGAGCACCGCCGTGAGCGCCGGCACGCTCGCGTGTGCACGCTCCAGGATCCGGAGGCCCGGCACCGCACCCTTGGGGGGCGCGCTCGCGTACAGCATCGCCACACGAGGCTCGCGCTCCTCGACAGGTCGCAGCACCCTGAAGACCTCCGGATCGATCGCGTTCGGAATCACGGAAGTCATCGACGGTGCCACGCCCAGCCCGAGCGCGCGGTCCCGCAGCCATCGGGCGATGAAGATCTTGTGCAGAGGTGCCCGCCATGCCGCGTGTACCCGATCTACTTCGCCATGCCAAACCTCGTAGCCCTGGATCAGGTGATACCGCCTGCCCTTTCGCGCGGGCAGTGCGAGCGCCGATTCCGCTGTAGACCACCACGTCGCGATCACGACATCCGCATCGGGAATGTTGCGGGCGGAAAGGTCGGAGACGTACGAGAGCTGCACGCGAGGATCCATGCGCGCCCACTGCATGTGTGGCCGCATCAGCCGGTCGCGTATCCGCGACGCGATGCGACGCACCCTGCCCGCAAACCCCGACGGCCGCGGCCAGCCGCCCGGCGGCAGCCGGCGCGGGTGCACGACGTGTACCTCGTGGCCGCGATCGGCGAGCAGACCGGCGTATGAATAAACCACGCTATAGCCCCCACTCGGATGCCAGCCGTAGCGCGGCAGCAGAAACGTAATTCGCATGACCCGCGTCGCTCAGAGCGCCGGTGCGCGGCGGTTGCGGCGCCTCACGGCGTTGCCTCCTCGAGCGGCAGCCGCTTGAACAATCCGCGCACGGCAGCGCGATCGGCGGGCTCGAGCACACGCAGCCAGAACGCGCCCCCGAGTACGAACACTGCCATCGCTGCCGTCACGAGACGCAGCACCAGGGGTGCCAGCATTGCCGCTCCCACGAGTACCACGATGAAGAGGGATGCCGCTGCGGGCACCATGTGCCGGCGCAGCCACGCGAGCTCGATCAGCGGCGGCGCGCCGAGGTGCCGGGCGAATGCGAACAGGACGACGGAATCGATCACCGTGAACAGCAGCTTGGCGGCGGCAGCGCCGGTGATACCGAAACGCACCGTGAGCAGCGCCGCCGCGCCGATATACAGCGGCACCTGCACGATGTCGAGCTTCGCCTTGAGGTCCGGACGTCCGAGTCCCTGGACACCGGCAAGTGCGACCTGAGCGAAGCCGTTGAAGAAGAATGCGAGCGCGAGCAGCCGCAGCGTATGCGCGCCTGCCGCCGCGACCTCATCATTCATCCAGGCGGCCAGGATCTCGCCCGGGAACAGCCAGAACGTCACGAGAAGCGGCCATTGCAGGAGGAACAGAAGCCTGAGGGGACGCCGGAAGAGTTCCGCCACGGCCGCGCCGGTTCGTTGCGCGAAGCTGAACGCCGGGAACAATGTCAGGGCGACTGCTGCCGGGATCACGGCCGTGCGCGCAACGATCTCGAACGGCACGGCATAATACGCGAGCTCGGTGAGGGAGCGCAGTCCGCCAATGAGCAGACGCTCCGTGTAGGTCAGTAATGGCACGGCCAGGAGTGACACGGTGAGCCAGCCGCCGAACGCGAGCAGTCGGCGCAGGGTTGCGCCGTGCGGTCGTGCCGGTGACAGGCCTCCCGCGACTCTCGATGCGAGCACGGCAAAGGCCACGAGCGCGCACGCGCGTGCGATCACGATGCCGACGACGATGGCCGGCAGCGACGCGCCCATTGCAGCACCGACGCCGGGTACAGCAAGGGTCGCGACGTTGGCCGGGACACGTACCAGATTGACGAGATCGAAGCGCTGATGCGCTTCCAGTACACCGGAGAACGTGCCGGACAGGAGAACGAGCGGAAGACCGAGTGCGACGACCATCAGGGTCGTGCGGGTCTCGGCCAGCAGCACGGGATCGGCAATGCGCAGCATGTCCCGCGCGATGATTGGGGCGAGCGTGGCAATGAGCAGCGCGCCGCCGAGGCCGAGGGCCGTCTGGATCGCGAGCGAGCTCCACACGACGCGTGCCACCTCAGCGCGCCGATTCGCGCCGAGCAGTCCGGCAACGAACTTCGTCGCAGCGCGTCCCAGACCCAGATCGAGAAAACCGAAGTATCCGATGACGGTCCACGCGAGCGTCAGCACGGCGAAGCGCTCGGGGGCGAGCGTGGTGAGCACGTACGGCAGAATCGGCACGGCCAGCAGCAGCGGCGCCAGCTGACCGATCGCATTCAGTGCGGCGTTGCGGGTGAGAAGTCGGCCGCGGCCGTGAACCGCCATGTTCATCCGGGATCGCGGCTCAGCGACCGGCCGATATCATGTCCGCTGTTCCCGGCCGTAGTACCCGGCGTACTTCCCGTAGTACCCCTCGCTCTTCAGGTTCACGTCATTGAGGATCATGCCGAGCACGGGCGCCCGGACGGCCCCGAGTTGCTCGACCGCGAACTTCAGCGCATCACCGCGCGTGACACCCGAGCGCACCACGACGAGGACACCGTCGGCGACCGTGCCCATGAGTGATGCGTCCGTCACGAGATTGAGCGGAGGTGCGTCGAGAATCACGACATCGTAGCGCTCGCGACACAGCTCGAGCAGTTCCTTGAAGCGCACCGACCCGAGCAGCTCCGCCGGATTCGGCGGGTGAACGCCGCCGGGCAGGAAATCGATCTGAGCGCGCACGGCAGGGAGGTCGACGGTACGCACCGCGTCCGTGAACGCGGCCTGCTTCGCGAGCACCTGGGACAGGCCGGGATCGCGCTGAAGATCGAACGTCTCGTGGAGTTCGCCGCGACGCATGTCGGCATCGATGAGGATACAGCGCGCGCCCTGTTGCGCGAGCGTCGCTGCGAGGTTGGTCGACGTCATCGACTTGCCGTCGCCCGGTGTGGGACTGGTCATCACGATGACCTGCTGCGGCATGTCCGGTCGCGCGAATGACAGATTCGTGCGCAGCTGGCGATAGGCTTCGGCCGACGGCGTCTCGCCATCCACCACACGCACGCGGGAGCCACCGTTCGCTCGAGTCGCACCGCGTGCACGAGGAATCACCGACAGGATGGGCAGACCGGGCAGCGTCAGCTGGAGCTCCTCGCGCGTCCGCACCGTGCGATCGGCATGGTCGCGCAGCACTGCACCTGCCAGACCGAGTCCCAGGCCCAGCACGGTCGCGAAGGCGAGACTCAGTCTCGGCCTCGGGCGAACGGGGCGCGCCGGTACGATCGCCGGATCCACGACCCGCACACTGGCGTCGTGCACCGCCGCCGCGATCTCCGCTTCCTTCACCCGTGTCTGGAGCAGCGTATGGATCTCCTCCAGCACCTCGGCCTGACGGTCCAGGCGCGCGAGCCGGATCTCCTGTTCCGGAATCTGTCTGAGCTCGTCTGCATACCCGGCCAGCACTGCATCCAGGGACTCGACCGTGTTCGTGAGACCCGAGAGGTAGGTCGTGGCCACGCCGCGCAGCTGATCCTCCAGCTCCTCGATGCGCTGCGTCTGCATCTGCACTTCCTCATTCTCCATCGTGTAGCGCTGCAGCAGCGCCGCACGCACATTCTCCGCCTCGTTCAGCGCCCGCAGCAGCTCCGAGCCGGAGGGGCTCGTGAGGATCGTGGGAAAGCCCACGATATTTCGATAACTGCCCGACGCCGCCGCGCCGTCCTGTGCGACGAGCGCCGCGAGTGCGCGCCGCTCCGCGTCCGCCACGTCACGACGCGCCTTCAGATCGGCAAGCCGCGTCACATAGGATTCCGCCTGGGCTCCCATCGCAACGATGCCGCTGCTCTCGCTGTAATCGCGCAGCGCCTCCTCGGCCGCCGTGAGCTGGAGCGTGAGCGTGTCGATCTGCTCGTTCAGGAACATCACCATGTTGACGGCTTCCGTGCTCTGCTCCTGCTGGCGGCGCCGGATGAACTGGCGTACCACCGTATTCACGACATCGCGCACCACGACGGAATCGGAGTTCGTATAGCCGATCCGCACCACATCAGCTTCGCGGTTCGGGCGCGCGACACTCAGTGCCCGCTGGAACGCGCGAACGGCATCCGCGTACGGCGCCACCAGCACGCGCAGCTCACCGCCCTCGAGCGCCTCCCGCGTCAGCACTGCGTCCACACCGCCGAATCGCAGCGTCTCGCCGCGGCCGAAACGCCGAACCTCGCCCGGACCCTTCGTCGGCGCGACCTCGACCGCGTCGTCGAGCGGGCGGATCACCCATTCCCCGGCGGCTGCGTTACGGCCTGCACGCAGGCTCGCGAAGTAGACGTCGCGCTGCGCCCCGCGCGGCGCCGTCAGGGCGGCGCGCAGGGACAGCGAATCGACGACGCCCTCGGCCATTGTCCGCGAGCGCAGCACCACCATCTCCGTCTCGATCTCGGATCCGCTCGACAGCGACTGCAACGCATCCAGCACGGCCAGATTCGAACGCTGCTGGTCGATGCGCAGCTGCGCACTCGCCTCGTACGTGCGCGGCATGTAGTACAGCGCGATCGCGGTGCCGACGACGAGCAGAACGGGCAGGACAACGGGGAACACCCAGTGTCGCCGCAGTGCGCGGCTCAGCACTTCCAGCGGTCCCAGCCCGCTGCCTGCCGCGCCCTTGCCGTTCGTCAGGTACGTGTTTGCCTGCTGCATGCTAGTTCGACGCTGCCAGAATGATCATCGTCGCCGTGAAACTCAGCAGGGCGCCGCCTATGCCGACCACTGCGCCTATGTTGCGCGCCGCCCAGTTGCGCTCGGGAATGAAGAGCTGATCGCCGGACCGGATGGGCGATTCCACGATCGCCTGATCCTGACGCAGCCGCGCCTGGATCACCTCACCATCGCGGATCAGCTCGACCTGATCCGTTCGCCCGCTGGGGGTCGCACCGCCGGCCTCGAGCAGCACATCGCGCACGCTCATCGTCGGATCCACATGATAGACGCCCGGCCGCTGGACGGCGCCGCCGACATTGATCCGACGCAGGAACGTTACTTCCACGGATGGCGTGCGCAGCAGTCGTCCATACTCGACTACGAGCTCCTCCTTCAGCGTCGACGGGTTCTTGCCGGTCACCTGCCGCGGCCCGAGTCGGGGGAACACGACGATACCGTCCGCATCGACCGTGAAATCGTCCGACATGTTCTCCTCACGCCAGATCCGCAGGCGGATGACATCGCCGGGCTCGAGGTAGTTCTGCACCGTGGCAGGTGGCTGAGACTCCGGGCGCATCGTGTCGGGCGGCGACTGCTGGGCAGTCGCCGGGCCGGCTGCCAGGCATGATGCGAACAGGATGATAGCCGGCATGATCCGCATGATCATTCTCTTGGTATCTGTACGCGTGCAGGCACGAGCGTCGCACTTGCCCGTGGTGTGCCCAGCTGGCCACGGCGGCCATCACCCCAGCAATGGATGTCCCCGCGCGTGTCCACCGCGCACGCATGCGTGTACCCCGTTGCCAGCTGGACCGGCCGTACACCATCATATATCCGCAGCGGCACGAAGATCACCAGCGGCTGCCCGTTGCCGAGCTGGCCCTCGAGTCCGCGCCCCCAGCACCTGCCCGCGTTGCCCGGCTGTATCGCGCATGTAAACCGATCGCCCCCGGACACGGACTCGAACGCGTAGCCGAGGCGCGTCGGATCCGGGAAGGGTGACCCCGCGAATCCCGCTTCGGCCGATACACCATTGCCCAGCTCGCCGTACTCGTTGCCTCCCCAGCAGTATGCGGTTCCGCCGATCGTCACTGCGCATGTATGGTTCACACCCGCGCTGATCGACCGGAACGTTTCGCCCGTCGCCACCGGGGTGGGCACGTTCGTCGCCACGAGGTCGCCCGTACCCAGCTGGCCGACGTGATTGAGGCCCCAGCAGAACGCCCGGCCCCCGGTCGTCAGCGCGCACGTGTGAAACCTTCCCGCTGTCACTTCCGCGAACATGTCGACACCGGCCGTGGGTACCGGGCTCAGCCGGCTGATGTGGGTGCTGTCGCCCAGCTGACCCTGGCCGTTCTCGCCCCAGCAGTGCATGCCGGCCGATTCGGTGATCGCGCACGTGTGGTTGCCGCCCGCGCTGACCTGCACGTATCGATCCGCCGATGCGACCTCGGTCGCTCCGGGAAACGACGAGGTGCTGCCGTGGCCGAGCTGACCGTACACGCCCCATCCCCAGCACTGAATCGTCGCCAGGCGGGTGACACCGCAGGTGTGACGGCGCCCCGCGGCCAGCTGTACATACTCGGACGGCCCGAGCGCGCGGACGGGCACGTTCGAGTCCCTCGACCGCAGGTTGCCGAGCTGGCCCTCCGTGCCGCGCCCCCAGCACCATGTGATTCCCGTCTCCGTGGCGATGCACGTATGCTGCGATCCGGCCGCGATGCTCACCACACCGTCGACGCTGGATGCGGGCGCGACGGGTGAATCACAGGCGCTCAGGGCCGCTACCACTGCCGCGGCTGCCAGTCGCGCCACCGGCCCGACCCGCCGCCCGCTCATCGCGACAGGCGCCCCGCGAACACCATAGCGCCACCACCGCCGGTCGTTCCCTGCTCCACCACTCTGACCGCCTCCTGCTGCCCCTTCGTGAAACACGCGGCCGCCGCAATGGCTCCGCCCGACAGGTATCCGACATACTGGGTAAAGGGCCCGTAGTAGTCGAACGCGTTGTCCGTCAGACCAATGATCGCCAGTGCCGCAATGCATCCCACCGCCGGCAGCGCATACTCCCGCGTCGTCCGGTCCGGCAGGGCAGCGGCCCTGAGCGCGCCCCACGCCCACGCGCCCAGCGCGCATGCGAACAGACTCACCCCGATGATGCCCGTGTCGGCCAGCAGCCGCAGATAGTCGTTGTGAACCACGGGGTTCGACATGCCCGGCAGATGCAGCCGCAGCACGAAGGCCGACGCTCCCAGACCCAGACCCTGCACAGGCGAGGCCATGTAGGCCTGGAACACGAGCGCCCAGAAAACGTCGCGCCCTTCCCAGTTCATGGCAAGGACGAGCGCCCGTGGGCTGCTCAGCAGGGCGATCAGCTCTCCGGCTGACGGCACGAACCCGAGCGATCGCTCCAGAACCAGGGGCGCGAACGGCATGGTGATGAGCAGCGCGGCAATCAGCGCGCCGATCAGGACGCGTGAGCGCCGCGTGACGATCGCGCTGACGACGCCCACTGCGAAGAGCGCCACGAGTGCGGCCAGGAACGCGATCCGCGTGATCGTGAGCACCATCCAGACGCTGCAGATCGCACACAGCAGCAGGTAGCGGGCCTGTCCACGGGTGGTGAATCTGACGAACGACATCAGGATCGCAGCCACGAGGTAGAACGCGAACGGATTCTGGTGCACCCCGACTCCGCGCAGGCGCACCCAGCCCCCGATGGTGCGCTCGAAGTCGCCGAATGCGAGATAGAGCGGGTTGACGACCAGGCACAGTACCGCCGCGCCGATCAGCACGGCATCCATCATCCGGTCCAGCCGCGACCGATCCGGCGACAGTCCGGTTATCACGAGAAAGACGAGCAGCGGATAGGCAATCTTGAGCAGCAGCCGCGCGCCGTCGAGGGGTGCGGGCGAGAACAGCAGCGTGGCCGCGCCATAGGCGATCAGGGCCACGTAGAAGAAGGCGCGCGGGTTGAACAGCTGGCGTCCGACCTGCCGGTCCGCCAGGACGACGAGGCCGAGCGCACCGCTCATGCCGATCAGCCGGATCCCGTTCATGTCGAGGCCACCCAGCTGTTCGAACATGCTCTTGAAGCCGCCCGTGACCATGGACAGGTCGGCGGGACCGATAACGAGCATGAGGCCGACCAGCGCGAGCGGCCGCGTCAGCGCGAATAGCGCAAGGACAACGCCGATGACGGCGCCGAGCGCCAGGAACGGTGACAGGGCGAGCGCGACGGAGATTACCGCAGCCCCGCCAATCACCGCGGGCACGAGTATCCATTCACGAGGGCCGATCGAACGGCCCGCGTGCGTGAGATCGGCGATCAGGGTATTTCTCATGCCGGCCACGCACCCATGCGGAGCGGCTCACGAACGATTTCCGGCGCACGCGGCATGAGGTCTGTAACCGCCGCCGGCCTGACGCTCCACCTCAGCTGGAGCCAGTACAGGCCGATGTCGAATACTCTCGGATACGCCGCCTTCCATCGGGCTGGCAGGAGCAGCCCGACGGCGCCCACGCCGATGCGCAGCGCGGCCCTCAGACCGAGGGCAGCACGTGCTGCCGCCGCCCACGCCGGTCCATCCGCTTCCGCGATCACGCGGTGCTTGCACTCGACGTCCAGCAGCGCCAGCCGCGCCGTGCTCCGCCGCGACGACTGACCAACATGGTGCATCGCACCTACGCTCCCGAGATAGCGCACGCGTCGTCCCGATCGTCGGATACGAAGGCAGAACGAAAGATCCTCGTGATACATGAACAGATCCTCGGGCAACCCGCCGACATTCTGCGCGAGGCTGCGCGGTACCATCATGAACGCGCCGGACACCGCCTCCACGTCCCGATCCCCCCTGTGATCCCAGTCTCCCATGCGGTGATGGCCGAATATCGAGCTCCGCGGAAACATCATGTGCAGGTAAAGCAGCTCGAACATCAGGTGACGAAACCGGTACATGTTGCGCGCTGCCTCGTACTGCACACTGCCATCCGGCGATTCGAGACGACAACCGATCACGCCGATATCCGGATTGTCATCGAGCTCGCGAACGCACGCACTCAGCGTGCCCCCATCGACTTCCGTGTCGGGATTGAGATAGAGAACATGGCGTCCGCGTGCGTGCGCCAGCGCCTGGTTGTTGGCACGTGGGAATCCGACATTGTCGCGATTTGCCAGCACCCTGACATGCGGATACCGGCCCACTACGGCTTCAGTCGTCCCATCATCAGACGCATTGTCGACGAGGATGATCTCGAACGGCGGTGCCTCCGCGTCGGCATGTACGGACGCCAGGCACTCGAGCACCAGCTCGCGCACGTTCCATGTGACGATCAGAATCGACAGTACGGGTGCCTGCGTCACGGAGCCCGCCCGGCGGTAACTTCCGCGAACACTCTCGCCATGCGCTCCGCCCACCGTTCCACGCTGTAGCAGGCGACGTATCGGGCTCGCGCGGCGCGGCCGATTCTCTCGCGCAACGCCGGGTCCATGATCATTCGGCGCAGGGCGGCCGTCAGCGCCGGCGTGTCGCGCGCCTCGACCAGCAGCCCCGTTTCGCCGTCGACGACCGTCTCCTGAATCGCTCCGCGCCGCGTACTCACAACGGGCAATCCGGCCGCCATCGCCTCGAGGATGACCAGTGGCTGCGCTTCGTCCTCACTCGGCAGTGCGAGCACATTCGCCGAGTGCAGCAGCCTCACCTTCGTGGCACTGTCCACCTCACCGGGGAAGCGGATGCGATCGACTCCGTATCGAACGGCAGACAGTGCGCGTGCGTGAACATCTGTGTCGACGACTGCACCCGCGAACGTCGCCTCTACGTCCAGTCCCTCATCCAGCAGCAGCTGCACCGCGTCGAGCAGGGCAACATAGCCCTTACCCGGCAGCAGGTTGCCGAGAAAGAGGATGTGTACACGACCATGATGCTGACCCGCGGGCTCGCGGCGCGCCGGCAGATCCGCCACGCCGTTCGGTACCGTCACGATCCTCTCTCCGGCGATCAGGTCGCGCAGCATTGGTTTCAGGCCGTCGCCCGGTACGATCGCCCGCGCCGCGCGACGCACCAGGGTCCGCACCAGAATCCTCACGGGCGCGGGCGCCGTACGGACGAACCGGTCGAATTCCGCGCCGTGGAAATGCAGGATGACCGGCGTGCCGCGTACGGTAGCGGGGCCGATGAAGAGGGAGTCACGCAGAAAGCCGAGCAGGTTCTTCGAGATGGGAAGATACACGGCGTCGAAGGAATGGCGGATGAGCAGACTCACGAAGCGCGCGCCGTGCACACCGGCAAGCCACACGTTTCCGGCATCGAGGCGTCCGATGTTGTCCACGCCGCGGCGATCCGCCGTGTCGAGGTGAACGATCTCGAAGCGGTCGAGGACGGACGAGTCGAGGAGATTCTTCGTCATCACGGCAACGCCGTGCGCCGGAGGAGGCAGCGGCCCGATCAGGAGAATGCGTCGTTTCGATGGCGGTCGCGCACTGCGATCCTCCGGGACGCCGAAGACCGCCTGGGGATGATCCACGGACCAGTTCAGCGCGCGAGCAAGTCGCGCGCCGCCGTCGGCGCGGTACTGATGGCGATGGCGGAGCCACTTCGAGCGGCTGCATACAGCGCGTCCACCGTTGCCAGCACCTGCAACCCTTCGTCCGGCATTCCATGACGCAGGCGGCCGCCGTGCAGCGCCGTTGCGAAATCCTCCCACTCTGCTGCCCATGACGTGTCTCCATCAGCGAACATGAGCCGTTCGGTACCCGCCTCTGCGCCGGGCTGCGCGCGACGCGTGAGCACCAGTGACTCCTCGCCGTAACTGCCGCCAAGGCCCTCGACATGAATTGCGCCCTGGTCGCCTCTGATCTCGAACGAAAACAGGTTCTTCCACTCCGTCGTACCCACATGGAACTGACCGATCACGCCTCCCGCGAAACGGAGCATCGCGAATGCATTGTCCTCCAGGCGTCCCAGATCCCACACGGCAGTCTGGAGGTCTGCCTGCGCCCGCAGTGCGGCACCGGCGAACCAGTGAAACAGGTCGACAATGTGAATGCCTTCATCCAGCAGCGCACCACCGCCCGCAAGCTCGGCATTGGCGCGCCACGCCATCTCGTGGTCCGGACGCGCACCGTACCCATAGCGCGCGCGGAGCTGGATCAGTCGACCCACGGCGCCGGTACGATGCATCGCGCGCGCGCGCATCAGCGATTCACGATACCGGTGCCGGAAGCCGACCTTGAGGACCGTGCCGGCACGGCGCGCCTCGGACGCCAGGGCGCGCCCTTCCGTCGCATTGCGGCCCATCGGCTTCTCGATCAGCACGTGTCGGCCGGAGCGAAGCGCCGCGATGCCGATCGGAACGAGAAGTGAGTTGGGTGTGCAGATGACGACAGCGCCGATGTCGTCGCGGGACAGCGCACTCCGCCAGTCCGTTGCGTGGTCTACCCTGTGACGCTCGGCCAGGTTCGCCGCCCGTTCCGGCTCGGAGTCGACGACGAGTCGCAGCGCAGTCCGCAAGCTTGACGCAGCCGTCAGCGCGCGATGCGCGCCCACGAGGCCGCAGCCGATCACCGCAACGCCGACTCGATTGCTCATTGAACCCGTTCCGACTCTTGCGTGCGGAAGACTATCGTTGTGGTCGGAGTAGTATATCCCGGGATCCGGCGACGCGCCTGCATCAGCGCGCTGGTCCTACGCAGGCTTCGCCAGCGGCTGCTGCGATGCGCGCATGCGCTCCGCCACCTGGTCCTCGATCCACGTATAGGTCTGCAGGAGTCCATCCTCCAGCGAGATTCGTGGTTCCCAGCCGAGAACCTCACGCAGTCGAGTGTTGTCGGAGTTGCGGCCGCGCACTCCCTGTGGACCCGGGATATGCAGTTTCTCGATCGGGTATTCCGCGATGCGCCCGATGAGGTCGGCGAGCTCATTGATGCTGACCATCCGATCCTGTCCCAGGTTGAGCGGCTCGGAAAAACCGGAGCGCATCAGGCGGTGGAGGCCCTCCGTGCAGTCATCGATGTAGCAGAACGACCGCGTCTGTTCACCATCGCCCCAGATCTCCACGATCGGGTCATCCAGCAGCTTCGCCTGCGCAATCTTGCGACAGAGCGCCGCCGGTGCCTTCTCGCGCCCGCCGTCCCAGGTGCCATATGGACCGAAGATATTGTGGAACCGCACGATCCTGACGTCCAGATGCTGCTCCTCACGGTAATGTGCACACAGCCGCTCGATGAACAGCTTCTCCCAGCCGTAGGCGTCCTGCGGCTGCGCAGGGTAGGCGTCGTTCTCGCGCAGCGGCTGGACGGCAGTTGCTTCCTGCAGATGCTCCGGGTATACGCATGCCGAAGATGTGAAGAGATATCGTCGAACCCCGCTCTGACGGGCAGCCTCCAGTGTGTGGATGTCGATCAGCCCGTTGTTGTGCATGATCCGGGAATGGTTCGACGAGATGAAACCCATTCCGCCCATGTCGGCGGCGAGTGCGTATACCTCGTTCACCGAACGCGTTGCACGTACACAGTTCTCCCACCGCCGGAGGTCGAGCAGCTCGAACTCGTCCGCTTCCGTCGGCGCGAAGTCCGGCTCCTTGATGTCGACGCCGCGGACCCAGCAGCCCTCGGCTTTCAGATAGCGTACCAGATGCGAGCCGATAAAGCCGCCGGCGCCGGTGACCAGGACTCTGACTCCCCGTAGACTCATGTTGCTCCTTCTGTGCTCGCCAGGGACCCGCGGCCGCCAGCGGACGGCAGTCGCCGTCGGTCGTGAGATTCCAACAGACGCTCCAGCATGGCAGACCACGCCAGCTCGCCCGCAGCGAGCGCCTCCGCCGCCCCACCCATCACCTTCTCATCCCGATTCTTCCGTGCCCGGTTCATCAGTAGGCACCCCGTCCGCTCAGAACAGCCGGGATGGTGCGCAGCAGCAGCCGGAAATCCAGCCACAGATTCCATTCCCGGATGTAGCGAAGGTCCAGCCTGGCCCAGGTCGCGAAGTCCGATATCTCCGAGCGTCCGCTCACCTGCCAGAAACAGGTAATGCCCGGCTTCACGGCCAGCTTGCCGCACTGCCACTCCTCGTACTGCGCGAACTCCTCGGGCAGGGGCGGCCGTGGCCCCACCAGACTCATGTCCCCCTTGAGCACACTCCACAGCTGCGGCAGCTCGTCGATGCTGAACTTACGCAGCCAGCGGCCCAACCGCGTCACCCGCGGGTCTCGACGCAGCTTGAATACAGGCCCCGACATCTCGTTCGCTGCGGAGTATTCCGCCTTTTGAGCGTCGGCGCCCACGACCATCGTCCGGAACTTGTAGGCCACGAACGGACGGCCACGATAGCCGAGCGCACCCCATTCGTACAGCACGGGTCCGCGCGAGCTCAGTTTCACGATCACCGCCACAACCGCGAAGAGCGGCGTGAGCACCACCAGGCCGGTCGCAGCCAGCACAATGTCGAGACCGCGTTTGACCGTCTGCTGCACCCGCCAGCTCCGTTCCCCCGCCCGTGCAGGCAGATAACTGTGCCAGTCGACCGTCTCCCTGAGACGCTGCGCGCGCGCCGGAAGACTGAACGGATCGGTGGATGGCTCAGACCCGGTCGTAACCAGCGCCAGTTCGATCGTGCGATCGGCAAGCGTCCGGTCCAGCGACCGCATCCGGACGGCACCTGCTTCCCGCTCCACACTCTCCTCCACGCTACACAGCTCGCAGCGCCTGCGTGTCGATGTCGATCTCCAGCGCCTGTCCGATCGCCTTCAGGCCGATCAGCACCCGCCGGCGGTTACGTCGCTGCACTACCACTCCCCTGACCCCCAGGAACGGACCATCGATCACTTCCACCCACTCACCTTCCGAAAAAAACGGTCGATGCTCCACTTCAACGTTCCCGCCCGCCAGCGCGCGCGC
>Ga0299914_10001972_pt1 | contig 13900 bp, 10 predicted proteins | sample RVTome_10_FD_201361 | JGI IMG/M metagenome (GOLD analysis project Ga0299914, IMG submission 201361) | Soil microbial communities from uranium-contaminated site in the Upper Colorado River Basin, Wyoming, United States - RVT153D57 (version 2) ...
CCGGCCCTCGGCATACAGGTCGTAGGCCCGGAGATTCCCGGGCGGCCGCTCGGCGAGTCGCGCCTCGTCCTCCGGGGTCATCTCCGCAGCGAGCGCGCCCGCGATCCGCCGCGCGAGGTCGGAGCGGATGGTGAAGATGGTCTCCGGCGTGAGCTCCTCGTCGTACGTCTCCGCCCACAGGTGGGCGTCGCTCGCCGCATCGATGAGCTGCACGTTCATGCGGATCCGGTGGCCGGCCCGCTCCACGCCCCCCTCGAGGACCGTGGCGACGCCCAGCTCACGGGCGATCTCGGGGATCGTCTTCGTGGTCCCCTCGTACTGCGCGACGGAGGTGCGCGAGATGACCTTGAGCGCGTCGATCTTGGAGAGCTGGGTCAGGATGTCGTCGTGGATCCCCTCGGCGAAGAAGACGGCGCTCTCCCCCTCCCCCGCGCTCCGGTTGGTGAACGGGAGGACCGCGATGGAGCGCCGGTCCGCGCCGGGTTCCTCCAGCGCAGCCGCGGCTTGCGCCCCGGACCCCCGGCCGAAGAGGAGCCAACCGAGCACGACGCCGCCCCAGAGGAGCGAGGCGGCGGCGCCGCCGGCGATCGCGTTGCGCCAGGTGAAGAGCCGCCGGTGGACGGGAGGCGCGACTCCGCGGCCGTGGCCCGGGCCCTCCTCGGGGCGCCGCGCGGCCGGTACCGGGGCCGGAGTTTGTCCCTCGCGCGGCCCCGATCCCACCCCCTCCTGCACGAACGCGGTGGCGATCACCACCGGCAGGCCGATCACGAGCAGCCCGCGCGCGCGGGCGGGGAACCACTCCGGGAGCCGGAGGTTCTCGGTCAGCGTCTCGACGACCTGGATCGCCACCCACGATGCCGCCAGGTAGATGCCCAGCACCTGCCATAGCGATCGCCGATGGATCTCGTGGATGAGTCGCTTCAACCGGGCCGTCCTTCGTGCCGCCGGGTCCCAGAGCGCCGGTCCCCGTCCGCCAATCTGGAGCTGACGACGACGGGGAGCAACACAATGGTGCCCGGGGGGCACTCCGGGATCGACCGGCTCGCCTGATCACCAACCGACCAACGCCGACAGGGTCGTCACGCGGTAGCCGCGACGTCGGAGCTCCGGGAGCGCGTGTCGGAGGGCCTCGGCGGTTCGGGCGCCCCGTCCGGCCCCGTCGTGGAGGATGATGACCGATCCGGGACGGGTCCAGCCGACGACGAAACGCGCCACCAGCCCGGGCCAGCGCACGGTCGTGTCGAACGGGTAGACGGTGCCGAGCGCGATCCGGTATCCGTGCGCTTCGGCGCGGCGCACCATGCGGGCACCGAACCGTCCACTTCCCGGCCTCAGCCAGCGCGGCTCCGCGAATCGGGACAGCACGCGGTGGGTCCCGAGGAGACGCCGCTCGAACGTCGCCGAGTCGAGGGCGAGACTCGGGACGTCCCGCCACATGTGGTTGCCGATCTCGTGACCGCGGGCCACGATCGCCCGGACGAGCTCGGGGTGGCGCTCGGCCCGGGACCCGATCAGGAAGAAGGTCGCGCGGGCCCCGTGCCGCTCGAGGACGCCCAGGATCCCGGGGGTCGTCGCCGGATCGGGCCCGTCGTCGATCGTGAGGGCGACCACGCGCTCGTCGGTCTCCACCCGGAACACGACCTCGGGCGAGCGCGACGCCCAGACGCGGAAGAGGAGCGGCGAGAGCCAGTAGAGGCAGGGTACGAGGCCGAGAAGGAGCAGGAGGAAGACCGCCAGGGGTACGATCGGCGATCGGCTCGATCGGACCTCACGGGGCCCCCGCTGGTCGTTCTCTCCTCCCACCGCTTGCTCCGATCTCCGAGCGGTCGCCCACGGGCGGTGCCTGGTCCGGCAGGGGATGCCCGAGACAGCCCACGAACCTCATCCTGACGCCGGCTCGGGCGGTGGGCGACCCCCGGTCAGCTCGAGCCTGAGCACCTCGAGGCCGGTCTCCTCGTGCACACCCGTCGACACGGGGACGAACCCGTAGCCCGCGTAGAACGCCCGGCCGATGGCGTTCTCGGCGAACACCTCCACTTCGAGCGTCGACCGCATCGAGCGGACGTGATCCACGAGGGCGCGTCCGATTCCCCGGCGGGCGAAGTCCGGGAGGACGAAGAGCCCCCCGATCTCGTCGCCGAGCAACGAGATGAAGCCCACCACGCGGCCCCCGGATTCCCATACCCACGTTTCCGTGGCGGGCAGGTGCACGTTCGCGATCCGGTCGCGCTCGCACGTGAGGAAGTCCCGCGGCAGGAACGGGTGGGCGAGGAGTGACGCGCGCGCCCACACCACCAGCAGCTCCTCGAGATCCGATGTCCGGTACGGTCGAATCACGGCTGCCCCAGCTCCCGAAGCGGTCGCCGCCGAACGCCCTGCCGGCCGAGGTCGCCGGCGCTGTCGGCGACGGCCAGCGCCGCATCGAATTCGGCGAGATACGCGATCATCGTGGCGAGCGACGCGGGGTCATCGGGCGTCGCGGTGCCCGGCTTGTGGCCGGCGATGACCGAGGCCGGGTCGAGGTCGCTCAGCCGATCGAGCGCGGCGCTCCAGTCCCGTCGGGTGTCCCCGGACGACGCGGCGAGCCACGCGTGGACGCCGTTGAACACGAGATCCTCCGCGATCAGAGTGCGCGTCGGGGCACCCACACGACGGTCGGCGACTCTTCGCGCATCAGCCGCCAGAAACTGAGTGTCGATGAGAATGCCCTCGGTATCTCCGACGATCAGGACCGAGGTTACGTGAAGCGCGGTGCTGTCCGCCACGTTCTGGATGAGCTCGAGATCCGCGCGCGATCCGGCCGCGTGCACCGTCCTCGCCCCGAGCATCGCGGCGACCCATCCCACCGACGCGAGCAACCCCCCACCCTCGGCCCGTGCGCGGGCGCCGACTCGTGTCACCGGGGCGGGGCACGTATCCTCATCGGGGGACGCGTGCCATCACGGGAGCCGTCGGCGTGGGTGCAGAATCTCGACTCCGAGAGCGGACGGTCACGCTCCTCGAGGGCGCCGGGGACGGCTCCCCCGGCCTCGATCGCCTGGTCCCGCTCGTGTACGAGGAGCTCAAGCGCATCGCCCGCCGGCAGCTCGCGCGCGAGGCGCCTGGGCACACCCTTCAGACCACCGCCCTCGTGCACGAGGCCTACGTCCGCCTCGCGGAAGACCCGCGCGTCACCGGGAAGGGGCGCGCGTACTTCTTCGGGGCCGCCGCCCGCGCCGTCCGGCAGGTGCTCGTGGATCACGCACGGCGGCGGTCGGCGGCGAAGCGGGGAGGCCATATCCACCTCGTCACGCTCGACGATCGGCGCACACCGGTCGACGTGTTCGCCGACGAGATGCTGGTCCTCGACGAGGCCCTCACCGGCCTCGCGGAGCGCAGCCCGCGGCAGGCGCGCGTGGTGGAGTGCCGCTACTTCGCGGGTCTCACGGTCGAGGAGACCGCCGACGCGCTCGACGTCTCGCCCCGCACGGTCAAGTACGACTGGGCCATGGCGCGCGCGTGGCTGTACGACCGCGTGCGCCCGCGAGCCGACGGCCCGTGAGCGACGTCCCCCCGGATCGCTGGGAGCGCTGCGAGGCGCTGTTTCGAGGCGCGCTCGAGCGTCCCTCCGGGGAGCGGAGCGCGTTTCTCGATGAGGAGTGCGCCGGGGACCCGGCCCTGAAGGCCGAGGTCGAGGCCCTTCTCCGCGCGCACGAGCGCCTCGAATCGGGGTCCGGATCGGGTTTTCTCGATACCATGGACACCGAGCGGGCGGCCGAGCTCCTCCGCGCGCAGGATGCGCTCGAAGGGCGGCGGATCGGTCCCTACCGCGTGCGGCGGCGCATCGGCCGGGGCGGGATGGGCGAGGTCCTGCTCGCCGACGATCCGCGGCTCGAGCGCCCGGTGGCCCTCAAGCTCCTCCCGCCGTGGATGGCGGGGGACGAGCGGGCGCGGAAACGTCTCATGCGCGAGGCCCGGGCGGCATCCGCGCTCGACCACCCCAACGTCGCGACCGTGTACGACGTCGGGGAGACCGACGACGGGCGCCCGTACATCGCCATGGCCTACTACGCGGGCCACACGCTGCGCGAGCGGCTCGGCGGGGGGCCGCTCGAGGTCGCCGAGGCGCTGCGCATCGGCACCGCGCTCGCCGACGGCCTCGGTGCCGCGCACGCCCGCGGGATCATCCACCGCGATCTGAAGCCGGAAAACGTCATCCTCACCCCGGACGGCGGCATCAAGCTCCTCGACTTCGGGATCGCGCGCATCCGCGGGTCGACGGAGACGGGGACGGTCACCGCGGGCACCGTCGCCTATATGAGCCCCGAGCAGACGCGGGGCGGGGGGGACGCGCGCTCCGACGTATGGTCGCTCGGTGTCGTGCTGTACGAGATGCTCGCGGGCTCCCGGCCGTTCTCGGCCGACGCCACCGAAGCGTTGCTCGACGCGATCCGGCGCGACCCGGCGCCCCCGCTCGCCGACGCCCGTCCCGAGGCCCCGGCCCGGGTCGCCGAACTGGTCGCGCGCTGTCTCGCGAAGGACCCGGCGGACCGCCCCGGCACAGGGCTCGAGGTCTTCCGCCATCTCGCCGGAGGGGGGGTCGGTCGGGATGACCCGGCCACCGGGATCCGGGGGGAGCCCGCCGTCACGGGTGGGACACGCCGCCGAGCCGGTCGGGACGCCTCTCGTGCGACGTCCGATGCCTCTCCGCCGGGCCCCCGCGCATCGGGGCGGCGGTGGATCACGGCGGTGGGGGTCGCCGGTGCCGCCGCGGTCGCCGCCGCGCTCATCCTCGGGCGGCCCGGTGCGGACGGCCCTGTCGCGGGCGCCCGTACCGTCGCCGTGCTGCCCCTCGCATCGGTGGGCGAGGATACGGCGCTCAGCCGACTGGGACGCGAGCTCGCGGTCACGGTCGCCGCACGTCTTGACGGAGCGGGGGCGATCCGGACCGTCGAGCCGCTCGCGATCCTCTCACGTACCGGCGCGGGCGGGACCCGGGATCCGTCGGCCGACACGCGCCTGGCCGCGGAGCTGGGGGCCGGGAGCGTGGTCGAGGGGACGGTGATACGGACCCACGGTGGCGTCCGTCTCGACCTCACCTTCCGGGAGCTCGCCGATCCGAGGTCCGGTGCCGGGTGGGACGACCGCGACGGCACGTTGCCGGACCAACCGGAATCGGTTGACGGCGCCGCAACCGGCGTCGCCACCCGGCCCGGCACCCGCGTGTCGGTCGTCGGCGACCCCGAGGACCTCGCCGCCCTGACTGATTCGGCGGCGCTCGCCCTGCTTCGCGACGTCTGGCGCGTGGTCGACGTGCCCGCGCCGAGCCCGACCGCGATCACGACACGGTCCGTGCCCGCGCTCCGCGCGTATCTCCAGGGCGAGCTCGCGCTGGCGCGCGCCGAGTTCGACGTGGCGGTGCGCGCGTTCGAGACCGCGTTCGAGGAGGACTCCACCTTCTGGTTCGCCTACTGGCGGTCCGTCTACCCGCGGGTGTACGAGGGCTCGCTTCCCGATCCCGCGATTCTCGATCGGATCTGGGAGCACCGGGGGGAGTTCCCCGAGCCCGACCGGCTTCTGCTCGAGAGCGGCCGCGAGCCCACCGTCAGCGGGCGGCTGGCGGCGCTCGGCGCGCTCACCGAGCGCTTCCCCAACTACTGGCCGGGGTGGCAGGCGCGCGCCGACCTGCTCGTGCACTGGGTTCCGTATCTGGGCGGCGAGCTGGCGGACGCGCGGCCGGTGCTCGAGCGGCTGCTGGCGCTTCAGCCGGAGCACGCGTCGGGCTGGGAGCACCTGCTGTGGATCGACCTCTTCCAACGCGACTCGGCCGGGGCACGCCGGCGCGTCGAGCGTCTGGCCCGCTTCTCCACGCCCGGCGGGCTCCAGGTGAACCCGGAGCGGATCCGCTACTACGGGCTGCTCGCCGACCTGGCGCGCGGAAACGACACCTTCTCCCCCGGGAACCTCGCCGAGCAGGCGACGTTCGTGGCGCGCTACGCGGGGTCGACGCCGCCGCTCGCGTTCGGGTACGGCCTCGTGGACATGGACTTCCCGCGCGGGCAGACCCAGCTCGCCGAGGCCGCGCTCGCGCGGTCGCCGAGCCCGGCCATGTCTGCCGCCCAGCACCTGGGGCGCGGGCTCGGTCTGGCCGCGCGGGGGGCATGGGACGAGGCGCTCGCCGCGCTGGACCGCTGGGTCGAGATGGGATCGGGCTCTGCCCGGAACCCGGCACCCGATGCCGCGCTCCTCACGTACGGGTTCGCGGTCGTGGCGGCCCGTATGGGCGAGATCCCGGTCGACGCGGCGCTCGCGCGCCGGGCTCGCGCGGCGCGATCGGAGGTGGCATCGGATGCCGAAGGCCGCGCCGAGCTCGCGTGGCTGGATGGCATCCTGGCCCACGCCCGCGGGAGCGCCGGCGACCTGGCCGCGGCGCGCGACTCGCTCCGCGGCGCGGCAAGCGAGTTCGGCGACGTCCTCGACCGGTCGCTCGCCGCCTTCGCCCGCGATCTCGAGGGAGAGGGGGAGGCGGCCGGAGCGGATCTCGCCGCGCTCGAGCGGGAGAGTGCCGAGGTCCAGCGTCACCACCGCTCGGGTCGCCGGCACCCGTTCCTGAACTCCGTGAACCGGCTCGCCGGCAGCCGGATGCTGCTCGCGGCCGGCGACACGGTGACCGCGCGGCGCCTCCTCACGTGGAGCGAAGCCGTGCTGTGGAACGCGCAGCGCTTCCTCGACCCCGTCAACCGGGTACTCCACGGCCAGGCCCTGCTCGAGCGGGCACGGATCGAGGATGCGCGCGGGCTCGACGAGGCCGCCGCCCGCCACTATCGCGCGTTCGTGGAGCGCTACGACCGCGCGACCGGGCCGGGAGCGGCCGCCGTCGAGCAGGCGGTATCCGCGCTCCGTCGCCTGTCCGGGGGACCGTCCGGCTGAAGCGTCCGCCGGGCCGGCGGGTTGCCCCTTCGCGACGCCGTTCGCGCAGGAAGAAGCGAGTGCCCGGACCGCGGCCTCCACGCCGGCGGTTCCGGGAAGCGAAATCGCTTCTTCCACGGAGGGAACGCCCCATGTCGCCCCACGCAAGAACCGGCGCCGTCTGCGCGCTCGGAATCGGAATCCTGACCGCCGCGGCGTGCTCCGATTCGACCGGCCCCACCGACGCCCGCGCCATCGACGGGCTCGAGAGCCAGCTCGCGCAGACCGCCTCGAGCGGACCCGTCACGATTGCCGTCGGACGGCCCGATCTCGGCACCGACTACTTTCCGCCCGGCAGCCACGACGGTTCGTACCACGCCCAGGACGCCATCCGGCCGCGGACCACGGTCGTCGACGCGGGAACCACCGTCGACTTCGTGATCGCCGCCGGGCACAACGCGGCCGTCTACGAGCCCGGAATCGCCCCCGAGGACATCGACCTCTCGCTCATCGAGCCTCCCGGCACGCCCTTCCCCTTCCCTCCCGTCATCAACGATCCCACGGGCAGGCTCGGGCGCGCGGCGCTCAACTTCGGACCGCCCGTGACCTGGTCGTGGACGTTCGACGAGCCCGGTCTCTACCTCGTCATCTGCGAGGTCCTGCCCCACTTCGCCGACGCGAAGATGTACGCCTGGGTGCGGGTGCGCTGAGCAGGCCGGACGAGCGTACGTCCCACTTCGAGTCGGCGCAGGTACCGTACATCCCGGCGCGGCGCCGGCATGCCGATCGACCGTAAGACAGGAGCAGAATCATGTCCTCCTCCCCTATCCGGATCCTCATCGTTGCCGCCGCCGCGTTCGCCGCGGGCTGCGACGCACCCGGTCCCGTAGCCCCGCCCGCGAACCCGGCGCCGGCCACGGACGTCTCCCCTTCGCCGCAGGTCCACGTGCTCAACACGCAACTGCGCGGGATCATTAATCCGGACATCGAACCGTCCGCGGCGTACGGCCACGTGCAGATCAAGCTGCGCGACAACGGCGACGACACGTTCACGGTCGAGTGGTCGGGCCGCATCTTCAACCCGGGCGGCGAAGCGTTCGCCGCGGGTCTCGTCGGCATCATCGATCCCGACATCGAGCCGCCGCCGGAGGAAGGCGGCGATGGTGACGGCGACATCGTGATCACCACACCGGTGCTGACCTTCTTCCGTTTGGGCGCCGGCGACCTCGTCAGCTGCGGCATCATCGACTTCGACTCGAGCGGCATCATCGATCCGGAAATCCTGCCGGCCGAGGTCGCGCTGAACATGATCATCAACCCCGAAATCCACGAAGCGCGCTTCATCACCAGCGAGCGGATGGAGGGCGCGATCGCGGGCAGGTTCGGGGCCGCGTCCGCCGAGGAGCCGGTGACCGGCTCGACGACGGGTCCGCGCGTGCGCTGCGCGGTCTGAGCACGAATCGGAACCGCTCGGGTCCCGCACTGCCATCCGGAGGACGCCGAACCGCCGGCGCGTGTGAGAGCGAATGGTGAGCGGAACGCTCACCGGTTCGGAGGCGAGGGTCCCTCCTCCCGATCAGGCTGCGTCGGGTCGTTCTCGGGGGGTTCGACGTCCTCCAACGACCCGGCGCCATGCAGTGGCTCGGTCGGCGACCCGCCTTTCCCCGGAACCGCCCGGGTCCACTCCCCCGCCGAGACCGACGGGTCTCCCGTTCCGGCCACGGTCGCCTCCCGCAGCGAGGGCTCGGGCGGGTCCGAGCGCAGCGCGACGCCGGGAAGCTCGAGCGTCGTGGCCCACCCCAACCCGATCGCGAAGCCGAGCAGGATGCCCGACGGCGCGGCCCAGCCCGCCACCAGCGCGGCCAGGGCGACCGTGCAGACCAGAAAGAAGCCCACGGCCGCGGCGGTCACCGACGCTCCCCATCCCCATCTCCGGGCCGCCCCCGCGGTGGCGTGCGCCATGAGCGCGGCCGCTGCCGCCACCGGCACCGACGGGTACTCGGCGTGCGGGACCAGACCCCCGAGGACGAAGCGGTCCAGGAAGTACGCGCCCGCGGTGGCGCCCACGACGCCGACCACCACGCGGAACGCCGCCACGACCCCCGCCCTCCACACACAGACAGCCGCCACGACGAACGTCAAGCCGAGGACCTCGGGCCAGTGGAACGCCGTGAGGGCCGCGCGGGCGATCCGAACCGCGTCCTCGGTCCGCGTGGCCACCATCCACTCGAGGACCGGAAAGTCGATACGCGCGAGGCCCCAGACGGCCCGGGTCTGGATCATCACGAGACCGATCGCCGCCACCGCGCCGATGAGGGCGACGAACCCTACCGTGAGCCCGAGGCCGCGCGCGAAGCGGGGATCGAAACGGCGGCCCAGCCAGCCGAAGGCGGGCGCCAGTCTCCGCACGCCGGTCACGTCGAGCAGGAAGCGGAAGCCAGCCTGCACGCGGGGCTGGTTGGCCGCGATCCTTGCCGCCAGCCAGCGGATGACGAGCGCCGCGATGAACAGGGCGAGAACCAGGAAGGCCGCCGCCCCCGCCACCTGCTGGAGGGCCCGCCAGGAGCCGGCCAGCCCGAACCCGAGAAGTCCCCACACCACCGCCCACACCATCGTGGTGGGGAGGTCGAACAGGATGTAGCGCCGGTACGGCAGCGGGGAGGCGCCGACGAGGAACGGCACGATGATGCGCGTGGGCGTCGTCAGGCGTCCCAGCACGATCGCCCATTCCCCCCGGTGGGCAATGAAGTCGCGGGCCTTCGCGATCGACGACCCGAGCACGCGCCGGAGAGGCCTCCAGCCGAGGATGCGCGCGCCCCAGCGGCGGCCCAGGAAGAAGCCCGTCGTATTGCCCGTCAGCGTTCCGGCCACCGCCACGGCCACCAGCCAGCCCAGCTCCACCTGCCCCCGGGAGGCGAGGACGCCCCCCGCGGCCACCGCGAGCTCCCCGGGGGTCACGAAGCCCAGGAAGAAGGGAGCCTCCGCCCAGCACAGGATCCCCACCGCCAGGTAGATCGTGGCGGAGGAGAGGCCGAACAGGAGCTCGAGGATCCGCGCGGAGAGCTCAAGCATTGGAGGTCCCGGTCACCTCTCCATCATCCTCGCCGGCGAGGGCTGCAGGTTCGTGCGGGCAGAAGCGGGGCTAATCTGCCGGACCGGGAATGCGCCCGACAGGTTCTATCTACTGAAGGGGGGCTGCCACGGGCACTTCCTGGAGAGCGCGGGCATGCGGTGCCTGACGCTCGTGGAGCTCAGCCGCCGATCTCATCGGGGTGGGGCAGCGCCACCGGAGCGTTTCGGGGAACCTGGCTGCCGTTCCCGAGCTCCCCGCGGGTGTTCCGGCCCCAGCAGTATCCGACTCCGGCGGTCGTGAGCCCGCAGGTGTGGACGGGTCCGGCTTCGAGCTGGACGAAGCTCAGTCCTCCGCTCACCGGCGTCGGGACGGCTCGGCTCCCGTTCGTCCCATCGCCGAGCTGGCCTTCGGAGTTGGCGCCCCAGCAGTACGCCGTGCCGCCGGTCGCCAGCCCGCACGTGTGGCTCTCGCCGGCGCTGACGGACAGGAACACGATCCCGCCGGTCACCGCCGTCGGCGCGCTCCGGTCCAGGGCCGTGCCGTCCCCGAGCGCTCCGGCGCCGTTGGCTCCCCAGCACCAGGCGGCGCCCGCGGGCGTCATGCCGCACGTGTGACGCCCTCCGGCGCTCACGTGGTCGAACGCGATCCCCCCGGCCACGGCGACCGGCTCGAGCTGGTGCTCCGTGGTTCCGTCGCCGAGCTCACCATCGAAGTTGGTACCCCAGCACCACGCCGCGCCGTCCGTGGCGACCGCGCAGGTGTGGTTGTCCAGGGGTGTCCTCGGTGTGTCGATCTGTCGGAACGTCAGGCCTCCCACGACGGCCACCGGGATGTCGCGGTTCGTCGTGGTGCCATCCCCGAGCTGTCCATGATCATTGACCCCCCAGCACCAGGCCGCCCCCGATACGGTCAAACCACAGGTGTGGCTGCCGCTCGCCCGGAGCTCGGAGAAGCGTTGTCCCCCACTCACCGCGACGGGGCTCGTCTGCTCGACCTCCCCGCTCACGCCGTAGCCTCCCTCGCCGAAGAACGTGTTACCCCAGCAGTGGGCGATTCCGTCCGACGTGAGCCCGCACACGTGTCCGCCACCGATCGTCAGGGTATGGAAGTACAGTAGCCCGGCCCGGACGCGGACCGGCATGAGACGCCAGTCCGTCGTCGTCCCGTCGCCGATCTGGCCGTGCACGTCGTCTCCCCAGCAGTAGGCCGTGCCGTGCGAGGTCACGCCGCACCCGTTGATCCCGCCGGCCCGGATCTCGAGCCACTCGAGATCGCCTGCCCGCACGGCCACGTTGGCCCGTCCCGTAATGCCGGAGGCGACCGCCTCGATGGCCGCGGTTCCGTTCGACACCGCGGTCACCACCCCCTCGCCGTCGACCGTGGCCACCGACGAGTTCGAGCTGGACCACGTGAACGAGATCCCCGGGACGACGCCACCGCCCGAGGTCCGGGCCACCGCCTCGAGGTCGCGCGCCTCTCCGACGGCGCTCAGCGTGAGCGTGTCCGGCTCGATGGCGATGCTGCTGAAACCGCTCGTGGGAGGGGGCCCCGCCGTACCGCCTCCGACGTTCCCGCCGCAACCGGCCATCATGAGCGGGAGAAGGGCGGCCGAGGCACGCACGAGCAGCGTATCGCGCAGCCGACCCGGGGTCGATCGCCGGCTCGGACGCGCCCAGGCCACGCCTCTTCCCTTCCGTATCACGGCAGGGCGAGCCGCCGGACGGTCGGCGCCACGATGTTGTTCTCGAGGAGCCACGCCTGGCCCCGCTTGTCGAACGTGATCGCGCTCGGAAGCGTGAGCCCAGATGCCGCGACCTGGCAGGTGCCGGCGCCCGGGTCACAGCGGTTGAGGGTCCCCCCGGCGAGGGGCGCCCCGATCACGACCGCCAGCCAGCCGTTCTCGTCGTATTCGACCACGTACAGCGAGCCGTCCGGTCCGAACTCGACGTCTATGATGGACGTGAAGCCGGAGAGGACCTCCTCACAGTGATCGGATGGACAGACGACGTGCCGCGCGCCGGGAGCGAGGCGCCACACGCGCGACCATCCGGGCACCGCCGGCGCGCCGGTCAGTTCCCCGACGTAGTACGCGCCGTCGGGACCGATGGCGACGGAGGTGGGCACGGGCTGCACGTAGCAGTCGATCGAGGGGTCCGACTCCGCGGTTTTCAGGAACCGCCAGTCGCCGTTCGCGTCGACCGGCGGCGTGAGAACCGCGACCCAGTCCACATCCCCGTTCCTGCTCGCCGCGAGCACGGTGTTCCCCGCCGCGTCGCCCAGCAGCACGGTGCTGCCCGAGAGCGCCGTGAGATGATAGGGATTCGACTGCGGCCCGGCGCTGAAGCCCTGGAGCGGGTCCTCCTCGCACGCCTGGTCCTTCCACCTCGGACCGGCGAACGCGTCGGGATCGTTGGCCGTCTCGAAGGCCTCGATGTCGCCCACCAGTCGCGCGCCGCCGTGCGACACGTGCCAGACGCCGGTCCCCGCGGCCAGATCCGGACCGCCGGTCGTGGCGAAGAGGCTCCCGCGACCCGTAGCCGCAACGCCGTTCACCGTCGCGCCGGGGATCGCGGGGATGTCGGCCACGTGGGCGATGCCCTGCCCGCGGATCTCGAGGATCGAGGTGTTTCCGGCCACGAGGATCCCGCCGTCCGGGGCCGCCGCGATGTCGAAGAGCGCGGGGGCGAGCGCGTGGGGACCGTCGCCGGGGCCGTTGGCGAGCGAGACGGGCGCGGCGCCCCCGTCCGCCGGCGGCTCGGGCACGACGGGCCCGTCGCACCCGGCACCGATCACCGAGAGCGCCACGGCGCAAGCGATTGACGTTCCATGTCTTACGGGGCGCATGGAGGACCTCCTTGCCAGTTCGGGCATGCTCCGATCGAAGCGAGCACGTACATTCACCCGGTCGTCTGAAGTCTCGCTTGACGGGGAATCAATCGTGCGTCAATCCGACGCGATGGCTCATCTCAGGCTGCTGGGCGGGGCCCTCCTCGAGGATCCGGCGGGTCATCCCGTCGGTCTCGTCTCCAGGCGACATCCCATCGCGCTCCTGGCGCTCCTCGCAACGGCCCCTTCGCGCTCGCTCAGCCGCACCAAGCTCGTCGGCCTTCTCTGGCCCGATTCTCCCGAAGCGAAAGGCCGGAGCCGGCTCAACACCTACATCCACCAGATACGGAGCGAGCTGGGAGAAGAGGTCCTCATCTCCACCGGAGAAGACATCCGGCTCGACGACACCCGGCTTCGGTGCGACGTGTGGGACTTCGAGCGGGCCCTGGCGGACGAGGATGAGAACGCCGCCGTGGCCCTGTATCGCGGGCCGTACCTGGATGGGTTCCGACTCGACGGGTCCCCCGAGTTCGAGCAGCGCGTGGACCTCGACCGCTCCCGGCTCCGTCGTGCGTATCACACGGCGCTGGAGGCCCGCGCCGAGTCGGCCACGGCCGCCGGGGATCCCACGTCCGCGGCGCGCTGGTGGAGGGAGAGGGCCGATGACGACCCCTCCGACTCGAGAGTCGCCGTCCGGCTCATGCGAGCCCTCGCGGAGGCCGGCAACCGCGCGGAGGCGCTGCGGGTGGCCGAAGCCCACTCCCGACTCCTGGAGACCGAGCTCGACGCGAGTCCGAGCGCAGAGGTGACGAGCCTCGCCGAATCGCTTCGGTCGCGCGATCCGTCCGCGTTCGATCCTCCCCTGCCCGAGTCGCGTCCTCGGGTGCCGGGGTCGCCCGCCGGGCGTCCGGCTCGCGATCTCGCGCCGGTCCCCTCGCTCGGTGGAGCTCAGGTCCCCCGGCACGAGGCCCGGGATCCGGATCACACGGAGGTCGTTACGGACGCGCGCCCCGGAGAGATACGGGACGGAGCGCCGCCATCGAGCGCGGCGCGTCGCCGGCGGATGCTGCGGGCCGCCGTCCTTCCCGTGGTGGGGTTCGTCGCGACCGGGGC
>Ga0299914_10001973_pt1 | contig 13898 bp, 15 predicted proteins | sample RVTome_10_FD_201361 | JGI IMG/M metagenome (GOLD analysis project Ga0299914, IMG submission 201361) | Soil microbial communities from uranium-contaminated site in the Upper Colorado River Basin, Wyoming, United States - RVT153D57 (version 2) ...
TACAGAATTTCAATTTTCTCCAGAATTCGTAAGGGCAGTCGAGGCAAAGGTAGCAGCTCAACAGAGGGCATTGCAAGCACAGAATGAACTGCGGAGAATAGAGATTGAAGCACAGCAAGCAGAAGCAAGAGCAGTAGGAGAGCAGCAAGCAAATATAGCGAGAGCTGAAGGGGTCAGACAGTCTAACGTACTTCAGGCACAGGGTGAAGCGCAGGCCATAACCACGATAGATGAGCAGCTCAGACAGAGTCCTAGCTACCTAGAGTGGCTAAAATCCCAGAAATGGGATGGTCAGCTACCTCTGGTGGTTGGAGGATCGGGGGCTGAAGGTCAATCAGCTGTGACTCCGTTCGTTTGCCTCTGCTCTTTCTCTAGATAACCTCATTCCTGCAAATGCAAATGCTCAAGAAGACAAGAGAGATGTAACAGAAGAAGAGCAGTCAAGTAACTCGTATGAGGAGATTACAAACCAAACAGAGGCTACAGATGGTCATAACGGGATCTCTCAGAGGTTAGAGTACGCACATTTTGTTCCAATGAGTCCTGTTAGCAACAGTCCAGGAAATCAACTAAAGATTCTGTTGGACTATAAAGTGGATGAATCATCTCCCCTCCTTGAAGAACCCATAAGCGCAGTTATGGAAGTCTACGCTGAAAACGGTACATTACTTCGCACCTCTTCACTTGCAGAACCCATTGTACTCCATGAACCTGAAGGAACTGAAATTGTCGGTCTCATCCTGGAGGCCGCAAATGGAGGAGGGGCAACGAAGACAAAGATAATGTACAAAGCATTCTTGTCATTTGCTCAGCTTCGAGAATATCTTACAATGTTACAGGACAATGGACTCATCGAGTATGAAGGTGGAAAGCAGACGTACAGAACAACCGAAAAAGGGATAAGTCTACTGCAGATATATGAGAAGATGTACGAGTTAGCACCACCCCTTGCATCAACTGCAGCAGCAGAAACATCAATCTTGGAACAAAACAGAGTCGTCAACACCTTAGAAGGAGGATACAAGATATGAATCACAGTAAGGTAAAAGAGCACATACTGGTAGCAGTGGTTGCATCTGTGTTGCTAGTATCGGTGAGTGGCTTAACAATAGGACAAACAATATCTTTTGTTGACGCAACTAAACCTGGGAATAATGGCAATTCTCTAACACTTCCCCAGAATACAATGGCTAATCCTGGCGGTAGCGGCGGCAGTAATGCAAATGATATTGGTAACGGTATAGGAAGTGGTAGCGGTAACGGAGGTACCTCAGACTTTACCGCATTAGATATGCAAGGAGCAGCAACGGCAGCAGCTGCGTCATCGAATCCAGCATGCGGGCAAGTAGTAAGTGGATTGGTAAATCTAACTGCAAATCTCAACTGCAGTGGAGATGGCCTTATTGTAGGTGGTCCAAACACAGTAATTAACATGAATGGATTCTCAATCACAGGACCTGGACAGGAGAGTTCCAAAGTTGGAGTTATGGTACCAAATGTTGATAATGTAGTAGTAAATGGACCTGGATCAATCAGCAACTTCCAAGCAGGAGTACTTCTTACTGGAGCAAATGGATTCAAGATTAATTCTGTCATACTATCCAATGACCAGATAGGCACATTTATGACAGGTGCTGAAAATGCTGAAATACGACAAAACATTATACAGGGTAATAGCATAGGTGTAGCGTCTCACTCAAGCAGTGGTGCTGCTGTAGACTCAAACCTCATGAACGGAAATCTATTGGCAGGAGTAACCTTCGTTAATACGCGTCTGTCTGCAATACATATGAACAACATAATCGGAAGTCAGAATGGAGTATTTCTTGATGGACAGAGCTCTCAGAATACAATATCAGCAAATAACGTTCTTGAGAACGTAATTGACCTTAACAATGCAAACGGACTACCAACAAACATCAACGCGAATCAGTACGTAGACAACAATTGTGAAACAAGTAATCCAAGTGGTCTGTGTATAGGAAGGTAACAAGACTGGTTAAAAAAGTAAGTAGCGGGAGACAGCCTCAAACATATCCTTTTTTCTCCTTCTCACATGTCAGGCAATTTCCATATGCTTCGTACTATTGAGGTACGATCAAGTCATATTCTAAAGAAAAAGCTCAGTGTCACCGTGATATATATACTATCGCACATCTGTAAGGTTTGAGGAGCTAGGGAGTTAGGCTGGTGTGTGATGACTGTCCTAATTTGAGTGTCAGGGTTAAGGTTCTGAGAGAGCAATTTCCTTTTTAGCATTGGTAAATGTAACCAATGAAACTACGTCTGTTACGCTGCTATCTGCTGCAGTCTGACAATCACGGAACACAGATATAGAGACTGGTCTTTCTCTGACCTGAATTTGAGGTTAATGTTAGAGGTATTATAGTCTAGTGTCTACTATTTATAGCCCAAGTAATTTATTATTTACATAAAGGAGTAAGACCACTGAGCAAAAAGATTGAATCCACAAATGGAGTTAAAATAAATGTTGAAGATTTAGGAGGCACAGGTGTTACCAGTTGTTTTCCTCCATGGCTGGCCATGGAACCATAAGATGTTTGAGTATCAATTTATCGAGTTACCAAAGCATGCGTATCGATGCATTGGTATCGATTTACCTGGATTTGGAGATTCCGACAAGCCGTGGGATGGATATAATTATGACACAATGGCAGATGATGTTAATGCTGTACTTAATGCCCTTAATATCGAAAATGCCACATTGGTTGGTTTCTCAATAGGGGGAGCAATTTCTATTCACTATATGGCTCGGCATAATGGTACACATATACAAAAACTTGCTCTTCTGGCAGCAGCCGCCCCTTGCGTAACTAAACAAGCGGACTTTCCCCATGGTCTAGATAAGAGTGCTGTAGATGGCCTCATTCAACTGACCTATACAGATCGTCCAGCTATGCTAAAGAATTTCAGTCAACTATTCTTTCATTCACCAGAGAAGTTAAGTGCAGAATTCAATATTTGGAATCTGAGTCTTGGTTTGGCTGCGTCGGCATATGCTACCATCCAGTGTGCAGTAGAGCTGCGGGATGCAGATCTGCGCCAAGATTTGGGTAGCATTCAGACACCAACTCTGATTCTACATGGAACAGATGACCGTTTATGTTCACTTGATCTGGCAAAGAAGATGAATGAAGGTATTAGAGGATCTAAGCTTATCGCAGTAGAAAATGCAGGTCATGGTTTCTGTTATGAAGAGCGTGAAAGAGTCAACTCAGAACTTGTGCGCTTTATTGGGTAGATCCATGCCTAAGTCTACGCCACCATCATCGCCATGGCATGTCTAGCATAAACTGACTGCAGAAATAGGTACTGTTACCTTTCTAGAATTTGGTGAGTGGTTTGCTTCTTTGTTATTGTTATTCATGGTCGTTGGTTTCTTACAATGTGTATATTGACTAGGTTCGACGGTTAGTAACTTATCTCTGTCAGCGGTTATTGTCAACGTCCTAGTATCTGACTCATTGGCTAATTGTAATTCTATATTTTGTTGTTTTTCTTCTTTTTCTAGATATTCGGATCTGATGATACTTCCATCATCGCATACAGGATCAGATTCTGAATCTGATTCTATTTTATTTTTATCATAGTTATAATTATAGTGATATCCTTTGACTAGTAATTTGACATAAATATTATATTTATCTATTTGATGTTTTACCAGCTCGAATAATCCTTCCAATTCAAATTTGGTAAAAGTATTTGTAGTAGGAAATAATAGTAACAATTCTTCATATGTAGATGAAATGATTTGAGGAATTAGTTCTGCTATTTCTAATGGATCTCGAATCGTTTCAATGAATTCTCTTTTGCCTCCTTCTTCTATTTCCTTAAATCTTTGTTTTGCTGGAATCACTGACTTATTTATTGGCTTTGGATATCTTCTAATTTCTCTTCCATTCCTTTCACGTTTAGTACAGAGGGACCCTTTTCAAGTAAAGCGAACTTTGCCTCGTCACATTCTTTCAATAATCGTAGAGCTGCAATCTTTTCCTTTACTGTGAGATGAACTCCTTGACTCCAGTCTCCATATTTGTATAGACTCCAGGCTTCTCTCCTAATCTCATCCATTCCATCTATACATTGTTTATAGTAATATGTTAGATCACCTTTTGCTAAATCAAAGACAAACCGTTGTGATAATTGTTTCAAGACTTTGACATCTCTACATATAGGTCAAGTGTCGTAGCGCCTGTCGTTATTCCAAGTTCCAAATCTATTTTCTAGATATCCTGATACTGCATCTTTCTGTTCTTCTATATTTGTATAAAACCTATTTGCACATACATCTGACTTTATGTGCTGGTTTACCTTTCTTTCATTTGGATTTAGATATGGAGCCTTCTTTGGAAGATATATTATGGTAAGCCAATGTTTCTGTCCTTTGATATAGTCATTTGTCATTTTACTTATGTGAAATGAAGCATTATCCCATATGATTATCAGTCTTTTCCAGTAATTTTTTACGATATACGTTTTGATGTTTTCCAGATGGTCTATGGTATTAGTGGAGTTCATTTTATCATAAAAATCATATATCAATCTTTGATCTGGCCATAACATGGATATGTATGCAGAAAACTTCTTTCTACTCCCAGTATGTTCTATCTTATGTTGTTCTCCTTCAAGGCTCATAGACTTTCGTATACAGGGTTTCTGTGTTATCGTAGTTTCATCTTCAAATGCAAGCATTACCCTTTTTTTTCAGAGCTGATGCCATCTGCTTGTAGTTTTCTACTCTTCCTTTTCCTTCTTCATAATCAGGTCCATCATGTAATAATTCTAATTTAGGTCTCTTATCTCTTACATCTAATCCCCATCTCCTTGGTTATTCTTTGTAGATGTTTGAAGCTGATTGGGATCCCAAGCTCATCTGTAAGGCATCTTGCAAGTGATCTAAGACTCCATGTGTTCCTGAGATAGCCGAAGATATGAGGATCATTAAATAATGCAGAAAGAATAATCTCCTTATCTTCATCCGTTATCCTAGATTTTGCTCCACCAGGTTTCTTGATTCTTGATCCATCAACTCCTTTGGTGAGGTAGGCTGCAATCCACCTTTGTACTGATCGACTACTAACTCCGTGCTCCTTTGCTATCTCCAGATAAGTTCTTCCCTCACTCTTTTGAAGTACAGCCAATAGCCTACGATACTCCTCTTTCTTACTGGTAGTCTTCATTAATGAGTTCAACATGTTCTTTTGCCCTATAGTAAGTGCAAGAGCAGAAGGATGGTTCACAGAATGAAGATATGCTACTTATGTTAAGCTTTATCCATACAATAATCTAGACCAAGTAGTAAATTAAATACGACATGGATCTAGACACTTCACTTATTACCACAGAGTACACTGATCTTTATGAGCGACTGTGGGAAATTCGATTCGAAGAGAGAGAGTCCATTAGAATATTACAATAGAAATGGAATTGAATATACCTATGGATGAAAATAACACATTTGTAGTTCAATCAAAGGGCTTGTTCGATCTGTTTCAAAGGATTGAATCAACATATTTGACTCAGTATTATGGCTCAGGATATTTAGAGATTGGTCGTGAACGCTGGTATGACGTTCCAGCAGCTTATATTAAACCGGTGTCTAATGAGTCATCCAGTGAATATGGCGTATTGTTAGGAACTGTTCTAAACAATATTAGTTAGTCCTATACTTCTTTCTCATCATTCATATAAGAGTCTAATGAGACTGAAAGACATATCCAATATGTAATCCTATTCTCTGAATATCATATAACTTACTGTTAACTCTTGTTCCGGAGTATCGTGATCATAGCTTCCATTAGTAAATGCAAAGACTATGTAATCGCCAACTGGTAATGACTCTGGTTTACCATGGAGTATTTCAGATAACACGAGTATTGGAGATGGAACACTCCTAACTGCAGCGCTTGCCACCACTCTATCTCCAATCTGTGCCCCAGAGGGAACTTCGCATATTAGTAACTGCCAACTAGTTCCACCTTGTTCTATAGAAGGCAGAGTTCCGGAACACGAACCATAGACCACTTTATTATTAGGAACCTTAGGGCATATTCCTATACAACGGTCGTCTAGGAATTGTTGACGTCTATCTGTGTTAGAGGTTATATCCGACTGACCCATAACTGCAGAACTGGATATTAGCACGGTAGCTAATACCGCTAGAAATATGAGACCTGTAATAGCACCTTTCATATTCTACCGTTAATAACGTTCATTCTTTTTCTGTACTGCTTGGAATATTACTACCAATTAAGTCTTAGAAGTCTTCCATTATAGATATATGTACAGATTATGTAATCCTTTACTTAGACTGTATCCATGTGAATGTCTAATAAGCATTATCCATACTTTCACTTCCTAGGCATCATTTAATCTCCACCAAACCAAATTAAGATCCATTAGGATAAAGGATATCTATCCATTCGAGGCTCAATCCTCACTACCGTCTTTATCCTCATGTTAAGGAGATACCACAGTTAGCTTACCGAGGCTTGCTCTCATACAATCTATTGTGGCTAATAACACCTTAACTGTGATTTGCAAGAGTACGACTGTTACTATTATCATATATTTTAGTGACGTATTTTCTCCTATCTTTAAGTACCCAGTAAACAACCTTCAATAACTTGGAAGCGGCGGCAACAGCTGCTTTGGAATTGCCTTTACTTTTAGATAATCATCTGTAATGTAATGTTATGTTACTATTCTTATCAGTTCTTATATGCGAATAAACACATTCCAACATTATCCATCTGAGATGTTTACTTCCAGTCTTTGTAATCGCTCCATGGTAAGTGATTCCTCCAGAGCTATGTGTAGAAGGGATCAATCCCGCATAGGAACACAGATGATTAGAGTCTGGAAATCTATTGATATCTCCAATTTCACTGACTATTAGTACAGCTGAATAGTGTCCTATACCCGGGATTGTCATTAAGAGTTTAGTCATTTCATCCTCCTTTGAATATGACGATATTTTTTCAGATACCTCTTTGATTTCGATATTTAGAGAGATATCTACCAGCCTTCTTTTTGCTACTTCTAACTCATCAACATATTGTCTATATTGATCTGTATCAGTCTTCCCTTCTTGTATTGCTTTATTTATATATCCCTGTAAACGTTGCTGTGAGACTAGGTTGGCCGCTCGTCTGGTCTCTGCTTTATGTAAGTTCTCGTATGAGTCTCCTAAAGAGTCGTACAGGTTAAAGAGCTGGGTACCTGAGCCTACTAATGCCACCATAGAGCCCGCTTGTGTTAGCATGGTGGCGTTGAAGCCTTGCATCCTCTGTGATAATGTCTGTGTTTGAGTGGCTACGTTCTGCATCTGCGTTCCCATTGTTTGAAACGCAGGTCCTACTCTCTGTGAGGTTGTGGAGAGCTGGTTCATAGCGTTGTTAAGTGGGTTTATGCCTGCTGATAGTTGTTGTGTTCTCTGCTGAAGTGTTAATACTCCCTGCCCAAAGGTGTTAATTGGTGCGGTAACACCAGTAATACGTTGAGAGAAATTAGCTAGAGACTGACCCATCTGGTCTACTCCAGTTCTAGAAGACTTTATTTTAGTATCAGTCTGTTGTACTGCGTCACCTACTTGCCTTACCTGATTAGCAGCATCTACAGCTCGCTCTATGAAAAATGAAATACGGTACTCTTGCTGGGTGGACAAATACGATAATAAAATAGATAAAAAAGAGTATAGGAACTAAGACAACTAATTGTCTTCAATCACAACGCATGTCTTATTTCTGGCCGTTAAGAATATAAAAAAATAGATCTATTATCTATTTAATGATTCTACCCATCCATCAATATTCTCTGTAAAGTCATTTAGTTTTTCCTCTCTTTTGTCATTTGCTGGATCACGTATTTGGTCTTGATACTGGGCTAATGTCATGTTTGAATAAATTTCTTGTACTTGTTCACATTTAATCATTGTATAATTATTATCTCTGTTTGAAACTTTTACGACTTGACCTCCTTTAAGCTCGACCATACATGACGTTGGATATACGGGAGCAGTAAACAATTGTGCATATACAATGTTTGTTATTGACATGATTGTTGTCGTAAGTATTGCTAGACATAACATAACCTGAATTGTGACCTTTACTTTCTTTCCCACTAATGACTTGGGTAGTATTATCCGTCCTCCATTTCCACTTTGTTTGACTATTGTCTCAAATGACATTGTTTTGATCTCTTTTGCTATCATATCAGTATCTACTATGTAGCAACATGTTGTATATGAATAACAGGTAGGTCTTTTACGTTATTTCTCTCTATATTCAACTAACCGCTGAGTAATTTCTTTATCTCTACGTCTAATGTTTTTGCTAAGTTTTGAGAAGCTCTCTCGGCTCCTGGTCTGTACTAATTTAGATACCATTCTTCGGTCTATCTTGGAGGATTAACTGTCATGTGATGAATTCTAATTTCATTGGTAGCGAAAATCGTAGCATATGGAACATCGATCGTTTTTCATTATCTGTTATCTGCCTATCGCTATATCCCTTGCGAGTTCTAATTTCGATTTCACCTTCTAATGAACCGGTTTCTACCACTGAGTGACTTATTGTATCCTAGATTATTTGCTGCTTCATCAGTTATCGCTCTTAAAATACCCCTTCTTTTATCGTGCGATTGATTTGACAAGATTGTTTGAATGGGGGCTACTGTTTCGCATACAAAATTTGTATATTCTTCAGCTGAATCAAAGTCGAAAATCATGTCTAATCTTTCAATAGTAATGTCTTCTAATCCTGACTTGATAAAAGAGTCCTTAAGAATATATTCATCGGACAGATTAAACGGTCCAGGGGTCAAAGATAGATCGATCGCAAAGTAGGAATAAAATGAAAAGTTTTAAAAATGATCCTTAAGAGGCATTCAACCCCAGCAGCAAAAAAAGATCATAAGGGTTCTGGACCATGGACAGTTCTTCGTCGATTCTGAAACATTAAGGAAATTGAATACCATTGATAACTCGATGGTTTGAAAGCTTCAAAGTGGAAAATTGGACGAAAAAGAAATTAAGATAAAAGTCGAACGGCTGGCACAAATTGTCGTTAAGAAAGGAAAACCCTTCGATCCTAAGATGATCGTCGGCTCTGAGATCATTCTTCCACGATCTGTCTATTGAAGAGGCACGTAAGATATTCCATGATGAAGGTGTTATACCAGAGCTCTATTAGTGTTATCCAAAAGGTGTACATCGTTATTTTATCAAATGGGATATTCAATATAGAATACCTTATCGACATCTCGTACAAGACTTAGTTTTTTACGTAAAAACCTTAGCCAATTAAATTGGCGAAAGAAAATAGCATGAAAGTAGTATCAGCCAATTTGTAAGACGCTTTTAACATGTATGATCTTATATAGCTGGCGGTGAATTTTACACCGTATTATTACAAATAAGTCACAAAACACGAGTACAAAAATGAAAGTGAATCATTCATATTTGCATTCTTTGCAAGTCCTCCTGAGATATTAGGTGTCAACATCTAGTTTCAACTCTTACATATCTTGATTCTTTCACCAGATCTATGGTATTGTGCTATTACATAGCTTTATCTCAAAAAATGAATGGTTTCTACAGAGCCGTTACAATGCAAGACATCTTATACTAGCCTTTAATGGCATAAAGAGGACGAGGCAAAAACGCATGCATATAACCATGAAAGGCTGCTTACTCATAGTACTTCCAGTGGTTATTTTGTGAGTGTGAATGAAGTCTAGTTTAGTTCGTAATTAGTTACAAGCATTAATAGATAAGTTGAAAATGGAATATACAAAACTGGGCGCTGACATTAGGGGGGTTGCGCAGCCTCTACTTGGTCTTTAGCTGCTCTGGACTATTCACATAATTTCTGGCTTCTTGTCTAATGTTTGAAACAAGAATAATCTATTTGAATTTCAGTTAGGACCATTCAGTTTCTTCACCCTTCGATTGGTGTAGGGTATAAATAGCATAGCGCGCAAGATTTGTACGTGAGTATCAGAGAAGAAGATAGATTTTTTGATAATTTAATTTCTGACCTAAGTAAACAAGAAGAATGGCCTTTAGTTGTAGAAAAATCAAAAGACGTGATTAAAAAAAATCCACAGACTGAAAGTGTAATTAGAAATCATATATCTGAGTGGCTAGTAAGCAAACATGGTATCGCAAAAGTATATGCTGCTTACACAGTATATGTGACTCAAATCAAAGCGGATCAAACTCAAAATTTAGCATACGACAACTGATATGCTATATGACTGATTAATTTTAGCAATATATACTTGTTACAGGAACTGCCCTAGGCATTATGAACTCACTGCTGCTAAGATTGGATTACATTTGATCATGACTGTCCACTTGGGGCTCTAAAAAGAACCCTCTTATGAATCTTCATTTTTCTTAGCTAGAAATAATAATCGAGTCAGTCATATCTGGAATACTTGCGTACTATTACATTTATATGAATGATGATTTTTGTAATTTAATTCAATAATACAAGATTTAGATTTTATCCGCTCTGTTCTTATAGATTGATATAGATCGATACCTCTATCTAAAATGTGATAGATTCATTTTCTCTTCTGGTTTCATCTCTCTTTGTCTTCTTACGTTTTTAACAGCATCTTCGAAATGTCTAATTGATATACGTGCTTCTGACGTATGTTTTAATGCATCTTCGGGAGATGGATATTTTTGAATATAATCATGTAAAGCTAAAGATGCGGCAGTATTTGCAACCGAGGATACATCCGCTCCGCTAAACCCTTCTGTTATGTCTACTAATCTCTTTAGATCTATATCATCGCTAATTGGTTTTCCTTTAACGTGGATCTGCAGGATCTTTTCTCTCGTATTCTTGTCAGGATTTGGTATGTATACGATCTTATCAAAGCGACCAGGTCTTAGCAAAGCAGTATCGATCATGTCTACTCTATTAGTTGCAGCAATTACAACAATATCATGGATTTCTTCTATGCCATCCATCTCTGTGAGCAGCTGTGACATCATTCTTTCTGAACTGGAGTGACCACCCCCAAAACCTTCCATCCCAGCTCCTCCTCCTCTGATAGGAGCAATGGAATCAACTTCATCAAAGAAAATAACACATGGTGAAGCTTGCCTTGCCTTTCTAAAAATATCTCTAATTCCTTTTTCGGATTCTCCTACCCATTTTGACATGAGCTCTGGACCCTTGATGCTGATGAAATTCGCCTCTGATTCCGTTGCTACTGCCTTTGCAAGCATGGTCTTACCTGTACCTGAAGGTCCATGCAACAGTATTCCTTTAGGTACTGTATGTCCTAACTGTTTGTACATTTCCGGAAAGCGCATAGGCCATTCAACGGCTTCTTGTAATTCTTGCTTAATAGTGTCTAATCCGCCTATATCATCCCATTTCACTTCTGGTGGCTCTACATAGACTTCTCTCATAGCAGATGGGGTTATTTCCCGTATTGCATACTGGAAATCATTCATGGTTATTATGAGCTTTTCTAATGTTTCGGGAGGAACTTTTTCATCCTCTAGATTGAGTTCAGGTAGAAGCCTTCTCAAACACTTCATAGCTGCTTCTTTACACAGGTACTCAAGATCGGCTCCTACGAAGCCATGAGTTACAGCAGCAATTTTATCTTGATCTACATCGCCATTGAGCGGCATATTTCTTGTATGTACCTGCAGAACTTCCAGTCTGCCACGCTTATCTGGAACTTTAATCTCGATCTCTCTATCAAATCTGCCTGGTCGACGCAATGCAGGATCTATCGCATTTGGTCTGTTACTGGCTGCAATAACTATCACTTTTCCTCTAGCCTCCAAACCATCCATAACTGAAAGCAATTGTGAAACTACTCTTCGTTCTACTTCTCCCATGACTTCTTCTCTCTTTGGTGCGATAGAGTCTATTTCGTCTATGAATATTATGGAGGGGGCCTTTTCTCTTGCTTCTTTAAAGATTTCCCTTAAACGTGCTTCGGATTCTCCATAGAATTTGCTCATGATTTCAGGTCCGGATATACTGATAAAATGCGAGTTGCTTTCATTAGCTACTGCCTTAGCCAATAAGGTCTTGCCAGTGCCGGGAGGTCCATGCAATAGTATACCTTTGGGCGCTTCTATCCCGAGTTTTTCAAATATCTCAGGATGTCGTAACGGGAGCTCTATCATCTCCCTTACCTTTTGGATCTCATCCTTTAGTCCACCTATGTCCTCGTACGCAACAGCTCTCGCATCTCCACGTACCAGAGCCTGATCGGATGCTGCTATAGTGAACTGTGTTTTCTGGTTGATGATTAATGTATCAGTTGCAGCAGGTGTAAGGCCAATAACTTGAAAGGTGAGCCTTCCGCCAAAATAAGGGATCATCAAGTTATCTCCTTTTGTAATACAAACACTTTCGAGTGAATCTGCGAGATACCTTTCGTCAATAGGTGGTACTGCTTCTAATGGGGCTACAATGACTTTTTCAGCAGGTATGGCTTTGATCTTTTTTACGACGACGGTATCACCTATGGCCAGACCTGCGTTATTTCGTACAAGACCATCAATTCTGATTATGCCTTTGCCTTCATCAGAAGGATACAAAGGTAAACACTTCGCTGCTGTCCTTCTAGTACTCTTGCTTTTTTGACCGCCTCTTATCTCTATAACATCTCCAGTAGAAGCATTCAGTAGATCCATAGAGTCGTAGTCGATGCGGGCAATCCCTCTACCAACATCTCTACTGTAGGCTTCAAGTATTCTTAATTCCAGATTTAAAGCATCATTATCGGCAGGAGGCATACTAACCTACGTAGTCGATAACTCCTTATACATGCTTGCAACCCCTTATGGCATCTTATTTCACTGAAAAGCATTCTATTAGAAAGACTTCGTTTGATTTGAGGTATGTTTTAGTGTATCGACATCATCTCAATTCTAGATGGATACCTTTATAGTAGATAATAAAAATGCTGTAAAAAATGCTAATCTGAGATATTCTAGCGTATCCTAAATATTTATAAGTTATTAATCCCGTAGTATCATCATTAGTATCAATAAATAGGATATATATTATTGCTTACCTTGAAGGGTTTCATAAAAATTTAACCAACTAATCTAAAAGAATATGCATCCTTGTTAAAGGAATTTATTGTGTTAATTCAATCATATTGATTTTTCTTCTTTGTTGCACAAATCATTATCATTATGAATAACATGTATATATTTGAGGCTAAGAGCGGAGCGGGAATAGCAACATCTTCAAGAACGGTCTATGAGTATTGTGATATGGTGATGCATAGCGAATGCAGGGCTAAATCTAAATGCCATTGTACAAAATATGGTCACAGAATGTTATAAAACTGTTTACTATACTGTAATAAAGTAGGAAGGGATACATATTCCGCCCAATAGGCCTAGATGGATTTGTATAAAAAGGATTTATTAGTGTTGAACTCCTTCCTTATAATCTAATATGATTCGCTTATAGTTTTTCAACAATTTAGTTGGCTATACTTTTTACGTACTGATGTGACTCAGTTTTCATTAGTTATCCCCTTCTGGTCCCGTTCTATTGATGTACAGACAAGTTTCTTGGCCTATATTATACATATTAGACCTCTTGCATTTTGACTATCTCTGTATCCTCTACTAATGAAATACGACATTATTTGAGCACGATAATGTCGCAAAGGGCGACATTAAAGACTACTTGGTAAAAAAGAAAAAGCGGTTACCTGGGATACCGTAAACTGGCTCTAGTTTCTCTACATTGTCCAATATGAATCCATAATTATATTTCCAGAATGATTTGCAATAGTGTCTTTGGTAATCTTCTGCAAAATCTCTTGAATTGGTATACCCTTTTACCCCTACAACCTGCGCCTTTCCGATTATC
>Ga0299914_10001974_pt1 | contig 13893 bp, 12 predicted proteins | sample RVTome_10_FD_201361 | JGI IMG/M metagenome (GOLD analysis project Ga0299914, IMG submission 201361) | Soil microbial communities from uranium-contaminated site in the Upper Colorado River Basin, Wyoming, United States - RVT153D57 (version 2) ...
ATCCGCTCGGGAGCGCACTCCGGGCGTACGAGCAACAGCGCCGTCCCGAGGTGGAGAGCCTGCAACGGGCTGCCAGGGCGAGTCGCAGTTGGTTCGAGGGCGCCGATCGATACCGGGCGATGGAGCCTGAGCAATTCGCCTTCAGCATGCTCACCCGAAGCCAACGAATCACATACGACAATCTCCGGGTCCGCGATCCCGTCTACATGGCGGGTGTCGACGTGTGGTATGCCGGCTCCGACCATGGCTGGCCACACCCGGTCGAGCCCCAGGTTCCGCCTATGTTCCACCCGTTTCGGGTGAGAGGGCTCGATCTGGCCAACCGGATCGTGGTCTCCCCTATGGACCAGTACAGCGCGGTCGACGGAGTCGTCAACGAGTGGCATCTGGTCCACCTGGGTAGCCGCGCCGTCGGCGGCGCCGGCCTGGTGATGACGGAGATGACGTGCGTGTCACCCGAGGGCCGGATAACCCCGGGGTGCACCGGTCTCTGGCACGAGGAGCAGGCAGAGGCCTTCGCCAGGATCGTCGACTTCGTCCATGACCACAGCGACGCCAGGATCGGGCTCCAGGTCGGGCACTCCGGTCGAAAGGGCTCGACCAAGCTGATGTGGGAGGGCGACAGCGAGCCCCTCGACGATGGAAACTGGGAGATCATCGCCCCCTCGCCGATCAGGTACCGCCCGGACAGCCAGATGCCCCGGGCCATGACCCGCGACGACATGGACCTGGTTCGAGACCAACATGTCCGCTCGGCGATTCTCGGCGACCGGGCCGGCTTCGACATGTTGGAGCTCCACTATGCCCATGGCTATCTGCTCTCCAGCTTTCTCACTCCGCTGGCGAACCAGCGGAACGACGAGTACGGCGGTTCGTTGGAGAATCGGATCCGCTACCCGCTCGAGGTGTTTCAGGCGGTGCGTGATGCCTGGCCGGAGCGCAAGCCGATCTCGGTCCGGATCTCGGCCACCGATTGGGTTGACGGCGGTTTCGACGGAGACGACGCAGTGGTCTTTGCCTTCGCCCTCAAGGAGCTGGGTTGTGACCTGATCGACGTTTCGACCGGTCAGACCACCATCGAAGCCGACCCCGAGTACGGGCGTCTCTATCAGACTCCGTACGCGGATCGGATACGCAACGAAGTCGGTATCCACACGATGACGGTGGGGGCGGTGTCCAGCATCGACGACGTTCACAACATCCTCGTGGCGGGGCGCGCCGATCTCTGTCTCCTCGCCCGTCCCCACATCGTCGATCCCTATTGGACCCTCAACGCGGCCATCGACCTCGGCTACAGCGCCCACTCATTCCCCGATCAGTACCTGGCCGGTCTCGGGGCGAGACGGCGGGAACAGCAGCCCATCCCGCCAGATGTGTTCCGAAGGCGCGACATACCGCCAGGGAAGGCGCGCTGACGACCGGGCTCGTTCGTCTCCGCCGTGTTCTCGTCTTCTTGGTGGTGATCGCCCTCCCGGCGTGCTTCGGCACGTCCGATCCGCCGGTCCGCGTCCTGTTCCTCGGCAACAGCTACACCCACGTCAACGATCTACCCCGGATGGTCCGGTCCTTGGCGGCCTCGGCGGACATGCGAGTCGAGGTGGGGATGAGGGCCCCCGGTGGCTGGTGGTGGCGCGACCACGCCGCTTCGGAAGAGACCACCGACGCCATTGCCGGGGGCGACTGGGACTACGTGGTGTTGCAGGAGCAGAGCATGGCTCCCGCCGACCGGGACCAGGCTCGGCGCGCAAGCTATCCGGCCGCCGAGCTGTTGTCCCGCACCGTGGTGGGCAATGGTGGGCAGGTCGTGCTTTTTCTCACCTGGGGCCATCTCAATGGTTCCCCCGAGCTGGGCCACAGCACCTACTCGGCGATGCAGGTCGACCTGGCCGACAGCTACCTGGCGTTTGGCGACTCGCTGTTGGCCGAAGTCGCGCCGGTGGGCATGGCCTGGTGGATATCGCTCGCCGAGCGACGCGAGATCGATCTGTATCAGGCGGACGGGAGCCACCCCAGCCTGGCCGGCAGCTATCTCGCCGCCGCGGTGATCGCCGCCGTCGTACTCGATGTCGACCCCACTGACTTCGATGCCTCCCTCGGGCTCGATGAGAGCCATGCCGCGGCGCTGCGCGGGTTCGCGGCCCCGGCGGTGGGTGGAGAAGTGCCCTGGGAAGGGTGATCGGCCGGTGGTGAGTCGGATCGGTGGACCCTCGGTGAAAACCGTTCCTCAAATCTGTCGAGTTGTGGCAAACTGTCGCCACCAGAGAAAGGAGGTGGTCCTAGGTTGTATGAAAGTCTTTGGACTCTGGAGGTGGTCGAGCGCTGAGCGGCGCTGACCGCGTGCGCCGCTCGTCCCTCGGGACCGGTGGCGACTCCAAACTCGGACCACCCGGCTCTGGATACCACGGACCTAGTCCATCCGTGGCGGTGTACTTCGCCGAAGCAACGCCATAGCTGATCTTCGATGAGGGGCCCCCGAAATCTCGGGGGCCCCTCGACGTGTCAGATCGTGAACCCGTGCTCGATCATCCAGTCGTCGTTGAACACCTTGGATAGATAACCCCTCCCTGAGTCGGGCAAGATCACCACCACCAGGGCTTCGTGGTGCTCTTCGGCCACGCGGAGTGCGCCGTAAGCGGCCAGGCCGCACGACCCGCCGACCAGGATCCCCTCTTCCCGGGCGAGTCGCCGAGTCATGGAAAGGGACTGCTCGTCGGTCACCGTGACCCACCGATCGATCAGGTCCAGGTCGACAGTCTCGGGGTAGAAATCCTCGCCCACCCCCTCGACCAGGTACTGGTGGACCGCGTCGGAGGACTCGGCCGTGAAGATCGAGCCCACCGGGTCGACGCCGACCACGAGGATCCGAGGGTTCTGGCCTTTCAGGTAGCGACCGGCTCCGGTGATGGTTCCCCCGGTCCCCACTCCCACGACCAGGACGTCGATCTGACCGTCGGTTTGGCGCCAGATCTCGGGTCCGGTCCCCTCGTAATGTGCCCGGGGGTTGGCCGGGTTCGAGTATTGATCGGGATGGAACGCACCCTCGATCTCCTTGGCCAGTCGACGGGCAACTCCGTAGTACGAATCGGGATGCTCGGGGAGCAGGTCGGTGGGTGTCACTACCACCTCCACCCCGTAGGCCCGAAGCAGGTCTTGTTTCTCCTTGGAAACCTTGTCGGGAACAGTGCATATCACCCGATAGCCGCGGACGGCTCCGATCATCGCCAGGCCGACGCCGGTGTTGCCGGAGGTCGGCTCGATGATGGTGCCACCGGGGCGGAGAAGGCCATGCTCTTCGGCGGCGTCGATCATGGACACCGCAATCCGCTCCTTGACCGAGCCGCCCGGGTTCATGTGCTCGAGCTTGGCGACCAAGTTGCCAGGCGGGTGGATCCGGGAGAGGCGGACCAGCGGAGTGTTGCCGATGGCGGCGACAACGTCGGGAAGGATCTCCATGCGCCGGCGAGGGTATCGCACCCGGCGGCTCACCAAAGATCCGCCCCTAATCTCGCGCTGTGCCCCGAATCGTCCGATATGCCTGGTTCACACTCGTCTTCAACGTTGGGGTGATCCTGCTCGGCGCCCTGGTTCGGGCCACCGGCTCCGGAGCGGGATGCGGGAGGAGTTGGCCCACCTGCCAGGGTCAGGTGGTTCCCGAGCTCTCCGGCTCCACCGCGGTCGAGTACACCCATCGCACCGCCAGTGGCATCGCCCTGCTCCTCGTGGCCGGGCTCGTGGTGTGGGTGTGGCGTCGGACAACACCGGGTGAGCCTGCTCGGGTCGGGGCGGTCCTTTCGCTCACTTCGATCATCGGCGAAGCACTTATCGGCGCCATGATCGTTCTCGCCGAGTGGGTGGGCGACGACGCCTCCGTGGCGCGTGTGATCGCGGTCCCGTTGCATCTGGTCAACACCTTGCTCCTGCTGGCCGCGCTCACCCTGACCGTCTTCTGGCTCTCCGGCGGCCGGCCTCTCGCCCCCCGGTCCCACCCTGGCATCTTGCGTTGGGTGGCCCTGGGCGGCACGGCGATCGTGCTGCTGGCAGCAACCGGGGCGGTTACGGCTCTGGCCGACACCCTGTTTCCGAGGGACGGGTCCGATCTCGGATCTGGTGGTGAGGCTCATTTCCTCACCGATCTGCGTCTCATACATCCCGTCCTGGCCGTGCTCGCCGCCGCGATCGGTTGGTGGGCCTCGGGTCGGTCCCGGGCACCGAGAAGTGTCGCCGCCAAGGCTTTGCCCGTGCTGGTGGGGCTGATGCTGATCACGGGCGCCCTGAACATCGCGCTCGGAGTCCCGGTGTGGATGCAGCTCCTCCATCTCCTCCTCGCCGACACCCTGTGGGTCACCTACGTCTTCGTTTCCGCCCAAGCTCTTCAGGCCCCAGTCGGGGCAGGCCAACGTGTCTGAGGAGGACGGGGCTCAGTCGAGGGCCAGTCGGTCGTCGCCGAGCAGGTAGCGGGGACCGCTCCCCCTCCCGGCGACACGGTTGGAGGGGTTGAAGATGGCGCAGGCCCGGCAATGCCGATTCGCCCCGGTATAGGCTCCGCCGGCGATGTTCGACGAGCTGTCCGACGGTGTATTCCGACGCCATTTCGAGTCGCTCAGGCTCAACGTCGGTGTGATCGTTGTGGAGGAGGGTGTCGTCGTCATCGACACCAGAGCATCCCATGTCGAAGCCGACGAGCTTCGTGACGAGCTGCGCGCCCTCACCGCGCTTCCGGTGCGCTGGGTGATCGACACCCACTGGCATTGGGATCACACGTTCGGGAACGCTCGCTTCCCTGAGGCCGAGATCTGGGGGCACGACATGTGTCGTAAGAACATGGTGCAGAGGGGAGAGTCGATGAAGCTGGATGCCGCTGCGTGGTTCCCCGAGCGGAGGGCCGAGTTCGAGGCGGTCGAGATCACGCCGCCGACCAAGGTGGTCACCGATACCGCCCAGATCGACTTCGAGTCGAAGCTGGTCACGCTGACCTATCACGGTCTCGGTCACACCGACGCCGACATCGTGGTCTCCGTCGACGAGGTGAGCTTCATGGGCGACCTGGTCGAGGAAGGAGCACCGCCGGTGTTCGACGACGGCTACCCGATGAGTTGGCCCCGCACCCTCAGGTCGGCGCTCGGCATCGCCGGGTCGCTACAGGTGCCCGGGCACGGTGACACCATGGATCAAGCTGCATCGCTGGCCCAGCTGGCCGAGATCGAGGCAGTTGCAGCCTTGGCCCGTCGCTGCGTAGAAGAGAACATGCCTGTGTCCGAGGCCGCCCGGCTTGGCCCGTATCCGGACCAGGTGATGACCTCGGCCTTGAACCGGGCCGTGGCCGTCGGGCTTTAGCGCAGGCTCAGCTCTGCTCGTAGTCCCGGGTCAGGCATCGGCGGCGAGCTGGCGGGCCAGGGCGTCCGGATCGGCGGTCGGCAGGTCGCAGACATGATCCCGGCAAACGTAGGCCAGGGTCCGGGACTGGTCGGCTCGGCCATCGAAAAGCGGGATCGGCTCTTCCCCGGTCGAAGAGGGGGCCAGCACCGTGTTGGGGCGGAATCGGTCCCAGTAGACCCGCGACAAGGCGGGCCAATCCGGGCCGACTATGGCCAATTGCCGACCGGTCAGGTAGGAATGAAGCACCCCGAGATGGTGTCCCACCATCGATGGATAGCGCTCCATGAGCAGCCCGGAGGCCCGCAACGTGGCCGTGGCGAGCCGTCTCGCTTCTTCGTCGCCGGTGTAGGAAGAGAGAGTGAGCAGTGATTCGGCGGCAAGACCGTTGCCCGATGGGGAGGGGTTGTCCATCTGATTCTTGGGCCGTTTGATCAGGTCTTCGCCGTCGCTCGGGGTGTCGAAAAAACCGCCTTCAGGGTCGGCGAACCGATCGCTGATGGCGGAGGTCAGCTCGAGCGCGGCGTGGTACCACTGGTGCTGTCCGGTGGCCGCGTACAGAGCGAACAGACCCTGGGCCACTGCGGCGTGGTCTTCCAGGAAGCCGGGCACCGAGCCGGGCCGACCCTCCCGCCACGAACGGCGGAGAACGCCGTCGACGACCATCTCCTCCAGGACGAAACGTGCCGTCTCACCTGCCGCCTCCAGATAGCGCGGATCGTCGAGGGCAGCGCCGGCCTCGGCCAACGCCCTGATCGCCAGACCGTTCCAGGAAGCCACAACCTTGTCGTCGAGGCCCGGCCTGATCCGCTTCGCCCTGTGCTCGAGGAGACGTACCCTGATCGACTCGATGCGGTCGGTCCAGGGATCGGAGGTGGGGCGGTAGAGGATGTTTGAGCCCTCGAAGTTGCCGTGCGGCGAGGCTCCGAAGAATCGTGCTGCCTCGGCGCCGTCTTCCGGTCCCAGCACCTGCTCGAGCTCGTGGGTGGTCCAGAGGTAGAACTTGCCTTCGACACCCTCGGAGTCGGCGTCCTCAGCCGAGTAGAAGCCGCCGGCCGGATGTCTCAGGTCGGTCATGAGATAGGCGATCGTCGACCTGGCCACGTCGACGAACGAGGGCTCGTCGAGCTCGATGCCGGCCCAGAGATAGAGACGGGCCAATTGGGCGTTGTCGTAGAGCATTTTCTCGAAATGCGGAACGAACCATTGCGCGTCGACCGAATAGCGGGCGAAACCACCACCGAGCTGATCGTGTATCCCACCCTGTGCCATCTCGGAGAGAGTCACTTTCAACATGTCGCCCGACTGTGGCGCCCAACTGTCTTCGTGGACGCGGAGCAGGAAGTCGAGCACGGGCTGTTGCGGGAACTTGGGGGGGCCGCCGAATCCGCCGTTGACAGGGTCGAAGCTCGCCGCCAGCGATTCGTAGGCGTGCTCCAGGCCCTCGATGCCGGGAAGATCGTCGGCACGAGGGATGGAACGGCTGATCGCATCGGTGAGGCGCTCGGACTGTCCCAGTACCTCTTCGCGCCGTGTTTCCCAGGCTTCCGACACCGCCTGCATCACCGTCTGGAACGAGGGCATCCCGTGCCGCTCGGTGTTGGGGAAGTAGGTGCCGGCATAGAAGGGATGGCCTTGGGGGGTGAGCCACACTGTCATCGGCCACCCTCCCTGGCCCGTCATCGCCTGCACCGCCTCCATGTAGATGCTGTCGACATCTGGCCGCTCCTCCCGGTCGACCTTGACGTTGACGTAGAGCCGGTTCATCAGGTCAGCCGTCTCCTGGTCTTCGAACGACTCGTGGGCCATCACATGACACCAATGACAGGCCGAGTAACCGACGCTCAAGAGGACCGGGACATCGCGCGCCTGGGCCTCGGCGAATGCCTCTTCTCCCCATTCGCGCCAGTCGACGGGGTTGTCCTTGTGCTGGAGGAGATAGGGCGAGGTGGCTTCGGCGAGGCGGTTGGGCACTCTCTGAACGTAGTCGTCTCCAGGATTAGGGTCCGACCGTGCACGCCGAGGGAGCGAATTGACCGACCGGGACATCGATGCGCTGTACCTGTCGGCCGAGCAGCGCTGGATCCAGGGCTGGCTGACCGGCCCGACTATCGAAGGAAGCCCTTTGCGTCGGGGCGATCCCGCCCCGGATGTCGAGGTGCTCGACGAGGTCGGGGCGAAAGTCTCGCTGGCGAGATTGTGGCAGGAGCGTCCCGGGCTCGTCCTGCTTTGGCGGCATCTCGGGTGCGGATGCGGCATGGAGCGAGCAGAGAGGTTGAGGGAGGAGCACCGGCAGTATCTCGACGCCGGGCTCAATGTCGCGATCGTCGCTCCGGGCGACACTGAACGGGTGGCCCGGTACAGACAGCGGCACCGAATCCCGGTTCCGATGTTCACCGATCCCGGGTACACGGCGCATCGGGCATTCGGGCTCGGCCACTGGTCCGTCGAGCAGGTCCTCTACGACGCTCCCGACGAGTACTGCAACCTGGATCCGGAAACCGGACGTCGCTTCCAGGACGAGAGGCGAGCCCAGGACCGGCCGCTGGTCGACGACCCTTGGATGCAATCCGGTGAGTACGTAGTCGCCGTCGACGGCACCATACGCGTCGCCTATCTGTACAACTACTGCGCCGACTATCCCGATCCCAGGATCTTCGCCACCGCGGGGAGGCTGCTCGCCGGTTGAGACGGACCGTGCTCCTCATGCGTCACGCCAAATCGGATTGGGACGCCGACTACGGGTCGGATCACGACCGTCCACTCAACCAGCGTGGCGTGAGGAGTGCCCGGTCGATGGGTCGTCTCCTCGCCTCGGAGGGGATGGAGCCTCAGGTCGTGATCAGCTCGACCGCTCTCCGGGCGAGAGCCACCGCCGAACTGGCCATGGAGGCGGGTGGTTGGCCGGCCGAGCTGCGGCTCGACCCCTCGCTGTACGACTCGGGGCCTGGAGAGGTGCTCTCGGTGGGGGCGGCGACCGCGCCCGAGGTGAGTCGTCTCATGTTGGTGGGGCACCAGCCGACATGGTCGATGTTGGTGGCCATGTTGACCGGTGAGCGGGTCGAGATGAAGACGGCCTCGGTGGCCGTGGTCGTCCTAGATCTCGATTCCTGGGCAGACCTGCCCGACGGGAGTGGGTCGCTGAACCGGGTGTTGACCCCAGAGTCGGTCTGATCGGAGCCGGGACGATCATGCCGGTCTCAGCCGGCGGCGTCGGTCTCCTCCATCCGGGCCCGGACCAGCTTCTCCACCAACTCGGCGGGGAGGGGCCGATCGGGTCGGAAGCGGATCGTTCCCTTGGCGGTGTCGAACCCTTCGAGCTCGGCACGATTCGCCTCCATTACCGCCGGGCTCTGCACGTAGAAGGCGCAGTGGCTCTTCCCGGCGCCGTAGGAGACCAGGGGCCGTCCCTTGTAGTAGAAGGCTGGGGTCCCATAGCCGATCTTCTCAGTGGCTTCCGGCGTCACGGCCCTAATCGCCCGGCGAAGCTCCTCGAGCGCGGTTCGATCGCTCTCCGATAGACCGGCGAGGAATTCGTCCACTTCACGGGATGGCGTCGTCGTGTTCTTCCTTTGTTCCTTGGGATGAGACTTGTCTGGTGAGGGGTGACTAGCGGGTGCGGTGAAATACTCGAAGGGGCCGGTAGACAAGTGCGTGGTCACGTTACAATGAGGCAATCCCAGATACCCCGGAACCCCGCGATGTGGTGCAAAAGATGGGGGTTCACAAACACCCTCGTATCTGTCATAGTTGGGCGTTCGGGAGGCAGATCCCTGCCCGCCGGGCTCAGGAGGACTTTATTTGATGCCTGCCGCTGAAACGCGTACCGAGAAAACCGAAAAACCGCGCATACGGCTTCATTCGAAGCTGACCGATGAGCGCGGCCGCCTCACCACCGACCTGGTTTCTCAGTACCTGACCGCGATCGGCGAGTACGACCTCCTCACCGCGGAGCAGGAAGTCGAGCTGGCTCAGAAGATCGAGGGTGGCGAGGAGGCAGCTGAGAAGCTGGAGCGAGGCGAGTTCAACGGCAAGCGTGAGGAGATGGAGTTGCGACGGATGGCTCGTCGCGGGGCCCAGGCGAAAGACGATTTCCTCACCGCCAACCTGCGTCTGGTGGTGGCCAATGCCAGACGCTATGCCAACACCTCGGGGATCGACTTCCTCGACCTGATCCAGGAGGGCAACCTCGGCTTGATCAGGGCGGTCGAGAAGTTCGACTGGCGCAAGGGATTCAAGTTCTCTACCTATGCCACCTGGTGGATCCGCCAGGCCATCACCCGAGCCATCGCCGACAAGTCCCGGACTGTCCGCATTCCGGTGCATCTCCACGACACGCTGGCCGCGGTTCGCGCCGCCCAGGCATCGCTCAAAGCGGAGCTGGGTCGTGATCCGCGCCCGGAGGAGATCGCCGAGGAAGCCGGTGTGACCGCCGACAAGGTGGAGCTGGCGCTGAGTGTGGCCGACACGGTTTCGCTGGAACAGCCCATCGGTGAAGACGGCGCACAGCTCGGTGACTTCATCGAGGACGAGGACGCTGCAGACCCGGTGCAGATGACCGAGGAGATGGACGTGGCCAACTCGCTGCGGGTCTCCATCGAACGTCTCCCCGAGCGGGAGGGCAGGATCCTCGCTCTCCGATACGGGTTCTACGACGGTGTCCCCCGCACACTCGAGGAGATCGGCGACGAGTTCAATCTCACGAGGGAGCGAATCCGCCAGCTGGAGAAGCTGGCCCTATGCCGTCTCCGCCACCCCTCGTTCGGGATCAGGGAAGCGGACCTGGTTTGACCGGTAGCCGGTAGCCGGAATTCGGTATTCGGCATCCGAGCTCTGGCTACTGACTACTGACTACTGACTACTGACTACTGACTACTGACTACTGACTACTGACTACCTTTCCATCATGAAACTCGGCGAACTGGTGGGCGGCGCTCCACACGTATGCGGCCCGGAGACCACCATGCTCGAGGCGGCGGTGGCGATGGAGAGCTCCGATCTCGGTTCGTTGGCAGTGGTCGAGGGACGGGAGTTGGTCGGGCTCGTCACCGAGCGGGACATCAGACGTTCCGTGGCCGAAGGTATCGCTTCGGATACCAGCGTGGCTTCGATCATGAGTGGCGACCCCGATACCTTCGACTCAGATCTCGACGTCTGGGACGCTGCAGCGTGGATCACCGAGTCGGGCTACCGCCATCTCCCGGTCATCGACGATGACGGCTCCCTGCTCGGCGTGGTCTCGATTCGGGATCTGCTCAAGGCTCTGGTCGACACCGTCTGAGCCGCCCGGTCAAGACGTGGGGACCCACAAGAGCCTCAAGTCGGTGACCGTGATGTCGGTCTTCTCCAGAGGGATCTCCGCCTCTTCCACCCGGGCGGCCTTGGCTTGCAGCTCGTCGGTGATGGAGGCGACTCCTCGGCCAACTCTCCAACGCGACGAGCTCGGCCTGTTCGTCCTCCACCGATTGAGAAGCTGCCTCCGCCCTGGCTTGGGCCTGCTGACTCGCTGCCCGTCGTCGCGCCGCCCCACCCAGTGGATTGGATCGCCTCCTCCCTCCAAGTAGGGCGCCGAGCAGATCGCAGGCGGCGGTCTTGGCGGCGAGCTCATCGGGGGTGATGCCTGCTCGCTCCGCCTCGGCTTCGTCGATCCAGGGCCTGTCGTCGGCGGGGGTCATGTCGGGGAAGTTGAGCAGGAGGTTCCCCATGTCGCCCTTTGGGTCGATGACCAGGCATGGGATCCCGTTGAGCAGGGCCTCTTCGATGATGGTGATCCCGCGCCCGGTCTTACCCGAGCCGGTCATGCCGACAATGACTGCATGTGTGGTGAGGTCGGTGCTGTCGTAGAGGATCGGAGTGCCGTCGGCGGCTTGCCCGATGAAGAACCGGCCTCTCTCGGTGTCCATTCGCCCGAATATATGCCCCGGCCGCCCACCACCGGCTTAATCGGCCCACTTTCGGAAACGCCCGTCGTAATCTCCTCCCGATCGCGGGCCCCTCCGGTCTTGACTTGAACCAAACTTGAAGTTGTAGCTTCCGGTACCTCCCATGTTCTCTGAGCAGATGACACCGTGGTCGGTGCTGCGCGACGGCGTACGCCTCATTTGGCGATTCGTCAAGCGCCATCCGGCATCTTTCGCGCTCGCCGTCGCCGGCGCAGCTCTGTTCGCCGGCGCCATCATCGCCTCGGCGCGAGTGATCGGGTGGGTGACCGATACCGTCATCATCCCGGTGCTCGACGAAGGGCTGAGCCCGGCCGGTCTCCTTATACCCGCCGCCGTGGCGGTGCTGACCGTGGCCATCCTGAAAGCCGGGGGCATCGTCCTACGTCGCACCGCCGCCATGTGGCTCCAACTCCGAACCCGTCAGGATGTGCGCAACGAGCTTCTCGCCCATCAACTGCGGCTGAAGATGTCCTGGTACAACCGCCAGGCGGTCGGAGACCTGCTCGCGGTCGCCGAGTCCGACGTAGACCAGGGCACCGGCGTTCTCGCCCCGCTTCCTTATGCCACGGGTGTGACCCTCCTCCTCTTCGGGACGACGACGATGATCACCCTGATCGATCCCTGGCTGGGGCTGGGTGCGCTGATCGGGCTGATCGTGGTGCTGGTGGTGGACGTCCGGGGAAGCTGGATCACCTACTCCATGTGGGAGGAGGTGCAGCGAGCCCGTGGCGAGGTCTCGGCGGTGGCCCACGAATCGTTCGACGGAGCGCTGACTGTCAAGTCGCTGGGCCGGGAGGATTATGTGTCCGATCGTTTCGGACACGTCTCGGACGAGGTGCGGGACCTGCTGATCAGGGTCAACTCGACCTGGGCGTCATACCAGGCCGTGATCCGGGTGTTGCCACAGGCAATGATCATCTGCCTGCTCGTGGTGGGGGCGGCCCGTATCGAGGCGGGTGCGGTCACGCCGGGTGACCTGGTCACCGTTGCCTATCTGCTCGCACTCCTCGCCTTTCCAGTGCAACTGATCGGCTTCGTGCTCTGGGACCTGGCAGGAAGTCTCGCCGGCTGGCGCCGGGTCCAGGAAGTGTTCGACGCCGACGAGTTCGTGACCTATGGCGATGTTCTGGCCAGGGAGAGAGGCGAACCGGCTCCCCTCGACGGGGAGACCGTCGGCTTCGGCTACGACGAGGAAGGGGCCGTGCTCGAGGATCTGGAGCTCCACCTCAGGGCGGGGACCACCCTGGCGGTGGTGGGACCCACCGGGTCTGGAAAGTCCACTCTCAGCCTGCTCCTGGCCCGGCTGTGGGATCCGGACGCGGGCACCATCTACCTGGACGGGGCGGACCTGCGCTCCTTCAGCATCTCCGAATTGCCGAAAGAGGTGGCATATGTCTCCCAGAACTCATTCCTCTTCGACGACACGGTGGCAGGCAACATCACGTTGGGCGAGGAGCTCTCCGAGACCGAGTTGCGTCTCGCCGGTCGTCTCGCCGGAGCCGAAGGGTTCATCTCCGAGTTACCCAACGGCTACGACACCCAGCTCGGGGAGCGGGGGACCACGTTGTCCGGGGGCCAGCGGCAGCGCATCGCGCTTGCACGCGCCCTGATCCGTCGCCCCCGGCTCCTCATACTCGACGATGCAACCTCGGCGGTCGACCCCTCGGTGGAGGCCGAGATCCTCAGAAGCCTGAAGAGCGCAGAGCTACCGTCGACCGTCGTCGTTGTCGCGTACCGGCCGGCCTCGATCCGTCTCGCCGACGAGGTGGTCTACGTCGACGAGGGCCGGATTCTCGCCCACGGCGCCCATGACGACCTGCTGGAGACCACGCCGGGGTACGCCCGTCTCGTCCAGGCCTACGAAGAGGACGCCAGGAGGATGGCGGAGGAGGCGTCGTGACACGCGATCAGACCACCGGAAAGGTGCTGGCTCGGGCGATGAGACTCGCCCCCGCCCTGCGCAAGGGTCTGCGACTGACACTGCTCATGGCCATGGCCGGCCAGGCCATCACGGTGGTGACCCCGGTCGTGATCCAGATGATCATCGACGACGAGATCCTGGCGTCGGAGGGGATCGTCATGAGCGACGTCCTGTTGAAGGCGGGGCTGGCCTTGGCCGCGCTGGCGGTCGGGGTGGTAGTCGGACGGGCCGCAGTGCTTCGCCTGATCCGATCTTCCGCCACGGGTCTGTCCGATCTGCGCACGATGACATTCCGGCACCTGCTCAAGAGGTCGGTGCTGCACGTAGAGGCAGATCGACGCGGTGATCTCGTCTCGCGGGTCACCTCTGACGTCACCACCCTTCAGGAGTTCATGGAGTGGGGCGGAGTCGCAATCGTGATCGCCGGCAGCCAGGTGCTCCTGGCCCTCGGTGTCATGATCTTCTACGAGTGGCGCTTAGCCCTGGTCGCCCTGGTCGGCGTGATCCTCTACCTCGTTCTGATGCGCTGGTTTCAGCGAGTGCTGGCTCACAACTACGACACGGTTCGGGTCGAGGTCGGCCGGTCGCTCGGTGTGCTCAGCGAGTCGATCAGCGCCCTGCCCGTCGTGCGCTCCTACGGGATCGAGGGCTCCACGA
>Ga0299914_10001975_pt1 | contig 13891 bp, 16 predicted proteins | sample RVTome_10_FD_201361 | JGI IMG/M metagenome (GOLD analysis project Ga0299914, IMG submission 201361) | Soil microbial communities from uranium-contaminated site in the Upper Colorado River Basin, Wyoming, United States - RVT153D57 (version 2) ...
TAAAAGTATTTAATTTTGCAGAGATTTTTCAATTACCGGTAATTCATTTACTAGATAAAGCAATAGCAAGTAGTGTAATGACCTGTAAAAATTTTGATCCAAATAAAATCAGTATTGATAGAGGATATCTTATTAAGAAAATTGATAATAAAGCACAAGATCAGGAAAAATTAAAACATTTTAAAAGATTTGAATTGAAAGAAAACGGACCAATTTCTCCTAGACCACCACTTGGTACAGAGAATGGGATTTTTTGGAATACTGGTGATGAACATGATGAAGAAGGACACATTTCAGAAGATCCTACAGTTAGAATAAAAATGATGGATAAACGTATGAGCAAACTAGATTTGATTTTACAGGAAATACAAGACGAAGACAAAGCTTTATCATATAATGGAAATTCTGATATTGTAATTACTAGCTGGGGATCCACAAAGGGAGCTATTCTGGACGCCTTAGATGAGTTAAACAAAGAAGGAATAAAAATAAAATTTGTCCAGGTTAAATTATTAAATCCTTTTCCTCAACAATTATTAGAAAAGATGTTAAATTCAGCTAAAACAGTTATTAACATAGAAATGAATTATTCATCTCAATTAGCAAAGCTTATCAAACAGAATTTGCACAGAGATATAAATTATGAAATAGTAAAATATAATGGTAGGCCTATTTCGTGTGATGAGTTATATAGAGTAATAAAGGGGATAGTAAATAATAATAATAATACTGATAAGAGGAGAATTGTTTTAGATTATGGCACTTAAACCGGTAGATTATAAAACAGAAGTACATAATGATTGGTGTCCAGGCTGTGGGGATTTTGGAATATTAAATGCCATACAAATGGCATTAGCTGAACTGGCAATCCCTACACATAAAGCTGCTATTTTTTCAGGTATTGGATGTTCAGGAAAAACACCTCATTTTATTCACACATATGGAATCCATACATTACATGGTAGAGTGCTTCCATTTGCTCAAGGAGCTAAATTGTGTAATCCTGACCTTGAAGTAATTGCCGTTGGAGGAGATGGAGATGGCCTTGGAATAGGTGTAGGACACTTTGTTAGTTCCGGAAGAAGAAACATAGATTTGACATACATTATTTATAATAATGGAGTGTATGGATTAACAAAGGGACAAGCTTCTCCCACATTAAAATTAGGTATGAAGACAAAATCATTGACTCAACCTAACGTTAATGATTCTATTAATCCAATAGCACTTGCTTTTATTTCTGGTTTTACATTTATTGCAAGAGGTTACGCATACGATATAAGACATCTTAAAGATCTGATAGTAAAGGCTGTACAACATAAAGGGTTAGCCTATTTAGATATTCTACAACCCTGTCCAACTTATAATGATATAAATACTAAGGAGTGGTTCCAAGGACTGGACAATACTGATCAAGAAAATAGAAAAGCCATACCACGGATATATAAATTAGACAATTCTGGTTATAATGGAGAATTAAAGGACCCAGACCAATATTATGAAATTGCTTCAAGAGTTATCGAAAAGTCAAATGAATGGGGAGATAGAATACCTATTGGAATATTTTATCAAAATGAAAATGTTGCATCGTATGACGAAAGAATTACAATGAAAATAGATAACTATTTAAAGTATCCTCCTGCAAGTCAAGAAATTATTTTAGATAAAAATAAAACAAATTCTAATATAAATGAATTATTAAAATCATTTAAGGTTAATGCATAAATCATATACATATAATCACATTATTTTATAATGCATTATTATAATTAATTAAATTTTCCAATCAAACAATTTTAAAATTATAAAATTTTTCTTTATTCAATAGGTTAAATCTTTTTTAAAAAAATTAAATGAAAAATGAAGGACTTTTTAATCCCATTTACTCCAGGCTGCCATCCACCTGTAAGTCCAAGTATTCAGCTTCGCGCCTAATGCTGCTATTGGCACACTAAGCACTGCACCTGCTCCTGCTCCTAAAGCTACAGGACTATTGTAGAACTTACCGACCTGAGGTTCTATAGGCGTCATATACGGGGGCAATGTAGGTCTAGGATATTTGAATGCCATTTCTAGCGGATCCTTAACTAGCAACAGGTTTATCATATTGAATACAGGCAATGACATTCCAACCAGTGTTCCACCTATTAGAATGGCTGCATGCTTATTTCGTCGTGTAGCCCAATATGATAGGTCTAATAACATTGCAGACGGTATCCAAACTGGTACTACTACAAAGTCATAGGGATATCCTAAAGCAAACCATGCACCTTTTGCAACCCAAGTATATATTGTCATAATTGTTGCGTAATATGTAGCCGTACCTGGAACTCCTGTGAAGAGCATATAATAAATTGCTCCTACCACAAGCATAGTAGATTGTGAAATAGAAAATACCACAAATGAAGTCCACGCCCAATCAGTATAGAAGATATAGTCACCAGCATTGATAGTCAATAATGTACTGTTAACAGCAACGACCACTATGAATAGATAGTGCGTTGTACGTCGTAGCCAGACCATTAACATCCTACGATTGAAAGTTGTATATAAAATTTTATTTTTTTATTGAAATAATTTGTATCCTTATCGTGTGATTATATTATAGTTATTAAAACTTAAAAAAAAGATTTTTAAAAGTATTAATAGAATAAAAAAAAGATTTTATGGACGTGGTGTTTTTTCGTTTGCTATTTTTATGATAAATATTAATCCTAATACTTCTATGACGGTAAGTACAGACAATGCATAAAGTCCACTAGGTAATGGATAAGCCCACGGATATACCGTTACTCCAACATAAATACCACCGGCAGTTGCGACCCAACATAAGATAAATCCAAGAACGAAAACTCCATTCATGTTTTCTACTCTGCGGCCTATCATACGTTCTATTTCATCACGATTTCCACCGTCAGCTCTTCTTCCACCGCTACTATATCCTTTTGGTAAAGTCATATAATAATAGTGTCTGAATCTGCCTTTTTAAATTTTGCTATTCATTTGTATAATAACGATAGATTTTTTAGAGATTAATTGGTTTGAGATATTTGTACTTATACGTTTTACTATTTTAAATTTTTAAAAATGAAAGAACAAGAAAACAGCAAAACATATATCCATGTTATTCACCTTTCCTACTATACGAATATGATAAAAAGTGCATTAGCGGTAACTATAGCTATAGTTATTGTGATGTCTACTGCAGTAACTCTTATTCCAATTGAAGATGCTGAGGGTCATGGTGTTCAAGCACAGCTTCAAAGCCGATTCGTAAGAATTCAAGATGAAGCTTTTTCAGCACAAAATTTGCAAACTGGAGAGGAAATAACAGTAACTGGTACGTTACAAAGTCTTGTCAATAGGCCATTAAGAGCATGGATTTCTCTCTTTAGTGAATCTACTAACGCAGGTAACAGATGGGAATTTACTTCCAGAGACCCACCAGGTAACGTATTTGAGCTTCAGCCCCAAGCTACAATTCCTTACACAGTAACTGCAAAAGCCCTAGAACCAGGAGTATATCACGTACATACACAGCTTAATGTTGCAACGGTAGGTCCAGGTTTAGGCCCAGGCCAAACAGTTCAGGTAACTGGTCCTGCAATCTTAAAGCCAGTACCATGGGAAAATGTATGGTACCAAGTAATACTTATTGGCGCTGGACTTGCAGTAACTTTTGCAACTAGACCGTGGCAAGTTATTTAAATAACCTACTATTTTTTATTTTTAAAAATCAAATCCTATACAAATATTAACAACAAATGTTATTTATGAAAGTAATGTTTATGATGATATTACTTAGTATTATTTACAAGTAATTTGTATAATATGTATATATATAAGTAAATGGCATTGTTTAAGAATTATTTACAATAAATGATATTTTAAAAACTGTCTATTATTATAAACCCATTGAGATAACATAAAATAAAAAAGATAAACATGGTTTGTTTAACAATAAACAAACCATCATTATAATGATGGTTTACCAGTGATGTTTCTCGTCTGGAATTAAACCAATCTGTTCTCTTTCAAAGTATTTTTCCAATTCTTGTGTCCAACGTTCTTTTGCAGAAGCTCCGCCAAGTCCTTTCCTTCTTAGCCAAAATGAAATTACTCCAAGCAGGAAGACCGCAAATAATATTGTACCGAAAATATACACCATAACGTCGTAGAACAATGGATCATAGTTTGGACCTATCTGTTGAATTAGACTACTAAATCCGTTACTAATCATTGCACTGAGATTGGTTATAGCACCTACTACCATATCATATAGCAATCAAAAGCTGTGATATATACATTTTGGTATTTTGTATTCCATTAAACTTTTAAAATAAGTAATATATTTATTGGAAAGTTATTAGAATTTAAATAATATTATTCTTATAAATACTATTAATTCGAACGTATAATAGAATGAATGATTTTTTTCAAATAAAAAAAAGGATTATTATTTAGCTGGTTCTCTATGTCTACTTCTACTCATAGCAAAGAATGCAGCTGCAACACCACCGAATATTGCTACTAGTACTACTATAAAAATAGCGGTTTGACTAGTATCTGCACTTACCATAGATGTGCCTGAACCATAAGCTCCTTCTTGTCCAGCAGTAGAAACCTTTTCTTGTGCTAATTTCAATTCTTCTTCTAAATTCGAACTTCCGGTATATTGTGCTACCGCTGATTGAAGTCCTAAGAAAGTAGTTCCTATTACCATTACTATTGCTGTCGCCATCCAGATATTTGGTTTATTCATCCTAATCTTCACTTTTAAATTCAATTATTTAACTTTTATCATACGAAATAAAATAATTAAGTAACATTTAAGATATACAAAAAAATTAATATTAATATGGCTCGTACTCATGCTCATACTCATGGAAAATCTCATTCAATTAGGCCGGCTACTAAAGATGCCCCTAGCTGGATTAATCAAAAACCAAAGGAAATAGTAGAACTTATTGTAAAATTAGCTGATGAAGGATTATCGCCAACTGAAATTGGATTAAAACTTAGAGATGAATATGCAATTCCCCTTGTTAAACCAATACTAGGAAAATCAATTACAACTATTCTAAAGGATAATAACATTAGCTCTACAATGCCTGAAGATTTAAATAGACTAGTACAGAAAGCATTAGGACTTCAAAAACATTTAAAAACTCATAATAGCGATCATAGGAACGTTCGCTCATTAGAATTGATAGAATCAAAGATTCATAGGATTTCTAAATATTATAAATACAATGGAAAAATTCCTTCAAATTGGAAATATTCTGCAGTAATAGCACAATTAGAATAAATAATAATGGTTAAAAAAGAGCTTGAAACTGCTCTTAAATTCAATGGCGAAAGAATATATTCAAATATTGATAAAGATATTTTTCTAATTTCTAGAAGAAATTGTGATGGATTAGTTGCTGGGACGATTATATCTACAGCATTATTAAAATTAGATACAAGATTTACTTTTAGAACAATTGATTATTTAGATCCTGATACTGTAGCAAGAATAATTTCTGAAGATCATGATTTTAATATTTTTATAGATTTAAATATAGAAGACATTGGAAAAATTAAGAATATCAAAGAGAAATCATTAATCATAGATCATCATAAAATATCTCAAAACTTAAAGGATTATGAAGAATATTTACTAAATCCCTATATATATGGAATAAATGAAAAAAATGAGATATCATCAGGAGGATTAGCGTATTTAATAGCTGAAAAATTAAATAAAGGAAATAAAAAATTGTCACTTTTAGCTATAGTTTCTGCATTAGCAGAAAAACAAGATACTGGAATTAAAAAATCATTGATTGGATTAAATTCCGAAATTGCATCTGTTGCGTCATCAACAGGAATTGTAAATATTAAGACAGATTTAGTTTTTAATACTCTTGGATATAAGCCCATACATGAAGCATTAGCTTATAATATTTCACCATTTATAGAAGGTATTACATGGAACAAAGAAAATTGCTATAAAATTTTGAAAAATTCAGGGATTAATACTCATAAGAATGGCAAATTGAGAACTTTTGCAGAAATATCTGAAGAAGAAAAAAATATCATTTTAGATGCAATCACTAAATTCATTTTTCTATCAAGTAGAAATAATAGTAACAAAGAGATTATTGAGAATATTTCCAATGAGCTAGTAAATCAATTATATGAATTTGTAAAAGAAGATAATAATAGCATATTACATGATGGAAGAGAATTTGCGTTTGTGATCAATGCTTGTATAAGAAATATGAAGTCTGAATTAGCAATTGGAATATGCTTAGGAGAAAGAAACAATACATTGATAGAAACTGAACAATTAACTAATAATTATAAAGCTAATATTGTTAACTCATTAGGAAAAATATTTAAAGAGAAATGGCGCCTTATTGATAATGGTTCATTTGTATTTATTAATGGAGAGGGTCTTTTAGCAGATGACAATGTAAAAGAAATTGTTGAAATTTTAAGTGAATCAATAACTTTTAGAAAAAAATGGTTTTTTTTAAGAACTTTATCAAATGATAATAATTATAAATTTTATAGTATAAAGGGTAATAATTGTGATTTAAAATTTGATATTGATTCCATATTAAAACAATCCCCCGATATTATATCTCAAGTTGATAAAAATATTCCTAATATATATACACTAAAGGTATCTTATTCAAAAATTGAAGAATTCATATCTATCATAAGAAAAGGAGTTTCAAAATATGAAAGAGAATCATCATAATTGTAGAATAGTAGTTAATATTGAAATAGAGTTTGCAAAAGTAAAGGAAAGAGATGCAATCCTGAATACTTTATTACCTGATAACATCAATTTTCCCAATGAACTTTCTATGGAAATGTCAGTAAATAATAAATCTTTGATGATTAATACATCTTCTACTAAAATTGATACTATGATAAATACCATTAATGAGATACTATATCATATTTCTCTTGCTAAAAAAGTGATAAAGCATGATTGACCCAAAAAATCTAGATACTATATCATATTTCTCTTGCTAAAAAAGTGATAAAGCATGATTGACCCAAAAAATCTAAGAGATAATTTAGACAAAATCATAGATATGTTAGATAAAAGAAATGTAAAATTTCCTTTAAATGATTTAATAAACCTAGACAAAAAACGTCGAGAACTAATATCAAGCCTACAATTAGAGAGACACAAAAAAAATAATATTGCTAATATTATAGCTGTTAAAAAAAAGGAAAATGAAGATATTTCGACTTATATTAAACAAATGGAAGATACAGGGAAGAGAATTAAATTACTGGAAGAAAATATTTCTGATAATAATTCAAAATTTTATAGTTTGATAATGTTGCTTCCAAATTATGTACATGATTCCGTTCCAGTTGGAAAAGACCAAACAAATAATGTCATAATTAGAACTCATGGGACAATCAAAAAATTTGATTATACAATAAGGAACCATATTGACATTGGAGAAAGCCTGAACTTAATTGATATTGAAAAAGCCGCAAAGATATCAGGATCACGATTTTATTTTTTAAAAAATGATTTAGTAAAACTAAATCATGCAATAATAAGTTTCGCTCTTGATTTTATTTCTGAGAAAGGATATACATTGTTACAACCACCATATATGATCACAAAAAATGCAATGGAAGGAGCAGTAATTTTAGAAGATTTTAAAAATGTAATATATAAAATTCAAGACGAAGATCTCTTTTTGATTGGAACTTCTGAACATGCTATGGCTGCAATGCACATGGATCAAATATTAGAAGGCTCAAAATTACCTCTAAGATATGCAGGATTTAGTCCATGTTTTAGAAAAGAAGCAGGAGCACATGGAAAAGATATGAAAGGGATTTTCCGGGTTCACCATTTTGATAAGGTAGAACAATTTGTCTATTCTAGACCAGAAAATTCTTGGCAAGAACATGAAAGAATGCTAAATATTGCAGAAGAATTTTATAAAAAACTCGAAATACCATATAGAGTAGTTCTATTATGTTCCGCTGATTTAGGCAAAATATCATCTAAGACATATGATATTGAAGCCTGGATACCAGCACAGAAAAATTATCGAGAGATAGTTTCATGTTCAAATTGCATTGATTATCAGGCTAGAAGATTAAGAATAAGGTTTAGAGATAAATCAAATGAAGAGACTAGATTAGTCTATACATTAAATAGCACACTTGTAGCAACTCAAAGAACCCTAGTAGCAATTTTAGAAAACTATCAGACAAGTAATGGAGTAATGATTCCAGAGATTTTGCAAAGCTATATGGGAGGAATTCAAGAAATTAAATCAGAATAAACTTTTATGTATTATATATTTATTTCAGATAAAGATAATTAAATTATCTTATGAAGATAAATAAAAATCAAGAATAATCAGTTATATTTAACTAATCGAGAATAGACAAAAGATTTAATTGATTTTTTATCTTTTTAGAAAACTCATATAATTCGTCTTCTTTTGCAATATATCTGGTAGGCCATTTCCCATAAGAATTATCATTTTTAAATCTGGGAATAATATGAACATGTACATGAGGAATAATCTGATTTGCTGATTTTCCATTATTTTGTCCTATATTAAATCCATCTGCAGAAACCGCTGAAACTACTGCTTTAGCTATAATACTAACAAGAGAGTATAATTTCCCTACCTCTTCCTGAGGCATTGAAAGTAAATTATCATAATGTTTCTTTGGAATCACTAAGGTATGTCCATTACTAATTGGATATTTATCCATCAATACTAAAAAATGGTTGTTATAATAAACCGTTATTCCTTCACTAGTTCCATTAATTATTGAACAGAAAATGCAACGAAAATTACCAGTATTGTTAATCATAATGACTTTTTCTATCATTACTAATATTACTTTTATTTCTTGGTATTCTAAATACAGATTTACAAAGTATAAAAAATTATAGCCAATTTTAAATATAACTATTTCCTCCTATCTCTTACATAATGGCAGAAACTATTGAGATAGAGAATTTTAATGTACTTTTTTCATTTGACTGTCCTAAATGCGAATATCATAATGAGGAAATATCTGTTGCTGATTTGACTAATGGAAGTGCGGAGTGTGGAATGTGTGAGACTATCTTTAAGTTTGAAGGAATTGATACATTAAAAATTACCGCTACTATAGAATAAACAATATTTAAGCTCTATCTTATATAATTCTGAAGGAAAGACTATTAAAATAATACTTTTGTATTCTTATTTAAATGGAATTACCCAGTAGAAAAACTCTTGAAGGACCATCTAGGGCACCTCACAGAGCGATGTATAAAGCAATGGGATTAAAAGACAAAGATTTGAATAAACCTATTATTGGTATATCTTCTACTTGCAATGAAGCCACACCATGTAATATACATCTAGGTAAACTTGCACAATTTGCAAAGAAGGGAGTATCAGATGTGAATTGCACTCCAAGGGAGTTTACTACGATAGCAGTATCTGATGGTATAGCTATGGGACATGAAGGTATGAAAGCATCTTTAGTTAGCAGAGAAATAATAGCAGATTCGATAGAAATTATGATGAGAGCACATCAATATGATGGTTTAGTGGGAATTTCAGGTTGTGACAAGAGTTTGCCAGGTACATTAATTGGCATGTCTAGATTAAATTTACCTTCAATTTTTGTTTATGGAGGGACAATAATGCCTGGAAATTGGCACAATAAGGATGTAACAATACAAGATGTTTATGAAGCTGTTGGTTCGTTTGACGCAGGCAAAATCAGTATAGAAGAACTAATTCAATTAGAAAATGTTGCTTGTCCATCTGCGGGCTCTTGTGGTGGAATGTATACTGCAAATACTATGGCATCTGTTAGTGAAGCTTTAGGTATGTCATTGCCTGGTAGTGCTTCTCCTCCAGCAGAAAGCGAAAAGAGAAATGAAATGTGTTATGAAACAGGCAAGACTATTGCAACTCTTATAGAAAATGATATTAGCCCAAAAGACATAATGACTTTCGAAGCATTTGAAAATGCAATAACTATTGCAAATGCATTAGGAGGATCGACAAATGCAGTATTACATCTATTAGCAATAGCTAAAGAAATAGGAATAAAATTAATTTTAAAGGATTTCGAGCGAATACGAAAACGTACTCCTCATATTGTGAATATGAGACCTGGAGGATTATATGTTATGTTAGATTTGGACAAAATTGGTGGGGTACCAATTGTATTAAAAACACTATTAAAAAATGGGCTGATAAATGGAAAGACATTAACAGTTACTGGCAAAACAATGGAACAAAACTTGGAGTCATTTAACTTAAATTCACATATTGATGAAAATATTTTGAGTCCTTATGAAAAACCCATTGAGAAAGAAGGAACAATAAAGATTTTAAAGGGATCTCTAGCACCTCAGGGTGCTGTAGTAAAGATTGCCGGAGTAAAGTTAACCAAGTTTGTAGGTAAAGCAAAAGTATTTGAAACTGAAGAGAATGCATTCAGGGCAATATCAAAAAATAGAATTGTTGAAGGTGATGTAGTAGTAATAAGATATGAAGGCCCTAAGGGTGGTCCAGGTATGAGAGAAATGCTAGCTGTTACTGCAGCATTAGTAGGACAAGGTCTTGGAGAAAAAGTATCTATGGTAACTGATGGAAGATTCTCAGGTGCAACAAGAGGATTTATGATAGGACATGTATCTCCCGAGGCCATGGTTGGAGGTCCTATTAGTTTGGTAAAAGATGGTGACCTCATTAATATTGATGTCAAAAAAGGAATTATTGATCTCTTGATATCGAAAGCTGAATTTAAAAGAAGGGAAAAAAAATGGAAGCCTATAAAACCACATTATAAAACTGGTGTATTGGCAAAATATGCATCTTTAGTAAATTCTGCGTCGGAAGGAGCTATAACAAAACCAATAATAGTTCATGATAAAAAAGGTCATTAATGAAATTGTACTTTAACTATGGATATATTAAATGAAAATATTGATAAAACCTTTATGTTATCTAAAAGATTAATCAATAACATATCAAAGAGAATCAATAATCTTGATATTATAATTTCTTCTAATAACAAGACAGAGTTTTCATCGATGTTAATCGAAATTTCAAAAATATATCCACCCCCTCTACAGACTAAAAGTAATATTCAATAAAAAAAACTAAATTCTTTACGCATATATGATGCACAAATTACTATCTTTAAATCATTCCAAACTCTGGACACTTTTGATTGTTTGTTCAGACCGTAGATTCACTTTTACACCTTTTTAATTCTTAAATTGGGAGTATTTTACATAAATAATGGCTCATAAACAAACAGATTTCACTTTATCCTTCTATGCTTTTCGACTTAATTTATTGAAGGGATTGAACCAAGATATTGTATATTGTATAAGGACTTATTATTAATTATAGATTAGAATCATTAAAATGACATAAACACAATCTCCTAAAGTAAAATAAGTATTGACGGTAAAAAATAAATCTATGATTTATTATTATCAAAAGGGGATTTTTTATCTGTTTAAGCTTCCTAATTAGGATAAGGATCTACACACCAGACGAATAACGAGATACTAATTACTTGATATCTCGTTTTCCTATAATTATTGTGTCATATATGATAATATTAAATTGAATGTATTTGATTATATTATATTCACAATAATTGTTTTAATAAATAAAATAGATATGGTTATTTCTACTTTGACAATACTTCTTTAAGTGTATGAGCTGCCTGTTCTATTGCACCCCTTGTTGCGGGAGTATCGGTAATTGGGTTCAGCATTACAAAATCATGGATAGTACCAAGGTAGCGAGTTGCAGTAGTTGGAACGCCAGCCTGCATCAGTTTATGAGCATAGGCCTCACCTTCATCACGGAGTACGTCATTCTCTCCGACTATGATAAGTACAGGCGGTAATCCACTAAGCTGTTCAACTGATGCTTGCAATGGAGAAACAGTTGGTTCTTTTCTATTAGTATCATTTGAAAGATAATTATCCCAAAACCATTTCATTGCCTCACGGGTAAGGAAATATCCTTCTTTATATGCCAAATATGATGGAGTGTCCAAATTTGCATCTGTAACTGGATAAAATAGTAATTGGAAGGTGATAGAAGGTCCACCACGCTCTTTGGCAAGTAATGCAACTGTGGTTGCCATGTTGCCCCCTACACTATCACCTGCTACTACTAAACGGGAAGAATCTAGATTGTAGGTTTGACCGTTCTCTGAAATCCATTTTGTAGCAGCATATGCTTCTTCTAGAGGTATTGGATATTTTGCTTCAGGAGATCGAGTATAGTTGACAAATACAATTGCAGCATGTGCACCGTTAGCAAGTTCCCTTAACAATCTCTCATGAGTATCAAAACTACCTAGAACCCATCCACCACCATGGAAGTACATTATAACAGGTAGAGTTTCATTGCCACTACCTTGAGGTTTGACTATCTGAATAAATATTTCACCTTTAGGACCTGCTGGAATAGTTTTGTTTTCTATTTCGGCTGGAAGTTTTTCTATCGGGCCTGCCTGAAGTCCAGACAGTACATTACGAGCCTCACTGGGCATCAAAGTGTAGAGTGGAGGACCACCAATTTGTTGTAGCTTCTCTAAGAATAATTTAGTATTATTTTCTACAGTAGAATAGTTGTAGGCTTCCATGCCATATACTAAAGGATTGATATTATTTAAAAAGAGTGAGACGCTAATACCAAATGTTATTAGTATAATCATAATTGCTGAAAAATACAGAGCAAGTCTGATTTTCTTCTACTTATAAAATGGATTTTTCTATTTAAGCATTTATAAAAAATTATTGACTTTAAGATTCGAGTCCTATAACCATAGGAAATAACAATCCAGAGAATTACCATATGGATTCTTTGGGAAAATAGTCATGAGAATAAGCATTAAGTCACTAAAAAATTTGTTCAATTCCGAAATCCAATTTACGGTAAAAGTATCAATAATCTTTTTTACTTCGTTTGAAGTAATTATCAGATCTTATGGCTAATCAAAATAGTAATAGACATGACTTTTCAAATAAAATAGTACTAGTAACAGGCGGTACAGGAGCTTTGGGAAGTTCTATAACAAAGGCTTTCCTTGAGTCCAATGCTACTGTAATATCTTCCTATGTTAATGACAAAGAAACTAGTCAGACACATACAAATAGCAAATCTGCAATGCAACTAGTCAAAGCGAATATAACGAATGAAGAGGAGATAGAAAAATTAGTTTCTAACATATTAGACAAATATGGCCGTATAGATATATTGGTTAACGTGGTTGGAGCTTATCTCGGAGGAAAAAGCCTAGTTGAGCTTGAAGAAAAAGAATGGGATTTGATGATGACATTAAACCTCAAATCAGCATTTTTAATAAGTAAACATGTTACTAGACAAATGGTATCTTCTAAAACTGGGAAGATAATACATGTATCTTCTAGAAATGGTTTGCGCTCAATGGGTTATGATTCGGCTTATTCAGCATCTAAATCTGGACTAATAAGACTTGTAGAGTCACTTGCTGAAGAAACTAAAGAATCAAATATTAATGTTAACTGCATAATGCCAAGTATAATAGATACTCAAGCAAACCGAAAAACAATGCCAAATGCAGATTTTACCAAATGGGTAAAGCCGGAGGATTTGGCAAATGTAGTATTATTTTTAAGCTCAGACGAAGCAAAGACTATAACAGGAGCTGCTATACCTACCTTTGGAATAGCTTAAATTTTTTATATAAATAATAGGATAAGTTAAACCTAATGAATGAATGAATAATGTGTCCATAATCAAAGAAACATTAGTCTTTGAAAGCTTGGAGCATATGTAGTAAGGTCATATCCAGGCATTAAATGAGATAAAGAAATAATATA
>Ga0299914_10001977_pt1 | contig 13887 bp, 15 predicted proteins | sample RVTome_10_FD_201361 | JGI IMG/M metagenome (GOLD analysis project Ga0299914, IMG submission 201361) | Soil microbial communities from uranium-contaminated site in the Upper Colorado River Basin, Wyoming, United States - RVT153D57 (version 2) ...
TGCATCGCCGCCGTGCTGCCCGACGCGGCATGGTGGCGCAGGATCGCCCGCAGCGGCACGACCCCGGATCCGCCGCCGACGAGCAGCACCGGGGTGGTGTCGGTGCCTTCCCAAACGAACCAGCCGCCGATCGGGCCGCGCAGCTCGAACTGGTCGCCCACGTCGGCCACGGTGGTCAGGTACGGCGACACCTCGCCGTCGTCGATCCGCTCGACCGTGAGCTCCAGTCGCTCAGACCCAGGAGGGGACGCGATCGAGTAGCTGCGCTGCGCCGAGTAGCCGTCCTCGGCGGTGAGCCGCACGTCGACGTGCTGACCGGCCCGGTGACTCGGCCAGTCCGGGACGTCGAGCCGCAGCGTCACCGTCCGGATGGTCTCGGGGACCGTCTCGGCGACAGCGGCCACCAGCCAACGCACCGCCGTCAGTCACCCCAGTAGCGCTGCTCACGCCACGGATCGCCGTAGTTGTGATAGCCGACGCTCTCCCAGAACCCCGGCTCGTCCTCGCTGGTGAGCCGCAGACCCCGCAGCCACTTGGCACTCTTCCAGAAGTACAGGTGCGGGACCAGCAATCGGGCCGGACCCCCGTGCTCGGGCTCCAGGTCTTCGTCCTCGAAGCGATAGGCGACCCACGCCTGCCCCTCCAGCACATCCGCCAGCGGCAGGTTCGTCGTGTAGCCACCGTCGCTGAAGGCGACCACGAACTCCGCGGCCGCGTCGATCCCGCCCAGGATCGTGTCCACCGAGACGCCCTGCCAGCGGGTGCCGAGCTTGGACCACTTGGTCACACAGTGGATGTCGACCGTGACCTCCTCGGCCGGCAGCCCACGGAACTCCCCCCAATCCCACCGGGCGACGACGGCCCCAGACTCGTCGACCACCGTGAGATCCCAGTCTTTCAACGCGACATCAGGCGTGGGGCCAGCGCTCAGCACCGGGAAGTCATCCACCAGGTACTGACCCGGAGGCACCAGCCCCGCCCCTGGCTGACGCCGACGACCCCGGAACCCACGACTCACGACCGGCATCCGCGGCTCCTCTCCAGAACGGTAACTCACAACGTACGGCCAGCCCTCGACCACAGCAATGGACTGCGTGCGGGTGGACTCGGTCAACCGACCTGCCCCCTGGCCGGCGTCGTGCGGTGACGGCCTGAGCGCGTCGGGACCCCGGCGGAGCGGCGGGTCCCAACGGCGGGACTCAGTGGCGCGGCGCAGCGGCGGTGTGCGGCCGGGGCCCGTGTGCCGCGGGCGATTCGTCGCGGTACGTGGCCAGGAACGCGGTCAGCGCCGCCAGCATCTCGTCGCGAGCCTCCTCGGCAACGAAGCGGCCCCGTGCCAGGAATGACCACGCTCTACACGTCGTCCGCGACGGCCGTCACCGCGTCGCCGACGTGTTGACCGAAGCTTGCGTCTCCGCCGATCGCCAGAACGAGCATCGTCAGCCGCCGGCTCCTGCGCTGCGCATTCTGTGCGATGGTCGTGTCGAGCGCCCGGTACCACCCGAAGCTGCCGCGCAGGGAGTCCCGGGTGGAGAACATGCGGACGTAGTAACTGATCACGTCGTCGGAGCTTCTTGCCGGCCGAGTCGATGAACTCCCCGACGTAGTCGTCGCCCGACGCCATGTACGGCCCGAGCCAGTCGTGGTCCAAGTCCGCCCGGCGATGAAGCCGTCGACACTGACGGCGACGGTGTAGACAACGTTCACCACGCGGCGCCTCCATGTCCGGGCAAGTTCCACGAGCCGAGTGGGCGCTGGCGTCCAGGATACGAACTTCGTCCGATCGAGGTCGCAGCCATCCTCTCGTCGACCCAGCCCAACACCGGTGTGTCCCCGAATGGCCCTCGACACTCAGGACCTGAGACTGTCTCGAAACGCCGGCTACGCGACGCTGCTGAGGAGTCTCGTGCGTCCCCGGACGGCGGACGAAGGCGTCCGCGATTCTCGGCGCTGTTGATCGAGCGGGGCGTTCCCCCGACTTCATGTTTGTGCCTTCAGCTTGTCTACCTGGATATTCGCGCTTGGCCGTTCGACAGGCACCCAGCGACGGGGGTGGTCTACCGAGTGTTCCTCCGGGTTCCGATCGACGGAGCCCGCAACATCAGGGGGAAGCTCATGAATGGCTACATCGCACAGCGGCGGGGACGGTTCTACGTGGTGATCTACGAAGGCCGAGACCCGGTGACCGGCAAGGAACTGCGGCGCTGGCATCCCGCTGGCACGGATCGTGCCGAGGCGGAGCGGCTCGCCCGGAAGCTCGCAGCCGAGGAGACCCGCCGGGTCCAGGCCGTCCGGTCGTTGACCTTCGGCGCCTACCTGACCAGCCAGTGGCTGCCGGCCAAGAAGCAGCACCTGGCCACCAGCACCTACAAGGGGTACGAGCGCAACGTTCGCCGCCACATCCTGCCGGTGCTCGGCCGGACCGGGCTGCGGCGGCTGCGGTACCAGCAGATCGAATCGCTCTACGACAAGCTCCTCCACCCCAGCGACGGCGAGGGCCTGTCACCCAAGACGGTGTACGAGATCCACCTGCTCATCCGCGGTGCGCTCGACGACGCCCACCGCCGCGGGCTCGTGACCCGCAACGTCGCTCTCCTGGCGCGAGCTCCCAAGCAGCGGTCCCTGCAGAAGATCGAGGGCAAGGCGTGGACCGACGAGCAGCTCCGGCAGTTCCTGCGTACCGCAGCCGGGCACCGGTTCTTCCCGATCCTGTGGCTCACGGCCATGACCGGGATGCGCCGCAACGAGGTCCTCGGACTGAAGTGGCCCGACATCGACTTCCGCATGCGCCGGGTCGCGCTCAACCGGGGCCTGGTCGCCGTCGGCTACGAGCTCCACCAGACCCGCGGCAAGACCAAAGCCGCCCGACGCAACATCGACCTCGACGACACCACCCTCACCGTGCTCCAGGGTTGGCGGGCATTCCAGACGGCCGAGTTCGGTGCTGTCGGGATCGAGAACGTCGAGGGCTGGGTGTTCACCGACGGGGATGGGAACCCGATCCACCCGCATGCGCTGTACCAGACCTTCAAGCGGATCGTCGCCAACGCCGACGTGCCCGAGATCAGGTATCACGATCTGAGGCATACCCACGGGAGCCTGCTCATCAAGGAAGGCGTGCCGGTGAAGGTCGTCAGTGAGCGGCTCGGGCACGCGCACATCGCCCACACCATCCAGACCTACCAGCACCTCCTGCCCGGCATGGGCGCCGACGCAGCGGCGCGCTTCGCGCGCCTGGCCGGGCCCGTTCCCACGGACGATCCCGACTCGGTGGAACGTCGTGGGAACAACCGGAGGAACACCGCCTGACGCGGAGGAACACCCCAACAACGAGCAAGGCCCAGGTCGCTGACCTGGGCCTTTGCTTCAAGTTGGTGGCGGGGGCGGGATTTGAACCCGCGACCTTCGGGTTATGAGCCCGACGAGCTACCAGACTGCTCCACCCCGCGTCGCTATGGACCTATCAGTATGCCGGACCAGCGACAGGGTCGCAACGCGTCCGATCGGCTAGGGCACGCCGGTTTCCGGGCGGCGGGCCAGGCGTGCCAGCATCGTCACAAGCCTGCCCGTGAAGGGGATGCCCACATGACCGACTCCACCACCGAGACCGACGTCGACCGCTGGCTGCGACCGACCGAGTTCCTGGACCACGACCATCCCGACGTGCAGGCGTTTGCCCGGGACGCCGTCGGCGACGCCACCGACCCCGTCGACCAGGCCGTCCGCCTGTTCTACCGGGTCCGCGACGGCTTCTGGTACAACCCCTACTCCTCCACCCGCGACCGCGGCGAGTTTCGGGCCAGCCGCATCGTGCACCAGACCCAAGGGTGGTGCGTGCCCAAGTCGATCGCGCTCACCGCTGCCGCTCGGGCCACCGGGATCCCCGCCCGGCTCGGCTACGCCGACGTACGCAACCACCTGCAGAGCGAGAAGCTCAAGGAGAAGATGGGCAACGACCTGTTCGTCTTCCACGGCTACAGCGAGCTGCTCCTCGACGGCCGCTGGGTGAAGGCCTCGAGCGCCTTCAACATCGAGCTGTGCGAGCGCTTCGGCACCCGGCCCCTCGAGTTCGATGGCCACTCCGACGCCCTGCTGCACGAGTTCGACACCGCCGGGAACCGCCACATGGAGTACGTCCGCCAGCGCGGCTCCTACGACGACTTCCCCTACGAGGAGATGGTGGCCGCCTTCGAAGAGGTCTACGGCCCTGAAGGCATCGACGACGGCGCTACCGACGAAGCATTCCAGGCTCCTGGCTGACAGCATCGATCCGCCGCGTCACCTGCTCACGAGCCCCGGGAGGATCCATGACCATCGTCCGCATCAACGCCATCGAAGTGCCCGAGGGCAGCGGAGACGAGCTCGAGGAGCGCTTCCGCCACCGCCTGGGCGCCGTGGACCAGCAACCGGGCTTCCTGGGCTTCGAGCTGCTGCGTCCCACCGGCGAAGCCGAGCGCCGCTGGTTCGTGGTCACCCACTGGGAGGACCAGAAGTCCTTCGACGACTGGGTCAGCTCGGCCGCCTTCCAGCACGGGCACGCCGGCAGCGACCAACCCGCTCCCCACGGCGGGCCGGTGGCCACCGGTTCCCAGCTGCTCGAGTTCGACGTGGTGTTGAGCTCAACCCGAAGCTGAGCCGCCCGCCAGCCGAGCCACCACCGCCTCCAGCAGCGGCTGCATCGCCTCCTGCTCCGACACCGCCGCGGCGGTGACCGTCTCGACGCTGGTCACCACATCGCCCCGGCGGGCCCACAGTTCGAAGATCCGGGCGTCGTCCAAGCCGCCGCCGCTGGCGGACACCCGCACCATCAACGCGTCCACGCCGTCCGCCCCCACATCCGCCGCCAGGTCCGCGGCCACGTCCTCGCCGAGCTCGACCACCTCGCGGCGCAACACCCGCTCGCTGTCGGGCATGGCCACCTCCGTGCAGGCCTCGACCTCGGACCGCACCACCTCCAGGGCGGTGCTGGCGTCTGTCAGCTCCCACGCCCGCTGTATCACCGTCACCAGCTCCTGGACGTCCTGGTGGGCCGCCAGGTCGAAGTCCCTGGCGAACTGCACGTTCCCGTAGTCGATCACCGGCTGGCCGGGCGGTTCGACCGCCGGGCCACAGCCCAGGAGCATGTACAGCTCCGGCGAGGTCTCCGCTCCACCGATGGTGTTCCAGGTGGTAGCCAACTCACCCGGCGGCGGCAGGTCCTCAGGCGTGAGCAGGACCGCGGCGACGTCCAGGTCGCCCTCACCGGCGGCACCGGTCGTCGGCCCGGTTGTCTCCTCGGTAGTGGCCGGCGCGTCGCTCGTAGCGGGGGCGCCGGTCGCCGGCGCCGAACTGGTTGGCGCCACCACCGTGGTCGTGCCGTCCGCCGCGCCTGTCGTGATTGATTCCGCTCCCGAATCATCGCCGTCGTCCCCGCAAGCAACCACCGAGACGGCCAGTGCCGCCGCCAGCACAGCGGCACGCCCGGTCCTCCCCACCGCCCCAACGTACCCACGCGAGCCCCTCCCGTCCGTCGCGCCCGGATCGATCCGCCGGCCCGCTCGCTCAGCGCGGCACGGGCACCACGAACGGTGTACGTTCCTGCCGTCAGGAGCGGCAGGGGGAGAGCAATGACCGCCATAGATCGTCGATCGTTCCTGCGAGCGGGCGTCGGGGCGGCCGGCGCACTTGCCCTGGCCGGCCCGTTCCAGGGCCTGGTGGCCCACGCGGCCGCCGCTCACAACCCGCCCGGCAGGCGCCGGGGCTTCGGCCCCTTGGTCGACAAGCCGGACCTGGCCGACGGCGTGGTGCGCCTGGCGGTGCCTCGCGGCTACGTGTACCGCTCCTTCGGCGCCACCGGCGATCCCATGGCCGACGGCGGCGTCACACCGGGGCGCCAGGACGGCATGGCCGCCTTCGTGGGACCCCACCACACCATCCGCCTTGTGCGGAACCACGAGCAGCAGTTCAGCGGCGCGCCCATCGGTGACCCGGCCCGCTCCTACGACACGGTCACCCAGGGCGGCACCACCACCCTGGAGATCCAGCCCCGCACCCGCGAGCTGCTGCGCAGCTGGGTGAGCCTCACCGGGTCGACCTTCAACTGCGCCGGCGGCCCCACTCCATGGGGCACATGGCTGAGCGTGGAGGAGACGGTCAACGGTCCCGACGTCGGGCCTGACTTCGCCGGCGCCGGGCCGGACTTCCAACAGCGCCACGGCTACCTGTTCGAGGTGGACCCGCGCTGGGACCCCGACGAGTACCCAAAGATCGAGCCCATCCGAGCCGTGGGTCGCATGCCTCACGAGGCGGCCGCCGTCGACCCCGCGACCGGCTACGTGTACCAGACCGAGGACCAGTTCCTCTTCCCGGCCGGCGTCTACCGCTACCGGCCGCCCGGCACCGGGTACGGCCACGGCCGCCGCCGGCGCCGGCCCCGCCGCGTCCTGGACGGCGGCGTGCTGGAGATGTTGCGCATCCGTGGTGCCACCGAACCCACGCAGCTGGGCGGCGTGCTACCGGTTGGATCGGTGTTCGACATCGACTGGGTTCGCATCCCCGAGCCCGACTTCGACGGCGGCGGCGCCCCCAACGACGACGCCATCCGCACGGTCAGCCTCCAGGGCTTCGCCCAGAACGCCGCCATCTTCGCCCGCCCCGAGGGGCTGTGGGCCACCCACCGAGCGATCTTCTTCTCCTGCACCAGGGGTGGGGCCACCCAGCTCGCCATCAACCCCCCCAACGAGTACGCCAACGGGCGCGGGCAGATCTGGCGGCTCGACCCCCGTCGCGACAAGCTGACGCTGATCTTCCAGTCCACCGATCCCGACGTGCTCGATCTGCCAGACAACATCACCATCAGCCGCATGGGCACGATCGTCATCTGCGAGGACAACACCGACGGCACCAACTTCGTGCGGCTGCTGGACCGGCACGGGAACATCTTCCCGTTCGCGGAGAACCGGGCCACCGTCGACGAGTTCGCCGGAGCCGCCATCAGCCCGGCCGGTCACACCCTGTTCGTCAACACCCAGGCATCGATCGGGCGCACCTTCGCCATCTGGTCCGAGCGGGGCAGCCTGGGCTTCTGACCGGCAGGGGTCTTCGCGAGGCCAGCTGCCGACCCGGCATCAGAGTGGCCACATGCGGCCGCCTCGATGCCAGCCTGGCGGACAGGACCCGGAGGACGGCCAACCCGGCATCAGAATGGCCACATGCGGCCGTCTCGATGCCAGGTTCGCAAGTTCGCGTCAGCGGTCGGCGAGCCAGGGGTAGCGCTCGGTGTCCTTGCCGGCGTAATCGGGGTCCAGGTAGATGAAGCAACGCTGGATGAGCCAGTCGCGGATCTCGAACACGTCGCACCAGCGGCCGGCGGCCCACTCGGGCACTCCCGCCCGCCATGGACCGTCACGGTGCTCGCCGTGGCTGGTGCCCTCGCAGACCACGGTGTCCGATCCGGAGAAGACCCAGTTGAAGTGCGAGTAGTGGTGCACGATCTCGCTGATCGTGCCGCCCACGTCGCCGAACATCTTGCCGATCTCTTCGTGGCCCGTGGCCAGGCCCCACTTGGGGAAGTACACCTGGGCATCCTCGGCGAACAGCGTGAGGATGCTCTCACCGGTCGAGGTGACGCCGCCGTTGTCGAACGCCTTGAGGTACTCGACGGCCACCGACTTGCGCTGCTCGTCGGTCATCACTTCTCGGGTCACAGCCATGGCCACGCTCCTGTCTCGGCTTCCGTCTCGGCTTCTGACTCGGATGGTCCGATCACACCGGCTCCAGCACCACGTCGAACACGGCCTCGCCTCCGGTCATGTCCACCACCAGCGAATCCCGCACCCCGAACACGGCGTCGGACTCGAGGTAGTTGCTCTCGGAGTCGAAGGCGTGGGTGATCACCGGCTTGTACCCCTCGGCGCTCACAACGAGGTGCACGTGCGCCGGCCGCCACGGATGCCGCCCGGTGGCGCCCAGCCAATCCCCGACCGGCCCGTCGTCGGGGATCGTGTAGTCCACGGGCCTCACGGTCGTGAACTGGTAGCGGCCCTCGCTGTCGGTGGTGAAGATCCCCCGCAGGTTCATCTCGTTCTGGCCATCGTCCTGCACGTCGTACAGGCCGTTGGGCGCCGTCTGCCACACATCCACCTCCGCCCCCACCAGCGGCGTGCCGTCCAGGGAGCTGACGGTGCCACGCATCACCAACGGCTGACCGCCCAGCTCGGTCTCGACAATCGACGCCCCGTGTGGACGCCTGGGCGCGCCGTCGACATGGAACGGCCCGAACACCGTCGGCTCCGTGGTACCCGCCGCCGCCTGGTGAGCCATCATCTCGACCAGCATCGACAGGCCCACGGTGTCCGACAGCAGGATGAACTCCTGGCGGGTGTCGTCGCACTTCTGCCCGATGGCGGTGAGGAACTGGATACCGGCCATCCACTCGTCGCGGGTGAGGCCGACCTCTTCGGCGAAGGCGTGGAGGTGGCGGATGGCCGCCTGGGTGACCTCCACCAGCCGCGGGTCCTTCGACTCGTCGAAGCTGGCCAGCACCTGCGCCACGTGCTCGGCCGGGGTGATGTTCTGCGTGCTCACCGGTAGCCCTCCTTGTCAGCCTTCGACCACGACGGCGATGCCCTGACCCACGCCGATGCACATGGTGGCCATTCCCCAGCCGCCGCCCCTGCGGGCCAGCTCGTGCACGAGGGTGGTCAGGATCCGCGCCCCCGAGCACCCTATGGGGTGGCCGATGGCGATGGCGCCGCCGTTGGGGTTGACGATCTCGGGATCGAGCTCGGGCCAGTCGGCCAGGCAGGCCAGGCTCTGGGCGGCGAAGGCCTCGTTCAGCTCGACGACGGCCAGGTCGTCCCAGTCGATGCCGGCCCGGTCCAGCGCGATGTTGGCGGCCTCCACCGGACCGATACCGAAGCGGTGCGGCTCGACCCCGCTGACAGCCCGGCCGGCCACCCGGGCCAGGGGCAGGCGTCCGATCCTGGCCGCACCGGCGTCGTCGGCCAGCAGCACGGCGGCGGCGCCGTCGTTCATGGGCGACGAGTTGCCCGCCGTCACCGTCCCGTGGGCCCTGAACACCGGCCCCAGCTTGGCCAGGGCTTCCATGGACGTGTCGGGCCGGACGCACTCGTCGGTATCCAGCTCGGCTCCGTCGACGGCCACCACCTCGTCGGCGAAGCGCCCCTCGGCCCAGGCCACCGCGGCCAGCTGGTGGCTGCGCAGGGCGAACTCGTCCTGGGAGTCGCGGTCGATCTTGTACTCGTCGGCCAGGATCTCGGCCCCCTCCCCCAGGGCCACCGTCCACTGGTCGGGGTGGCGGGGGTTGACCATGCGCCAGCCCAGCGTGGTGGAATACATCTGCTCGTGCCCGCGGGGATAGGCACGGTCGGGCTTGGGCACCACCCACGGCGCCCTGCTCATCGACTCCACGCCGCCGGCCACGCTCACCGAGGCGTCGCCCACTGCGATGGCGCGGCTGGCGTCGGCCACCGCCTGCAGGCCCGAACCGCAGAGGCGGTTCACCGTCACCCCGGGTACCGAGGTGTTCCACCCGGCCAGCAGCAGGGCCATGCGGGCCACGTCGCGGTTCTCCTCGCCGGCGCCGTTGCCGTTGCCGAACACGACGTCGTCGACGGCGGCAGGGTCCAAGCCCGGGGTCCTCTGCGCCAGGGCGGACAGCACCCCGGCGGCCAGGTCGTCGGGTCGAACCCCGGCGAGGCCACCACCGATGCGGCCCACCGGCGTGCGTACCGCGTCCAGCACGTACACGGAGCTCGTCATGTCACTCCTCCAGTCCGGGGCCCACCAGGCGCCGTCGCACCGGGAAGAACTGCAGCGGCCGCCAGCTCTGGAGCCAGCCGTAGATGCCGCGCGGCGCGAACACAGCGAACAGCGCGGCGAGAGAGCCCAGGATGATGAACCGCCAAGGATCGTCGAGGTCGAACCACTCGGTGATCTCGTCGGACACCAGCCAGAACACGATGACCCCGATGATGGGCCCGGTGGTGCTGCCCACGCCACCGATGACCACGATGAAGATCACCAGCGCCGTCCACAGCAGCACGCTGAAGGCGTCGGGGGCGTTGATGCTCTGGCTGTTGAGATGGATCAGGGCCCCGGTCATGCCGATCCAGCCCGATGCCAGCATCCACACGATGAGCCGGGTGCGGGTGACGTCGATGCCCAGGCCCCTGGCCCCGGCCTCGTCGTCGCGCACCGCCCGCAGGGCCAATCCCAGCCGCGACCGCAACACCAGCACGACCACCAGCGTCGCACCGGCGGCGAGCGCCAGCGACGACCAGTAGATGAGGTCCCGCAGCTGGTCTATCTCGTAGCCGGACAGGGCGTTGCGGCGGGTGAGGGACTGAACGTTGCCGGCTTCGAGGGGGCCGATCTCCAGAGCTATGAGGCGGAACACCTCGGCGATCACCCAGGTGCCGATGGCGAAGTAGCCGCCCCGCAGACGGAAGGCGAACAGGGCCACGGGGGCCGACAGCACCGCGCACAGCAGTCCGGCAGCCACGATGGACAGGAACGGGTCGATGCCGTTGCGCTCGGCTGTCACCAGCAGCGTGTAGGCACCCACGCCGACGAACGCCTGCTGGCCGATGGTGATCAGGCCGGCGAACCCGGCCAGCAGGTTCCACATCTGGGCCAGGGACAGGTAGGTGAGGATGCCGACGAGGGTGCGCTGCGTGCTGTCGCCGCCCACGAAGGGCAGGACGGCCAGCAGCGCCACCACGACCAGCGCCACCCAGGTGCCGGCGGTGGCGTCGGGACTGGAGCGCGTGATGCCGAAGCCACCGGTCGCCTCGCCGGAGTCGGCCGGCGCGGTGGCCGTCACGACCGCGCTCCCAGCAGACCCGACGGCCCGGCGGTGGCCGTCACGACCGTGCTCCCAGCAGGCCCGCGGGGCGGAAGGCGAGCACGGCCAGGAAGACGAGGTGGCCCAGCAGCACCCCGCCCATCCAGCCGTAGTCGACGTCGATCTGGTTGCCCAGCGTCTGGGCCACCCCCAGCACGATGCCCCCCAGCAGGGTGCCCCACAGCGAGCCGAGGCCGCCGATCACCACCGCCTCGAAGGCGAACAGAAGCTGGCTGGGGCCCTGGGCGGGGGCGAAGGTGGTGCGCGACCCAAGGAAGATGCCGGCCACGGCCACGGTGGCGAAGGCGATGCCCATGGCCAGGCCGTACAGGTTGCGGTGGTCGATGCCCATCAGGCGGGCGGTGTCGCGGTCGTCGGACACGGCCCGGAAGGCCCGGCCGAGCGGGGTGAAGGACAGGAACAGCTGCATGCCCCCGAGAAGGCCCACGGCGACCAACAGGATGATCAAGGGGAACCAGCCCACGGAGATGTCGTCGCTGATGCGGATGCTCTCGGTGGCCAGCGATCCCACCGACAGGCCGCGGTCGGTGGCCGAGTAGTGGACCAGCAGCGCGTTCTGTATGACCACGCCCAGGCCGAAGCTGACCAGGATCCCGGGCAGCGGGTCCTCGCCCAGGGTGAAGTCGAACAACCCCCGCTGGGCGATGTAGCCCACTGCGAACATGATCGGTACGACGATTCCGAACGTGGCCCACACGTTCACGTCGAACGTGGAGATCGAGGAGAAGGCCAGGTAGGCACCCAGGATGGCCAGGTCGCCGTGGGCCAGGTTCACGAAGCGGAGCACACCGAAGGCCAGGGACAGCCCGGTGGCGAACAGGGCGTAGAGGCCGCCCAGCAGGATGCCCTGGATGACCGCGTTCAACCAGTCCACGCGCCGCCTCCCATGCCTGCCGCCCTCACATGCCGAAGTAGGCGGTCGTGATCTGGGCGTGGTCGAGGTCGTCGGGGCGGCCCTGCAGCGACACCCGTCCCTCGAGCATGCAGTAGACGCGGTCGGCCACGCTCAGGGCCTGCTCTATGTCCTGCTCCACGACCACCGCGGTCATGCCCCCGGACACCACGCTGGGCAGGGCGGCGTACAGGTCCTTGACCACGGTGGGGGCCAGGCCGAGCGACACCTCGTCGAGCAGGACGAGGCGCGGGTTGGACATGAGCGCCCTTCCGATGGCCACCATCTGCTGCTCACCGCCCGACAGGGTGGCCGAGCTGCGGCGCTGGATCAGCTTGAGCAGGGGGAACAGATCGAGCACAGCCTCCAGGGTCCAGTCACCCCGGCGCCCGGTGTGGCCGCCGATCAGGAGGTTCTCCCGCACCGACAGGCTCCCGAACAGCCTCCTGCCCTCGGGAACCAGGGCGATGCCCATCCCCACCCGCTTGTGGGCGGGCAGGGACCTCAGGTCCCGCCCGGCAAAGCGGATGGCGCCCCCCGAGGCTCGCACCAGCCCGGCGACGGTCTTCAGCAGGGTCGTCTTGCCGGCGCCGTTGGCGCCGATGATGGCCACCGTCTCGCCCTGGGCCACCCGCAGCGAGAGGTCGAACAGGGCCTGGAAGTCTCCGTAGCCGGCGTCGAGCCCGTCGACGTTCAACAGGTCGGTCACTCGGGCTCGACCCCCAGGTAGACCTCGCGCACCCGGGGGCTCTGCATGACCTCGTCGGGATCGCCCTCGGCGATCTTCTGCCCAAAGCTCATGGCCATGATGCGGTCCACCACGGCCAGCAGCGCGTGGACCACGTGCTCGATCCACACCAGCGTCACCCCGCTGCGGCGCACGTCCTGCACCGTGCCCACCAGGCGGTGGACCTCGCCCTCGGTCAGGCCCCCGGCGATCTCGTCCAACAGCAGCACCTTGGGCTGGGTGGCCAGCGCCCTGGCCAGCTCCAGGCGCTTGCGGTCGAGCAGCGTGAGGGTCCCCGCCCGGCGGTTGGCCTGGCCCGACAACTCGGTGCGCTCCAGGGCGTCGACGGCCAGGTAAAGGGCCTCACGCTCGGGTAGGGGCGCCCCGGCACCGAACACGGCCGCCGCCAGCACGTTCTCGAACACGGTCATGCCCTCGAACGGTCGGGGGATCTGAGAGGTGCGGGCCAACCCGGCGCGGCAGCGACGGTCGACCCGCACCCGGGTGATGTCGTTGCCCTCGAAGCGCACCCGGCCCGCGTCGGGGTGGAGGTCCCCGGCCACGATGTTCAGCAGCGTGGTCTTGCCGGCGCCGTTGGGACCGATGATGCCCAGCGCATCACCGGCCCCGACCGACACCGAGAGGTCGTCGATCACCTTCACCCCGAAGGACTTGGTGACCGAATCGACCTCTACCAGAGCTGTCATGTGGCCGGGCCCGGGCCGCTACATCAGGACCAGGGATGCGCCTGTGGGCACCTCCGGCAGGTTGGCGTTCTCGACGATGACCAGGTCGACGGGGTTGTCACCGCCGGTGAGCCACTGGCCGCCGACCACGCTGGTCTTGGTGATCCCGCCCACCGGGCCGGCCGAGAAGTCCACGCCCCCGACCACCGTGTCCACAGCGGTGGCGCCGATCGCCTCGATCAACGCCTCCCGGTCGCTCGGGTCGCCCGACCGGGCCAGCGCGTCGGCCGCCACCTCGAACAGGGCGTGGGCGAAGCCGATGGGCTGGGTCCACTGCTCGCCCGTGGCCTGCTCGTAGGCGGCCCCCAGTTCGGTCGCCGACTGGCCCGTCAACGACGAGGTGAACGGGTGCTCGGGCGTCCACCACACCTCGGTGCTGAGGCCGTTGGGCTGGTCGAACGACGCCACCGCCCCCGGGAACAGCAGGCCCTTGCCCACGGTGACGATTTCGGGTGTGAACCCCTGCTGCTGGGCCTGGGTCCAGAAGGTGCTGAACACCGGCGGTGGCAGCACGCCGCTGACGATGTCGACGCCGGCCTCCTTGAAGGCGTTGATCTGAGCGGTGAAGTCGTTCGTCTCGAGGGGGAAGCGCCCCGGGTCGACCAGCGTGAAGCCGGCCTCCTCGATGGCCGGGGGGAACCCGACGACTGGATCG
>Ga0299914_10001978_pt1 | contig 13884 bp, 12 predicted proteins | sample RVTome_10_FD_201361 | JGI IMG/M metagenome (GOLD analysis project Ga0299914, IMG submission 201361) | Soil microbial communities from uranium-contaminated site in the Upper Colorado River Basin, Wyoming, United States - RVT153D57 (version 2) ...
CGTTCCCGCGTAGCGGACCGCCCCACTTCGCCCCACGCAGCCCGAGCCTTGTTCCGATCGCCCTGACCTGGGGCTTCGGCGCGCGCCTGGCCCGAGGCCCGCCCCCCTTGGTGCCCACGAGGACGGTCTCGTGGTTGACGAGTGGGGGATTGGGGCGTATGGTGGCGCCAAGTGGTGCGAAGGGGAGGCGACCCCCTCGGCCGAAGGATGCGACGACAGCGAGGGCGCGGATGTTTCTCGGGGAGTACCAGCACTCCCTGGACACGAAGGGACGGGTGATCCTCCCGGCCAAGTTCCGCGACCAGCTTGCCGACGGCGCCTTCGTGTCCAAGGGACGGGACGGCTGCCTCTTCGTCTACCCGGCCGAGGAGTTCGAACGAGTCGCCGAGCAGGCGAGGGAGGCGGCGAAGCGCAGTGAACGAGAACGCCAAGCAGCCCGATCGTTCTTCGCCGGCGCCGCGGACGTCGTCCCCGACAAGCAGGGCCGAATCCCCATCCCGCAAACCCTTCGGGAATACGCGGGACTGGAGCGCGACGTCACCGTCGCAGGGGTCTTCTCCCGCATCGAGATCTGGGACAACGAGCGGTGGCGCGAGCGCGAGCAGATCGGCGAGCAAGCGCTGGTCTCGGGTGAGCACCTTCCGGACTTCGCGATCTAGAGGCAGAACTTCGGGACCTGGAGGAGGTTCGAGCACACGAGATTGACATGGCCGGCTCGCCAGCAGCCCCCCGGTCGGCGCGGTTGTAGGCCCCTACTCCGCCCGCTTCCAACCGAGTCGTTTCGGGGAGACAACCGAACGGCGATCGTTCGTCCGGGGGGCTGCTGGCGAGCTGCACCGACATTGGGGGGCGGCTCATGACCTTCGAGCATGTGGCGGTGATGGGCCGAGAGGTCGTCGAGCTCCTGACACCGGTTCCGGCCGGAGTCGTCATCGACGCAACGGTCGGTGCGGGGGGGCACGCCCGAGCACTGCTGGACGCTCGATCCGACGTCCGCCTCCTCGGCATCGACCGTGACCCTGATGCGGTGGTGGCGGCGTCCGAGGCGCTGCGCCCGTACGGAGATCGAGTCCGCGTGAGCCACGGGGGCTTCGAACGTCTGAAGGAACTGAGCGAGAGCGAGGGGAACATCGTGGGAATCCTGTTCGACCTGGGCGTGAGTAGCCCGCAGCTGGACCGCCGGGAGCGCGGCTTCTCCTATTGGGACGAGGCGCCGCTCGACATGCGCATGGACAGCTCGCAGGAGCTGACCGCCGCGACCGTGGTCAACGAGTACCCCGAGGCGGTGCTCTCGGAGATCATCGCCGGAAACGGCGAGGAGCGATTCGCACGACGGATCGCTGCCGCGGTCGTCGAGGCACGACCCCTCGAGTCGACCGCCGAGCTCGTCGCGGCCGTGAAGGCGGCGATTCCGGCTCCCGCTCGCCGGCGCGGTGGCCATCCGGCCCGGCGAACCTTCCAGGCGATTCGCATGGAGGTGAATCGCGAGCTGCCGAACCTGGCTGCCGGGCTCGACGAGAGCGTCCACCTGCTCGCGCCGCAAGGGCGTCTCCTCGTGCTCGCGTACCACTCCCTCGAGGACCGAATGGTCAAGGAGCGTTTCGCCGAGTGGTCCGGTACCGCGCCAATGCCACCGGGACCGCCCACCGTGCGACCGGTGCCGATGACCCGCTTGTTGACGCGCCGGCCCAGGCGACCGAGTGAGGAAGAAGTTGTCGCCAATCCCCGCGCGGCGAGTGCTCGCTTGCGCGCTGTCGAGAAGCGCAAGGCATCGTGACTGCTGTCGCTCGCGCTCCGCGCAGAGCCGAACCCGCGGCGCGGCGCGCCCCTGCACCGCACCCTCGCGCACGGCAACGACGCCTGCGCGTCGTCGATTCGAAGCAGGTGCAGACGGCGCGCCGCGTCCGCCGATTGGTCACGGCGTTGTCCGTGGTCGTCGGCGCCGTGCTCGTGCTCGCGGTCGCGTTCCACGTGACCCTTGCACAAGGTCAACTCGAGTTGGACCAGCTTCGTGCCCGGGCGGTGGAGGAGCAGGACGGTTACGAGCGTGCTCGCGTCGAGGTCGCGGCGGCGGCCGCGCCGGACGAGATCGTGCGGCGCGCACAGGAGCTCGGGATGATCGTGCCCGACGAGATCCTTCACGTGAGCTCGCTCCCCGGCACGACGGCGGTGGTTCCCGAGAGCCCCGCGACCTCGCCCTCGACAATGGGGAGCTGGCCGACGGTGAAGCCCCACCTTGGCGAATAGCCACCTGCGCCCCCGGGGTCGTCGGGCCCGCACCCACCGCGCCCGGCGCGCCGGCGCGCCGGGAGGACGCCTTGTGCTCCTCGCGCTCGTCGCAGCCGTCGCGTTCGGAGCGGTCGTCGCTCGTCTGGCAGTCGTGCAGGTGGCAGGCGCAGAGCAGTATCGAGAGCTGGGGATGGACCAACGGGTCCGACGCGTCGGGCTCGCCGCGGAGCGAGGGGGGATCTTCGACCGCAATGGCCTCGCGCTCGCGGTGTCGAGTCCCGCAGAGACCGTCTGGGCGGATCCACGAGTGATCGACGATCCGATCGGGTACGCACACGCGCTCGCTCCGGTCGTCGGAGTCGACGAAGCTTCACTCGCCGAGCGCCTCGCAGCGACTGACAAGTCGTTCGTCTACGTCGCACGACAGGTCGACGACGTCACCGTGTCTCGTGTCCGGTCGCTCGAGCTCCCGGGCATCGACTTCGTCCCCGAATCCCGCCGCGAGTACCCCGCCGAGCTCCTCGCGGCTCCAGTCCTCGGCTTCGTCGGTACCGACAACAACGGGCTGGCCGGGCTCGAGTCGCAGTACGACGAGTTGCTCACCGGCACGCCGGGGGAGCTCGTGGTGGAACGTGACCCGCGAGGCAGGGAGATCCCCAACGGCAACCGTCAGGTGACGGTGCCCGAACGCGGGAGCGACATCGTCCTCACGCTCGACGAGGCGATCCAGTACGAAGCCGAACAGGCGCTCGTCGAGCAGGTCGAACGGGCAGATGCCGCGGGTGGTACCGCCGTCGTGCTGGACGTGGACAGCGGCGACATCCTCGCGCTCGCGTCGGTGACCGGGGGGAGTGACGGCGCTCGCGCTTCATCGTCGCGGGAGCACAACCGCAGCGTCACCGACGTCTATGAGCCGGGCTCGACCAACAAGGTGATCACGGTCGCCGGTGCGATCGAGGAAGGTCTCGTCGGCCCGGACACTCACCTGTCGGTGCCGATGACCACCAGTCTCGGTGGTTTCACGTTCGAGGACCACGATCCGCATGCGGACGCGTGGTGGTCGGTGTCGGACATCCTGCGCGAGTCATCGAACGTCGGCACGATCATGATCGGAGGCAAGCTCGGCCGAGAGCACTTCGACCACTACGTCCGCGCGTTCGGATTCGGCTCGACGACCGGGCTCGGGTTCCCCGGTGAACCACCGGGGATCATCCTGCCGCTCGACCAGTACACCGACTCGAGCATGGGATCGATGCCCATCGGCAACGGCCTCGCCGTCACTGCACTCCAGATGGTCAACGTGTACGCGACCATCGCCGGCGCGGGGTCACAGCGCACGCCACGCCTGGTCGCGGCCACGATCGACGAAGACGGGACGCGCGTCGACATGCCGGCCTCGGAGCCCCGCGAGGTGATCTCCCCGGGTACGGCAGCGACGATGACCACGATGCTCCAACAGGTGGTCGCCGAAGGGACGGGGCAGAACGCCGCCGTGCCCGGCTACCCGGTCGCAGGCAAGACCGGAACCGCGCGCAAGCCTCCCTATGACGAGCCGCCCTACCAATACGTCGCGTCCTTCGCGGGGTTCGCGCCCGCTGACAATCCTCGGCTCGCCGCGATCGTCGTGCTCGACGAACCCTCGTCGGCGATCTACGGGGGCGAGGTTGCAGCACCCGCATTTGCGCGAATCATGCAGTTCGCCCTGCGCCAGGAGCGGGTGGCGTCGAGCGTTCCGGTCCAGGGAGCGGTCCCGTCGGCGACGACCGGCACCAGTAACGTGACGGCCTCGACGCCGCCAGAGTGAAGAGGACCGCGCGTGCAATTGCGCGAGCTGCTGCGCGACCTCGAGGTTCTCGATTGGTTGGGTGACCCCGAGGTCGAGGTCACATCGCTGACCCACGACAGCCGTCGGATCGAGCCGGGTGCGTGCTTCGCATGCCTTGGGGGGGTTCGAACAGACGGCCACGCTCACGCGCCCGAGGCGGTCGAATCGGGAGCGAGCTCGTTGCTCGTCGACCGCCTCCTTCCGCTGGACGTGACCCAGGCGCGCGTCGCTGATGTCCGTGCCGTCCTCGGAGGCGTGGCAGCGCGCCTGCACGGCGAGCCGTCTCGATCACTGCGAGTCGTCGGCGTCACCGGAACGAATGGGAAGACGACGACCGTCTCGCTCATCGACGCGATCGGTCGCGCGGCGGGGGAACGAGTCGGTGTAATCGGTACCCTCGGCACGCGCATCGAGGAGCGAACCAGCGACCACGAGCTCACCACGCCGGAGTCGACCGACCTCCAGGCGACGCTCGCGACAATGCACGCGGATGGCATCGGTCTCGTGGCGATGGAGGTCTCGTCGCACGCGCTGGTCCGTCATCGGATCGATGGAACCCACTTCGCCGCGGCATGCTTCACGAACCTGTCGCACGACCATCTCGACGAGCACCGGACCATGGCGGAGTACTTTGCCGCGAAGGAGCTGCTGTTCGAGCCCGGGCGTACGGCCATCGGGACCACGAACCTCGACGATCCATTCGGTCGGCGATTGGCCGAGCGATTGGCCGAGACCGACGTCGACTGCGTCACGTACGCGGTGCGCGACGAGCGCGCTCGCATCGGTGCTCAGGGCGTCTCCTACCAGGCCGACGGCACGCGCTTCGACCTCCTCGATCGCGAATCCGGCGCGCACGCCTCGATCGAGAACGAGCTTCTCGGCGAGTTCAACGTCGCGAATCAACTCGCCGCCGCAGCATCGGCGAGCGCGCTGGGTCTGCCGTTCGACGCTGTGATCACGGGCCTGGGTACGGCGACACCGATCCCCGGTCGTCTCGAGCGCGTCGAGGCGGGGCAGTCGTTCAGCGTGCTCGTCGATTACGCGCATACTCCCGACTCGCTCGATCGCGCTTTGGAGGTCTCGCGCCTCCTCGGCGGTCGGGTCGCGGTCGTCTTCGGGTGTGGCGGCGATCGCGATCCCACCAAGCGACCGATGATGGGTGCGGTCGCAGGGCGCCGGGCAGATCTCGTCATCGTGACCAGCGACAACCCACGTGACGAGGATCCCGGCGCGATCGCAGCCGCCGTGGTGAGCGGGCTCCCGGACGGTGTCGACGCAGTCGTCGAGCTGGATCGTCGCCGGGCGATCGAGCACGCGCTGGTCGCAGCGCAGCCCGGTGACGTCGTGCTCGTCGCGGGCAAGGGGCACGAGACCGGCCAGACGGTCGCCGGGGTCACCCGGTCCTTCGACGACCGGCTCGTGGTCCGCGAGCTGCTCGGAGCGCGCCGATGCGCCTGACTGTCGAGGAGCTGGCGAAGATCGTGGACGGGGTCGTCGCCGGAACGAGCTCCGATGCGGACGTGACGTCGTTCACCATCGATTCGCGCACCGTCGTTCGGGGAGCGTGCTTCGTAGCGCTTCGGGACACACGCGACGGGCACGACTTCGTCGTGGACGCGTTCGCCCGAGGCGCGACCGTTGCGCTCGTCGATCGCGACGTCGAGGAGGCACCCGGGCCTCTCGTGCGAATCGACGATCCGCTCGATGCGCTCGCACGGCTCGCCAGGGCGGCGCGCTCGCGCTTCGAGGGCACGGTCGTCGGGATCACGGGATCCGCCGGCAAGACCGCCACGAAAGATCTTGTGGCCGCAGCGACAGCGGGGACTCGCCGAATCCACGCGAGCCCCGAGTCGTACAACAACGAGTCAGGTGTTCCACTCACGATGCTCGGCGCTGCAGACGACGTCGAGGTTGTGCTCGCGGAGATGGGCGCGAGGCGCGAGGGCGATCTGACCGTCCTCTGCGAGATCGTGCGCCCCGAGATCGGGGCCGTGACCAACGTCGGGCTGGCGCACGCGGGCCCCTTCGGCGGCGTCGAGGGGGTCGTGCGCGCGAAGGGTGAGCTGGTCGAGGCGTTGCCGAGCGGCGGTCTCGCGGTGCTGAACGCCGACGACCCGAACCTGGGGGCGCTCGCCGGCCGGACCTCGGCGCGAGTTCTCACCGTTGGCGAAGGGAAGGCGGACATCGTCTTTCGGAACGTTCGGATCGACGAGGCTTTGCGCCCAACGCTCGAGCTCGAGACTCCGTGGGGGAGCGGTGACGTGAGCCTCGCCGTCCGAGGCGCTCACCAGGCGGCGAACGCCGCGATGGCGTGCGCGATCGCGCTCGTCGTCGGGGTCGGTTTCGACGCAGCTCTTGCAGGCCTCGCCACGGCTCGCACCGCATCGCATCGCATGGAGCTCTTTCGTTCGTCGCAGGGTCTGTGGATCCTGGATGATGCCTACAACGCAAATCCGGCATCGGCTCAGGCGGCGCTGCGCGCGTTTGCCGAGCTGCCGGCGAAGCGGAGGATCGCTGTGCTCGGTGAGATGCTCGAGCTCGGGGCGGCGAGCGCTCGGGAGCATCGTCGGCTCGGAGCGTTCGCCGCGGCACTCGGCATCGACGTCGTCGTCGCCGTCGGCCCGGGCGCTCGCGAAGTCGCCGAGGGCGCGAGCGAGACCGAGGTCGTTCGTGTCGAGAACGGTGAGGAAGCAACCGCCTTCGTGATCGCGCAGGCGAAGCCGGGTGACGCCGTTCTGGTGAAGGCCAGTCGTGCGATCGGGCTCGAGTCGATCGTCACGGAGCTTCTCGGGGGCGCGACGTGATCGCGCTCCTCATCGCCGGAGCGATTGCGTTCTCCTGCACCGTCGTCGGCACGCCGTTCCTGATCCGGGTGCTCGAGGCACGCGGGATCGGTCAGCAGATTCGCGATGACGGACCCTTCGTCCATCCCCACGCGGCGAAGGCGGGAACGCCCACCATGGGTGGGATCGCGGTCGTCAGTGCCGCGACCCTCGGTTACCTCGCCGCACACATCCGTTCGGAACAGATCAAGTTCGCCCGGTCAGGTCTGACGCTCATGGCACTCGTCGTCGGCCTGGCGATCGTCGGATTCGTCGACGACTACTTGGGTGCGCGGCGCGGTCGGAACCTCGGACTCCGCAAGCGCGGCAAGATGGCCGGTCAGCTCGTCGTCGCGTCCGGGTTCGCGCTGATCGCCCTCAACTGGGTCAATACTTCGACGAAGCTCTCCTTCACGAGGAGCTTCGATCTCGATCTCGGGGCGACCCTCTGGGTGGTGCTTGCGATCTTCGTGATCACCGGCGGCTCGAACGCGGTCAACCTCACCGACGGGATGGACGGACTCGCCGCCGGAGCATCCACGCTGGTCTTCTCCGCGTTCGTGATCATCGCGTTCTGGCAGTTCCGCCACCCCGAGGTCTACGGCGTCGGTCAGCCGGGAGCAGCCGCGAACGCGATCGACCTCTCGGTCGTCGCCGCCGCGATGATGGGAGCCTGTGCCGGCTTCCTCTGGTGGAACGCCGCGCCCGCCCGCGTCTTCATGGGTGACACCGGCTCGCTCGCCATCGGAGGGGCGATCGCTGGATTGTCATTGCTCACGAACACGATCCTCCTGTTGCCGATCCTCGGTGGCCTCTATGTGCTGGAGACGCTGAGCGTGATCGCGCAGGTGATCTCGTTCCGGATGTTTCGTCGCCGCGTGTTGCTCATGGCGCCGCTCCACCACCACTTCGAGGTGGGTGGCTGGCCCGAGTTCACGGTGATCGTCCGGTTCTGGCTTCTCGGCGGTCTGTGCGTGTCGCTCGGACTCGGCTTGTTCTACGCGGACTTCATCAGGATCCCGGGCGTCATCGAATGATCGTCGTCGTGGGCACCGGCGTCACCGGCCGAGCCGTCCAGCGTTGGGCCGATGCTCGGGGCGAGGAGGTGCTCCTCGTCGACGATGCCGATCCGCGCCCAGCCGACGCCGTCGACACATCGGCCGGGCTCTCAGCGCTCGCAGAGGCCGACCTCGTCGTTCCCAGTCCGGGTGTGATGCTCTCCCATCCGGTCATCACGACGGCGCGCGAGATGGGCGTGGCGATCTCCTCGGAGATCGATCTCGCATCCTCGGCATGCAGCGCGACGCTCGTCGCGGTGACCGGGACCAACGGCAAGACGACGGTGACGACGCTCATCGACGAGATGCTCCGACGGTCGGGAATCACGGCAACGACGGCCGGAAACATCGGTCGCCCGCTCCTCGACACACTCGACGAGGACGTCGAGGTCGTCGTGATCGAGGTCTCGTCGTTCCAGCTCGCGACGTCCAGGAGCTTCAGGCCGCACGTCGCCGTCCTGCTCAACATCGCCGACGACCACCTCGACTGGCACGGTTCGTTCGAGGCATACGTGGCCGCGAAGGCGCGCATCTTCGCCCGACAGGCAGGCGACGACGTGCTCCTCTACAACGGCGACGATCAAGTCGTCGCCGATCTCGCTGGAACGGCGCCCGCCTTGCGCCGCTCGTTCTCGGGTGTCAGCGGCGACTCCAACCTCGTGGCAGCGATGTCAGCCGCTCGCCTCGCCGGGGCGACCGACGATGGCATCAGTGACGCGGTCGCGGCGTTCCACACCCTCCCCCATCGCGTCGCATCCGTCGGCGAAGCTGGTGGTGTGCATTGGGTGAACGATTCGAAAGCGACCAATCCTGCCGCGACCAGTCACGCCGTCGCTCGTTTCGACTGCGTGGTGCTGATCGCAGGGGGTCGCAACAAGGGCTTGGACCTCGGGACGTTGCGCCGCCATGACGACCGCCTTCGTGCGGTCGTCGCGATCGGGGAGAGTGCCAACGAGGTCGAGGCGGCGTTCACGGATCTGGGTCGTCCCGTGCGTCGTGCAGGCTCGATGGCAGCCGCTGTGGCAGAGGCAGCGGCCCTCGCGTGCCCGGGTGACACCGTCCTGCTGTCGCCGGCGTGCACGTCCCTCGATTGGTATCGAAACTACGAGGAGCGTGGCGACGACTTCGTCGCTGAGGTCCGCTCCTTGATCGGGAGCAGCGGACGATGAGCGTGCGTACCGCGTGGATGCGCGCGGGAGCGGTGCGTCCGCCGAACTATGTCCTGCTCGTCGCGACCGTGACAGTGCTGATCGTCGTCGGCGTGGTGATGGTGCTCTCGGCTTCGTCCGTCGAGTCGATGACGAACTATGGATCGGCGTGGTACTTCTGGCAACGCCAACTCGTGTGGACCTTGCTGGGTGTCGGAGCCTTCGTCGCCACCTCGCGGATCGACTACCACGTCTGGCGCCGTCTCGTCGCGCCGCTGCTCATCGTCTCCGCAGCCCTGCTCGTCGCGGTGCTCGTCCCCGGGATCGGGATCGAGGTCTACGGGTCTCGACGCTGGCTCGGTATCGGTTGGTTTCGCTTCCAACCTGTGGAGATCGCGAAGCTCGCGCTGTTGATCTTCGCTGCCGACGTGTTGACTCGGCGTGCGCGCGAGCTCCATGACTGGCGGCGCTCGTTGCGACCCGTGCTGGTGGTCTTCGGGGCGTTCGCACTGCTCGTCATGCTCGAGCCCGACATGGACTCCACGATCGTCCTCGCCCTCATTCTGGGTGCCGTCTTCATCGTCGGAGGGGTGCGTCTCCGGTACCTCGCCGCGATCACGGTACCGGCGGTCGGCATGGCCGCACTCGCTGCGGTCGCAGCGCCGTATCGACGTGCGCGCGTCTTCGCCTACCTGGATCCCTGGCAGGATCCTTCCAACACCGGATATCAGATCTCACAGTCGTTGATCGCGCTGGGCAGCGGAGGATGGACCGGCGTCGGCCTCGGCAACGGGCGTGCCAAGTGGATGTTCCTCCCGAACGCTCACACCGACTTCATCTTCGCGATCATCGGCGAGGAGCTCGGCTTCCTGGGATGCATGCTCGTCGTCGGGCTCTTCGTCGCGTTCGGTGTGGTCGGGGCGCGCATCGCCGCACAGGCGCGTGATCGTTTCGGGATGCTGTTGGCTGCCGGTGTCACCGTATGGGTCGTCGGCCAGGCGCTCATCAACATCGGTGCTGTCGTCGGTCTGCTCCCGGTGTCGGGCATCACGCTCCCGTTCGTGTCGTTCGGGGGTTCGGCGCTGTTGTTCACGATGGCAGCCGCAGGGATGCTCGCGAACGTCGCTCGTCAATCACCGTGACGTACGCAGTCGTCACCGGTGGAGGTACTGGGGGCCATGTCTATCCCGGCCTCGCCCTTGCCCGAGAGCTCGTGGCCCGCGGGCACGCCCACGGGACGATCTCGTTCGTCGGTGTCCGTCGCGGTCTCGAGGCGAAGGTCGTCCCCGACGCCGGTTTCGAGATCCAGCTTCTTCCCGGGCGCGGGCTCGAACGTCGCATGAGCCTCCGCAACGTGCGCACCGCGTGGGACACGGCGGTCGCATGTCGGAGGGCGTACGGTCTCCTCCAGCGACTCCGGCCGCGTGTCGTCGTCGGTTTCGGCGGATACGCGTCGTTGCCCTGCCTGCTCGCGGCGACCGTCCTACGAATCCCCAGAATCGTCCACGATCAGGATTCGGCACCCGGGCTCGCGAACCGGATCGCGGTCCGTCTGGGGGCGAAGGCGGCGGTCTCGCTGCCGGGCACGCCGTTGCGGGGTGCAGTGTTGACCGGAAACCCCGTGCGCTCGGAGTTGGTGCGTTCGGTCCGCGATCCCGCGATCCCGCCCCTGTTGGCATGCTTTGGCGGCAGCCTCGGCGCGACGTCGATCAACGACGCGGCGCTCGACCTCTACGACCGTTGGCGCCATCGCGACGACGTGGCGATCCACCACGTGAGCGGTCCGCGCAACGAGACGGACTGCCGTCGACGTCTCGACGATCTGCGAAGGCCGGACGACGCGTTGGCCTACGAGCTCGTCGGCTACGAAGATCGCATGGACACCTTGCTCTCTCGCTCAGCCGTCGCTTTGACGCGAGCGGGAGCGGGCGCGGTTGCCGAACTCGCGGCCGCCGGAACGCCGGCGATCTTCGTTCCACTGCCCGGTGCTCCTTCGGACCACCAGACGCGCAATGCGGAGACCCTCGCGAAGGCCGGTGCCGCCGTCGTCGTGGCCGACCAAGATCTGGCACGCCTCTTGCCAACGGTCGCCGACGAGCTGCTCGGTGATCCCGAGCGGCTCGAGGCGATGAGCAAGGCAGCGCGGGGCCTCGCCCATCTCGACGCGGCGGCACGCCTGGCCGATCTCGTCGAAGGTGTCGCAGGTGGCTGAGCTCGATCTCTCCCAGCCCCGGCGCCTGCACATCGTGGGACTCGGGGGCGCGGGAATGAGCGCGATCGCGACGGTGCTCGCAGGAACCGGCCATACGGTGAGCGGCTCGGACGTCAAGGACTCGAGGAACCTCGAGCGCCTCCGCGTGCTGGGCGTCACCGCCTCTGTCGGCCACGGCCCTTCGAACGTGGACGATGATCTCGATGCCGTGATCGTGTCGACCGCCATCCCGTCGTCGAACGTCGAGGTCCAGACAGCGCGGGCGCGGGGGATACCGGTGCTCGATCGTGCGACCGCGTTGCGCTCGCTCGTTCGCCGTCGCCGAAGCATCGCGGTGGCCGGCAGCCACGGAAAGACGACGACATCGTCGATGCTCGCGCTCGTGCTGCGCGGCGCCGGGCTCCGGCCGAGCTTCGTCATCGGTGGAGATCTCAACGAAGTCGGGACGAACGCGGCGGCGGACTCGGGCGATTGGATGGTCGTGGAAGCCGACGAGAGCGACGGCACGTTCTTGCGGCTCGAGCCCGAGGCCGCGCTCGTCACCAACATCGAGCCCGATCATCTCGACCACTACGGAACGTTCGCTGCATTGGTCGAGGCGTTCGCAACGTTCCTCGACGGTGTCGCGGGACCCAAGGTGCTCGGCATCGACACGAGGGTCGGGGCCGACCTCGCTTCGCGGATCACCGGTGTCGTCACGTATGGTTCGCATCCCGACGCGTCGTATCGCCTCGTCGAGTACTCGGGCGCACGCGCAGGATGCTCGTTCACGGTCATCCGCCGCGGCTCGAAGCTCGGCACGATCGAGTTGCCGGTCCCGGGCCGTCACAATGCCGAGAACGCGCTCGGCGCGACCTCGCTCGCGATGGAGCTCGGCCTCCCGTTCTCTGCGGTGGTGGAGGCGCTCGGCCGCTTCGGTGGCGTCGCTCGGCGCTTCCAGTTCCGTGGTGAGCGCGACGGTGTGACATTCGTCGACGATTATGCGCATCTTCCGGCGGAGGTCGCCGCGGCGATCCGAACGGCGACGGAAGGGGAGTGGCGACGCATCATCGCTGTGTTCCAGCCGCATCGTTACACGAGGACGGCGAAGCTGTGGCGCGACTTCGAGGACGCGTTCATCGCAGCCGACCACATCGTGCTCACCGACGTGTACGGCGGCGGGGAGGCGCCACGTCCCGGGGTCTCCGGCCGTCTCGTGCTCGGCGCGGTCCTCGACGCGCACCCCGCGTCGGTGGTGACATATCTCCCGCGCCTCGCCGACCTTCTCGAGCACGTCCCACGGCTCGCCCACCGAGGCGACATCGTCCTCACCCTCGGGGCCGGCGACCTCGTCACCCTTCCCGACGAATGGCTCTCGCGGTGACCGATCTCGCGGTGACCGATCTCGCGGTCGACCTGGAGGCGCGAGGCGTGTCCGTGTCGCGCGACGCGCCGGTCGCAGACCTGACGACGTATCGCATCGGGGGCCCCGCGTCGATCCTCGTGCGCGTGCGGTCCGAGGTCGAGCTCCTCGAGGTGTCGGGGGCCGTGCGAGCACAGGCGATCCCCGTGATCATCGTGGGGCGGGGCTCCAACCTCCTCGTCGCGGACACGGGTTTCCCGGGCCTCGCTGTCGTGCTCGACGGCGCATTCAACCAGCTCGACCTCGACGACGACCGGGTACGAGCGGGCGGTGCCGTTCCGCTGCCGGTGCTGGCACGACGCAGCGCGGCTGGGGGCCTCGCCGGCCTCGAGTTCTACGTCGGGATCCCGGGCAGCGTCGGTGGGGCGGTGCGGATGAACGCCGGTGGCCATGGACGCGAGACCCGCGATGTCTTGCATTCGGCAAGGACCGTCGACCTGTCGAGTGGCACCGTCCGCGAGGTCGACGCGGACGGCCTCGACCTCGGATATCGCCACTCGTCGGTGCACGACCGTATGGTCGTGACGGCTGCAACCTTTGCCGTCGCCACCGACGATCCGGATGCCTGCGAAGCCCGCGTCGCGGAGGTCGTGCGATGGCGTCGCGAGCATCAGCCCGGGGGCGCGAATGCCGGCTCGGTCTTCCGGAACCCGCCGGGTGACGCCGCGGGTCGTCTCATCGACGCGGCGGGGCTGCGCGGGCTGCGGGTGGGCGGGGCGGTCGTCTCACCGAAGCACGCCAACTTCTTCCAGGCAGACCCCGATGCGACCGCGGCCGACGTCCGCGGGCTCGTGGAGGAGGTACGACGACGGGTGCGGGCGCGTTTCGGCGTCGATCTCCAGCCGGAGCTGCGCATGGTCGGATTCGGTCCGTGAGCGTTCCGACGAGGAGTGGAGCGCCGATCGACCCGCGCATCCGTCGACGCAGGGTGCAGGTGACCCGCGCGAAGGGTCGGCGGCGTCTGCGAGTGCTGGCAGCCGTGGTCGTCGTCGCACTGGTCGGCGTGGCTGCGTTCGGGCTCGCACGATCGCCGCTCCTCGGCGTCGACGACCTGGTCGTCGTCGGTGCGGAGCAAGCGGACGAAGAGGAGATCAGAGCCGCCTCGGGCATCGAGATCGGAGCCCCGATCCTGTTCGCGGACCTGTCGAGCGCAGCGCGGCGTATCGAGGAGCTGCCGTGGATCGCGAC
>Ga0299914_10001979_pt1 | contig 13878 bp, 13 predicted proteins | sample RVTome_10_FD_201361 | JGI IMG/M metagenome (GOLD analysis project Ga0299914, IMG submission 201361) | Soil microbial communities from uranium-contaminated site in the Upper Colorado River Basin, Wyoming, United States - RVT153D57 (version 2) ...
CGTGTTCGTGGTTGTGGCTCTGTGTGGGTTGTTTGCCGCTACCTCGGTTGCATTGGTGGCTGGTCTCCGTCGCCTCCGCGTATTCGAGGTGCTCAAGTTGGGGGAAACCCAATGATCGAGCTCGACCCTACGCAGCCGGGAGCCACCATCGAATGTGATCGACTGGTCAAGATATATCGCGTTGGCTCGACCGACATCACCGCTCTGGCCGGTCTCGACCTCCGGGTTGATCCGGGCGAGCGCGTCGGTGTAATCGGCCCCAGTGGTTGCGGAAAGTCCACTTTGCTCAATGTCGTTGGGGGACTGACCACACCAACCAGCGGGACCGTCACGGTTGACGGTGAGAATTTGTCCGGCGCGTCACCCGAGTTTCTCGATCAGTATCGCCGGAACCGGGTCGGGTTCGTATGGCAGGACACGTCGCGCAACCTCATCTCGTATTTGAACGCCCGGGACAACGTTGCCCTTCCGATGGAGCTGGCGGGGCGGGATGGAGCCAGGAAACGGGCCTTCGGCCTCCTCGACCTGGTGGGAATCGCCGACAAGGCCGGCCAGAGACCGGCCGAGCTGTCCGGCGGCCAACAGCAGCGAGTGGCAATTGCGATTGCACTCGCCAATTCCCCTTCGCTGATCCTCGCCGACGAGCCCACCGGATCATTGGATGGTGAGACTGCTGCCGAGATCTACGCGGTGCTGGCAGACATCAACGAGGAACTCGGCATCACAATCGTGATCGTCAGCCATGACGTGAATATGGCGTCGGCGGTGGGTCGGGTGGTCGAGCTCCGCGACGGTCAGTCCGCAGTGGAACATCGTGGGAGTCAAGACGACGTGAGATCGGTGCTGCTCGTCGACAGGGTGGGAAGGGTGCGGCTTCCGGACTGGTTCCGGGAGAACCTGCACTCTGACGAGCGGGTCGAGGCAGTGCTCGAGGAGGACGGGATCAAGTTGCGACCCGCTGAGGATGATCGGGAGCGGGATCGATGATGCCAAACCGCCCGCTTGCTGTCGATGCGGTTTCGGTGAGACGGGTCTTTTCGGGGCCGGCCGAGGATGTGGTCGCCCTCGATGCGGTTGACCTCGCGGTCCCGACGGGCGTGATGCATGCCGTCATGGGACGGTCAGGCAGTGGAAAGACGACACTGTTGAACCTGGTCGGGGCCCTGGACCAGCCGACTGCGGGTGCGATCACCATGTACGGGGAGCGGGTGGATGGTCTCAACGGCTCGGCGGCCGCTCGGTGGAGGGCACGCCGCCTCGGGTTCGTGTTTCAGGCACACGCCCTGATGCCGTCGATGACGGCGCTGGAGAATGTGGAGCTGGCAATGCGGATCGCCGGACATTCCCGGCACACCTCCCACGACCGCTCCCGTGAAGCGTTGGAGAGAGTCGGCCTGGGCGACCGGCTGGACCACCGCCCGGCGCAACTTTCGGGTGGCCAGCGTCAGCGGGTGGCGGTCGCTCGGGCCATCGCCCCCGGCAACCGCCTGTTGCTGGCCGACGAGCCCACAGCCGGGTTGGACAGCTCCGCCTCAGCCGATGTTTTTGCCCTTCTCAGGTCGCTGGTTGACTACTCGGACGTCACGGTGCTCATGGCCACCCACGATCCCCTTACTCTCGACTTCGTCGATTCGGCGGTGGAGCTGCGCAACGGCGTGCTGGCCGAACCGGTGTAGGCAACTACGATCACCTGGTGCCATTCGATGTAGCTGCCCTGGCCGACATGAGGCTCGTGGATCCAGAAGGTGGCGAGCACCGCCTCGGAGACCGTTGGGCATCCGATCCCAGGGTTATCCTCTTCCTCCGCCACTTCGGCTGACTGACCTGCCGGGAACGGGCCGGTCAGGTCCGTGAGAGATATGACGAGATCCTCGGCGCTGGTGCCGACGTGACGGCGATCGGCACGGGAGGACGCAGATATGCCAAGGCGTTCATCGAAGACGAGTCCGTGCCGTTTGAGGTTCTTCTAGATGAGGACGGCCAAGCCGCCGAGTTGGTGGGAACGGGCACCTTGAGCAAGATCACCCTGATCAGCCCACGCCAACTCGCCGCGGGGACGAGAGCCCTGGTCAAGGGAAACATGCAGCACAACGCGGGGAGACGTCCGTTCCAGCTTGGGGCGACCCTGGTGATCGGACCCGGGGATGAGCTTCGCTATGAAGATTTCGAGGAGTTCGCCGGCGACCACGCCGACGTCGACGACGTTCTTTCCTACCTGTAGTCGTAGAAGCCGCGGCCCGTCTTGCGGCCGTGGAGGCCCGCCTCGACCATTCTGGTGAGGAGTGGCGGTGATGCGTAAGCAGGATCCTTGAACTCCTCGAACAACACATCGGCCACGAACTTGGTGGTGTCCAACCCGACGAAATCGGCGAGCTCCAACGGTCCCATTGGATGGTTGGCGCCCAGCTTCATCCCGGTGTCGATGTCTTCGGCCGACGCGAACCCTGCCTCGTACATGCGAACCGCACCAATCATGTAGGGGATCAGCAGCATGTTCACGATGAAACCGGCCCGATCCTTCGCCCGGATCACGGTCTTGCCCAAAGACTCGGCATAAGAGGCAACGGCAGTGGCGGCAGCGTCGTCGGTGAGAACCGTTGTGACCAATTCGACCAGGGCCATCACCGGAACCGGGTTGAAGAAATGGAGGCCAACCACCTTCCCGGGCCTTTCGGTGGCTGCGGCGAGCCGGGTGATCGGGATCGAGGAAGTGTTCGACGCCAGGATCGCGTCAGGGCCGGTCACTCTGTCGAGTTCGCTGAAGATCTCCTTCTTCAGGCTCTCGTTTTCGGTCGCCGCTTCGATGACCAACTGGCGGTCCGACTGTTCGGAGATCTCGGTTGAGATGTCTATCCGGGAGAGGATGTCGTCTCGCCCGGCTTCGTCCAGCTTTTTCCTCTCCACAGCCCGAGCAAGTGATTTCTGGATTCTCCCTAGTGCCGCCTCGGCGGCTTCGGCATTGATCTCGTGGACGATCACGCTGCTGCCGGCTCTTGCACAAACTTCGGCGATGCCCGAGCCCATGAGCCCGCCGCCAATCACTCCGATTCGTTCCATGGACCTGAAGATACCGCGAGCCGTCCGGATGGCTAAATATGGCCGGGTCAGACTCCGGCGATGGCGCGGTCGCCGGCACGGAGCCAGCAGGCAGCGAGATGGTCCTTTTCCCCGGGGCCTGGCATCAAATCTGGAGTCTCGATATCACACAGCCCGGGCCTGGCGATGGGGCAGCGGGGATTGAAGTGACAGCCCGGCGGCGGATTCAGCGGTGAAGGGATCTCGCCCTGGAGGATCTGTCTGGTCCGGGGACGGTCGGGGTCGGCGATTGGTATTGCCGATAGCAATGCCTCGGTGTAGGGGTGGAGCGGATTTGCATAGAGGCTGTCGCGGTCTGTGATTTCGACGATCCGGCCGAGGTACATCACCGCGACCCGGTCGGAGATGTGCTCGACGACGGCGAGGTTGTGGGCGATAAAGAGCAGAGTGAGGTCGAGCTCCGATTGCAGCTCTTTGAGCAGGTTGAGCACCTGAGCCTGGACCGACACGTCCAGGGCCGACACCGGCTCGTCGGCGACGACCAGGTCGGGTTTGAGGATCAGTGCCCTGGCAATTCCGATCCGCTGCCGTTGCCCGCCCGAGAACTCATGGGGGTAGCGGGATGCGTGAGCGGAGCGGAGACCGACCAACTCCAACATCTCCCTGACTCTCTCCTGGCGCTCGTCCTTGTCGCCAACACCGTGGAGACGAAGGCCCTCCGAGATGATCGGCCCGACCTGCGACCGGGGATCCAGAGAGCCGTATGGATCCTGAAAAATGATCTGAACCCGCCGGCGAAAGGGTTTCAGTTGTCTCCCCGAAAGGTGAGTGATGTCGGTTCCGTCGAAGCTGATCGTTCCACCGGTCGGCTCGAGAAGCCGGGTCAAGAGCCTTCCAAGGGTCGTCTTTCCGCACCCGGATTCACCGACCAATCCGATGGTCTCGCCTTTGGCGATGGCAAGATCCACACCTGCCACCGCCTGGACCGTTGCGATCTGACGTTGCAGCACACCTCCCCGCACCGGGAACTCTTTGACCAGATTTCGTAGTTCGACGAGGGTTTCAGCCATCGACGTCGATCACTTTCTCCGGGCCGTAATAGAGCCAACACCGAACCTTGTGGCCCTCCTCCATCTCACGAATGTCAGGGTCCACCTCGGTGCAGATCTGGAGGCCATGCTCAATCCGTGGCACGCATCGTGAGGCGAAGCGACATCCGACAGGTAGGTCGACCATAGACGGGACGACTCCATGGATGACGTCCAATCGCTCGCGACGCGAGCCCAGTACAGGAATCGAACCAATCAATCCTTGGGTGTACGGGTGAAGCGGATTCTTGAAGATGGTCCGCACGTCGGCCTCTTCAACGATCTCGCCTGCGTACATGACGGCCACCCGATCGGCCATCTCGGCGACGATGCCCAGGTCGTGGGTGATGAGCACCACGGCAGTGTTCGACGTTTGCTGTAGGTCACGGATCAGGTCGAGAATCTGCGCCTGGATAGTGACGTCGAGGGCGGTCGTCGGCTCATCGGCGATGAGCAACTCAGGTTCGCAGGCCAGCGCCATCGCGATCATAATCCGCTGGGCCATGCCACCGGAAAGCTCGTGGGGATATGCCTCGGCCCTGCGCTTCGGGTCGGGGATACCCACCTTCTCCAGCATTTCGATGACCTTGTCTTCTTCGACCTCGGTCGTCCAGTCCCTGTGGAGCTCGAAGACCTCCTGGATCTGGACGCCGGTCCGGTACACGGGATTCAACGCAGAGCTCGGTTGCTGGAAGATCATCGATATGTGCTCGCCCCGGAGGTCTCTCAGCTCTCTGGACTTCATCTTTGTGATGTCGCGACCGCCGAACAGGATCTCACCTGCGACAACTTCGCCCGGATGCGGGATCAACCCCATTATCGAGAGCGAGGTCACGGACTTGCCACACCCCGACTCTCCGACAAGCCCCAACACTTCACCCCGGTTCACGTGGAAGCTCGCGCCGTCAACAGCTTTGACCAGACCGTCCCGGGTGTCGAAGTGTGTCTTGAGGTCGATGACATCGAGCAGGCGTTCCCCGGCTGGCACCGGTATCGGCACGTCGGTGTCGATCAGGTTCTCTGGTAGGGGTCGTGCTGCGCTCATCGGTTCAACGTTGGATCGAGGGCGTCGCGCAGGCCATCTCCCATGAGATTGAAGCCGAGCACAGTGATCATTATAGCGAGGCCGGGAAAGATCATCAGGTGGGGAGCCGTGAAGATGCGGGCTCGCTCAGCGGCAAGCATCGCACCCCATTCAGGGGTCGGCGGCTGTGCCCCGAGTCCGAGGAACCCGAGGGCCGCCGCCTCCAGGATCACTGTTGCAACACCGAGTGTTCCCAGGACGACAAGAGGTGTCAGGGCGTTCGGGACGACTCTGGTGGCAAGCACCCGCCACGAGGAGGCGCCCAGGGCGCGGGACGCCGAGACATAGTCGACCTCCTTGATCGAAAGCACGGAAGCTCGCATCACTCTTGCATACTGGGGAATTGTCACGATTGCGATCGCCAGCAACGTGTTTCTTATCCCCGGGCCGAGAACGAAGACGATCGCTATAGCCAGGATCAACGAAGGGAATCCGAGGACCACATCCATGACTCGCATCAGAATGTTGTCGGTCCACCCTCCGAAGTAGCCGGCGATGGCCCCGATGACGGTGCCGATGACGATCGCGATGAGAACGGTGGTGAATCCGAGGGGGAGGCTGACGCGGGCGGCGTAGATGACACGGCTGAAGAAATCTCTCACGTTGCCGTCGAGGCCCATCAGGTGTTGTGGGCCGTCACACCCGAGGAAGTTGACACATGGCGGCAGCCACCGCTCCTCATCGGGCTGGCCTATGAAGTTCTCCTGGAAGTCGTAGGGGGCTATCAGCGGAGCGAACACCGCCACCAGGACCATGAACGTGACGAGGCTCAGCCCGATCACCCCCACCTTGCGTTGCAGGAACCGCCGTACTGCAATTCGCCACATCGCTCCGGGTTGTTCGAGCAAGGCGTCGGGATCGGGGACGGATACGTCGGGTGGAAGTGTCATTCGAGTCTCACTCTCGGGTCCAGATAGCCGTATGAGATGTCAACGAGCAGGTTGACTACCACATAGGTAGCGGCGATGACAAAGGTGAACCCCTGGATGATCGGGAAATCACGCGCCGTGATTGCCTCAAAGAGGGCAGTGCCAACTCCCGCCAAACCGAAGACCGTCTCGGTGAGCACCGCCCCGCCGAGCAATCCCCCTAATTGAAGGCCGACGATTGTCACCACAGGGAGCATGGCGTTCCGTAGAGCATGTCGGCGGATCACCCGCTGGTCGCTGGCGCCCTTGGCCCGCGCCGTTCGTATGTACTCGCGTCCCAGTACGTCGAGCAACGAGGATCGGGTCATGCGGGCGATGATCGCGATCGGGATCGTGGCCAGGGTTACGGCGGGGAGGATCATGTGTTTGATGCCGTCCCGGAAGACATCCCACTGCGCGCTGACCAAGGCGTTTGTGATTGTCATGTTCGAGAAGAACTCGGCGACCGTTGCCCCGAATCCCTCGGAGAGTTCGAGTCCCCACACAATGAAGAAGGGCAAAGGCCTGCTCCCGGGACTGAGAGTGCCGCTCGGCGGCAAGGCAAACGGCGTGCCGAGGAGGACAACTGCGAAGAGGTAGGCGAGGAGGAGACCGAGCCAGAAAATCGGCATCGACACTCCGATGTTGGCAAAGGCCATAGCGGCAACATCGACAGTGCTGTTGTGACGGCGCGCGGCTGCGATCCCCAAGGGAATTCCGATGAGGATGGCCACGGCCAGTGCGGCGATGGTCAGCTCCACAGTGACCGGAAGGCGTTCGATGATGATCTGGCTTACGGGACGGGAGAAGCGGATCGATTCGCCGAAGTCGCCGGTTACTGCGTTACCCGCGTAGATCCCGAGCTGGACGATGATCGTCTCGTTGAGCCCGTTGGCCTCGTTGAAGCGCTCGCATGCTTCGGGAGAGGCTCTCTCGCCAAGTATTGCCGTGCAGGGCTCACCGGGCACGAGTCTCACCAAGAGGAATACCACCACCAGCACCCCGGCAAGGACCGGGATGGCGATGAACAGGCGCCGGAGAATGTACCCGATCATGTTCGGGTGAGCGTAGAACAGGGGAAGGCGCCGTGGCGCCTTCCCCTGCTTCTTCTCGGAGTGGTCAGTGGATCACTCCTCGTTGATGAGGGCTCCCCAGAGGTACGAGAAGTACTCGTACGCTCCCGTGTTGCCTGTGTGCAACGGATGGGAGGCATCGAGTCCTACCGACCATGAAGTGACCACGTCGTTGGCATCCAACGTCGAGCCGTCGTGGAAGAGCACACCTTCGCGAAGGGTGCAGGTCCACACCAGGCCCGAGTCGTCAGGGGCACATTCGGTGGCCAGCTTCGGGATCACCTCACCATTGGGGCCATAGCCATACAGCCCTTCAAGCACCTGCTCACACGCCGAAAGAGACTCACCGTCGGTCTCGTCCGCGCAGAACAGCGAGATGGGCTCGGCGTTCTGCACAAACACCAGGTCTGCGTCGCCAGGGTTCATCGTGTAGAACTGTGGCGCACCAACCGGGGCCACGGCGGCGTTCTCGAGTGTGGCCAACGCAGCATCTGCAGCTGCTCCCCAGGCTACCGGGAGCATTGGCACATGCTCACGGATGAGGTTGTTGGCCTCCTCGTAGATCGGCTGCGCAGCGGCCGGATCGACTGTGCGTGCTCCCTCGGCGAGTTTCTCGACGATATCGGGGTGCATCTCACCGAATTGAGGATTGCCCCCACCGAAGTGGAAGTCGAGGAAGTTGGTCACGTGCGGGTAGTCGGCGCCCCATCCGAGCAGGTGGATGCCTTCCTGCTGACCCGAGGCGTTCTCCTCGATGAAAGCGCCCGATTCCATCACTTCGACTGTGGCGTTGATATTGAGGTTCGCGGCCAGCTGAGCGCGGATGTCCTCGGCGATCACTGTCGGCTCTGGCAGATAGACACGGAACACGTCACGCAACTTGATTGTGGTCTCGTGGAACGGCTCACCTTCGCAGGCGTTCTCGATAATGCAGGGTGTGAAGTAGTCCGCAACCGCTGACCCTTCCGGATAGAAGGTGTCGATCAGCCGCTGACGGTCGATGCCCATGGACACGGCCTGGCGCACTCGTACGTCATCGAACGGTGGGAACAGGTTGTTGAACCCGACGTAGAAGATGTTCGGGTTCTCGTCAACCAGTAATTGCAGATTCGCGTCACCCTCGATGGTGGCGTAGTCGCTCGCCGCCAGGTTGGTGATGAAGTCTGCATTCCCCGACGTCAGCTCGGTGATTCGTGCGGTGCTGGAGTCTCTCCAACGGAACACGAGTGTGTCGAACGCCGGCGCCCCATCCCAGTAATCCTGGTTTGCGGTGTAGACGATCTCCGAACCACGGCTCCATTCCTGGAGCACGAACGGCCCGGTTCCTATCGGGTTCTCGAGGGGTTGGCCTCCGGTTGCTTCGAGGTGCTCTGATGGCTGCACTGCGAACGGGATGAACGCAAGCTTGGCCAGGAAAGCCGGATCCTCGGAACAAAGGGAGAACACCACTTCGTTCTCTGCGGTCGCTGCTATCGACTCGATCTTGCCGCCGTAGTCACAGCCTCCCGCATCGAGTGTGAGACCTTCGAAGTCGGGGTCCGGTGCCACCGAAGTGGTCGAGCCGCCGTCTGTCGTAGGGGTCTCACCTGCGCTGGTAGTTGTCTCCCCGGTCCCGTCGTCACCGCAAGCTGCGACAACAAGGGCGAGAACCGAAACGAGAGCTAACCATCGCATTCGTTTCATTTTCTTCCTCCATAGTTGGGATGTGTGCCTACCCGTTGCCGGCGGCACAATCGCAACGCTACCGAAATTGGCGACGCTACGCCCATGTCCATGGTTCCCAGTGCAGATTTCGTGTCAGGAATCTCAAGTCGGTGACCATGTAGGATTCGGCGGCGAGCCTTATTAGCCTGTGTGGTTCATGGCATACGACCACAAGGCGATAGAGGCAAAATGGCAGGCTCGTTGGAGGGATGAGAGCGTTTTCGCAGCAACTCCCGACGAGTCCCGGCCCAAGTTCTACAACGTCGCCATGTACCCGTACCCCTCGGGTGACCTCCATGTTGGGCACCTCCGCAACTACACCTACATCGACCTGATCACCCGCTACAAGATGATGCAGGGGTACAACGTGCTGAGCCCCATGGGGTGGGACAGCTTCGGACTTCCCGCCGAGAACCGTGCGATCGAAACCGGCGTCCATCCCCGGGAGTCGGTTGAGGGCCAGATCAAGGCTATGAAGAGGCACTTCGCTCAACTCGGAGCCGGGTTCGATTGGAGCCGGGAGTTGGCCAGCCACTGGCCGTCGTACTATCGCTGGGATCAGTGGCTCTTCCTCGAGCTGTTCGACCGCGGGCTCGCCTACAAGCAAGAAGCTCCGGTGAACTGGTGCCCGAACGACCAGACCGTCTTGGCGAACGAGCAGGTGGTCGATGGATGTTGCGAGCGATGTGGGGCCGAGGTCGAGAAGAGGAACCTCGCTCAGTGGTTCTTCAAGATCACCGACTATGCCGACCGGCTCCTTGACGACCTCGACATGCTCGACGAGTGGCCCGATCGGGTGCGGACCATGCAGCGCAACTGGATCGGTCGGTCCCACGGGGCGACCTTCACGATGGAGGTCGACGGGACGGATCACTCTTTCGAGGTGTTCACGACGAGACCCGACACCATCTTCGGGATGACTTTTGCCGTCCTCTCGCCCGAGCATCCCCTGGTAGAGGAGCTGATTGCCGGCTCCCCGGTTGAGCAGGATGCCCGCGCCTACATCAGGGAGGCAGGTCGGGCAACCGAGATCGAGAGAATGTCGGAAGGCGACAAAACCGGCATATTCACCGGGCACCACGCTGTGAGCCCCGTGAACGGCCGCAAGGTGCCTATCTACATCGCCGACTACGTGCTGATGGGCTATGGCACCGGTGCGATCATGGCCGTGCCCGGCCAGGATCAGAGGGACTGGGACTTCGCTGTGAAATACGGGATCGAGATTATCCGGACCGTGGAACCCAGCGACGACTTCGATGGGGAGGCCTACGTCGGCGACGGTGTGACGATCAACTCCGACTTCCTGGACAGGCTCGGCCGCGAGGATGCGATCGTCAGGATCATCGAGTGGTTCGAAGACGCGGGCATCGGCAAGGGGACGATCCAGTACCGGCTCCGTGATTGGCTGATCTCCCGTCAGCGATATTGGGGATCGCCGATCCCGATCGTGGACTGCCCCGACTGCGGTCTTGTGCCCGTACCTGAGGACCAATTGCCGGTGGTGCTCCCCAACGTCGCGGAATTCGCGCCGAAGGGCCAGTCACCTCTCGCCGTAGTGGAGGAGTGGGTGGCAACCTCCTGCCCGGCTTGCGGTGGCGACGCTCGCCGTGAGACCGACACCATGGACACCTTCGTGGACTCGGCCTGGTATTTCTTCAGGTACACAGACCCGCACAATGAGGAGCGCATCTTTGACCCTGAGAAGGCCGCATACTGGATGCCGGTTGATCAGTACATAGGTGGGGTCGAGCACGCGGTACTCCACCTTCTGTACGCGCGCTTCGTCACGAAGTTCCTTTTCGACATTGGCCTCGCCACCGTTGAGGAGCCATTCAGTCGCCTGTTCACCCAGGGCATGATCACCCTCGGCGGAGCCAAGATGTCAAAGTCAAAAGGGAACGTGATCCCGCCTGACGGCTACTACGAGGACTTCGGAGCCGATGCGATGAGACTATTCGAGTTGTTCGTCGGGCCACCTACAGACGACGCCGTGTGGAACGACAATGGTGTTGCCGGCACGGCGAGGTTTCTCGACAGGGTCTGGAAGATGCGGTCCGGGGTGGAGCGGTTCTCCGACCGCCCCGACGGCCCTGCAGATCGGGAGCTGATCGCCGAGACCCACCGCACCATCAAAAAGGTGACAGATGACCTCGACCGGTTCCACTTCAACACCACCGTCTCGTCGCTCATGACGCTGGCCAATCTCTTTGCCGACTACCTGGCCGATGATCCCAGGCAGGAGACCTTCGAGGCGGCATACGAAGCGATGATCCGGATGCTCGCTCCCGGCGCTCCCCACATCGCCCACGAGTTGTGGGAGCTGACCGGCCACGAAAGCATGCTTGCCAACGAGCCCTGGCCGACCTGGAACCCCGAGCTCATCGAACGGGACTCGGTGACGATGGTCGTCCAGGTCAATGGGAAGCTGCGTGATCGGATGGAAGTCGAAGCGGATATCGCCGCCAGTGAAGCTGAGCAGCTCGCCCTCACGGCTGAGAAGATCCAACCGTGGATCGAAGGGAAGGAGATCAGGAAGGTGATCGTGCGCGAGCCCAACCTGGTCAACATCGTGGTCGGCTGATGAAACTTCCGGCGGCCCGCTTTGTCGGTACGGGGCTGAGCCCGGACTATCTCGCCCGTATCCAGCCGATCACCCCGGAGACGGTAACGGTGGTGACCGCCCCCCGGCTCATGCGGAGGCTTTGGGCAGCGAAGACCGGGGCGATGACAATCGGGAACCGGATCTTCGTCGACCCCGAGATTCTGGAAAGAGGCGGGCCTGCGCTGACCACACTGCTGATGCACGAGATGGTTCACGCCCGCCAGTGGCAGGAGAGAGGTCCTTTAGTGTTCCTCACGTCGTATCTCCGTCAGTATCTGGTGGCCCGGATCACAGGAGCCTCGCACCGTGAGGCATACCTCGCCATCGAGGCCGAGGAAGAAGCGCGGGATATCGCAGCGCGATTCGCTGATTGATCACCCCACCACGATCCCGTCGAGGTCCGACTCGGGATCGGGATATTGAGGATCCATCTCGGTGAGGGTGTCGATGAGGATTTGTGACACCACCAGATTCCGGTACCACTTCCTGTTGGCGGGGACCACGTACCACGGAGCGTGCTCAGTCGAGGTTCGTGAGAGCACTGCCTCATAGGCTTCCCGGAAATCATCCCAGAGGACCCGGTCGTCGAGGTCGTCTTTGCTGAACTTCCAGTTCTTCGCCGGGTCATCGAGGCGCGACTCGAGGCGTGCCCCTTGTTCTTCTTTGCTGATGTTGAGGAAGACCTTGACGATCCGGGTGCCCTCCTCAGCGAGCATCAACTCGAACTCGTTGATGTGGTGGTATCTCCTTTCCCAACGACCGCGCGGCGCCAGCTCCCTTACCCGGACAGCGAGGACGTCTTCGTAGTGGGACCGGTTGAATACTGTGATCTGCCCGTTGGCTGGGGTGTGCTGATGGATTCGCCACAGGTAGTCGTGGGCCAGCTCTTCCTCGGTGGGCTTCCCGAAAGGGTGCACCTTTACCCCCTGTGGATTGACGCCGGTGAACACCTTGCGGATTGTCCCGTCTTTGCCTCCGGTGTCTGTGGCCTGGAGCACGACGAGCAGTTTCTGCCTCGATTCGGCCCAGAGCCGTTTCTGCAGCGCCGACATATAGTCGTTTAGTCCCGGTAGGGCTGACTTTCCGTCCTTCTTGTCTCCCTCGAATCCTGCCTTCGAGTTCGGGTCGTGGTCGTCGAGCAAAACTTTGCTGCCCGGTGGAACCCGGAATTGACCGACATCGATTCGTGCATCGACCATGGGGGTTAACCACCGCCTTCAAGCCTTGTATCTATGGAGGTGATGGGGAGAGTACCTAAAGACCGGTTGGCCGTTGGTGGGCTTGGGGTGCTTGGGGCAATCGTCGGGATCGTCCTCGGAAGCAGTTCCGTTCCCTTTTCTCCCGTCTCTCCAGAGGCCGCTCCTTCGGCCCCCGCCGAACATCAAGAGGTTCTTGTGCCCGTCCACGTCTCCGGGTGGGTGGCTTCGCCGGGCGTGGTTTGGGTCACCGACGGCTCACTCGCCATCTCGGTAATCGAAGCTGCCGGCGGTGCTCTTGAAGGGGCACGGCTCGATCTGATCAACCTGGCCGGGCCCGTATTCGAGGGCGACCAACTCCAGGTACCGGGTCCCGAGGCCACGGGCGGCCCTGAGGGCGGGACGGACGGGTTGGTCGACCTCAACACCGCTGATGAGACCGAACTGCAGAAGCTGCCAGGGGTGGGCCCAGTGCTGGCGGGCCGCATTGTCGCCCATCGCGAGAGCATCGGGCGTTTCGAGTCTGTCGAGGATCTCCTCGATGTGACCGGGATCGGGGAGACAAAGCTTGCCTCCATCCGGGACCTGATCCGGGAACCGTGACGGTCGCGTCGGGGATCATCCCCCTGCAATCCCGAGCCTGGCTGGTCAACGCCGGCATCGCATGTCTGAGCGCCATCGCCATCACCGGGTGGCGGCTCGGGTGGATCATTCTCTCGATTGTCGTTGTCGCGCTTCTGGCCTGGGGTCGCTCCGTACCTGTGGTTGTGGTCGTTGCGGTGGCCCTCCCCACGCTTCTCCTTCCGGCACCGACCCTGCCGGTGGGAGCTGTGTCTGGCGATCTTCTCCTCACGACCGATCCAAAAGCCGGGGTGTACGGGATGTGGGCCCTCGGCTCGCTCAACGGCGTCCCGGTCTTTGCCGACCTGGACGAAGACATTGGCGGGGGCGGGCAGTCGTTCGCTGTCGAAGGGGAGGTCACCGGCAAGATCAGCAGGATGGGCGGAAGGCCGCGCCAGATCGTAACGGTCGACCTGGTGGAGGCTATCTCCGACTCCGCTGGCATCTACCTGAGCGGAGGCATCGCCGTCCGACGACACGTAGTCGGAAGACTTTCCGGAGGCTCCGAAGCCCGCGGGCTCCTCGCCGGGTTCCTTGTCGGCGATACGACCGGGGTTGGTGAGGTG
>Ga0299914_10001980_pt1 | contig 13876 bp, 5 predicted proteins | sample RVTome_10_FD_201361 | JGI IMG/M metagenome (GOLD analysis project Ga0299914, IMG submission 201361) | Soil microbial communities from uranium-contaminated site in the Upper Colorado River Basin, Wyoming, United States - RVT153D57 (version 2) ...
CGCTGCCATGTCCAGCAGGTCGACCTTGCCGCAGAACAACAACGGGATCCGATTGGTCTTGCCAAACCTGATCGCCATGCGCACGTAGATGAGAGTCAGGATCAGACCCTTTCCATAGCCGAGATCTTTGGTGAAAGGCCCTGCCTCGGGGAGGCTCCCCCGGAACACCCGGCTCGTGGTGACCCAGGAGTCGTCCTCGGAGAGCCCGTCGACACGCAGGGACTCGAAGACTTCGAGGAAGGTCGCTCCGTTGGCCGCCATGTCGATGGCTTCGATCCGTCGCATCAATTTGGCGAGCCTCATCGGATGGCTGCGCAGGTTGAGCATCTCGGTGAGCACGGCAAGCCCCTCCTGGGTGACCGTGGTCCGTGGAGCGGCTTTTCCGAGGAAGGTGCACACTCCCTGTGCCAAACCGTTCATCGTGGTGGCGACATGAACCCAGCCTTCGTGCGCCTCGAGCAGGTTGATGTCACGTTGCGAGAAAAACCGATCCTCTCGCATCTTGATGTAATCAGACCCTGCGGCAGCATCGGATGCGATCTGATCGTCCGTCTTCACCTCGATCTTGTCTTTGCCGACCGACTCGTCGAGTTGCCGGCGCAGCATTTGGACCGCTTCGGTGCCAGGGATGGTGCGGTCCTCACTCATCGAGGCGATCCCCACCGCGTTGGCCTCGAGGGACGTGCGCATCGTCTTGGCGAACTCGGAGACCGATGGCCCACCAGCGTGAAACACATCTCCCGGTGTCCCGTAGAGCAGGCTGGAGACGTCAGAGAATCGGTGGGTGCCCCGGCTTTCGATCATGTCGACGGTGAGTCGGAACTGCTCACACATGAACCGCATCAGGTTTCCGGCCGGGGACAGTGACCCGAGCTTGTCTGCTACCTCGGCTTCGATGTCAAACAGCTCGTCGCGTGTCACGCTGGGGTCGAGCTTGCCGGGACGGGACAGGTAGTAGTCGCGATCTATCTTGGGCTGCTCCTTGAACCCCGAGGCGAAGAAATCCTCTTTGATGCTGTCGTCCCAATTGATCGCGCCCAACACCTTTATGGGTCGCTGTGACGCCACAATCCGGTCGGACAAATGCTTGATGGTCTTTCGACGCTCGTCCACACCTCAACTCCTGCTCGGGTCCGGAATCCTGAAGTAGCCAACCCCGGATATTTGTCCTGGTGTCTCAGGTTTTCGGGTATCACCGTCGTCCAGAGTGAAAACGCCCGTCGCGGAACGTCGGGCGGCATCGCTAGTCGGGACTCGCCTGTTGTCTGGTGAGGAAACGATCGATCTCTGAGAGGAACTCAGGCCACGCATCAGACGGCTGTTCGGCAATGAGCGCGAGATCGGTGGATCCAATCCACTGTCCAATGAGCCGCCCTGCATGCGTGTGGTCGTTGGCGTGATGTCAACTGATTCCGGCCCAGGTCAACACACGCATGGCGCGCAAAGTGTTCCAACGGCTGGGAAAGCCCTCGGGACCCTCCATACCGAAGCTCGTTGGCCCCTGGTGTATGTTCTCGAGCGGCCATCGGCCGACGTCGTCGCGTTTGGCTGCCACCAATTCGATGGCCTCCGCGCAGCGGGAATCGGCGGTTGCGCCAACCCACCGGAAGTAGTCAAGCCCGCGGAGCACGTCGTAGTACCAACGGGTCGGGAACGAGAACATCGTGAATCGTGGATCGATGATTTTCCCGGTCGAGCGTGCACGGAACAGGCCACGGTCGAGGAGATACTCCTCGCCTTTCCTCCGAGCTGTTTCCAACGTCGTCTCCGACGAGCCCCGGGCCCGTTGCCACTCGAACAGCCCTTCGAGAACACAGATCGTCGTGTGAAACGACGACACGGTGGCCCCGTGCTCGGCCCAGCAGTTCCAGCCGCCGTCGTCAAGCTGGCCCATCAGAAGCCGATCCAGGATCCCGTCCACGGCTTCGCCGAAGTACGCACCGCTCGCCAGTGCGATGCCATTGATACAGGGCTCGGTCTCACCATCGAAGTAGACGGCGTCGATTGCCTCCCAACGTACGTTGTGTCGAACGAGCGAAACCGCCAGGCGTGCCTCACGGCTGGCAGGGTCCACACCGAGGTCCCGAAGGAGTTGCAGGGAGAAATGTGTCGCTGTCCACGCGTCGAAGAACGGTTTCGTGTCATCGACCCAACCCGGTCGGTACGTGCCCCCGTCCCATCTGCCGTCGGTGTCCTGAAGTGCAAGAAGCTGCGCGCCCCAGCCCTCGACGGCGACGCGTTCCCGCTCCGCAGACACCACATCAACGGACTCGCCGCCCAGGTCGCGCATCACCTGCCACCGGAGCGCTGGGTCGGAGTCCAGAAGCCACTCCATGACCGACATCAGTTCACACCTCTCTCATGTGGAGCATTCTCCCGCGAGAGTGAGACTCACCCTGATTTGGGGGCGGCGAGGATAGCCCCTCCGGAGCAACCAATCGGCGCGGTAGATTGCCAGACCCGTGCCCGGGGCCACGTCGCTCCCGGGCAACGAGTTCGCATCCACGCTGCACGATGACGTCGTAGCCCGGCACGATCTCCGCTGGGGATCCTCCAATCGCGGTCTCGTGGTGGCTCGTCGTCGCCAGGTTTCAGGCCAGGACTTCTCCGGCAAAATAGCCGGAGTCCAGCAGCAGTTGGCCGCTTCTCACGACATGAGCGTTCGCCGTACGAGGGTCCTGGAGGCGTTGGCCGCCGCCCCTGCGAACGCATTCTCGAGGTGGGTTGTGGTTCCGGTCTCATGTTGTGAGCGATCGGAGAGGCGGTAGGTCCCCACGGGTCCGCAGTCGGCATCGACTCGAGCGAGGAGCAGGTGGCCGTGGCGAGATCGAATTGCGTTGACCTGCCCCAGGTCGAGGCGCGTGTTGAGGCGACTACCGGCGTTAAGGCGCCACTAACCCCTGGAGATACATTCCTGGCCAGTGGTCGCCTGTTGTCGGCCCCCACGTCTCGGAGGAACCGTGAACAAGCGCAATGCCAAATACCAGAAGAAGATCGCCGACGCCTGTCAGCCCCATGTGGGGGAGCCGATCACAGTCGTCGGGCTATTCCAGCCGCACGGCACTCTCGGCGCATTCGGTACCGGGTATTTCGTGAGCCCGTTCGCCGGTGCGGCAATGCAAGGTGACGCCAACGCACGTGCGGCCGGTATGCCCGAGATCGGGCTCTACGCCCTGACCGATACCAATCTTCACGTTTGCGCGGGGACGCCGCGGGGCACCGGCTGGAAGGTGAAGGAATACATCGGATACTGGCCCAGGTCGTCGTTCACGGTGGCGCCCGTCGCGGGCAAGCTCACGGATCAGGTAGTTCTCGACTTCGGTGAGGGTGACACCATCCGGCTCGAGTCGATAAGGATGATGTCAGGCGGTTTCAACCAGGACATCATCGAGGAGCTGGTTGCCGGTGGCGCCGCCTGAGAAAGAATCGCAGCCGCACAACTAGTGGCCCGTTTCATAGATACCTATGGTCTATCTCCGGCCCTCGACGCCCCTGGTTGCGTGGAAAATGCTCGCCGCACCTCCCCGGGTGCGACTGCGCTTTTCTCTTCCCGGATGAGGCCGATGACTCGGAGTAACTCTCATACCATTCAAGAAACAGACCATTAGGTCGCCAGCGACTCGACCTGACGAATCACCACCATGAGGGATGCGAGGTCGTGATCGGAATCGAGCGATCGGGCTAGCCGCAACACCCGTTTGAGACCACGAGCATGCGAGGCGAGGAATGAGTCGACAGCGTCTTCGCCGGATTGAGCCTCGTCGGTTTCGCGTAACACCCGCTCGGTGACTCGCCTCCAAACACCGATCAGGTCATCCTCCATCGTCTGTCGCGCCCAGCGCCGCCAGGACGTGCTCATCTTGGTCGTGCTCAACACTGATGCCAGATAGTCGAGCTGCAGTGCATGGCCGATCAAGAAATGGACCCGGCCGACTTCGGTCACCGACCGTCCGGATCCATCTGCCACGTCGAGGATTCCTGGTGCATGGATGAGATCTGGCAGGACGGCGAGACGACGAGCCATCCGGTCGGGAAAACCCGCCTCCGCAAGCTGTCGAGAGCGCGCATCCCTTATGTCGACCCACGCCGGGGGCCCAAGGGAGGGTGTTGCCTCCTCGAGAACCTCGAAACCTGTTGCGAGAGTCTCGAGTCTGGCTGCGTCCGGACTCGGAGATCGACCCAAATAGAAGCGAGTGATAGCGGAGATCATCCGGTCGTTGTCGTTGATAACTTCCGTCCATACCTGGATGTCGACCGACCCGAACTGGTCTTCGATCTCCTCCCGTCGAGCAGGCCCGTGGGCCACTTGCTGGGCCAGTCGATGGGCGCGCACGACCTGCGCGGGGCTTGCGCCGGTGCGTGAAGTTTTTTGGGCGACGAATGTGGACCCCTGCGTGTCGACCACCCTGCTCGCGACAAGGGTGGCGGCAAGTTGGCGGAGGAGGGGATGTTCGGGCACGAGATCTGCGAATCTCGTGGTGACCTCTTCAGGGAAGTACGCGAGAACCTCCTCGAAAAAGCCCTGGTCATCGGTGATATCGGAGGATAGAAGGGAGTCTGCGAGGCTGCGCTTGGCATACGCGAGGAGGACGGCGAGCTCTGGCCGTGTCATCCCCTGTCCTTCCCGGGCGCGTTCCGACATCTGCTCTGTATCTGGCAGTGCTTCCAGTTCACGATCAAGGAGGCGTTCCTCCTCGAGATCGACCATGAGCTGCTCATAGGAGTCCATGCGATTGACCGAGGTGGCTTCCTCCTGTCCGAGACGCTGCGCCTGCTCGTAGTTGTCGTCGAGGATTCGCTCGATCACGTCGTCGACCACGTGTTCGAGCAGCGCGTTGCTGCCCTCCCGACTCAACAAGCCGCGGCGACGAGCGATGCTCGTGAGGATCTTCAGGTTCACCTCACGGTCAGAGCAGTTGACTCCTCCGGAGTTGTCGATGAAGTCGGTATTGACCCTTCCTCCCGAAAGTGCATATTCGATCCGCCCTCTCTGCGTCACACCCAAGTTGCCGCCCTCCACCACCACACGGCACCGAAGCTGTGAAGCGTCGACCCTCAATGTGTCGTTGGTCTTGTCTCCGACGGAATCGTTCGACTCGCCGGTCGCTTTCACATAGGTTCCGATCCCCCCATTCCAAAGGACGTCGACCGGTGCGCCGAGAATTATCCGGATCAACTCGGCGGGAGTGAGGCTTTCGGCGTCAGTGCCAAGTGTGGTTTGCGCCTGAGGGGAGAGCAGGACCTTCTTGGCGGCGCGTGAGAACACCCCACCTCCCGTCGAGATGAGTCCTTGGCTGTAGTCGGCCCAACTCGAGCCCGCGAGCTCGAAGAGACGTTTCCGCTCGGCATAGGAGTTCTCCGGGTTCGGGTCGGGGTCGATGAAGATGTGACGATGATCGAAGGCTGCCACCAGCTTGATCTGCTGTGATCCCAGCATCCCGTTGCCGAAGACGTCTCCGGACATGTCGCCGATCCCAACGGTGGTGAACGGGGTGGTGTGAGGATCAACACCGAGTTCGAGGAGATGTCGCTCCAGTGACTTCCATGCTCCGCGGGCAGTGATCCCCAGCTCCTTGTGGTCGTAGCCGGTGGAGCCACCCGAAGCGAAGGCATCCTCGAGCCAATAGTGGTAGTCCCCGGCGATTTCGTTGGCGAGGTCCGAGAACGATGCCGTGCCTTTGTCGGCGGCGACAACGAGATAGGGGTCGTCGTCGTCGTGGATTCGCACTTCTGCGGGGTGGACAACGTGCCCGTTTGACAAGTTGTCTGTTACGTCCAGCAGGCCCCTGATGAACGTCTTGTAGGCCGAGATCACCGCCTGACGAGTCTCCGTCGGGTCCGCTGGTGGCTTGCGGAGGACGAACCCACCTTTCGCTCCAGTCGGGACTATGACCGAATTCTTCGTTATTTGTGCTTTGAGGAGCCCGAGTACCTCCGTTCGATAATCCTCCCGCCGGTCGGACCAGCGGATGCCGCCCCGGGCCACCGGACCGGCTCGGAGATGGATCCCCTCCATGTCGGGTGCCACCACGAATACCTCAGCGAACGGTATCGGCGCGGGCATCCCCGGCACCTCCGACGATCGGAACTTGAAAGACAGAGCCGTCCGATCGACCCGGTATGCGCTGGTGCGGACGGTGGCTTCGATGAGGCTGAGGTATCCGCGCAGGATTCGATCTTCGTCCAGCGACGGTACGTCGTCGAGCATCTCGGCCAGCTCGTAGCGGGCCCCTTCGAATCCTGTGTCGTCGGTGTCGGGCTTGAACCGCATCTCAAAGAGATGCATCAGACGCTCGGTGATGTCGGCGTATCCGGCCAGGGTCTCGTTGACGTAGTCGACAGTGAACAATGGGCTCACCCGTCGCCAATAGGTTCGGTAGCCGCGGAGGATGGCGACCTGGGTGTGGTCGAGACCACACACGAGGAGGAGGCGATTGAGCGAATCGGTCTCGGCCTCCCCGCGCCAAGCTGCAGTGAGGGCTCGGGCTACACGCTCGCCGCTCCAAGTCAGATCGAGCGGTTGGCCGTCGGGACCGAGCACCCCGAAGTCGTGAACGAACATCTCCTCATCACCGGCGAGCCGGGTGGGAACCTCCTCGACAACCTGCAGGCCCATGTCCTCCAGTGCCGGGATCAACTCGAAGAGCGGACGCTTCCCACGGCCGTAGAGCGCAACACGAGTCAGTGCCTCAGGTCCTTCCCGCTCGTTCTGAAGGCCTACGACGAACGCCTGGTCGCCCCGGGCCATCTCGTCGATCCGTTCGAGATCCCCAGCGGCAATGCCCAGCTCGGTGGATGTCTTGTAGTGGTCGGGAAAGAGTGGCGCCCATCGCCGGACCATTTCCCTGGCCTGCGCCCTTCCGAGCCGCACGGAGAGCACATCGCCCAACTTCTCGCCCCACGAACGGGTGATCGCCCTGACCTCGGCTTCGAGCTCGTCGTAGGCGATGTCGGGCATTTCGCCTTCATCGATCCACACCTTGAAATGGAGATGGGCGATCTCGTCGGCTTCCAGACTGAGATTGAAGTCAACCGACTCTCCGCCGAACCGGTCGAGAAACAACTCTTCGAGTTGTTTTGCCAAACTGGTCGAGTAGCGCTCGGCCGGCATGGCCACCAAGAGCCGGGCAGTGCGGTCGATCAGATCCCGTCGCACAAAAAAGCGCACCCTGGTTGTCTCACCGATGTCGAGCAGGCCGGTGAGCAGGCGACGCAGGTCGGCGACGGGGAGCGCGAAGAGATCGTCTTTGGGAAAGCTCTCGAAAAGCGAGACGATCGCCTTGTGATCATGTGACCCTTCGATTAGATCTTCCATAGACGACAGGTCGTCGAGCTTTCTGCGTAGGACCGGCGTCCGCGAGGCTCTCTCCATGTAGGCCTTCGACGTGAACAAGCCGAGAAGGCGCGCCTCTCGAGTGGTTTCCCCATGCCGGCCCACTGTTCGAACGCCGACGTAGTCCATCCGGGCTCGCCGATGCACCGTCGACAATCGGTTCGTCTTCGAGATCACAAGGACCTCGCCATCCTCATATCGTGCGTTGAGCTGGGGCGATAGCTCTGCCAGAAGTGCGGGTTCAGCCACCTTGGACCGCGCCGCCTCGGCGAGGATCCCCAGGCCCGAGCCATCCACGACCCCGATTGCCCGACCCCGGGCGGTGTCGAATAGTTCGTATTCGCGGTATCCGAGGAATACGAAATTGTCGTCCCGGAGCCATTCGAGGAAGGCAACCGATTCCTCGATGTCTTCCTCCGGGTAGTGGCTGCTGCCCTGATGGACCAGCTCGATCATCCTCGGTATGACGCCGAGCATTGCATCGAAGTCGCCGACTGCGGCCTGTACGTCGACAAGAACCCCTTGCAAGGCTTGCTCCAGGGCAGGGAGGTCGGCGTCGAAGAGACGCCGCTCCAGAACCCAGTGCTGCACCGACTCGCGATTCTCTGAGGAACGGGCCGGTCGAATGTCGCTGAGTCGTCCGTGTTCGTCACGTCGGACCCCGATTACCGGATGGAGGACCCTCGACACACCCAGACCGTGGGCCTGGAGCTCGTTCCTGATCGAGTCGACCAGGAAGGGCCCGTCATCGATGTCTATTTCGATCACGGTGGCGGGAGCTTCGCCATCATTTGGCGGAGGGTTGAACGCCCTGACTGCAATTGGTTCCGACCGTACGTCGATGAACCCGCAGAGACCCAGCACCTCCTCGCAGACCGCGTCCAGAGACATTTCCGGGTCGTCGGGCAACCGTCTCAGATAGACGGCGGCGAAACGGGCGATCAGCTCCTCCCGACCATCGTTGATCGCCCCTGCACGAGCCACAACCGCCTCCAAGGCCGAGGTGGCGCTTTGGGCCATTTCAGAATCCGTGTTGGCCGGAGGGTTCACGATCCGCCGGTCCCGGGGCCCAAGCTGCTCAGGTCCCAACACGTCTTCTTTTTCCTGACGTGCTGCATCTCCACCAGAAAAGTACCGCACCTCGGCTCCATACGCTACGAGTCAGGGGATTGGTCTCGGCAGCAAGGTCAGACGAGGGAGCGGGTGCTTTGCGCATGTAATCGGCTATCGGTCCACGTTTGAGCGTCTCCGGCATGACGCAATCCGTGTTGACAGGTTCCGGTTGGAAGAACCCAACGGCTCCTCGAGGTCGGCCTCCGTGGGCCTGTTCGGCTGGTAAGGATTGGGGTTTTCTGCCTCAGTCAGCCTTGGCCGAACCGTCGAAGGAGCACAATTGACAACCCGGCGCCGACTCCTGCGGCTCCGATGACCACGGCCAAAAGCCAGGTGCTGTTTCCGGTCGAAGACTCTTCGGGTTCGGCTGCATTAGATGGGGTCGCGGGTACATCCTGCTGATCGGGCCGTGAGTCCGCCGGACTCGAAGCCGAAGTGGTTGTCTCGTTCTCTTCCTGGCTCGGGGGTGGTTCACGCGACGTTGCGCCTGCCGGCAAAAACAGGCCATCCTGTGACGTGAGTTCGGTGGTCCCCGAACAGATTCCCGTCGCGAGATGCTCGTCGCTCTCGCCTGCAAAGACCTGGTAGATGCGACCCTCGGTGAAATTGAACGAACATCCTTCGACCTCATGCCGGGGGATGTCGACAAGCTGGTTGGTACGGACATCCCCCTTCTGTATCGACTCGACGGCGAACTCCCAAACGACGGGATCATCATCTGCGACCAGTGTCGGGGTGCCTACGAAGACTGCGGTGGCTCCGTCGAAATGCTCCTGGGTGGTCTGTTCGAGACAGGTACAAGCCCATGCCCGACCCACGGGTCCTACCACAGTGAGTGTGGCCGCACTGAGCAGGATTACGAGTAGCGCTCTCAAGCTTCGCATGAACATTCTGACATTTGGACGTACCACCGTACGGACATGGTTCCCTCTACTGCTCGATCTGGTGATCGCCGCAGAAAACCGAACCACTGGACATGACTCTACGTCCATCCATGGAGACATTTTCGCGCTCTCCGCGTTCACTCTTGACGGAGAGTGATATTTTCGCGACTATCGAGTCTGCAACGGATAGCCGATCTGTTCGCGCTACATCCGTATCGCCGGTCGGCAGCGAGGAGAGGGGTTCGGAATGAGCACGGGGGACTACTCCAGGGTCTATTCGATTCGACTTGTGGTGTTCCTATCAGTCTTGGGGATGTTGCTCTGGCTGGTTGGCGTTACACCGGCGCGAGCAAATGAAGGCCCGCCACCGGCAGGCACCGGGAAAATCCCGGCGGGTACCGACGTGACCACCGGGGAGGCGGAGCGGGTGCTACCCGTCGAAGCGCTACCCACCGCGAGCCCACCGGCTGCGATCCAACCCCAGGGTGCATTGGAAAGCCATGCGGGGTCGGGTATCAACATCGTCTGGACCAATCGGGGCCCCGGTGACGGATTCGATACGATCTTCACCAATCCGGCCACGGCCAACCTGGCCCGGGCCAACGTCGACGCCGCTATAGACGCCTGGGAGCAGGTGATCACCACACTGAATCGGCCGTCGGATCCCAGCGACACCACGCTCGAGGTCACCGTCAACATGAACGCAGGCTCGACGGCCACTTCGTGTGGTGGCAGTGCGAATGGGAACTTCGATGGCGACGGATGGCCGACCGGTGGTGCGATCAACGTCAATGGAAACGCCGGTGTGTGGTTCATCGATACCAATCCTTTGGAGCATTCGGAGTTCAGCGGCAACATCGACAACGCTTTCTCCGGCGACACTCAAAGCGGCAGCCCGGCCGCCGGGTTGTGTGACATGTTCACCCTCGTGGGTTCCGAGATCATCCACATCCTCGGGATCACGAGCGACGGCGGATCGCGTTTCCAGACGGGAGGATTCAACCAACAGCTCACGATGACAGGCACCACCTGTAGCGGTCCCGGCGACTTGTGGCAGTTCACTGGGGCGACAGTCACCGCCCTGATGACGAGCAACAATGGCGGCAACAGCGGATCGGACTTCGGGGTTCCTGTTCACTCCGCAGAACCGTGCGCTTCGTTTGGTGGGCTCAGCGGAGCCAACGATGGTGGCAACGCCCTCTTTGAAGGTAGTCGTCGCTATCTCCCGGCGAACCTCATCGCGTTCATCCTGAAAGATACCTACAACTTCGGGGTGGTCGCACCAGAGTCTTTCGGAACGTTCTACAGCGTCCTCAACCAGTCGACCGGAAATCTGTTGGTGCGGGGCGGTGACGACAACGACATCAGCGCGGACGTCATCTCGATTACCAGATCCGGCGGCGAGGTCATCGTCAGTGTGGACGTCGGCAACGACATTCCCGGAACCGGACCGACCGATGCATTCGTCAGCCGGTACCACGAGGGTGAGGTGCAATCCATCACTGTCAACGCACTGGATGGCAACGACGGCATCACCGTGAGTGACAACCTCGGAATCCCTCTGACTGTCAACGGTGGTGATGGAAACGACAACGTCGAAGGTTCCAGCGGCAACGACGTATTGAACGGTGACGACGGCAACGACACGGTCATCGCCAAGGGCGGCGTCAACACGGTCACCGACGGGACTGGCAACGACGTGGTCGATCTCTCTCAGAACTCGATTGCGATCAACTACAGCACCGGCGGTGGCAACGACACAGTTGTCGGCTCGGTATTCAATGACACGATCACGGGTTCGAGCGGGTCCGACACGCTCATCGCAGGCCCCGGGGATGACATTCTCGAAGGGGGCGGAGGTTCGGATGACCTCTTCGGTGAGGGTGGATCCGACCGTTTCCTCTGGGACACTGGCGACGGGAGTGACCTGATCGAGGGAGGAAGCGGTGTCAATGACTCCGTTGAGGTGTCCGGCAGCGCGGGTGGTGAATTTGCGAGCCTTGCGGCAGCACCCCAATCGCGCGTAGATCTCGATGTGAATGGATCGTCGCTCGACATCGCTGACGTGGAGGACTACGAGTTGGACTTGGGGGGCGGCAACGACGACCTCAATGTGACCAACCTGTCAACCACCGTCACCCAGTCGATTGGCGTCGATGTGGGGACCGGCACCGACTCCGTCACCGTGGTCGGTACCGGCGCCGATGACACCCTGGGTGCGGCTCCGGGCACCGGGGATGTCCAAGTGTCGGGTCTTCCCTACTCGATTTCGGTCAGTTCGTCGGGCAGCGACGACACGTTAACGCTGGCGGGTGCCGCCGGAAACGACACTGTCGTGGTCAGCGGGAGCCAGTTGGCCGATCTGATCAGCGTCGACGGTCTGTCCGGCATGTCTGGTGCAGTCGCCGGCGCGGTCGATCCCCGGGTGGAGGCCAATGCCGAATCGCTTGTGGTTGACGGCGTCGCGGGCGCAGACAGCCTGGTCGTTGAAACGCCATCAGGCTCACAGACGATCACCCTGACCCCCGGTGCGGCTCCGGATGGCGGATCGATCACGTCCGCCGGACTGATCCCGGTCGAGTACCGTCGAATCCCGGCCAGCGTGGAGTTCGATGATCCGGGTGGACGTCTCGATCGCCTGATCTACAACGGCACAACCGAAAAAGACACCTTCGATGTGCAGTCGGGTTCCGGAGTGATAGCGCTCGACAGCCACACGCCCGTGACCCCGACGGGCATTGCGGATCTCGAGTTGCGGGGACTGGCGGCCGATGACGACTTCAGCGCTGCCGCCATCCTGCCGTTTACCACCACCCTGATCCATGGCGGCGACTCGGTCGCCGGCGACTCCCTGTCCCTGGTCGGCGCCGGTGGCGCCGTCACGGTCGACCTGGGAGTAGGGCTCGTGACGGGCTACGGCGGGAGCGTGCAAGTCAGCCAGGTCGAGGCCCTCTCGACGTCGCAGACCGGCGCCGCGGGTACCGATCTCACCGTTCTCGGAACCGCCGGTGACGATGCCATGACGTATACGCCTACCGGCGCCGAGTCTGGATTGGTGACCGTGGGTGGTCTCGTGCCTGGACTCGCATTCTCAGGAGCCGCGGGCACCTTCACCACAGATCCGGTCGGGGGCACCGATGACGTAATCGTCGTCGGGACCAACGCTGCTGACACCGTCACTGTTGTGGCGACTGCAACGACTACCGTGCAGGCGAACAGCACGAAGACGGTTGAGATCCCTCAGGCAAGCACTGAGATCGTTTCGGTTACATCACTCGACGGAGCCGACTTCATCGATTTCACAACCTTCGACGACGTTTCGATGTTCTTCAAGGTTGACGGCGGGTCGCCCAGCTCGAAGCTGAATAGCGATGAGATGCATGTGACCAACGGGACTGGGCAGGCCAAGGACGTGAAGTTCCTCGACGAAAAGAGCTTCGTGAAGGGCAGTGGCTCGGTGATGGTGGAGTACAAGACGACGGGCGAGGCCACCCGCATCGACTATCTAGGCATCGAAGACATCAGGTTCTTCCGCAATTAGCGGTGAGCTGTGCATGTGAGGGGGCGGGAGTCCGTAGGACGCCCGCCCCCTCACAATGCCTCGTCGGCTGAGCGTCGGGCGAGAGCCACCGCCTTGGCAACGATGGCAGCCAATGGTGGCGGCACGTCCTGTCGCTTCAGGTCAGCGAAGGTGTGCCAGGCCCGAGCCGGTTTGCGGCTGGCGTGCCCTCGGAGACCGGCTACGCCTTCGAAGTCTGGTGTCAGTTCGATCCGGTTGTCGCCGGCGACGCGGGCGATGATCTGGTTGAGCCGATGTTCAGCCTGGATTGGCTTCTTTCCTCTGGGGGCGTCCCGGTCGTGTACGGCTACGAACGGGATTCCTGCCGTCGTTGCGACCCGTGCGATGAGGGGAATGTTGGGTTTCCCCCCACATTCGATGATCGAGATCATTTCTGCGTCGGGGTCGTATCCGAGGGCGTTGAAGACGAAGGGGAGTGCAAGACGTTCGGTCAGACCCTCGACGAGGATCGCCGCTCTAGCGAGAAATAATTCGCTGCGGGTCGCGTCGAACTCGGAATAGGCGCGAAACTCGTCGTCTGCTTGGAGCGGGTCGGGTTGAGAGAGTCGGGTGCCCACGGCCGGGTCGTGTTCGGTGAAAACCAACTCGTCGAGACGGGCAACGTTGAGGAAGGAGGGGGAATGGGTCGAATAGAGAATCTGGTTGCCTTGGTCTGCGAGACGTCGGAGCGTCCGATATAGATACCTCTGGGTTTGCGGTGCCAGGAAAAGCTCTGGCTCTTCGACCAGGACAACCATGCCGGACAGGCCTGCCTCCAACCAGGTCTCAAATGCGTGCACGAGGCCATGGGCGGCTTCGGTCGATCCAGGCGGATACGAGAGTTCCCCCCGATCGGATCGAGCTCCAATCGTCTCATCGACGAGTCCCCACGCCAACTCGACTTGAGGGAGGGTCCCGCGCGTGTCGACGATCCGTCCGCCACGAAGACTTGCCGGCAGGTAGAGGACGGGCGGTAGGTCACCGTGT
>Ga0299914_10001981_pt1 | contig 13873 bp, 13 predicted proteins | sample RVTome_10_FD_201361 | JGI IMG/M metagenome (GOLD analysis project Ga0299914, IMG submission 201361) | Soil microbial communities from uranium-contaminated site in the Upper Colorado River Basin, Wyoming, United States - RVT153D57 (version 2) ...
ACCGCGGGCGTGTGCGGTGGTCTGGGCGACGCAGGCGCCGATGGCGGTGAACGCCAGGCCGACGACCGCAGCAGCTCCGTACGCCCTGCCTCCTCCTCCGGTACGGCCGCCAGCCCGTGGGCGGGCCGGGCGGTCTCGGCGATCACGGTCGCACGGGCGAGGTGCCGCAGGTCGGACAGCGTGCCCGACTGCACGATCCGGCCCGAGCGGATGATCCTCACGCGGTCGCCGAGCGCCTCGACCTCGGCCATGATGTGGCCGGAGAGCAGGACGGCGCGGACACCCCCGGCGCGCGCCGGCTGCACAGACCCGCGAGTTCTCCGCGTTCATGCAGCAGAGGTGGACGCGATGATGGAACGGTGCCGTGTGCACCGCGAGGAGAACGCGCTCGCGGAGCAGTAATCGGTTCAGCCCCATCGCTCCGGCCTGGATACGATCGCGGGGAACCGAAGGACGCTGCCAGCGAGGAGTCACCGTGCCCGACATCGCCGTCACCGTGTTCGACGCGGACCAGCGAGCCGAACGAGCGGTGACCGAGGGCACGCGGGTCTGGGAGCTGTTCGCCGACGAGCCCGAGGTCATCGCCGCCAGGGTCGGCGGGGACCTGAGCGACCTGTCGCGCGAGCTGGTCGACTCCGACGAGGTCGAGGGTGTGCGCATCGGCTCCGAGGACGGCCGCGCGATCCTGCGGCACTCCACGGCGCACGTGCTGGCGCAGGCGGTGCAGCAGCTGTTCCCCGACGCCAGGCTGGGGATCGGCCCTCCGATCGAGAACGGCTTCTACTACGACTTCGACGTCCCGCAGCCGTTCCATCCCGACGACATCGAGAAGATCGAGTCGCGGATGCGCAAGATCGTCAAGGAGGGGCAGCGGTTCTCCCGGCGCGAGGTCTCGGACGAGGAGGCGCGATCCGAGCTCGCCGACGAGCCGTACAAGCTCGAGCTGATCGACCTCAAGGGCTCCGACGACGCCGACCAGGCCGAGGGCGCCGGTGTCGAGGTCGGCTCCGGCGGGCTGACGATCTACGACAACCTCAAGCGCGACGGCTCGCTGGCCTGGAAGGACCTGTGCCGGGGGCCGCATCTCCCGACGACCAAGCGCATCCCGGCGTTCAAGCTGATGCGCTCGGCCGCGGCGTACTGGCGGGGGAGCGAGAAGAACCCGCAGCTGCAGCGCATCTACGGCACGGCCTGGGAGAGCAAGGACGCCCTCGACGCGCACCTGCATCACCTGGAGGAGGCCGCGCGCCGCGACCACCGCCGTCTGGGCGCCGAGCTCGACCTGTTCAGCTTCCCCGACGAGATCGGCTCAGGCCTGGCGGTGTTCCATCCCAGGGGCGGTGTGCTGCGCCGCGTCATGGAGGACTACTCGCGCCGCCGGCACGAGGAGTTCGGCTACGAGTTCGTGTACAGCCCGCACATCACCAAGTCCGCGCTGTTCGAGACCTCGGGGCACCTCGACTGGTACGCCGACGGGATGTACCCGCCGATGCACCTGGACGAAGAACGGGACTCCTCTGGCTCGGTCCGCAAACCGGGTCAGGACTACTACCTGAAGCCGATGAACTGCCCGTTCCACTGCCTGATCTTCGCCGCCCGCGGCCGGTCCTACCGCGAGCTGCCGCTGCGGATGTTCGAGTTCGGCTCGGTCTACCGCTACGAGAAGTCCGGTGTGGTGCACGGGCTCACCCGGGTCCGGGGCATGACCCAGGACGACGCGCATCTGTACTGCAGCCGCGACCAGATGAAGGACGAGCTGCGCAAGACGCTCTCGTTCGTGCTCGAGCTGCTCAAGGACTACGGCCTCGACGACTTCTACCTCGAGCTGTCGACCAAGGACCCCGAGAAGTTCGTCGGCGAGGACGACCTGTGGGACGAGGCGACCCGCACGCTGGACGAGGTCGGAAAGGAGTCGGGTCTGGAGCTCGTCCCCGACCCGGGCGGCGCGGCGTTCTACGGTCCCAAGATCTCGGTGCAGGCACGTGACGCGATCGGGCGTACCTGGCAGATGTCGACGATCCAGCTCGACTTCAACATGCCGGAGCGGTTCGGGCTGGAGTACACCGCCGCCGACGGCTCCCGGCAGCGGCCGGTGATGATCCACCGTGCCCTGTTCGGCTCGATCGAGCGCTTCCTCGCCGTGCTCACCGAGCACTACGCGGGCGCGTTCCCGCCGTGGCTGGCGCCGGTGCAGGTGGTCGCGATCCCGATCGCCGAACGGCACGAGGAATACCTGCGCGACGTCGCGGCGCAGCTGCGGGCTCGCGGGATCCGGGTCGAGGTCGACGCCGGTGACGACCGCATGCAGAAGAAGATCCGCACCGCGCAGACACAGAAGGTGCCGTTCATGCTGATCGCCGGCGACCGCGACGTGGAGGGGGACGCGGTGTCGTTCCGCTTCCGCAGCGGCGAGCAGGACAACGGAGTGCCCGTCGCCGAGGCCATCACCCGGATCACCGACGCGGTGCAGCAACGGACCCAGGTATGACCGACAAGCCCGACGATGGCGACCCGCCGGAGCTGGTGCCGCAGGACGGGGTCGCGGTCACCGATGCGCTGGCGCGGTTGTGGACCCCGCACCGGATGGCCTACATCGTCGAGGCGGCCGGGGCCGGTGGCACGGAGGAGCTGGGCTGCCCGTTCTGCCGTGTCCCGTCGATGAGCGACGAGGACGGGCTGCTGCTCGCGCGCGGCGAGCACGTGTACGCCGTACTCAACCTCCACCCGTACAACCCCGGGCACCTGATGGTGGTGCCGTACCGGCACGTCGCCGACCTGGAGGACCTCACCGAGGCCGAGCTCGTCGAGCTGACCACGATGACGCGCGACGCCGTCCGGGCGATCAAGACCGCATCGCAGCCGCACGGGTTCAACGTCGGGCTGAACCTCGGCGGCGTGGCCGGCGGCTCGTTGTCGGAGCACCTGCACCAGCATGTCGTGCCGCGCTGGGGCGGCGACGCCAACTTCATCGCCGTACTCGCGCAGACCAAGGTGATCCCGCAGCTGCTGGCCGAGACCCGGGCGCTGATCACGAAGGCCTGGCCCGGCGAATAGCCCAGTGACCTGCCCAGTGACTAGCCGACGGTGCGCGCCAGCTCGCGGGCCAGCCGCAGCTCACCTCGCGTCGTGGTGACGTCCGGCGACGCGAACCCTTCGCCGGGCAGCGTCGTCACCTCGACCAGCGCGTCGCCGACGAACAGCAGCAGGTCGCCGGCGTGGTTGTCCTGCGACCACGCCTCGGCAGGGATCCCCGGCACCCGCTGGTAGACGCGAGGGCTGAGGTTGGCGCGGAAGTTGGTCACCTGCACCGGATCGGTGCGCACGGTGACCACGACGTTGCCGGGCAGCCCGGCCCACGAGCACATCGCCGGGCTCTCGGGGTCGGCCGGCCGGCCGGTGACGTGTGCGCTGCGCAGCCGTACGCCGGAAACCATCGCCGCGGCGACGGCGCGCTCGTCGACGTCTGCGCACGGCCGGCGCGGGCGGGAGTCCGCGAGCTCGGGGTTGACCGGCAGGTCGGCCAGCGTCGCTTCGGCGATGTCCGTGAGCGCGCCGCGCGGCAGCCGGTTGCCGGGGGCGTCGTCGGCCTCGAGGGAGAGCACCACGCCGTTGGCGAAGACCTGCAGCGTGCGCGTGGTGAGCCCCTCACGGGCGTACGCCGCCTCGCCCACGTCGACGGCGCGCGGGTCGTCACCGGCGGCCGCACCGAAAGCCGCCTCGAACGTCTCGAGGGCCACCGGACCCGGGGTGAGCTGCACCTCGACCAGGGCGACCGCGAACTCGCGCCCCCACTGGCAGGTCTCGGTCGGCAGCGTCGGCGGGTCGAGCTCGCGGCCGACGACCCGCACCGGCTCGCCCAGGGCGCGGCTCAGCTGCCGGGGTCCGACGAGGTCGCATGCGTCGACGTGGACGACCTTTCCGGTGCGCTGCGGCGGCGCGACGGCCGACTGCTCGGCACCCGACCCGGCACCGGTGCATGCGGTCAGCGTGATCCACATCAGTGCGAGGACCAGCCCCCGGGAACGTCGCATGCCCGGAGGCTATACCGCCACTCGCCGCCGCCCAGGAGTCAGTCCGCTGTCTCAGTCGGCTGTGTCAGTCCGCTGTGCCCTTCACCTTGGCGGCGAGGCTGTGCGGCATCGGCTCGTAGCGCCGGAAGGTTCGGCTGAACGTGCCGGTGCCGTGGCTGATCGAGCGCAGGTCGGTGGCGTAGCGCACGATCTCGGTCTGCGGGACCTCCGCCTTGATCATGGTGCGACCGGTGCCGACGGCCTCGGTGCCGAGTACGCGGGCGCGCCGGCTGGAGAGGTCGCCCATCGCCGCGCCGACGTAGTCGTCGTCGACCAGCACCTGCACCTCGTCGTACGGCTCGAGCAGCGAGACCTCGCCCTTCTCCGCGGCGTCGCGCAGCGCGAGCGAGCCCGCGGTCTGGAACGCCATGTCCGAGGAGTCGACACTGTGCGCCTTGCCGTCGACCAGCGTCACCTGCAGGTCGACGACGGGGTAGCCGCCCAGCAGCCCGCGCTCGAGCTGTGCACGCAGCCCCTTCTCGACGCTCGGGATGAACTGGCGGGGTACGGAACCGCCGACGACCTTGTCGACGAACTCGAACCCGCCGCCGGTGTCGAGTGGTGTGACCTCGATGTCGCACACGGCGTACTGGCCGTGCCCGCCCGACTGCTTGACGTGCCGGCCGTGCCCCTTCACCGGCCGGGAGAACGTCTCGCGCAGTGGCACCCGCAGGTCGACCTTGTCGACCTGGACGCCGTAGCGGTTGGCGAGCCGGTCCAGCATGACGTCGGCGTGCGCCTCGCCCATGCACCAGAGCACGATCTGGTGGGTCTCCGCGTTGTGCTCGATGCGCAGCGTCGGGTCCTCCGCGGCGATGCGGGTGAGGCCCTGGGACAGCTTGTCCTCGTCGGCCTTCGCGTGCGCCTCGACGGCCACCGGCAGCAGCGGCTCGGGCATCGCCCACGGCTCCATCAGCAGCGGGTTCTCCTTGTCGGACAAGGTGTCGCCGGTCTCGGCGCGGGTCAGCTTGGCTACCGCGCAGATGTCGCCGGCGACGCACTGGGCCATCGTGCGCTGGGCGCGTCCGAGCGGCGACGACAGCGCTCCGATCCGCTCGTCCTCGTCGTGGTCCTCGTGCCCGCGCTCGGCGCCGAAGAACTCGGTCGAGTGCCCGGATACGTGCACGGTCGCGTCGGGCCGCAGCGTGCCGGAGAACACGCGGACCAGGCTGATCCGGCCGACGTAGGGGTCGGAGGTCGTCTTCACCACCTCGGCGAGCAGGGGGCCGTCGGGGTCGCAGGTCAGCCCGTCCACGGCCTTGCCGACCGTGGTGAACACCGGCGGGAAGTGGTGCTCGGGCGGCGACGGGAAGGCGCTGGTCATGATCTCCAGCAGCTCGTGCGTGCCGACGCCGGTGCCGGAGCACACGGGCACGACGGGAAAGAACGACGACCGCGCGACCGCGGTCTCGAGGTCGTCGATGAGCAGCTTGGGGTCGATGTCCTCGCCGCTCATGTAGCGGTCCATCAGCGTCTCGTCCTCGGACTCCTCGATCACGCCCTCGATCAGCGAACCGCGCGCCGCCTCGATCTCGAGAGCCTCGTCCTCGCTGGGCCGGCGAACGCTCGGCTGGCCCGCGTCGTAGGTCACGATGTTCTGCGAGAGCATCCCGGCAAGGCTCTGGCCGCCCAGTGGGAGGTACAGGGGGAGCACCTTGTCGCCGAACGACTCCTGGGCCTGCGCGAGGACGCCGGCGTAGTCGGCCCGGGCGTGGTCGAGCTTGGTGATCACGACGGCCCGGGGCATGCTGACCGACGCGCACTCCTGCCAGAGCGCGCGGGTCGCGGCGTCGACGCCCTCGTTGGCCGCGATCACGAACAGTGCGCAGTCGGCTGCCCGCAGGCCCGCGCGCAGCTCGCCGACGTAGTCGGCGTAGCCGGGGGCGTCGAGCAGGTTGACCTTGATTCCCTCGTGCACCGCGGGGGCGATGGCGAGGCCGGCCGACCGCTCCTGCCGGTGCTCGACCTCCTCGAAGTCGCAGACCGTCGTGCCGTCCTCGACGCTGCCTCGCCGTGTCAGTACGCCGGTCGCCACCAGCAGGGCCTCGACCAGCATCGTCTTACCGGAACCCGACGGGCCGACCAGCACGACGTTTCGGACGACATCGGGCCGGTCGGCCGCCGGCGCATCTCCGGCGGCTCCGGTAACGGGGTGGGATTTGTCTGCCATCTTGCTGCCTCCTGCGTTCACCGGCGCTCCGACGCGAGCGTCGTGACCCCACCTTTCACCCGGCCGCTACCGGGGCACAAGGGTCGGCGGCGCCCCGTCGGTACCATCGGGCGGACCTGTCTCCGGCCGGGAAGCCGCCTGCTCATGCTCGAACGGTTCCGCGCGTACTGGGCGCGGCTGATGGCGCCGGTCGCCCGGCTGCTGCTGCGGCTCGGCGTCAGTCCGGACGCGGTCACGTTGGTGGGCACGCTGGGGGTGTCGGCCGGGGCACTGGTCTTCTTCCCACGCGGGGAGCTCGCGCTCGGCGTGGTGGTGGTCACCGTGTTCGTGTTCTCCGACATGGTCGACGGCCAGATGGCGCGGCTGTCGGGGCGGACCTCGTCGTGGGGGGCCTTCCTCGACTCGACGCTGGACCGGATCGGTGACGCGGCGGTGTTCGCCGGACTGGTGCTCTGGTTCGCCGGCGGCGGAGACGCGCTCTGGCTGGCGGCCCTGGCGCTGTACTGCCTGGTGATGGGCAACCTCACGTCGTACGCCCGGGCGCGTGCCGAGTCCCTCGGCATGCAGGCCAAGGGTGGGGTCGCCGAGCGGGCCGACCGGCTCGTGCTGATCCTGGTCGCGACGTTCTTCGCCGACGCGCTCGACTTCCTCCCGCTGCTGGTGGCCGCGATGGTGCTGCTGGCCGTCGCCAGCACCGTCACCGTCGTGCAGCGCATGGTGGGCGTACGCCGACAGGCGATGCAGGCATGAGCAGCCGGCTTGTCGACGCGGCGTACGGCCTGGGGTGGGCGGTGACGAGGCGGGTGCCGGAGCCGGTGGCGCAAGGGGCGTTCGCCCGCCTGGCCGACCAGATCTGGCGACGCCGCGGGACGGGTGTACGCCGGTTGCAGGCCAACCTGCGGCGAGCATCCCCCGACGCCGGCGACGCCGAGGTCGACGACCTGACGCGGGCGGCCATGCGGTCCTACCTGCGCTACTGGTGCGAGACCTTCCGCCTGCCGGTGTGGTCGCGCGAGCAGGTGCTGGAGCGGATCGTGGTGCACGATGAGCACCTCCTGCGCGAGACCCACGCCCGCGGCCGGGGCGTGGTGGTGTCGCTGCCGCACCTCGCCAACTGGGACCTGGCCGGGGCATGGGCCTGCCTGACCGGTATGCCGCTGACCACCGTCGCGGAGCGGCTGGAGCCGGAGCGCCTGTTCCGCCGGTTCGTGGCCTACCGGGAGAGCCTGGGCATGGAGGTGCTGCCGCTGACCGGCGGCGACGGGTCGCCGGTGCGCACGCTGGTCGAACGGGCCCGCGCAGGGCGGCTGGTGTGCCTGGTAGCCGACCGGGACCTGTCCGCGAGCGGCGTCGAGGTGGACCTGCTCGGTCACCGGGCCCGGCTGCCCGCCGGTCCGGCCATGGTGGCCCGGACGACGGGAGCCCCGTTGGTGCCGGCGACACTGGCCTACGAGGGACCGCGGCTGCACATCACCTTCCACGAGCCGGTGCCCCCCCAACCCGGTGCCGGCGGGGTGCGGGCGATGACGCAGGCGGTCGCCGACGCGTTCACCACGGGCATCCGCGCAAACCCGCAGGACTGGCACATGTTGCAGAAAGTGTTCGTCGAAGACCTGGATGTGCGGTGAGATTGCACCGATGAAGGTCGGACTGGTCTGCCCGTACTCCCTCGATGTGCCCGGGGGGGTACAGAACCACGTCCGTGACCTGGCCGAGGCACTGGTCGACCATGGGCACGACGTGTCGGTGTTGGCGCCCACCGACGACGACGTGACGCTGCCCGGCTACGTCGTGCCGGCGGGACGCGCGGTGCCGGTGCCGTACAACGGCTCGGTGGCACGGCTGGCGTTCGGCCCGGTATCCAACGCGCGCGTACGCCGATGGCTCTCCGAGGGCGGGTTCGACGTGCTGCACATCCACGAGCCCGCCGTGCCCAGCGTGTCGCTGCTGGCGCTCTGGGCGGCGCGCGGGCCGATCGTCGGCACGTTCCACACCTCGATGACCCGCTCGCGCGCGATGTCGGCGGCCGCGTCGATCCTGCGCCCTTCGATGGAGAAGATCGCCGGGCGGATCGCGGTCTCCGAGCACGCCCGGTCCACGCTGGTGCAGCACTTCGGCGGCGAGCCGGTCGTGATCCCGAACGGGCTCTACGTCGACCGCTTCAGTGACACGCCGCGCTCGCCGCGATTCGCCCGGGCGGGCGGCACGATGGTCTTCCTCGGCCGCCTCGACGAGCCCCGCAAGGGACTGGAGATCCTGCTCGGCGCGATGCCCGCGATCGTGCGGGCGCATCCGGGCGTGCATCTCTACGTCGCCGGCCGCGGTGACATCGACGCCGCCCGCAAGAGCGTCCCCCGCGACTACCGCGACTCGGTCACGTTCCTGGGGCTCGTCGACGAGCAGACCAGGGCCGAGCTGCTCGCCTCGGCCGACCTGTACGTCGCGCCCAACATCGGCGGGGAGAGCTTCGGGATCATCCTCGTCGAGGCCATGGCGGCCGGTGCCCCCGTTCTCGCCAGCGACCTGGCCGCTTTCCGGCGCGTCCTGGAGTACGGCCAGCTCGGCACGCTGTTCCCGGTCGGCGACTCCGGCGCCCTGGTGGAGGCCGCCGTCGAGCTGCTCGATGACGAGGTACGCCGGGGGATGCTGCGCAAGGCCGCCTCGGTGGCCGTACGCCGTTACGACTGGTCGGTGCTGTGCCTCGACGTCGTGCGGGTGTACGAGACCGTCGCGGCTGGTGCGGGCAGGGTAGGCGAGGAGCGCTGATGGAGTGGGTCGCGATCGCCGCGGTGCTGGTGGTGCTCTCGGCGGTGCTGCTGTCGTGGACCGCCGGCCGGGTCGACCGCCTGCACCACCGGGTCGACAGCGCACGCGCCGGCCTGGAGGCCCAGCTCATGCACCGGTCCGGTGCGACGCTGGAGCTCGCCGCGACCGGCCTGCTGGACCCTGCGCGCTCACTGCTGCTGCTGGACGCCGCCCACCAGGCTCGGGCCAGCGACGAGCCGGACCGCGAGGTGGCGGAGTCCGACCTGAGCCGCGCCCTGGTGGCCTCGCTCGGGGACGGGGCCGAGATCTCCCGCATGCAGCGGCACCCCGACGTGTGGGACCTGCTGGCCGAGCTCGGCAACGCCTGCCGCAAGGTCGAGCTGGCCCGCCGCTTCCACAACGACGTCGTGGCCTCGGCGCTGCATCTGCGGCGCAACCGCGCGGTGCGCTGGTTCGGGCTGGCCGGGCACGCGCGGATGCCGACGATGGTGGAGATGGACGACAGCTGGCCGCCCGCGCTGCCGTGACGGCCCGCGGTGGGGCGGGGCGGTGGTCGCCGACTACGATGGGGCGGTTCCCCCACAACCCCCACCACGCATCTGACCGAGGTTGACTGTGACCGACAACGCATCGCACACCGCCCCCGAGAGGGGCACCGCCCACGTCAAGCGCGGCATGGCCGAGATGCTCAAGGGCGGCGTCATCATGGACGTCGTCACCGCCGAGCAGGCCAGGATCGCCGAGGATGCCGGCGCGGTCGCGGTGATGGCCCTCGAACGCGTGCCCGCGGACATCCGGGTCCAGGGCGGCGTCGCGCGGATGAGCGACCCCGACATGATCGACGGGATCATCGAGGCGGTGTCGATCCCCGTCATGGCCAAGGCCCGCATCGGGCACTTCGCCGAGGCGCAGGTGCTGCAGGCCGTCGGCGTCGACTACGTCGACGAGTCAGAGGTCCTCACCCCGGCCGACGAGGCCAACCACATCGACAAGTGGCAGTTCACGGTGCCGTTCGTCTGCGGCGCGACCAACCTCGGGGAGGCCCTGCGCCGCATCTCCGAGGGCGCGGCGATGATCCGTTCCAAGGGCGAGGCCGGCACCGGCAACGTCGTCGAGGCCACCCGGCACATGCGCCAGATCCGGGCCGAGATCCGCCGGCTGTCGACGATGGACGATACCGAGATGTTCGCGGCCGCCAAGGAGCTGCAGGCGCCGTACGACCTCGTCAAGGAGGTCGCGGAGGCCGGCAAGCTGCCGGTCGTGCTGTTCACGGCCGGGGGGATCGCCACGCCCGCCGACACGGCGATGATGATGCAGCTCGGCGCCGAGGGCGTGTTCGTCGGTTCCGGCATCTTCAAGTCCGGCGACCCGGCCAGGCGGGCGGAGGCGATCGTCAAGGCGACCACATTCCACGACGACCCCGACGTACTCGCCAAGGTGTCGCGTGGCCTCGGTGAGGCGATGGTCGGCCTGAACGTGGCGGACCTGCCGGAGGAGCAGCGCTACGCCGGTCGCGGCTGGTGACCGCGGGGTGAGCCCGCAGTGAGCGCGAAGTGAGCGCGGCCGGCCCGGGTCCGATCGAACGTCTTCGTGCGTTCGCCCGTGTCCAGGTGCGCTCGGGCTACCACGATGACGCGACCGTGCGCGACGAGGTGCTCGAGGCCGCGCGGGAGGACCTCTCGCGCGGTGACGACGCCGAGACCATGGCGGCCGAGGTGACCGACAGCGAGATCGCGGCGCTGCTGGACGAACAGCGCACCTGGCCGGAGACCACCGACGTCGACCGGCTCGAGAACGCCTTCGCCGAGCTGGAGTCGCACAGCGTGGTGGTGCTGCGTGCGTGCAACGACCACTGGGATGCCACTGCCGCGCTCACCCGCATCGACGAGGCGGGGGAGCGGGCCGCGGGTGTGCTCTTCTTCACCCACACCGACGTCTGGCACGCGGTCGACCACGGCATGCTCGAGCTCAACCTGTGGCACGGCGACACCGCAAACGTGGCGGTCGGCGACGACCTGCTGCGACTGGTGCTGCAGACGCTGGGCCGGTACGGCCTCTCCGCGGTGTTCGACGAGGGCCGCATCGAGACCACGCTCACCTGGCAGCGCCGCCGTCGCCTGTAGGAGCACGCGTCGGTCGGCCTCCTGGGGTGGCACTCCTACGATGGGACGGTGACCTCACCACCGACGATCGGTGTGCTCGCGCTGCAGGGAGACGTGCGCGAGCACCTGCGCATGCTCGAAGGCGCCGGGGCGAACGCGGTCAAGGTACGCCGCCCCAGCGACCTCGGCGGCATCGACGGCATCGTCCTGCCCGGCGGCGAGTCCACCACCATGCACAAGCTCGCGGTCGCGTTCGAGGTGTTCGAGCCGCTGCGTCGGCGCGTGCGCGAGGGACTGCCGGCGTTCGGCACCTGCGCGGGGATGATCATGCTCGCCGACCGGATCGAGAACGGCGTCACCGGACAGGAGACGTTCGGCGGCCTCGACGTGACGGTGCGGCGCAACGCGTTCGGCCGCCAGGTCGACTCGTTCGAGGCCGACGTCGACTGCACGGAGTTCCTGCCCGCCGGGTCCGAGGGCGCGCCGTACTTCCACGCGCTGTTCATCCGCGCGCCCTGGGTCGAGAAGGTCGGAGCCGACGTCGACGTGCTGGCCCGCGTCGCCTCCGGCCCCGCGCTCGGTAGGATCGTCGCGGTCCGCCACGGCCACCTGCTCGCGACGTCGTTCCATCCAGAGATCACCGGTGACGACCGCATCCACCGCTACTTCGTGGACGTCGTGCGGTCACTGGCCGGCTGAGGCCACCTGGGCGTCGTACACACACAGGAGGACAGCGTTCATGTCAGGCCACTCCAAGTGGGCGACCACGAAGCACAAGAAGGCCGTCGTCGACGCGCGGCGGGGCAAGCTGTTCGCCAAGCTGATCAAGAACATCGAGGTGGCCGCGCGCACCGGTGGCGGCGACCCGGCCGGCAACCCGACGCTGTACGACGCGATCCAGAAGGCCAAGAAGTCTTCGGTCCCCAACGACAACATCGACCGCGCGGTCAAGCGCGGCGCCGGGCTGGAGTCCGGGGGAGCGGAGTACCAGACGATCCTCTACGAGGGCTACGCCCCCAACGGCGTCGCACTGCTGATCGAGTGCCTCACCGACAACCGCAACCGCGCCGCCGGGGAGGTGCGCACGGCGATGAACCGCAACGGCGGGTCGATGGCCGACGCCGGCTCGGTGGCCTACCTGTTCAACCTCAAGGGCGTCGTACTCCTGCCGAAGGTGCAGGAGCAGGCCGACACCGAGGACAAGACCGAGGTGAGCGAGGACGACGTGCTCGGAGCCGTGCTCGACGCCGGCGCCGAGGAGGTCAACGACCTGGGGGAGAGCTTCGAGGTGCTCTCCGAGCCCAGTGACCTCGTCGCGGTGCGCACGGCCCTGCAGGAGACCGGGATGGACTACGAGTCCGCCGAGGCGCAGTTCGTGCCCAGCATGACCGTGGAGGTCGACGTCGAGACCGCGAAGAAGGTCTTCCGTCTCATCGAGGCGCTCGAGGACAGCGACGACGTGCAGAACGTCTTCGGCAACTTCGACGTGTCCGACGAGGTGCTCGCCGCCCTGGACTGAGCGTGTCGCGCCGCCGTTCGGACGGAGCCGCGCCGTAGTCTCGTGATCCGAACAGGTGTTCGGTGCGGCGAGAGGAGTACGGCGTGCGGGTGCTGGGCGTCGACCCAGGGCTGACCCGATGCGGGCTGGGCGTGGTCGACGGGCAGGTCGGCCGGCCGCTGGACCTGGTCGCCTTCGACGTGCTCCGCACCCCGGCCGGCGACCCGGTGGGCCACCGGCTGGCGGCCGTGGACGCGACCATCGACCGGTGGCTCGACACGTACCGCCCGGACGCGGTCGCGGTCGAGCAGGTGTTCAGCCAGCACAACGTGCGCACGGTGATGGGCACCGCGCAGGCCAGCGGTGTCGCGCTCGCCGCGGCCGCCAGGCGCGGGCTTCCGGTCGTCCTGCACACCCCCAGCGAGGTCAAGGCCGCGGTCACCGGCAGCGGCCGCGCCGACAAGCAGCAGGTGACCTCGATGGTCACACGGCTGCTGCGGCTGTCCGAGCGCCCGACCCCGGCCGACGCCGCGGACGCGCTGGCGCTGGCCATCTGCCACGTCTGGCGCGGCGCCGCGCAGGCGCGGCTGGCCGAGGCGGTCGCCCACGCCAGAACGCCGCGACAGGCTCCGGTGAGACCGGCCCAGGCGAGAAGGAGAGTCCCGTGATCGCGTTCGTCCAGGGCAGGGTCGCCTCCGTCGCGCTCGACTCCGCCGTCGTCGACGTCGGCGGCGTCGGGCTGCAGGTGCTGTGCACGCCGGCGACGCTGGCGACGCTGCGCAACGGCGAGCATGCCCGGCTGCCCACCTCGATGGTGGTGCGGGAGGACTCGCTCACGCTGTTCGGGTTCGCCGACGACGACGAGCGTGCGCTGTTCGAGTTGCTGCAGACCGCCAGCGGCGTCGGTCCCAAGCTCGCCCAGGCGATGCTGGCGGTGCACGGCCCCGACGAGCTGCGGATGGCCGTCGCCAATGACGACCTGGTCGCGCTGACCAAGGTGCCCGGCATCGGCAGGAAGGGCGCGCAGCGCATCGTCCTCGAGCTCAAGGACCGCATCGGTCCTCCCGCGGCGAGCGCCAGGACCGGCCGCACGCCGGCTGCCGGGGAGACCCAGCAGTGGCGCGACCAGGTGCACCAGGCGCTGCTCGGCCTCGGCTGGTCCGCCCGCGACGCCGAGTCCGCGGTCGCGGCGGTGGCCGACCAGGCCGGCGCCACCCCGGACGTGTCCGCGCTGCTGCGGGCCGCGCTGCGCACCCTGGCCAGGACT
>Ga0299914_10001982_pt1 | contig 13871 bp, 10 predicted proteins | sample RVTome_10_FD_201361 | JGI IMG/M metagenome (GOLD analysis project Ga0299914, IMG submission 201361) | Soil microbial communities from uranium-contaminated site in the Upper Colorado River Basin, Wyoming, United States - RVT153D57 (version 2) ...
CACGCCGTGCCCGCGCACCGGCGAGGCGCGGCGTTCGGCGCCATCCTCGCGGCGTTCGATACCGGGATCGGCACCGGCTCCACCTCGAGCGGATGGCTCATCGAGCACTACGGTTTCCACGCGGCCTTCGCGGTGGCCGCCGCGCTGGCCGCCCTGGCGCTGCCGGCCGCGATCTTCGTGGGCCGCGAGCGCCACGAGGCCGAACCGCCGGAGATCGCGCCCTCGCCGCACTGACCGCACCGGACCCCATGTGCGTCAGCCGTATCGGCGGGCGGAACGCCCGTTGCACGGCCGTGATGGTCACCGTATGTCCAGGCAACGGGGAGGAGTGCTGTCATGGCCCGACGCAAGCGACTGAACGAGCAGGTCATCGTGATCACCGGCGGATCCAGCGGCATCGGACTCGCCACCGCGCGCCTGGCGGCCTCACGCGGCGCGCGCGTGGTGCTCGCCTCGCGCGGCGAGTCCGACCTGCAGGCGGTGTGCGACGAGATCAGGCGGCGGGGCGGACAGGCGATCGCCGTCGCCGCCGACGTCGCGGACCCCGAGGCGGTGGATCGCCTCGGCACGCAGGCCGTCTCGGCGTTCGGCCGCATCGACACGTGGGTGAACAACGCCGGCGCCTCGCTCTACGGCAGGCTCACCGAGGTGCCCCTGGAGGACGAGCGCCGGGTCTTCGAGACGAACTACTGGGGCGTGGTGCACGGATGCCGCACCGCGGTGGCGCGGATGCGGTTCAAGGGCGGCACGATCATCAACGTGGGCAGCGTGCTCTCGGACCGCGCGATCCCCCTGCAGGGCGCGTATGCCGCCTCGAAGCACGCGGTGAAGGCCTACAGCGACGTGCTGCGCATGGAGCTGGAGAAGGACGAGGTACCCATCGCGGTCGCACTGGTGAAGCCGGCCAGCATCGACACGCCGTTCTTCGAGCACGCGCGCAGCTACATGGCCGAGGAGCCCGCGCCGGCGCCGCCCGTCTACGCGCCCGAAGCGGTCGCGCGCACCATCTGCGCCTGCGCCGAACGCCCCGTCCGCAGCATCACCGTCGGCGGCGGCGGACGTCTGATGACGATGATGGGCGTCGTCGCACCGCGGATGTCGGACGTGTACATGGAGCACATGCTCTTCGAGGGACAGACCGCCGGCCGGCCCGGCGACGCCCGCGACACGCTGCACGCCCCGGGAAACGGCGGACGCGAATCCGGCGGATACGAGGGACACGTCATGCGGTCCAGCGCCTACACGCGGGCGATGCTGTCGGACATGGGACGCGCGCTGCCGCTGCTCGCGCTCGGCGCCGCCGTCGGCCTCGGTGTCTCCGCGTTGCGCCGGGGCGAAGGCGAGGGAGAGTGGACCGGCGAGGAGCGGCGGATGCCGGCGGCGTCCGCTCACTGACGAAGCACCCGTAGGGGCCGCCTTCAGGCGGCCCGACATTCACGATACCCGTAGGGGCCGCCTTCAGGCGGCCCGGCATCACGCGCCGACCGACAGCACGATCTTCCCTACGTGTTCCCCCCGTTCGAGCTCCGCATGCGCGGCGGCCGCCTCGCGCAAGGGAAAGGTCCGGTGGATGACCGGACGGACCCGCCCCGCTTCGATGAGCGGCCACACGCGTTCGCGAAGCATGCGGGCGATGGCGCCCTTCTCCTCCACGCTTCGCGGCCGCAGGAGCGACCCGGTGAGCGTCAGGCGCTTCCGCATCACCAGCGCGAGGTTCACCTCGGCCCTCGCGCCGCGCAGGAACGCGATCTGCACGAGCCGGCCGTCCGGCGCGAGCGCCTCGAGATTCCGGCTCACGTAGTCGCCGCCCACCATATCCAGCACCACGTCCACGCCTCGTCCGCCGGTCGCCTCGAGCACCGCGGCGACGAAGTCCTCGTGGCGGTAGTCGATCCCACGCTCGGCGCCGAGCCGCTCGCACGCGGCGCACTTCGCTCCGGTGCCCGCCGTCGCGAAGACCCGCGCGCCGAAGGAGCTGGCGAGCTGGATGGCCGTCGTGCCGATGCCGCTCGCGCCGCCGTGCACGAGGATCGACTCCCCCGCCGCGAGGCGCCCGCGCTCGAAGACGTTCGTCCAGACCGTGAAGAACGTCTCCGGAATCGCCGCCGCCTCGATCATCGAGCAGCCGCGCGGCACCGGCAGGCACTGCGGCGCCGGGGCCACGCAGTGTGTCGCGTACGCGCCGCCGGACACGAGCGCGCACACGCGGTCACCCCGCCGCCACTCACCCGCCGCGTCTCCCACGCCGATGATGGTGCCCGAGAGCTCGAGGCCGGGGATGTCGGTGACGCCGGCGGGCGGAGCGTACCGGCCCTCTCGCTGCGAGAGGTCCGGCCGGTTGACACCGGCAGCCGCCACCTCGACGAGCACCTCGCCGGACGCTGGGACCGGTATGGGGCCCTCCACCGCACGCAGCACCTCAGGAGGACCGGGACGGCTGATGTGAATCGCAATCATGTTCGGGGACGCCCATGCCGTCGTGCCGTGCATGGCTCGGTACGGCGCTATCATGCCGTGAAGTATGGACCCGTCCGCGGCAGTCATCGCGCGCGACGTTCCGCTGGCGGAGCGAGCCAGTCCATGACACCCCGCAAGCTCGGCCACTATCGCATCCTGCGTGAGCTCGGCGCCGGCGGAATGGGCCGCGTCTACCTGGCGGAGGACACGAAGCTCGGGCGCAGGGTAGCACTCAAGGTGCTGCCCGACGAGATGGCGCTTGATGACGACCGCCTGAGACGGTTTCGGCGGGAGGCGGAGAGCCTCGCGTCGCTGGACCACCCCAACATCGTCACCATCTACTCGATCGAGGAGGCGGACGACGCGACGTATCTCACCATGACGTGGGTCGACGGCGAGACCGTCGCCAGCCTGCTGCCCCCCGGCGGCTTCGAGATCGATCGGCTCCTGCACATCGGGGCGCAGCTCGCCGAGGCGCTCGACGCCGCGCACGCAAGGGGCGTCACGCACCGGGATCTGAAGCCGGGCAACATCATGGTCACGGCCGAGGGGCGCGTCTATGTCCTCGATTTCGGTCTCGCCAAGATCGCGACGGCGGCCGGGACGCGGACGGCCACCGTGGAGGGGGTCACGGCGCACGGCACGATCCTCGGGACCTTTCCGTACATGTCGCCCGAGCAGGCGCGCGGTGAGCCGGTCGGCGGTCCCTCCGACATCTTCTCGCTCGGAGCGGTCCTCTACGAGATGGCGACCGGCCAGCGGCCGTTCCGTGGCGCGACCGAGGGCGAGCTGATCGCATCGATACTCCGTGACACGCCACCCTCGGCGTTCGATCTGCGGCGGGACCTGCCGATCGCGCTGGACCTGACGCTGGGCCGCTGCCTCCAGAAGGAACCGTCGTCCCGGCCCTCGGCCGCCGAGCTGGGCACCCTGTTGCGGGACCTGGCGCGCTCGGGAGCGTCGCGAGCCGCGAAGTCCATCGCCGTCCTGCCGTTCACCGACATGAGCGCCGAGGGTGACCAGCGGTACTTCTGCGACGGCATTGCCGAGGAAATTCTCAATGCCCTCAGCCAGCTCGACTCCCTGCGCGTGGCGGCGAGGACGTCGAGCTTCCTCTTCCGCGACCATGGCGGCGACATTCGGGAGATCGGACGGCGCCTCGGCGTGGAGACGATCCTCGAGGGCAGCGTCCGCAAGTCTGGCGACCGCATCCGCGTGACGGCCCAGCTCGTGGGTGTCGCGGACGGCTATCGCGTCTGGTCGGAGCGTTACGACCGCGAGCTCACCGACGTCTTCGCGATCCAGGACAGCATCGCCGAGAGCATCGTCGACGCCCTCGAGATCGCCCTCACCCCCCAGGAGCAGCGGACGCTCGCGGAGCGCCCGAGAGCCGAGCTGGCCGCTTACGAGCAGTACCTGCGCGGCCGGCACTACCTGCACGAGATGACGCGCGAGAGCATCCGGCTCGCGCTCCAGATGTTCAGGAAGGCCTCCCGGATCGATCCGGCGTTCGCTCCTGCGTACGCGGGGATAGCCGAGGCCCACGGGATGCTCTATCACTGGGCGGGCCGGTCGGACGCGGACCTCGAAGAGGCGGAGCGGGCCAGCCGCAGGGCCGTGGAGCTCTCGCCCGGGTCGGCCGAGGCGCACGCCGCGCGCGGGCATGTTCTGTCACTCCATCGACGCCGCGAGGAAGCGGCCCGTTCGTTCGAGCGGGCGATGCGTCTGAACCCCTCGCTGTACGAGCCGTACTACTATGCTGGCATCGACCGGATCCACGAGGGAGACTTCGAAGGGGCCAGCCAGCTCCTGCGGCGCGCGGCGGAGATCCGCGAAGAGGACTACAACGCCCTGGACCACCTCCGCATGGCGTACGTCGCGCTCGGCAGGAACGCCGAGGCGGCCGGCGCGAGCGAGCAGATCCTCGTCCGGGTCGACCGGTATCTCGATCTCCATCCCGACGACCCCAGGGCGCTGCAGCTGGGGGCGCTGGCGCTGCGCGCGCTCGGCAGGGTCGAGGAGGGGCGGGACTGGATCGAGCGCGCCCTCAGCCTTCAGCCGGACGACCCGCGGACCTGGTACAACGCCGTGTGCTTCTACGCCCAGACCGGCAGGACGGATCTCGCGTTCGACTACTTCGAGCGGGTGATCGACGCCGACTTCGGGCTGCGGGAATGGCTCGAGCGCGACAGCGACCTCGCCACCCTGCGCGCCGATCCTCGTTTTCGAGAGCTCTCGAAGAGCTTCGGCTGACGTCAGCGGTACTGCGCGCGGATCGTGGGAATCAAATAGTCGTCGAACGCCTGCCGCAGATCGAAGGCGGGCGCGAACCCCCAGTCCTGGCGCGCCGCGGTATCGTCCACGTCCTCCGGCCAGGTGTCGAGGATGCGCTGGCGCTTGGCGTCCAGCTCGTACGTGATCGCCGCGTCGGGGAACGCCGCACGCACGATCCGGACGATGTCCTCGGCGGAGGGATTGAAGGCGGTCACGTTGTAGGCGGTGCGCGTCAGGCGCTCCGCCGGCGCCGCGGCGAGCCGCAGCAGCGCCTCCACGCCGTCCGGCATGACCATGTACGGGATGCGCGTGTCGGGCCGGACGAAGCAGGCGTAGGCCTCGCCCTTTGCCGCCGCGTGCAGCATCTCGGGCGCATAGTCGGAGGTCCCGCCGGAGGGCATCGTCACGGCGGAGATGAGCCCCGGGAACCTGACGCAGCGGAAGTCCACGCGGCCGCTCTGGCGCTCGGCGGCGAGCTGCTTGTAGTGCCGCGCGTAATAGTGCCCGAGGCGCTCGCAGTACAGCTTGTTGGCGCCGTACATCGTCGTGGGATGGTTGTACTCGTCCTCGCGGACGCGGCCGGCGCGCGCCTTGGCGTCGAAGCTGGGGAGGCCGTACGCGGCAATCGACGAGGGATACAGGAACATCACCGAGCGTCCGTGCGACTCGGCCTCGTGCTGCGCGAACTCCAGCAGCAGCAGCGTGCCCTCGACGTTCACCTCGTGCGCGCGGACGGGCGTGAACTCGGAGCGCGTGGAGAGCAGCGCGGCGAGGTGGAAGATCATGTCCACCTCGAATTCCGAGAGGATGCGTTCCAGCAGGCCGGCATCGAGGATCGATCCGATGAACTCCCGCTGGACGCGCGGCCGGAGGGCGGCGTCGAGCGGTGCGAGGTCGAGCGTCACGAGCGGCCGAGACCCCTCCTCCGCGAGCCGGGCGATCAGCCCGTGGCCGATCTCGCCGTTGGCGCCGGTGATGAAGACGGCTGGCTTGCGCACGACGGTATTGTAGGCGACGCCGGAGGGCCGCGCTTCTGTCCGGCGCACGCGCGCGATAGACTACCGGTGCGCATTCCCGCGCGGCGCGAGGACCTGTTCATGCTTCGACCGGAAGACTGCATCCTGTTCAGCGGCGGCGCAGCGGGCGCCGAGTCGGCGTTCGGCGAAGAGGCCGAGCGGCACGGCGTCGAGGAGGTCAACTTCACCTTCGAGGGACACGCTCTCGAACGGCGGCGCGGCCTGCGCGTGCTGAATCACGAGGAGCTGCTCGCGGGGGACGTCAGCCTGGAGTACGTCTCGCGCCTGATGAACCGGCGCTATGCGGAAGGTCCTACGCTCCGGAAGATTCTCCAGACGATCTGGTACCAGGTGAACAGCGGCCAGGAGATCTACGTCGTCGGCGCCATCCTCGAGGACGGCACGGTGCGCGGCGGCACCGGCTGGGGCGCCGAGTTCGCGAAGCTGTGCAACAAGCCGCTGCACGTCTTCGATCAGGCGCGCAACGGCTGGTTCACGTGGAAGGCGACCGAGTGGCAGCCGCGGACGGGGAGCGACCTGCCCGTCATCGAGCACATCCACTTCACGGGGACCGGCACCCGCCTGCTGGAAGCCAGCGGACGCGCGGCGATCAAGAGCCTGTTCGATCGATCGTTCGGAGGGTGAGGGCGCGGAAGCGGTTCATCACAGGGAACGCAGAGAGGGGCTCCTCTGACGCTACTCGGCTCTCAGCAGTCGCACCGGGTCGACGCGGCCTGCCCGTACGGCTGGCATCGCAGACGCCGCCGCTCCCACGCCGGCCACAACCATCACGGCAGCCGCAAGCGTCACGCCATCAGTCGTGGACAACCCGAAGAGGAATGATTGTAGTACAGCCGCCCCCATGAGCGCCGCGGGCACTCCCAGGACGGCACCGCCCAGCACGAGCACCAGCATGTGCCGGAGGACCAACGCGCGTATGGACCGTGGCGCCGCACCAAGCGCCATTCGAATGCCGATCTCGCGCGTGCGCCTGGCAACGGAGTGAGTGAGCAGCGCATACAGACCAAGGGCCGCCAGGATGACTCCGAGCGTCGCTGCACTGGCGCCGACCACGGTCGCCATGCGTTCGGCCACGAGACCGTTCGAGAACATATCGTCCACGTGCGCCGCGCGCTGCACATACTCGCGTCCGGCCGCTTCCACAATCGCGGTGACAGGGCGCACGAGCGCCAGCGGTGCGCCGCTCGTCCTGAAATGAAACGTCGGATAGGTCGCTTCGTTCGCCTGCAGTGCCGGGACGAAGACCAGTTTCACCGCGTTCTGCCGGTAGTTGCCGAGGCTGATGTTTCCAACGATCCCGATGATTTCGACACGCTGTCGCTGCGCGTTCGACCCGACATCAATCGAGCGGCCGATGACATCGCCGGTTGGGTCGAGATCGCGCGCGAGGCTTTCGCTCACCAGCGCGACCTTGGGCGTGTCGGGCAGATCCGACCAGTCCACGTCGCGACCGCGAAGAATGGGAACGCCGATGGTCGAGAAGAAACCCGGAGACACGTACTCCATCGCGCCGGCGGCGGCGACCGCAGTACTGGAGACCAATGCGATCGGTTGCGGCGGCAGTTGGGCGGGAATGGTCCCGAAGTATCGTGCGAAAGCCACTGACTCGACGCCAGGCAGGGCCGCAAACTTCTGGCGCAGCTGAGGGTAGTACTCCTGCTGATTCAGCTCCTGATGCCCGCCCGGGGCCGGAAGCAGGCGGACCGACAACAGGCGTTCAGGATCGAAGCCGCGGTCGACGCTCGCGAGACTGGTGAAGGATCGCACCAGGAGACCGCAGGCGAACACCAGGACGACCGTCGCCGCCAGCTGGCCGATCAGCATCGCGTCGCCCCAGCGCGACGCACTGCGGGTCACGGTACGGCTGCCCTGCGCGAGACGTTCCGCGCGGGTCGCGAGCCAGGCCGGCACGAGTGTGATCGACAACGTCACGAAGAAGCAGGCGGCGGCGACCGCTGCAAGGATGCGGATGTCGGGAGTGAACTCGATCGTCCAGGGCATGTTGCCCCAGGGCAACAGCGCTCTGAACGCACGCGTCCCTCCATAGGCGATCGCGACGCCGACACCACACGCCAGGCCAGCCAGGATGAATCCTTCCGCCAGCACCTGCCGGACAATGCGCCAGCCGCTCGCCCCCAGCGACCGCATGATGAGAGTCTCGTCGCGGCGTGACGCCACTCTCGTCGCCAGCAGCCCGCTCGCGTTGATGCACGTCAGCAACAGGAGCAGGACCGCCAGCGTCGTCACCGAGGCCAGTGTTGGCGCGTACAGACGCCGGAACAGCGAGAATCCCCCGGCCGCTGACTGGACCTGCGCCTGAAGCTGTGCGGCCTCCGTCGGATTGGGCGCTGAAGCCGCCGTGTCCTCGATGATCTCGGGCCACACTGCGGCCACCTGGGTGCGAAGCACGTCGAGGGACGTGCGCGCTCGCAGTCGTCCGACAAGGGTCGCGTCGGCGGTGGACGATCGCAACACGCCGAACGGCATGATGATGTCGGTGGCGAGATCCCGGTCGAACCCGCCGAACGAGGCGGGCAGGACGCCGATCACGGTCACGGTGCCTTCATCCAGACGAACGGCGCGTCCGAGAACGTCCGGCGCACTGTGGAACATCCGCTTCCAATAGCGGTCGCTGATGACTGCAAGCGCCTGCCCCGGCCCCATCATCGGCGCTTCGGCGACAGTGAACCAGCGCCCCATCACCGGACCCACGCGCGTGACGTCCACGCAGCCGGCGCTCATGAGCTCCACGCTCGCTGGCATCGAGCGATCGTCGCTTCGAGTCGCCGAGATTCCACGGCGGTACGCGCACCAGGCCTCCACGGGAAGAGCCGCGCGCGTGAGGCTCCCCGCCGAGGCGAGTGGCACACGGCGCGGTGTGCCATCGGGCAGTACCGTCGTGATCGCCACGAGCTCGTTCGGCCGCGGCATGGACACGGGCCGCCACAGCAGCGCATCCAGCACGCTGACCATCGTCGTCGTTGCGCCGATGCCGATTCCGAGAATCGCCGCCAGCGTCAGCGATGACAGAGGAGTGCGAACGGACCTGCGAAATGATGCAGCGAGATCGTGAAGCATGCGCGGCGGCTCCTGTGGATCTCTGTGCGCTCTGTGCTGACTTCTTCACCCCGAGAGCGCGGCGCGGGTCCGCGCCACCAGCGGACTGTCAGCGTCCCCGGTGCCCTTGAGATAGAACGCCGAAGCCGCCAGATACCGATCCCGCAGCGGCGGCGCCATGAGCGCGTAGTCCTCCAGGACGGCCGAGCTGTACTTGTAGTCGTGTGAGTCGGTGCCCTTCAGGAAGATCAGGCGCCGCGCCGCGTCCGCCAGCGGCGCCGGATCCGGATGGCGCGCGAGGAACGCGAGCATCTTGCGCGACGCCGACAGCGGGTCGCGCGACACGTCGCCGAAGATCTCCTCGATCGCCGCGGGGCCCTCGCCCGCCGGCGCCGCCGGCTCGAGCCGGTCGATCTCCACGCCCGTCGTCCGTCCACCCCGGAACAGCGGCAGGAACGCCGCGTTCTGCAGGAGCAGCAGCTGCCTCGTGCGGTCGTCGCGGCAGCGCCGCCAGCAATACTGCACCGCGTTGGTGAACGTCGTCGCGTGCAGCGAGAGGATGCCCGGCGCGCGCATCATCAGCTCCGCGGCGCTCTCGAAGAGCGCGTCGAAGATCGACGCCGGCGCTACCCCATCGTTGATCTGCGCGATGACCTGCTCGCCCGCTTCGAGCGGCGTCGCCTGCCGCAGCGCGCGCAGCAGCCCGGTTGACGCCGCGGCGCTGGGAGAGCCGCCGAGCCAGCCGGAGCGGATCCGCGAGACGGCGCCGAGATGGTGGCGGTACGGACGATCCGCCGGGAAGTCCGCGCCTGCCGGATTCCCGGGCGCGCCGTCGCGATCCAGGAGCGCGTACGCCAGCGACCGCAGCACCGGCTCCGCGTGCTCCCAGCCGATCGCGTCGAGCGTCCGGAAGCTGTTGGCGACGTAGATGGCCTTGTGCCCGATCTCGCGGAAGTCGCGCGCCCCGTACCGGGCGAGCAGCTCGAAGATCTCCTGCGGCGGCGCGGACCGCGCGAGCCCCGCGATCGCCGCATCCGCCGCGGCCTCGTCCCACGCGTCCATCGCGCGCTCGAAGGCGGCCCGCGCGCGGCCGGCGGCGGGGACCGCCTTCTCGTCCACCGGCCCGAGCGACCAGTCCCCCGATCGCACGTCCGCGAGCTGCGACCGCTTGAACGCGTCGATGGCCCAGAAGATCGGCAGCCAGCGGTCGCCGTCCGGCGAGGCCTGGCTGGCGAGGTGCGCCGAGTTCACCACGAGCACCGCGTGGAACTTGAAGCCGACGGGACGCGGCTGGATGTTGCGGACTCCCGCGAGCAGAAGCGCGGCCACCACCTCGCGATACGTCAGGCCGCGGCGGATGCGCGCGGCGACCTCCTCCAGCACCCGCTCCTGCGGCGTCTCCTCGAGCAGGCGGACGAGGGGCTCGATCGAGGGATGCAGGCGGACCATGCGCCGGTCGAGCGCGGCGTCGGCCGCCGAGACGCGCGGCAGGCGCGCGAGGAACCCGAGATCGCCGAGGCTGGCCGCGGTGCCGGCAGCGGCGAGGCCGAGGAAGCGGCGGCGGTGCATGGTGATCAGTCTGCGCGCGCGCGGTCGCCGCCGCAAGCGCGTCCGGGGTATTTTCCCTTTTCCCTTTTTCCTTTTCCCTTGACCGCCCTCACCCGTCCGTTCACCCCTCGAGACGGACGGTCCGCCCATTCTCCCTTCACCCTCGCGCGCGCATGGGACAATGTCGCCGGAGATTGACAGACATGCGGCACTTGGCGCTGACCTCGCTTCGGATGGCTCGCGGCACGCGGGTGTTCGGCTACCCCGGCATCTCGCTGCTGGCACTCGCCTGGGTGTTCATCGGCACGCTGGCCTACGGACGCCATCATGTGAGGGCGAACCAGACGCTCGACGCCGCCGTGCTGCCGGAGTATGTCGCCTACCTGACGTGCTTCCTGCCGTGGATTCTCCTGAGCGCCCTCGTCTTCCGCATGGAGCGCCGCTTTCCGCTGGGGCAGGCCGGATGGGTGCGGCATCTCCTCCTGCTGGCGCTCCTCAGCGTGCCGGTCACGTACGCCGCCGCCGTGATGATGCTGGCGATCGGGACCGCCGCGCGGCTGGCCTTCGGCATGCCGCTCGACCTGCCCCAGCCGGTCTGGGCCATCCCGGTCCGCGAAGCGCTCGGCCACCAGTCGCTGTACTGGGCGTCGGTGGCCGGCGGATGGATGATGCGGGCGCTGCTCGAGGCGCGGGAGGCCGAGCGCCGCGCCGCGCGGCTGATGCTCGAGAAGTCGCAGCTCGAGTCGAGCCTCCACCAGGCGGAGCTCGACGTGCTCCGGATGCGGCTCGATCCGCACTTTTTGTTCAACAGCCTGCAGAACATCTCGGTGCTGACGCTGCAGGACCCGCAGACCGGCAGCCGCATGCTCACGAAGCTGGGGGATCTGCTGCGCGTGTCGCTGCGCCGCGACGGCGCGCCCGAGACGACGCTGCAGGCGGAGGTGGCGCTGACCGGCGCGTACCTGGCGATCGAGCAGATGCGGTTCGGCGATCGGCTCTCCTCGCTCGTGGATCTCGCGCCGGGGACCGAAGACGCGCTGGTGCCGAGCTTCCTGCTGCAGCCGCTCGTCGAGAACGCCATCCGGCACGGCCTGCAGGACATCCGCGGACGCGGCATCATCGCCATCCGGAGCCGCATCGACGGCTACTCGCTCGTCCTCACCGTCGCCGACAACGGCACCGGGCTGCCCCCCGCTCCCGTGGAGGGACGCGAGGTCGGCATCGGCCTGGGCGCCACCTGCGAGCGCCTCGCCCGCCTGTATCCGGGCGAGCACACCTTCTCGATGCACCCCCTGCCGGAGGGCGGCACCGAAGTCCGCATCACCCTGCCCCTGCGGTTCGAACCCGCTCAGGAGACGCCGCGCCGTGCGCACGCTGCGACTGCTGATCGTTGACGACGAGCCGCTGATCCGGCTGGGGATCAGGCAGGCGGTCGCCGGGGCCGCCGACGTGGAGATCGCCGGCGAGTGCGCCTCGGGAGACGAGGCGATCGAGGCGATCGGCTCGGCGCCGCCCGATCTGGTCCTGCTCGACGTCCAGATGCCCGGCTGCAGCGGCCTGGACGTCGTCCGCCGCATCGGGCCGGAGCGGATGCCGCCGGTCGTCTTCGTGACGGCGTTCGACGAGTACGCCGTGCAGGCGTTCGAGGTGAACGCGGTCGACTACCTGCTGAAGCCCTTCGATGCCGATCGGCTGCTGCACGCGATCGATCGCGCGCGGACCCGCATCGCCGCGCGCACCGACGAGACGCTCGGCGAGCGGCTGCAGGCGATGCTCGACGCGCGCGAGCGCCGCCCGGCCGATCGGCTCGTCGTCCGCAGCGGCGAGCGCTTCGAGTTCGTCCCGCTCGATGCCATCGACTGGATCGAGGCGGCCGACAACTACGTGCAGCTCCACTGCGGGCCGAAGCAGCACCTGCTGAGCGAGACGCTGACGAACCTGGAGCGCCGGCTCGACGCCCGCCGCTTCGTTCGCGTGCACCGATCCCGCATGGTCAACACCTCGCGCATCGTTGCCGTCCACGTGCTCGTGGGCGGCACCTACGAGCTGGAGCTGCGGGGCGGGCTTCGCCTGACCACCGGCCGCCAGTACCGGAACGCCGTTCAGACGCTCATTCGGGACTGATTCTGCTCATCGATTCGAGGCTGCGTCATATGAGATACCGCTCACTGATCCTCGCAGGTCTTGCGGCCGCGGCGCCCGCCCTCCTGGCCGGAGCCGTCATCACGCCGGGCGCGCACGACTGGCCGTCGTTCCGCGGCGCGGGGTCCGCGGGCGTCGCACCGGGGGCCGAGCCGCCGATCTCCTGGGACGTCGGCGAGAGCCGGCACGTCGTCTGGACCGCCACGATCCCGGGACTGGGGCACTCGAGCCCCGTGGTCTGGGGGGATCGCGTGTTCGTCACGACCGCCGTGGCGCTGGACGCGGGGAACGGCGGCGGCCAGGACGAAGCGGCTGCCGTCCGGAAGACGCCGCATGCCTGGCGTCTGTACTGCTTCGACCGGCTGACCGGCCGCATCGTCTGGGAGCGCACCGCCTATGAGGGCCTCCCGCGGGTGAAGCACCACGCCAAGGCATCGCACGCCTCCGCCACGCCCGCGACCGACGGCACGCACGTCGTGGCGATGATGGGCTCCGAGGGTCTGTACACCTACGACGTGGAAGGGCGGCTGCTCTGGAAGAAGGACCTCGGGCGCCTCGACCAGGGCTACGTCGACGAGCCCGACGATGAGTGGGGGCCGGCCAGTTCGCCGATCATCCACGACGGGACGGTGATCGTGCAGAACGATCGCCAGCGCGACTCGTACGTGGCGGCGTTCGACGTCCGGACGGGCGAGGAGCGCTGGCGCGCCGGCCGCGACGAGATGCCCTCGTGGGCCACCCCGGTGGTGCACCGCGGCGCGCGCGAGACGCTCGTCACCAGCTCGCCGAAGCACATCCGCGGCCACGATCCGGACACGGGACGCGAGCTGTGGCGCATCGAGGACGGGACGCAGGTGAAGGTGCCGAGCCCCGTCGTGGCCGGCGACCTCGTCATCGTGACCGGCGGCTGGCCGACCGGCGGCCGGCCGATCTTCGCCCTCCGCGCGGCGACGGGCGAGATCGCCTGGCAGGTGCACCGGGGGTCGCCGTACACGCCCACGCCGGTCGTGTACGACGGGATTCTCTACGTCTGCGTCGACAACGGGGTCCTCGCCGCCTACGACGTGCGCACGGGCGAGCGGATCTACCAGGAGCGGATCGCGCGCGACGCCGGCGGCTTCAGCGCCTCGCCGGTCGCCGCCGCGGGCCGCCTGTACTTCGCCAGCGAGGACGGGGTCCTCTACGTCGTCCGGGCGGGACGGACCTTCGAGCTGCTCGCGAGCAACGACATGGGCGAGATGGTGCTGGCGACGCCGGCGATCAGCGGCGATCTGCTGCTGGTGCGGACGCGGACGAAGCTCTACGCGCTCGCACAGCGGAGCTGAGTCCGGGGGGCCGCTACCTCTGCGCCCCCGT
>Ga0299914_10001983_pt1 | contig 13870 bp, 12 predicted proteins | sample RVTome_10_FD_201361 | JGI IMG/M metagenome (GOLD analysis project Ga0299914, IMG submission 201361) | Soil microbial communities from uranium-contaminated site in the Upper Colorado River Basin, Wyoming, United States - RVT153D57 (version 2) ...
TAGTGGCCCATCTCACACTGCCGGGATCTGTGCGGAGATCACCGTCCCGCCGCCGACCGGGCTGTGGACCTCGAGCGTGCCGTCGACGCCGGCCAGTCGGTCGGCCAGGCCGGCGAGGCCATGCCCCTTGCCCAGGTGGGCGCCTCCGACTCCGTCGTCGGAGATCTGCAAGTGCAGGGCGCCTCCCATCCGGACCACCGAAACGGTGGCCGACGCGGCCCGGCTGTGCTTGGCGATGTTGGTGAGGGCCTCGGCGACCACGAAGTAGGCGGCGTTCTCGGCAGCCGCGGTCGGCCGGCCGTCGCCGCCGAGTGCGACGTCGAGCTCAACCGGAATGGGGCTTCGCGCGGCCGCAGCGGCGAGGGCGGCGGGCAGGCCGCGATCGGCCAGGATGGGCGGTGCGATCCCGCGGGACAGTGCGCGAAGTTCGGCCAGCGCCTCCTGGGTCTGCGATAGTGCCTCGTCCACCAATGGGCGGGCGGCGTCCGGGTCGTCCGCCAGCCGGCGCTGGACCGCCTCGAGGTCCATGGTCAGCCGCACGAGGCGCTGCTGCGGGCCGTCGTGGATGTCTCGTTCCACGCGCCGCAGCGTGGTGGCCTCGGCCTCGACCGCTGCGGCCCGGCTGAGCTGCAGCTGCTCGGCGCGCGCTCGAAGTGCCGCGTTCTCGGCCGCGCCGGGGTTGGTCAGCATCGTCCGGCCGAGCGCGGCCTCCATTGCCGCGAGTCCGCGGGCGACGTACGGCATCGTGGCCAGAAAGATCAGCCCGAGAGCGACGTTCAGCAGTACGCCGAACGTGGGCGAATCGATTCCGATCAATTCCCAGAGCGTCTGGTTGTCGGGTATGCGTTCCAGTGCCCAGCCGTAGGTGATGTAGGCGATGCCCCCGATCGCGGTGGCTATCCACGTCACGATGACGACCCAGGTGAAGATGCGGACCGGAAACGAGACGACGGCGTGGGCGAGGTCGCGCCAGTACTGCGGATCGCGCAGAACGGCGAGCAGCCGTCGGCCAAGGTTGCCGTCCGCACTCCGGTAATACACCTCCGGCAGGGGGCGCTGCTCGCACGTGCGAATCCGGGTTCGTTCGAGCTGGGCGAAGCCGCGTGCGATGCCGAGCGTGAGCACCAGGATGGGTAGGCCCACCCAGATGATCAGCAGTGATACGCCTATCGTGAGGCCGGTCACGACCACCGCGAACGCCGCGATCGCGATGGGCAGGTTGACGATGAGGAAGGCGATGTCGCGGCGCAGCTGAGACCAGCTCGGTCGCGGTCCGGGCGTGGTGTGGCTGCCGTCGAGATCCGAGGCCGAAACGGGAGTGCGCGGTGTCATGCCACCAGCCTCACGTCATGCATCGCCCGCGCCCATGCGGCGGGCAGGCTGATCCGACCTGAGGCTAGCCCCACCCCGACCGCGAGTGCACCCGCGCCGGCGCTCGGCCACATGTTCGCGGCGGGGCTGAAATCCACCACGGTGAGCATGAGCAGACCGCCCCCGATCAGCACCGCCGCGGCCGCGGCGGACCACCGGCCCGGTCGTGACCGGCGCACTAGCACGGGATGTTCGAATCGGATCAGTAGCCGGGTCAGGACGGCCAGGGTGCCGATGAGCAGCGCCAGCCAGGCGGGGAGCGCGTCACGCCACGGGGAACTGGCCGGATCGGGCGTGGCATATCCGAAGCCGATCACCGCCACCCCGGCGACGGCGACGAAAGCCGGCGTGTGCCACAAATAAATCGTCATCGTCCGCTGCGAGATCCAGCCGAGCAGCTCAGTTACCGGTCGCCGGGATGCCCACGCCACCAGTGGCCGCAGTGCGGCCATCGCGATGCCGAGGTGCGTTACGGCCACACCGAGCAGCGCCGCGGACGGCGGGTTCATGTTGGAGACCGCCGAATCCGGCATGCCGATCATTGTCACCGGATACGGACCGAATCCGACCGCAAACGCGGTGGCCAGCACAGCCGCACCGGCTGCGGCCAGTGCACGCCGCGGTCGCCAGCGGTGACCACGGCCGTAATGGACGCCGGCGAGGTAAACCGCGCCCCACACCAGCAGCACGTTCGGGTACCCGGCCCACGCGGCACCGTCGAACCAGCCGAACCGCACGAGGTCGACGACGATGGCCGCTGAACCGAACAGGGCGATGGCGAGACCGCCCGTGCTGGAATGCAGGCGTAGCAGCGCCGGAGTGAGGATGATCAGCAGGACATACGCTGCGAGAAACCACAGCAGTCGTCCCACCAGCGCGGAAGCAATCTCGACCGGCTGAGCCGGGAGACCGGCAGCGATGAGCAGGTATGGCAGCGCAAGCCAGACGGCGGCCAGCGGAATGACCGGCCGGCCGATCCGGTGGAGACGCTCGGCCACCCACGCGGATGTGGCACCAGGGCCGGGCCGACGGCGGCGCGCGTCGAGGCTCATCGCGGCAGCCGCTCCGGCTGCGAAGAAGATCAGCGGCATGACCTGCGCCACCCACGTGATCGCCCAACCGGCGCCCGTTGCGAGCGCGTTCGCCGTGGAGAGGACGCCGTCGTCGTACGACACGACCGGCATCAGCCAGTGCAGACACACGATCGTGATGATCGCGGTTGCGCGCAACAGGTCGATGAACCGGTCGCGTGATGGTCGGGAATGGTTCGCCGCCGGATCTACCGGGCGGCTTGGTGCCTGATAGAGGAGCGCATGGGCCATGCCTCGACGATCGTCGTCTGCGCGGCAGCGCACATCGCAGCCACCGGGCGTCTGCCTGTTCCGGCCACCGGGAGCGGCGAGGTGGGGTTAGCCCTACCTGGTGTGCGCCCAGTGGCGGTGCCGCCGCCGGCCCATCCCGCCGAAGAACCAGAAGAACAACAGCAGCAACAGCCATGGTGCGTCGCTGAAGATGACCGCGGCGACGAGACCTGCTGCAACGATCGGTGCGAGCAGCATGAGCGGATGGAACCCCGCCGGCGGGCCGGGTTTAAAGCCCGGCTTCGCCAGCCCGCCCCCGGTGGTCGTCACGGCGCCGCGTGCTGTTACGGCCTGGCTGCGCCGGCGTGGCAGGTCGCTGAACAGCGGGATCAGGTCGTCTTCGTACTTGGCCGCCCACACCCGGTCGATGCGTTCGTCGTATTCGTCCTTGGTCAACCTACCCGCGGCATAGTGTTCGCCGAGCGCTGCCGCCGCACTGTCGCGTTCGGCGTCACCAATGCGTATCTGGGTCATGCCGGGCCACCTTCGTGGAGGTCATCGAGCGGGTCGCGGTCATCGCCGTCCGCGAGAATGCCGTACAGCTTGCGCCGGGTGTCCGACAGCACGGTGCGCGCCCGCGCCTGCTGGTCCGCACTACCGGTGGCAAGGATCTGCCACAGCGCCGCCGCGGTCTGGCCGATCAACGGCTTGAGGTCGTATTCGTCGCCTTCGTCCGGAGCGGTCATCGCCGCCCAGGGCGCAGCAACCTCGTCGGGATGTTCGGCGACATAGGCGCGTCCCTCATCGGTGAGGTGGAAGACCTTGCGGCCACCCTCCTCGGCGGCCCGGACAAGGCCTTCGTCTTCGAGCTGCTGCAGGGTGGGATAGATCGAGCCGGGGCTGGGCTTCCAGACGCCCTCGCTTCGGTCTGCGATCTCTTGAATGATCTGGTAACCGTTGGCCGGTTGTTCGGCCAGCACGGCCAGGATCGCGGCTCGGACGTCACCGCGGCGGGCGCGCGGCCCGCGCCATCTGCCGGGCCCGCCAGGCCCGCCGACCCACGGCGGTGGCCCCCAGGGCGCCTTGCCACCGGGCCACTGCCCGAACATCATCCATGGGCCGAATCCGTGTCCGCCTCGACCCCGCGAATGCGATCCGTGCATTGGTCTCTCCGTTCAGTCGCGATGAGTCAACGATATATCGTGAGTGCTCAAAGATACAAGGGCTCGAAGATACGGGGATGCCGTGACACATCGCTTGAACCGGCCGGCCCGTGAACAACGCGAGCGTCGGGCCCCCTGATATCGGTGCGCGCTCGGGCCGCCCGACCCCGTAGGATCGTTCAGTTGCCGACCAAGGCCAAGGAGCCCGATTTCGCATGTCCTCGATCAGCCGCGCCGAGGCCGCGCATCTCGCGCGGCTCGCGCGCCTCGACCTCGCACCCGACGAGCTCGACCATCTGGCGGGCCAACTCGACGCCATCGCGGATTTCGTTGCCAAGGTGTCCGAGGTGGCCGCCGACGACATCCCGCCGACGTCCCACGCGTTGCCGATGACCAACGTGTTCCGAGACGACGTCCCGCGTCCCGGCCTCACCCAGGAACAGGCGCTCGACCAGGCGCCCGGTGCCGAGGACGGCCGGTTCCGTGTCCCGAAGATTCTGGGGGAGGAAGCATGAGCGCAGAGCTCACCCGGATGACGGCAGCCGGCTTGGCCAAGGCGATCAGAAGCGGCGAGGCGAGTGCGGTTGAGGTGACTCAGGCACACCTCGACCGAATCGCCGCCGTCGATGGCCAGGTCCATGCGTTCCTCCATGTCGACACCGACGGTGCGATAACGGCCGCACGCTCGGTCGACGAGCGGCTTGCCGCGGGCGAGGAGTTGAGCCCGCTCGCCGGCGTCCCGCTCGCTCTGAAGGACGTGTTCACAACCTCGGACATGCCGACGACGTGCGGCTCGAAGATCCTGGAAGGTTGGCGGCCGCCGTACGACGCCACCGTCACTCGCAGGCTGCGGGAGGCCGGCGTGGTGATCTTGGGCAAGACGAACCTGGACGAGTTCGCGATGGGCTCGTCGACGGAGAACTCGGCGTTCGGTCCCACCCGCAACCCATGGGACCTGGCGAGGATCCCGGGTGGGTCGGGCGGTGGGTCGAGTGCCAGTCTCGCGTCCTTCCAGGCACCGCTCGCGATCGGCACCGACACCGGCGGGTCGATTCGGCAGCCCGCCGCCGTCACCGGCACCGTGGGCGTCAAGCCGACGTATGGCGGGGTCAGCCGGTACGGGCTGGTGGCGTGCGCGTCCAGCCTGGACCAGGGTGGCCCGTGCGCGCGCACCGTTCTGGACGCCGCCCTCTTGCATTCGGTGATCGCTGGGCACGACCCGATGGACTCCACCAGCATCGACAAGCCGGTCCCCGACGTCGTGGCGGCGGCTCGCCGCGGGGCCGACGGCGACCTTTCCGGTGTCCGCGTGGGCGTCGTCAAGGAGTTCGCGGGTGAGGGCTACCAAGCGGGCGTCCTTGCCCGGTTCTCCGATGCCGTCGAGTTGTTGGCCAAACTCGGTGCCGAGGTCGTCGAGGTCTCATGCCCGCACTTCGAGTACGCATTGCCCGCGTACTACCTCATCCTGCCCAGCGAGGTGTCGTCGAACCTGGCTCGATTCGACGCGATGCGCTACGGCCTGCGCGTAGGCGACGACGGTGTCCGCAGCGCCGAAGAGGTCATGAATCTGACTCGCGGCAAGGGCTTCGGCTCGGAGGCAAAACGGCGGATCATGCTCGGCACCTATGCCTTGTCCAGTGGTTACTACGACGCCTATTACGGGCAAGCACAGAAGGTGCGCACCCTGGTGACCCGCGATTTCGACGCGGCATTCGAGCAGGTCGATGTACTTGTCTCGCCGACCACGCCGACGACGGCGTTCCCCATCGGTGAGCGCGTCGACGACCCGCTCGCCATGTACATGGCCGACCTGTGCACCATCCCGTCTAACCTGGCCGGCAACGCGTCCGCGTCCTTCCCGTGCGGATTGGCGGACGAGGACGGCTTGCCGGTGGGACTGCATGTGATGGCGCCGGCACTGGCGGACGATCGGCTGTATCGCATCGGCGCGGCGGTTGAGCAGGCCTTCGCATCCGCGTGGGGCGGCCCGCTCCTTGACCGGGTGCCCGAACTGGAGGTGGCGTAAGTGGATGTCAAGACGGTGGCTCGGCTCGGTGGGCACGCCCTGGTGGCGGGTAGCGCGTGGAGGTCGCTCCGCGAGGCACATGCGGAGGGCGATCGGTTGAGGCTGCTCGATGCTGTGGTGCATGCGTTGGCGGTCGTGACGGCGGTCGCACTGTTCGTGCGCGAGCTACGGCAGGACAGGAGCTTGAAGGGCGCCTTGGATGTCGAGGATTGATGCGATGACCACAGTAACCGCGCTGCCGACCTTCGACGAGGCGATCTCGCGGTACGACCCGGTGCTGGGCTTGGAGGTCCATGTCGAACTGGGCACCGAGACCAAGATGTTCTGCGGCTGCCGCACCGAGTTCGGCGCACCGCCGAACACTCAGGTGTGTCCGGTGTGTCTGGGGCTGCCCGGCTCGCTGCCGGTGGTGAACCGCAAAGCGGTCGAGTCGGCTATCCGGATTGGGCTGGCACTGAACTGCCGGATCGCGGAGTGGTGCCGGTTCGCCAGGAAGAACTACTTTTACCCGGACATGCCGAAGGACTTCCAGATCTCGCAGTACGACGAGCCGATCGCGTACGACGGCTGGACCGAAATCACACTGGACGGCGGGTCCGGACCAGAAAGGTACCGGATCGGGATCGAGCGGGCGCATATGGAGGAGGACACCGGCAAGTCCTCGCACGTAGGTGGCGCGACCGGCCGGATCCACGGTGCCGACTACGCCCTGCTCGACTACAACCGGTCGGGCATCCCGTTGATCGAGATCGTCACCAAGCCGATCGAAGTGCCGGCCGCCGTCGCGCCGTCCCTCGCCCGGGCTTATGTGTCTCACCTGCGCGACCTGGTCAAGGGTCTCGGCGTCTCCGAGGCACGGATGGAGCGCGGCCAGCTGCGGTGCGATGCCAACGTGTCGCTCAAGCCCACCGGGACAGTGGAGTTCGGCACCCGATCCGAGACGAAGAACGTCAACTCGCTGCGCTCGGTCGAGCGGGCGCTGATCTACGAGATTCGCCGTCAGGCGGCCGTGCTGGACGCGGGGGAGCGGGTCGTCCAAGAGACCCGCCACTGGCACGAGGACACCGGCGAGACGACCTCCGGCCGGTCCAAGGAGGAGGCCGAGGACTACCGGTATTTCCCCGAGCCGGACCTCGTGCCGCTCGCACCGTCGCGCGAGTGGGTCGAGGAGTTGAGGGCCACGCTGCCCGAGGCGCCGTCCGCCCGGCGGGCCCGGCTGCAGGCGGACTGGGGCTTCAGCGACCTCGAACTGCGCGATGTCGTCAACGCCGGCGCCCTGTCTCTGGTCGAGGCGACGGTCGCGGCCGGTGCTTCGGCCGCCGGTGCCAAGAAATGGTGGCTGGGCGAAATCTCGCGGGCGGCCAACGAGCGTGGCGTCGAACTGGACGAGTTGGGTGTGACACCAGCCGATGTCGCGCGGGTCGAGAAGTTGATCGCCGAGGGCGGCCTGAACGACAAGCTGGCGCGCCAGGTGTTCGAGGGTGTGCTGGCCGGTGAAGGGGCGCCGGACGAGGTGATCGCTGCGCGCGGGCTGGCCCTGGTGTCGGACGACACGGCACTGAGCGCCGCGGTCGGCGAGGCCGTTGCCGCCATGCCGGATGTCGCGGACAAGGTGCGTGCCGGGAACCTCAAGGCGATCGGGCCGCTCGTGGGTGCGGTTATGAAGGCGACCCGCGGCCAAGCAGACGCGGCCCGGGCCCGGGAACTGATACTCGAGCGGCTCACCTGATCGGCGATTCCTCATCTGATCGCCAGGTTCATGGTGATCAGGTGACCTAACGGGGCGTCGGCGCAGCTCAGAGCTGGTGCAGGTCACCTGATCGTTATTGCGTGGTCGGTCGAGTTCGTGGTTTCTGGTGATCAGGTGACGTAACGGGGCGTCGGCGCAGGCCAGAGCTGGTGCAGGTCACCTGATCGGCGCATAGGAAACGATCAGGTGACCGAACGGGCGATGAGGGCCAGCAGACTCGCGCCTTGGCCGGTGCTTCCGGTAACGACCTGGGTACCGAACCCGGCGGCGTCGAGTCGAGGGACGACTCGCTCCGCGATGTCAACGGCACGGCCGGCCGACGGCGGTTCGTAGAACAAGTACAGCCGGCCGGACGGTACCAACGCACGCTTGATCGCAGCCAGCTCGAGGCTCGCCGTCCGAGTCCAGAACAGGTTCACGTTGATCGCGAACACCTTGTCGAACAGTGCTTCGCCCAGGTCGGCGTCCTCGAGTGAGATCGCCTCGAACGAAGCCGATCCGGCTGCGGCGTAACGAGCGTTGCGCTGAGCCGCTGCGTCGGTCGCTTTGGCCGAGCGGTCGACGGCTAGCACGTGGCCACCATCGAGCTGCCGACAGATGAGTTCGACAGCGACGCCACGACCAGAGCCGATCTCGAGGAGCCGGTCTGTCGGCTGGACGCCCAGCTGTTCGACCGCCCACGAGATGCGTTCGGGCCCGGGCACGATCTTCTCCTAGAGTCGGCCGGCTTCGATCAGCCGTTGCAGGAACTGCCTGGTTCTGGGCTGCTGAGGGTCGGACAGCACATCACGCGGCGGCCCCGACTCCAGCACCCGCCCTTCGTGCATGAAGTAGATCCGATCCGCGACATCACGAGCGAAGCCCATCTCGTGCGTGGCAAGGACCATCGTCATGCCGCTTGCCGCAAGCTCGCGGATCACGGCAAGTACCTCGCCCACGAGTTCGGGATCGAGCGCGGAGGTGATTTCGTCGAGCAACAGCAACTCTGGCTCCACGACGAGCGCGCGAGCGATGGCGGCCCGCTGTTGCTGGCCACCGGACAAGCGCTCTGGGTAGTCGTGGAGTTTGTCGCCCAGCCCGAGGCGATCGAGCACCTCTCGAGCCCGGGCCTCGGCGTCGCGGCGACGGATGCCATGCGCTTTGCGCGGCGCCAGCGTGACGTTGTCAAGCACCGTAAGGTGCGGGAACAGGTTGAACGACTGGAAGACGATCGCCATCCGCTTGCGGACCGAATTCTGGTCCACTCGGGGTGCGGTGATCTCGTTCCCGCTCAAGATGATCCGTCCCGCGTCGATCCGTTCGAGCAGGTTGACGCACCGCAGCAGGGTCGATTTGCCGCAGCCACTCGGGCCGATCAGGCAGACCACCTCATGCGAGGCGACCTCCAGGTCGATGCCTTTGAGCACCGCCTTGTCGCCGAACGACTTCGCCACCCCCTCCAGCGTGAGGACCACCGGGCCCGCCTCGCCTGTCATGAGACCAGCTGTTGACGTCGGGCTCGGTCGCGAGCGGTATACCAGTCGGCGAACCGCGCCAGCGGGACGCTGATGACAAGGAACAGAGCTGCCGCCACCACGAACGAGGTGTAGTTGAACGTTCGCGATGTGTAGATCTCGGCCACCCGTACGGCTTCGCGGACGCCGAGCACGCTGACCAGCGCGACGTCCTTCTGCAGGCTGACCAAGCCGTTCAGCAGGGCAGGGACGACGTTGCGGATCGCCTGCGGCAAGATCGCGTAGCGCAGGCTCTGCCACTGAGTCAGTCCGAGCGAGCGAGCGGACGAGCGCTGGCTCTCCGGCACCGATTCGATGCCCGCCCGATACACCTCGGCCGTGTAAGCCGAGTACGACAGCACGAGGGTCGTGACGCCCCAGAACATGACGCTGCTCGGTACTCCCGGTAGCTGGAGCGCCGGGATGCCGAAGCCGAACAGCAGCAGCGCGAGGATCAGCGGGATGCCTCGGAAGAAGTCGATGTAGATGACGGCCAGGATCCGCACCGGCAGGAAGGCCGGCCCCCGCAGGCTCCGCAGCACCGCGACGAGGAGCGCGAAAACCAGGATCGCTATCTGGGCGATGACGAACATCATCACGTCGATCCAGAAGCCGGCCACGATGTCGGGGGCGGACAGCCGAAAGTCCTCGGGATTGAAGAACCTGTCGCGGACCAGCGGCCAGTTCGGGCTGGAGAGAACCCACCACACCAGCAACCCGAAGACCACGACCGTGCTGATCGCAGCGATCGCCGCCCCCTTGGCTCCCTCCTGGGCGAGAAAGTCGCGGACCGGGCGGCCGCCGGGCCGGGCGCCTGGCACTAAGCCAGGCGGCCCGGACCCGATGGCGTCAGACACGGGGCTACTGGTCGAGCGTCGGGATGTCGCCGCCCTGCGCCAGCCACTCGTCCTCGAGCGCCGCGATCGTGCCATCGTCGTGGAGCGCCTGCAGCGCCGGGTTGACACATTCGATGAGCGGGTCGTCCTTCTCGAACAGCAGCCCGAGCTCTTCGGGGCTCTCGCCCACGCGGGGCAGCACGCCGACGATCGCGGCGTCGGGGATCTCGACCGCTGTGATGTAGTACGCGGTCGGCAGGTCGAACACGATGGCATCGACCTGGCCGCCGTCGAAGGCCAGCTTGGCCGCGGCGTTGTCGTTGTAGACCTGTGCCGGAGAATCGGGCTGGATCACGTTGTCGATGTAATCCAGACTCGTCGTCGCGATGGCGGCGCCGAGCCGGGCGGACTTCAGATCGGCCAGCGACTGGGCGCTCGCGACCGGGTTCTCTGGATCGGCGATGATCGCCTGCTCGACCTGGTAGTACCCGATCGAGAACCCGACGACCTCCGCGCGCTCCTCGCTGATCGAGTACTGCTGGATGTTGAAGTCGTACGGCTTTTCGCCCGGCGCGATCGCCTCGTCGAATCCGGTGCGCACCCATTCGACGGCGTCGGCCTCGAAGCCGAGTCGCTCGGCGAGGGCGTACACCAGCGCCGACTCGAAGCCCTGGCCGTTGGCCGGGTCGTCGTCGACCATCCATGGCTCGAAAACGGGTTCCCCGGTGGCGACGGTCAGCGTGTCCGGCTCGTAGGTGGGCAGCGGATCGCAGGCGTCGCCCGTCGGTGTCTCCGTGGCCGCCGGTGCTTCATCGTCGGTGGTGTCGGTTGCGTCGTCATCACCCCCACACGCGGCGAGCAGAGCGAGCGCGGGCAGCAACACCCACAGACGTCGCGTGGTCTTCATGGCGGCTCCTCGTCCGGTAAGCGTCAGGCAACCATCATGGTTTACCACTAGTCCGGGCGCGGAGCCGCCATAGTCCGGGGTGATGAGCACCGGCGCGGCGTCAGGGCACCAGTAGTAGCACCTCCGCACTGAGCCCCGCGGCCACCTCATCGGAGATGGCACCCGCTGCCCGCAGATCCTCCAAGGTCCGGACGATGCTGTTCAGCGCGTTCGCCCCTGCGCTGAGCCGACCGGCCGCCAGGTGATTCTCAGCATTCGTGAGCCGGACCAGAATCGACTGGGCATCGTCGTCAGAGAGTTGGCCGGTCTCGACGAGGTAGTGGACCAGGGCGCGGACCCGATCGAAGCTGACGACACCGAACGTGCCGGCCAGCGGGTCGTGGTCGCTGACCCCGAAGCGCCCGTACGCCGGCTCCTCACCAGTGGCGTCCATCGGCCAGTCGACGTTGATCTTCGCCGACCGGATGTCCTGCAGTTCGTCCATTACCGCGGGGCTCGCCCACATCTGGTCGAGCGTCTGGGCCTGCCCCTGGAAACCGAACGTGTAGGCACTGGCGGGATATCGCTGGACGAGCTCGTCGTACAGGTTCGTCAGCTTGCTGTCGTAGAGTGCGGCCAGCTGGTCGCTCGGGCCGACGCCGATGCCCGGAATCGGCTGGCCGGGTGCATAAGGGTCATCCGGCCGCGGGAACACGTTGAAGTCACCACCGACGATGACGCGTGCGTCCGGGTCGGTGGCCAAGATCGCGTCAGAGATCCGGGCGTTGTAGGTGGCCTGCTCGGTACGCTGGAGCACCCGGCCGTCTGGGCCGGAACTCTGGTGGTTGTTCACCAGGTACACATCGGTCCACGTAGACGTGCCGATCTGAGCACGCCAAACCCGGAACAGGCCGACCGACGGGCCGCGGCTGAACACGTTGAGCCCGTCACAAGCGGTCGGGCCCGAAGACGTGCACCTGTCGGCCACCCGGTCCGGCAACTCGGCGTTGAGCGCCTTCGGGTTCTGGACGTCGGCGTTGAACGGAAGCGGCGCGCCGTCGTACTCGACCGTCGGTTCGGCTCCGAGGACAGGGTCACCCGCGTCGGCTTCGAGCAGCTCCACCCGGTCGGTCCGGTAGAGGTAGGCGGTCGTGATGCCGCGTAGGTCACCAGAGTCGAGGTCGAACGCGGCGTCGTAGGCCGGCCCACCTTGCTCGGCGATCACGAGAGCGAGCTCGACCAGGCTGTCCGGTTTGCCGTCGGTCCGTGTGTTGTCCTCGCCCACGCCGACGAGATCGCAGTCGAGCCGGTCAGCCCCCAGCGCGCCTCCGGTTTCCGGCGTCCAGTCCTCGGCGACCGCGCACACGTCCTGTGCCTCGGTCTCCTGCACCAGGATGACGTCCGGCGAGTGCAGGTCGAGCCGGATCTGCTCGGCCATGCGCTGCAGCCGCGCCTGGTGGGTGGCGTCGCTGTCCGGCACGTAGTCGAACGGCGGCGTCACCGACTCGTCTTCGGCGAAGCAGCCATCGTCGCTCGGAAAATCACATCCCGAGTTCGGGCTGTCGCGGAAGTCGTAGAGGTTCTCGACGTTGTATGCGGCTACCGACAACTCCCGCTCGCGGTCAGCCGACTGCACCGGCGAGTTCGCGGCCGGATCGGCGCCACCGGTGTCCAGGCTCAGCTGCTCGGCCACGTTGACGGTGTACTTGCCGAAGGACAGGTACACGCCGCCGCGGTTGGCCTGAGTGATGGTGTCGAACGTCTTGGCGGGAGCCAGGACGGCCGTCGGGTCGTTCGTCGAGCCCTTGACGCCGAAGCTGCCGAGCACGAACCGGTATCCGTTGCCGTCGTCGAATGCGGTGTCCGGGTTGTTGTCGAGCGGGTGGGCGTCGCGGAAGACCCGCCTGGCGTACGGATCGTCGCGCTGCGCGACCGGGTGATCGCCGCGGATGGCCCACACCTCGGCGTCGGTTCCCGCAAAGACGTCGCGCCCGTCCACGACGAGGCTGCCCGCGGGAACCTCCATCTGCATGCCTAGATGCCGACGGAAGAAGCGGAGTGAGTCGCCGGCGTCGTCCGGTGGGTCGATCTCGTCGATCTGGACGACCGAGTCGACGTCGAGCCCGGTGGCCGTCCGGTCCCAGACGAACGACGAACTGCCGGCGAGCTGCGTCATGCCGAAGAACTGGCCGACAGTCCCGCGAACGACGATCTCGTCACCCACGGCCACGACGTAGTTCGCACCGATCTCGGTGCGCGCGGGGCCGTCGAAATCGGTCCGGATCGTGGTGAAGCTGCTGTTGAACAGGAAGATGCCGTCAGAGGAGGTGGGGTCGCCGTCGGCAAACTCTGGCTGGTTCTGCAGGAACAGGCCGCGGTTGCCATTGGTCTCTCGGGTCAGCTGAGTGACGACCCCGCGCACCGCTACCTCGGCACCCAGCAGCGGCGAGGTGAAGCTGGTCTGGCCGTCCGCGATGGCGCCTTGGACGGCACCGATTGGCACGAGCGGAATGACGTTGACGGTGGCCGTGCACGAACCCGACTCGCCGGAGTCGGTCGTGGCCGTGATCTCGACCATGAGCGGCCGTACGTCAGCCGTACTCGTCGGCGTCGCCAGCCGGACGTCGTCCGGCACGACGAGTGTCGCGCTGGCGCTCGCGCCCAGCGTCACATCGGCGAGCATCAGGTCGCCCGCGACCGGCTCCGGAGCGACCGACGTGATCTGGAGGTCGGTTATCTCGCCCTCGCTTGCCGTGGCGGCCACCTCGCCGTCGGTGGCGTACGACTCGACCGTGCGCATGCCTGCGGGGCAGGTGAGCTGCGGGCCGGTGGGAGGTTCACCGTCGCACGGTGTGAGGGGCGATGCGGTGTTGCGTGGCCCGTCGGCCCGGAACGCGGTGATCACGGAGAAGTCGGCCGCGTTGTCGTCGGTGTCGGCGCAGCCCGCAGCGTCACGGCTGGCCGCGGTGGTGTTGCTGAGCGTGGGGGTGGCCCCGGAGCCCTCCCAGCAGTTGGCGCTGCCGAAGCCGACGAAGTCGAGCGCG
>Ga0299914_10001986_pt1 | contig 13859 bp, 11 predicted proteins | sample RVTome_10_FD_201361 | JGI IMG/M metagenome (GOLD analysis project Ga0299914, IMG submission 201361) | Soil microbial communities from uranium-contaminated site in the Upper Colorado River Basin, Wyoming, United States - RVT153D57 (version 2) ...
CACCTGGTCCAGCCCGACGACGTCGTCAAGGTGGGCCAGCCACTGGCGGAGATGACGGCCGGAGCTTCCGGCGGTGGACCCGCCACATCGGCCGCCGAAAAGCCCGGAGCAAGCACACCCCGAACAAGTGAGCACCCCGACACCCCCGGACGCGAAGCGGAGGAGGTGTCGGGCAGTGCTGTTTCCCGCGTCTCTCCCGTCGCACGCCGCATGGCGGCCGATCGCGGGGTCCAGATCTCCTCCGTCACAGGCTCCGGGCCCGGCGGCAAGATCACCAAGGCCGACGTGCAGGCGGCCGCCGACGGCAATGGCGCGGCGCCGGCGGCGGGCACGGCGGATGCCAAGGCCCTTCGCGGGCCGGCCGCGATGCTCGCGAAGGCGATGAATGAGAGTCGCTCGATCCCCACGGCGACCTCCTTCCGCACGGTCCCGGTCGACGCGCTCGACGCCAAGCGCAAGGCCCTGAACGGGGCGCTCAAGGATCGCGGGATGAAGCTCTCGTTCACCCACCTCATCGCCTGGGCGATCGTGGAGGCCGCTCGGGAGTGGCCCGTGATGGCGCGAACCTTCGAGGAGCGCGACGGCAAGCCGTTCGTGATCGAGCCCGGGACCATCAGCCTCGGCATCGCCGTGGACGTCGAGCGCAAGGGCCAGCGCTCGCTGATGGTCCCCGCCGTGAAGGGAGCCGACGGCCTCGACTTCGCCGCCTTCCATTCGCGCTACGAGGAGCTCATCACCAAGACGCGGGAGAATCAGCTCACCGCCGACGACTTCCAGGGCACCAACATCACCCTCACCAACCCCGGGGGCCTGGGGACCGTGGCCTCGGTTCCGCGGCTGATGACGGGGCAGGGCACGATCATCGCCACGGGCTCGATCGCCTACCCCGTGGAGTGGGCCCACGCCTCCGCCGACAAGGTGAAGGCGCTGGGCATCTCCAAGGTGATGACAATGACGTCCACCTACGACCATCGGGTCATCCAGGGGGCTGAGTCGGGCTCCTTCCTCCGCCGGATCGACCAGTTCCTCCAGGGCGAGGACGACTTCTACGAGAACGTGGCCGAGGCGCTCCAGGTGGGCCGCTCGGTGGTCGCCAACGCCTACCCGGCCTCGGCCTCGGCCCCCCCGCTCGCCGCCGGGACCGCGGCCTCCCCGCTCGCTCCTGGCGCCGGGGCGGCGGCCGATGTCGACGAAGAGCTCCTGCAGGCCGTGCAGGCGGCCACCTCGCTGCTCAAGGCATACCGCACGCACGGTCACCTCGCGGCCCCCGTCAACCCGCTCGGGAAGGTGCCAAAGGGGGACCCGGCGCTCGAGCCCGAGAACCTCAATCTGACGCCCGAGCTGATGTCCAGGGTCCCGGCGCGGATCCTGCGGATCGGGGTGGAGGGCGAGACCCTGCTGGAGGCCCTACCCAGGATGCGCGAGGCGTACTGCGGGACCATCGCCTACCAGTTCGAGCACCTCTCCTCCCATCAGCAGCGCGTGTGGCTTCGCGACCTGATCGAGACCGGCGCCCACCGAATCCCGCTCAGCGAGGAGGAGAAGGTGCAGCTGCACCGCCGCCTGGCCGAGGTGCATGGGTTCGAGCGCTTTCTCCAGAAGGCCTACCTGGGCCAGAAGATGTTCTCGATCGAGGGCCTCGACACGGTGGTCCCGATGCTGGACGAACTGGTCACCCTGGCTCGCCGCGGCGGTGCCGAGGAGGTCGTGATCGGCATGGCCCACCGCGGGCGACTCGCCGTGCTGGCCCACAACCTCGGGCGCTCGGTCGAGTCGATCCTGGCCGAGTTCGAGGGAGCAAAGGCCCTCGAGCAGGTGAAGGCCATCGCCGCGATTCCCCACTCGGGCACCGGCGACGTCAAGTACCACCACGGCGCCGAGGGCGTGTTCTCGACCGCCGACGACGAGCAGATCAAGGTGCGGCTGTACCCCAACCCGAGCCACCTCGAGTACGTCAACCCCGTGGTCACCGGCGGGGCCCGGGCCACCCAGACCGAGCACTCGGGCCCGCGCCTGCACCACAACCCCAGCGTGGCCGTCCCGGTGCTCCTGCACGGCGACGCCGCGTTTCCCGCGCAGGGCGTCGTGGCCGAGACGCTCAACCTCCAGGCGCTCCGGGGCTACTCCACCGGGGGCACGATCCACATCATCACCGACAACCAGGTGGGCTTCACCACGGACCCCGAGGAGGGCCGCTCGACCCCGTACGCGGGCGACATGGCGAAGGGCTTCAACGTTCCGATCGTTCACGTGAACGCCGACGACGCCGAGGCGTGCGTGGCGGCCATCCGCCTCGCGATGGCGTATCGCGAGCGCTGGGCGCGCGACGTCGTCATCGACGTGATCGGCTACCGCCGCTACGGGCACAACGAGACCGACGAGCCGGCCTACACGCAACCCGAGCAGGCGGCGGCGATCAAGGCCCATCCCCCCGTGTCGCAGATCTACGCCGAGTCGCTGGAGAAGGAGGGCGTCGTCTCGGCCGAGTCGGTGGCCCAGGAGGCGTCGGACCACCGCGACGAGCTCTCGGGGATTCTCAAGGACCTGCGCGCGAAGATGGAGGCCGGGGAGTACGAGGATCCGAGCTCCACCCAGATCGGGACGGGGGAGCTCGACCGCACCCGCAGCCCCGAGGTCGACACGGCCGTCTCGGAGCGGCGCCTGCGCTCGCTCAACGAGGAGCTGGTGAAGGTGCCCGAGTCCTTCAGCATCCACCGCAAGCTCCGCAAGCCGCTCGATCGCCGTCTGGAGGTCCTGGAGGAGGGACCGATCGAGTTCGGCCATGCGGAGGCGCTCGCGTTCGCGTCGCTCTTGACGGAGGGCACGCATATCCGGCTCACCGGCCAGGACACCGAGCGGGGAACGTTCTCGCACCGCCACCTCGTCCTCCACGACGAGAAGACGGGGCTCGAGTACGCGCCGATCCAGAACCTGCCGGGCGCGCTGGCGCCCATGGAGCTCCACAACAGCCCCCTGTCCGAGGCCGCGTGCCTCGGCTTCGAGTACGGCTACTCCGCGGCCTCCCCCGAGAGCCTGATCCTGTGGGAGGCCCAGTTCGGCGACTTCGCCAACTCGGCGCAGGTGATCATCGACTCGTTCATCGCGGCGGGCGAATCCAAGTGGGGGCAGACAACCCGGCTGACCCTTCTGTTGCCGCACGGCTACGAGGGCTCGGGCCCCGAGCACTCCAGCGCCCGCATCGAGCGCTTCATCGCCCTCGCGGCCGAGGGCAACATCCGCCTGGCGAACCCCACCACCGCCGCGCAGTACTTCCACCTGCTGCGCCGGCAGGCGCGGATCGCCAAGCCCCGCCCGCTCATCGTCTTCACGCCGAAGGGCCTCCTGCGCCTGGGCGGGGCATCGTCGAAGCTCTCCGACCTGACGACGGGCAGCTTCCAGTTCGTCCTCGACGACCCGCGGGCGCAGGATCGCAGGGACAAGGTCACCCGCCTCGTCCTGTGCTCCGGGAAGATCTACTACGACATCGACGGCCACGAGCGGCGCGAATCGGCCGACACCGTGGCAATCGCCCGCGTGGAGCTGCTCTACCCCTTCGCCAAGGACCAGCTCGACGAGCTGATCGCCTCCTACCCGAACCTCAAGGAAGTCGTCTGGACCCAGGAGGAGCCGAAGAACATGGGCGCCTGGAAGGTCATGTCCCGCCGGGTCCCCGATCATCTCCAGCTCCCCGAGGGCGTCCAGCTCCGCTACGTCGGTCGCCCGCAGCGAGCGAGTCCGAGCGAGGGCTATCCGGCCGCGCACCGGCTCGAGCAGGAGCGCATCGTCCTCACCGCGCTCACGGGCTGATCGGCTCGCCCCGAGCCCGCCCGCGTCGGGTGCGCCGGCGCAAGCGGCGAGCCGGCCCCGCGGGACGCGAGGCCGGCTCACCAAACCCGGAGGAGAGATCCGAGCCTTGGTTTACGGCATCAGACAGCAGCCATGGCAGCGCGACGGATTACCGCCAGCGCAAGCTGCTCTCCGCACCCTTGACAGGAACTGACCCGAGTCCAGGACCGCTGCTCGAAGCCGCAGGACGAGCAGTGGTAGTTGCGCTCGAACCCAACCAAGCGCTTCGCCTGCCTCACCGCCTTGACCTCGCGCGGTGAGCGGCCGGGACTCGTGTTTGTTGCACCTCTCATGCAGGGCATTCTGCCCGCCGCGGGGCGCCGCGACCATGTCCGCCGGTCCACAGTTGCGGGAGGCCGTTTGTACGCGAGGGCGAGCGCGGTAGCTTGATCGCCGTGAGCGAGCGAAACCACGAGGTCTTGCGCAGGCCGATGCCGGGGCAGCTCTACCCCTGGGTGAAGCGCGCGTCGTGGTTCGAGCTGGGACTGTTCGCCGGGCTCCTGTTCTTCTGGCTCGCGCCGGGGTTCGAAACGCAGACGATGATCTTCGGCTGGGCCCACGGGCTGGGGTTCATCGCTCTGGCCCTGATGATCTGGATCGCCGTCCTTCGCCGCGAGGCCCCGTACACGCTGCTGGCTGCCACGCTGACGCCGGTGGGCCCCGTGGGAAGCGTGATCGCGATCGAGTGGATGGAGCGCCGGGGGCCCGCGACGTAATGGGCTCCCGGCGTCGCTACGAGGCTTCCGAGCTGGCCGCGGTTCGCTCCGCCGGGCAGCTGCTTCACCGGCCCCGGGACGCGTCTCATCCCGTGGCCGTGGCGGAGGCGCTCTGCGGGGTCCAGTCCCAGGATCTCCGTCACGGCCGCCTTGCCCTTCGTGCGCGGGTCGCAGGGCTCACGGCGCCGGGCGTGGAATACGAGCGCTCGACCGAGCGCTCGCTGCTTCACACATGGGCCATGCGGCTCACGCTTCACCTCGTCGCAACGGAGGATGCTCCCTGGCTCCTGCCGCTCTTCCAGCCGCGGATCGAAGCCTTCGCCGAGCGGCGCCTGGCGCAGCTCGGCCTCGACTCCCGCGGGCAGGACCGCGCGATGCGGGTGATGGGCAAGGCCCTGGCGGGCGAGGGTCAGTGCTCCCGGGCGCGCCTTCAGGAACACCTCGAGTCGGCGGGCATCGAGCTCAAGCCCATGGTGCGAAACCATCTGATCGGGCTTGCCGTGGCGAGGGGAATCGGGTGCTTCGGGCCGCTGGAGGGCGGCCGGCCCCTGGTCGTCGCAGCGTCCGAGTGGCTGCCGGCGACGGTGCCCGTGCCTCGCGCGGCGGGCCTCGCCGAGCTCGCCCGCCGCTACATCGGCGCCTTTGGGCCCGCAACGGACCGCGACTTCGCCAAGTGGTCGGGCCTGCCCCTGGGCGACGTCCGCGCCGGCCTGAAGGCGATCGGCGGCGAGCTGCGCGAGGTGCGGGTGGGCGAGACGCCGGCGTGGGCGCACCGGCGCCCCCGGCGCCGACCGAGGCGCAGCGTCGTGCGCCTGCTCCCGGCCTGGGACACATATCTGATGGGCTATCCGGACCGGAGCTTCCTTGCGGAGCCCGGCCGCTGGCGGCGGATCTCCGACGGCGGGGGTGGCATCGCCCCGGTGATCAGCGTCGACGGCATCGCCCGGGGCATCTGGCGCCCGGGCCGGCGCGACGAGCCGATCGCGGCGGAGGCGATGCCGTTCGAGGAGCTGGATCGGGACACGGCGGCGGCGGTCGAGGCGGAGATCGCCGACATCGCGCGCTTCGAGGCGCAGGAAACGGGCATGGCGAGGCGGGGCCGCGGGAGGCAGGGGGTCCACACGGCCCGCGCCACGCCTGCGCGTCGGTAGCCAGGGAGGGATGCCGACGCGATCGTCCCCGGAGGCGGGACTAGCCGGGGACGAGTCTTATACCTTACCCCTGCGCTCCCTGCTCCCCGTTGCGGGTTGAGGTCATTCTTATCCATCCCCGGTCCCAAGTCAATAGACCCGGCGAACTTCGGAGCCCGGGTCGGCTAGCGCAGCTCGCGCAAAACCCGGTGGAGGATGCCGCCGTGCTGGTAGTAGCGGACCTCGTTGGGGGTGTCGAGCCGCACCCGCGCGGAAAAGGTCACGGGGTCTGACCCCTCGCGGGCGGCGCTGACCTCGACGGCGGTGACCTCGCCGTTCTCGAGGTCGCCAACCGAGATCTCCTCCTCCCCGGTTAGGCCGAGCGACTGGGCGCCCTCTCCATCGGGGTACTGCAGCGGGAGCACGCCCATGCCGATCAGGTTGGAGCGGTGAATGCGCTCGAAGCTCTCGGCGATGACCGCGCGGACTCCCAGGAGCGCGGTCCCCTTGGCCGCCCAGTCGCGCGACGAGCCCGAGCCGTACTCCTTCCCGGCCAGCACCACGAGGGGCACTCCGTCGTTTGCGTAGCGCATCGCGGCATCGAAGATCGACATCTCCTCACCGTCCGGAAAGTGGCGGGTGAAGCCGCCCTCGCGCTCGACCAGCGTGTTTCGCAGCCGGATGTTGGCGAAGGTGCCGCGGATCATCACCTCGTGGTTCCCGCGCCGCGAGCCGTAGGAGTTGAAGTCTCTGGGCTCAACGCCCGCCTCGATCAGCCAGCGGCCGGCCGGGCTGTCCCTCTTGATGGCGCCCGCCGGCGAGATGTGATCGGTGGTGACGGAGTCGCCGAGGCGCGCCAGGATCCGCGCGTCCGCTATCGCCTTGACGGCGGCGGGCTCGGCCTCCATCCCCTCGAAGAAGCTCGGGCGCCGCACGTAGGTGGAATCGGGCCAGGTGTAGCGGTCGCCGTCGGGCGTGTCGAGCCCGCGCCAGCGCTCATCACCCGAGAAGACGTCCTCGTAGCCCTTGGTGAACATGTCCGAGCGGACCGCCTCGGCGACGGTCTGCTTGATCTCCTCGCTGGTGGGCCAGATGTCCTTCAGGTACACGGGCTCTCCGTCGGAGTCCTCGCCGAGGGGATCGCCGGTGAGGTCGACATCCATCCGGCCGGCGAGCGCATAGGCGACGCACAGCGGCGGCGACGCCAGGTAGTTGTTTCGCGTGTCCTGGTTGATCCGGCCTTCGAAGTTCCGGTTCCCCGAGAGGACGGCGCACACCACCAGGTCGTTCTCGTTGATGGCCTCGGAGATGGCGTCCGGGAGGGGACCGGAGTTGCCGATGCAGGTGGTGCAGCCGTAGCCGACCAGGTTGAAGCCCAGCTCGTCCAGATACGTATCGAGGCCGGCCTGCTTGAGGTACTCGGTCACCACCGTGGACCCCGGGGCCAGCGAAGTCTTCACCCAGGGCCGGCTCCTGAGGCCTCGCTCGACGGCCTTCTTCGCCAAGAGCCCTGCGCCCAGCATCACGGATGGATTCGACGTATTGGTGCAGCTCGTGATCGCGGCGATCACGACGCGGCCGTGGTCGAGCATCGTCTCGGTGCCGTCCTCCAGCGTCACGGGCACCGGGCTCGCAGCGGTCTGGGGGGCCACGGTCGAGGTGACGGCCTCCCGCGGGCGACCCTCCTCACCCTCGGCACCGTTCTTGGGCGGGTCGGAGGCGGGAAACGAATCCTCGACGATGTCGTCGTAGCCGTTGCGGAGCTTCGCGGCGGCCCCCTCGTCGAACTCGGCGAGGGATTCGAGGAACGCAGGCTTGGCCTCGCTCAGCGCAATCCGGTCCTGGGGGCGCTTGGGCCCGGCGATCGAGGGCTGGACCGAGCCCAGATCGAGCTCGAGCACGTCGGAGAACGTGGGGTCATCGGACTCGGGGGTGTGGAACATGCCCTGCTCGCGCGCATAGGCGTCGACGAGCTCGATCTGCTCCGTCGGGCGGCCGGTGAACTCCAGGTAGCGCAGGGTCTCGCGATCGACGGGGAAGATCGCGCACGTCGACCCGAACTCGGGCGACATGTTGCCGATCGTGGCCCTGTCGGCCAGGCCGAGGGTGTGCAATCCGCCGCCGAAGAACTCCACGAACTTGCCCACGACGCCACGCGTGCGGAGCATCTCGGTGACGGTGAGCACCAGGTCGGTGGCCGTCGCCCCCTCCGGGAGCTCGCCCTCCAGGCGGAACCCCAGCACCTGCGGGAGGAGCATGGAGATGGGCTGGCCGAGCATCGCGGCCTCGGCCTCGATGCCGCCGACGCCCCAGCCGAGCACGCCGAGCCCGTTGATCATGGTCGTGTGCGAGTCCGTGCCGACGAGTGTGTCGGGATAGGCGGGCGCGGGGCCGTCGCCGTCGGGCTCCCGCGAGAACACCACCTGGCCGAGGTACTCGAGGTTCACCTGATGGCAGATGCCGGTGGCGGGCGGGACCACGCGAAAGTTGTCGAACGCCTGCTGGCCCCAGCGGAGGAACGCGTAGCGCTCCTCGTTTCGCTCGTAGTCGCGGTCGGCGTTGATCTCGAAGGCACGCGCGTTGCCGAACGCGTCGACCTGCACCGAGTGGTCGATGACGAGGTCCACGGGAACCAGCGGGTTGATGCGCTGGGGATCGGACCCCAGCTCCTCCATCGCGTCCCGCATGGCCGCGAGGTCGACGATGGCGGGTACACCAGTGAAGTCCTGCATCAGCACCCTCGCCGGCTGAAAGGGGATCTCGGCGGAGGGCTCCGCCCCCGCGTCCCAGCCGGCGATGGTCTCGATGCTCTGCGCGGTGACGGAATCGCCGTCCTCCAGGCGCAGGGAGTTCTCCAGCAGCACCTTGAGCGAATACGGAAGGCGGGCGACGTCGAAACGCTCCTGGAGCGCGTCGAGGCGGTGGATCTCGAACTCGCGCCCGGAGACCTCCAGGGTCGACCGGGAGCCGAAGCTGTCGCTCATGATTTCCAGGCTAGACGATTGCCTTGCGGGGGAGGGGCTCAGGAACCATCAGCGCTTGTCGGTTTGGCCCTCGGCGACCTGGTCGGCCACGTTGCCGGCGCGGCGGCGCACGAGCCGGGCGGCGAGCTGGGGATGGCGATGTGCGATTCCCGCCGCGATCCGCTGGCGGCGCGGCGCCACCTCCACCACGCCGCGATCGCGTTCGATCGCCCTCACGACCGCCTTGCCGACGTCGTTCGGCGTGGCCGTGCCCACGAAGGGCGCGGTGGCCTTGGAGTCGGCGAACATGCCGGCGTCGCGGATGAAGCCCGGCATCACCAGGCTCACGCCCACCCCCGTGCCGTGGAAGTCCTCGCGCAACGAGAGCGCGAAGCCGCGCAACCCGAACTTGGTCGCGGAGTAGACCGAGCTGCGTGGCGAGGCGGCCTTTCCGGCAAGGGAGGAGATGAAGACGAGATGTCCGCCACCGCGCTCGCGCATCGCGGGCCCGAGCTCCCTGGCCATCTTGATCGGGGCCTCCAGGTTGACCCGCAGGGCCCTGGTGAGCTCGTCGGAAGTGAACTTCTCGAGCCGCCCCGATCCCGGGAGACCCGCGTTCGCGACGAGCACGTCGACGCCTGGCGCCTCGGCGCAGAGGCGCTCGGCGGATCCCTCGAGAGCGAGGTCGGCGACGGCGACCCGGTGCTCGCCGGGGAGCGAGGCCGCGAGCTCCGCCAGCTCGTCGGCCGTCCGGGAGCTGAGGACGAGGCGCGCGCCGCCGTTGGCCAGAGCGGCGGCGATCGCGCGACCGAGCCCCCCGGTGGCGCCGGTCAGCAGAACCGTCTTGCCCCGGATTTTCACGGTGGGCAACCTAACAGGGCTCGGGGGGCTCGGGGACGGGCTGGGAGGTCGCCCCGAGGCTCAATTGTTAACGTTTGTTTGCAAGCGACTCATCGATTCGCTAGCCTTTCGCAACCTTGTAAACGGTAGAGCCGAGTTCGCGCGTCCCCGTGGCGCGCGGAGCGGGGGAACCGATCACTGGGGCTAACTCGCCATCGAGCGAGGGCGCGGCTCCTTTAGCGCCAGCCCGTCAGCTAACCCCGCAGGCTTTGAAAAGGAGACCGAACAACTTGCATTCCAAGCCCCCGCTGCCTCGCCGAACGGGCGCCCTCGCCCTTGCCGCCGCCTGCGCGGTCCTCCTCGTCCCCGCGACGACGTCGCTGGCCGCCTCGGGCGGCGTGGGCGGCCCGGGCTCCGGCTCGGGTGGGCCGGTGGGCAAGGCGAAGCTCAAGAACGGCCTCGCCGTGGCCCCCTCGAATGCCCCGAAGCGGGTCGTCCGGGTGATCAATGCGGCAAACAAGATCGCGAAGGGCAAGGGCTACTGCCTGGGCGGCGGCCACGGGAGCTGGGAGAGCAACTGCTACGACTGCTCCGGCGCGGTCTCCTACGCCCTGCGCGGCGGTGACTTCGTCAAGTCCTCCATGCCTTCCGGCGGCTACATGAGCTGGGGCAAGCGGGGCAAGGGCAAGTGGATAACCATCTACGCCAACGGCGGGCACATGTACGCTGTGATCGCTGGGTTAAGATTCGATACGTCGATGACCCCCGGCGCCGGGCCGGGCTGGAGCAGGGAGATGCGCTCCTCCTCAGGCTTCAAGGTCCGGCACCCCAAGAACTTCTAGCGCCAGACCCCCATCCAGCGCTAGGAACGCCCCCGGGCCTCTTCACCCCCCGAGGCCCGGGGGCAACTCTTCCCCGCATCCGGCGAGAATGAGGGGCGTGAACATCCTCGGCCACCCCGGCGTTCGCGAGGGCCTGCGCCTGGGCCTCCCGTACGCGCTCGCGAGCCTGATCCTGGGGATTTCGTTCGGGGTCATCGCCGAGCCCGTGATCGGCCCGCTCGCGGCAATCGTCATGTCGGCAACGCTCTACGCGGGCTCGGCGCAGTTCGCGGCGACGGCGGTGCTGGCCTCGGGCGGCTCCGCCCTGGCGGCGATCGTGGCGGGAGTGCTGCTGAACGCCCGCTACGGGCCGATGGGCATCGCCCTGGCGCCCTCCCTTCGCGGGGGCCCCCTGCGGCGCGCGGCGATCGGCCAGACGATGATCGACTTCGCCTGGGCGGCCTCGAGCCGCGGCGGCGGTCGCTTCGACCCCGCCTTCATGGTCGGGGCCTCCATGTCCGCCTACCCGGCCTGGGTGGGAGGCACGGCGATCGGCGTGGCGGCGGGCGATGAGATCGGAGATCCGAGCGCACTGGGCCTGGACGCCATCTTCCCGGCCTTCTTCCTGGCGCTGCTGGTGGAGGGCGAGTTGCGCCGGGGCCGCCCCCTCGTGGCCGCGGGCCTCGGGTCGCTGATCGCCCTCGCGCTCCTCCCCCTGACTCCCGCGGGGGTCCCGATCATCGCCGCCTCGGTGGCCGCCGTCGTGGCGGGCGTGGGCAGGAGCGAGCCGTGAGCGACGTCCCGAGCGCCGAGATCTGGATCACCATCGCGGTCCTGGCGATCACGACGGCGGCCACGCGGGCGGCCGGCCCCGTCGCGCTGGGGGGCCGCACCCTTCCGCCTCGGGTCACCCGGGTGATTGCGCTCCTTGCCCCGGCGCTCCTCGGCGCACTGGTGGTGGTGCTCATGCTCGGCAGCGCCGAGGGTGGCGAGCTGGAGGTCGACGCGCGTGTCCTCGGCGTCGGGGCCGCCGCGGTGGTCCTGGCGAGAGGGGGTACGGCCCTGCCGGCCGTTGCCGTCGCCGCGGTGGTGACCGCGCTGGCGCGCGCGCTCCTCGGCGCCTGAGCCCGCGCTCGGCCGCTACCCCTCCGGGCTGCCCAGCGCGAGCTCGTAGTGCTGAAGGCAGAACCGCTCGCGTCCCCAACGGGGCGAGCGGTCCTCCGCCACCACGCGAAACCCCGCCTGGCGATAGAGATGGGCGGCCGCCCGCAGCTCCTCGAACGTGGTCAGGGTGAGGCGGGAGTGGCCGGCCCCGCGGGCGCGCTCGAGGAGCTCGCCCAGCAGGCGGCGGCCGAGGCCGTCGCCTCGTAGCCCCGGCTCGAGCAGGAAGAAACGGACCCTGCCCGTCCCCTGCCCCTCATCGCTCAGGGCGAGGCAACCGGCGAGAGCTCCGTTTCGCTCGACCACCCAGATGCCCTCGCCCGGCCCTGGCCAGCCGCGGGCGACGAGCCTCGCAAGCTCTGCCCCGACGTCGCGGGTGAAGGTCTCATCGACACCGTGCTCGCCCGGATAGATCCGCCGGTGCAGGTCAACGATCGCCTCTGGATCGCCGGGGCGCAGAACGCGCCTCACCGTCACATCGCCGGCTGCAGCCACGGGCGCCGACGACTCCATCGCGTCCTCCTCTCTCCGATCGAGTGCGCCCTGAGCGCCTCGAGAACGTGGGCGGTGGGCTGGAAGGGATCCGCGATCGCCGCGCCCGTGTCGAGCGAGAGCGCCGCCAGCAGCTCGCCGCCGGACTCGGCGACGAGCAGCCGACCCCGCGGAACCCGCGCGGAGTCCCGCTCGGCGAGCCTGCGGACCGCCGGCGCGTCGGCGGGGCATGCGGGCCGGAGCTCCACCGGCGCGATCACAGCTCCCTCTCGAACCACAGGCGTGCGAGCGTGTTGCCGTTGTAGTCGGGGATCCGCCCGTATCCCGCCGTCTCGTAGAGGCGCCGGGCCGCCGGCTGGCGGTCGCCGGTGTCGAGGCGCGCGCGCCTGTAGCCGAGCTGGCGGGCGCGTTCCTCCAGGGCGCCCAGGAGCACGCGCGAGAGCCCGCGCCCCCGGGCGTCGGGCCTCAGGTACATGCGCTTGAGCTCGCAGGTCTCCGCATCGAGCCGCTTGAGCCCGCCGCAGCCAACCGCCTGAGCTCCATCGCGCAAGACGAGGAACGCACCCGACGGGGGGCTCAGCTCCGAGGAGGAGGCGCTGATCTCGTGGATCGAGCCCTCCCTGTCGCGGTAGAGCTCGTCGATCTCCGCCGTCATCGCCTCCAGCAGGGCCGCGCCGGGCTCCCCGGCGGGGTCCGCGTCGTCCGCCCTCACCCTCTGCGCCTCCATCTGCGGCGAAACCATGCCAGACGAGGTTCGCACGAGTTCGGCCATATGTCCAAGACATATTTGCTCTATCACTCATACCTATATGGTATTAATGGTTCGTGGAGCTGCGCCAGCTGGAGTGCTTTGCGGCGGTCGCCCGCCACCGCCATTTCACCCGCGCCAGCGTGGAGGTGCAGATCGCACAGCCGGCGCTCTCCAGGCAGATCCGGAGGCTCGAGGCCGAGCTGGAGGTGGAGCTGTTCCGCCGCACGACCAGGCGCGTCGAGCTCACCGAGGCGGGCGAGCTGCTGCTGGGGAGGGCCAACCGCATCCTCGCCGAGGCCGCGGCCGCGCGCCAGGAGGTGAGCGAGCTCACGGGGCTGCTGAGGGGGAGGATCGACCTGGGATCCCTGCCGCTGGTCAGCCTGGGCGTCCCCGCGATGCTGGAGGAGTTTCGCCGCGATCACGAGGGGGTCGGATTCCACCTCCACGAGCAGGCGATCGACGTCATCCTGGCAAAGCTCCGCCGTGACGAGCTCGACCTGGCCTTCGCGCTCGCGGACTCCTCCGACGTGCCCGCGACGATGACGACCCGCCTGCTGTACGAGGAGGAGCTGGTGGTGGTCATGGCCCCCGATCACCCCCTCGCGCGACGGGCCTCGATCCGGATGGAGCAGCTCCACGCCGATCCGCTGATCGGGTTTCGCCCCGGCTCGGCCTTGCGGACGGCGGTCGACGAGCAGCTCGCCCGCGCCGACCCGGCGCCGCGCTACGCGTTCGAGACCTTCGAGCTCGAGACGATCCGCTCGCTGGCCTCCCACGGCCTCGGCGTCGCCCTCCTGCCCAGCGGCTACCTGCACCCCGCCGGGCCGCGGGTGGCCTCGGCGCGGCTGCGGCCGAGCGTGAAGCTCCCGGTCAGCCTCGTGTGGCGAACGGGGCGCCGGCACACCCCGGCCGCGCGCGGCTTTCTGGAGTTCGCGCGGGCGCGGTTCGGCGCTACAGACGACGCTCGCAGAGCCGCCAGGCGCGCTTCCACGTAGCGCCCTTCGGCGCGCTGTCGCCCGCCGAGGGCGCGCCGCTCATGATCCGCTTTGGCCTGGACTCGTGCGCGAAGCCGAGCAGGTGCCCGTACTCGTGGACGATCACCCCGCACGCGTGCAGGTCGCCGAGGTTGCGGATCGTCG